>AR_comb_assmDRAFT_10220665_pt1 | contig 12809 bp, 12 predicted proteins | sample ArasoioldDNA_FD_10543 | JGI IMG/M metagenome (IMG submission 10543) | reverse complement strand
AAGAAGCTCCTGGTCTACGCGGCGGAGTTCGCCGAGGATTTCGAAGACGCCGCCGGCTTCGGCTGGACGGTCGGCGAGCGGCGGAGCGACTGGCGCACGCTGATCCGGCGGAAAGACGCGGAGATCGCTCGCCTGAACGGCGTCTATCGCCGTCTCCTCGAGGGGTCCGGCGCGCGTATCATCGAAAGCCACGCCTCGCTGGTGGACCCGCACACCGTGCTGGCCGGGGACCGCCGCTACACCGGCGAGACGATGCTCGTGGCAACCGGCGGCTGGCCTTGGAAGCCGCCAATCCCAGGCGAGGAGCATCTCATCACCTCGAACGACGCGTTCCACCTCGAAGAGCTGCCGGGCCGCGTGGCGATCGGCGGCGGCGGCTACATCGCGGTCGAGTTCGCCGGCATCTTTCGCGGCCTCGGCGCTCGAGTCACACTCGTACATCGCGGCGACCTCTTTCTACGAGGCTTCGACGACGACCTCCGCGCCGCGCTCGCCGCGGAGATGCGCAAGCGCGACATCGACCTCCGTTTCGCAAGAACGATCGAACGCATCGAGCGCACACCTTCCGGCCTCCGGGCGACGCTGAGCGACGGCGGCTCCCTGGAGACGGATGTCGTGATGTCGGCGATGGGGAGGAAGCCCAACACGTCAGGGATCGGACTCGCTGAGGCCGGCGTCGAGCTCGACGGCGAAGGCGCCGTCCGCGTGGATCCGCTTTCCCGCTCCTCGGTGCCGAACATCTACGCGATCGGAGACTGCACGAACCGCCTCAATTTGACTCCGGTGGCGATCGCCGAGGCGCGGGCCTTCGTCGAGACCGTGTTCCGCGGCAATCCGACGCCGATGGACTACCGCGACGTGCCGACCGCCGTATTCAGCCAGCCGAACCTCGGCACGGTCGGTCTGACGGAAGCCGAGGCGCGCGAGCGGCTCGCTAGCGTCGACGTCTACCGCTCGAAATTCAGGCCGCTGAAGCACACGCTCTCCGGACGTGACGAGCAGGCGCTGCTGAAGCTCGTCGTCGACCGCGCGACCGACCGGGTCGTGGGGTGCCACATGATGGGTGCCGACGCCGGAGAGATCATCCAGGGGCTCGCCGTCGCGCTGCGCGGCAACGCGACCAAGGCGCAGTTCGATGCCACGGTCGGAATCCACCCGACCAGCGCGGAGGAGTTCGTCACGATGCGGGAGAAGGCGGCCGATTCCGGGTAGCGCAAAGCGCCCCGGCTTCTACCGGCGATCGATCCGCGATAAGACTTCGGCCCTTGGGAGGTACGCATGGCAAGCTCCGCTTCCGATGAAGTCGTCCTCTACGAAGCTCGCGACGGTGTCGCCACGCTGACGCTCAATCGGCCCGACCGCCTCAACGCCTGGACCACCGAGCTGGAAGCTCGCTACTTCGGGCTGCTCGAACGCTGCGACGGCGATCCCGAGGTACGGGTGATCATCGTGACCGGAGCCGGCAAAGGGTTCTGCGCCGGCGCGGACATGGACATGCTGCGCGGCATCGGATCGGGCTCGTCGCCGGCACATTCCCGCAAACCGCAGACCTATCCCCTGACGATCCGCAAGCCGCTTTTGGCGGCAATCAATGGCGCCTGCGCGGGCCTCGGGCTCGTCCATGCGCTGATGTGCGACCTGCGTTTCGCTGCGGCCGGCACCAAGCTCACCACCGCGTTCGTCCGCCGTGGCCTCATCGCCGAGCATGGAATCTCGTGGGTGCTACCTCGGGTCGTCGGGCCGTCGCGCGCCCTCGACCTCCTGCTATCCGGCCGCGTCGTGCTCGCCGAAGAAGCGCTCGGCATGGGGCTCGTGGACCGTGTCGTGGCGCCGCAAGAGCTCCGCGACACGGTCACCGCGTACGCTCGTGACCTCGCCGCGAACTGCTCGCCGACGTCGATGGCAGCGATCAAGCATCAGGTCTATCGCCACTATGAGACCGATCTCGCGGCGGCGCTTCGCGAATCCAACGAGCTGATGGTGGCCTCGCTCAAGCGGGCCGACTTCAAGGAAGGCGTGGCGAGCTTCGTCGAGCGACGCCCGCCGCAATTCGCCCCGCTGGGGAAGAGCTAGGCGGCGCGATGGCGTTGACAGGGTGCGAAGCCGTCCCCAGAGACATGCTCGCGGAGCGCAGCCTCCTCCATTTCCGCGTACGATCGTAGGGTATATACTCATTACCGGGCCGTGTGTGGTGGTGTTCGCCGCGCTTTGATCGCGCTGCTCTTCGTCGCCTTGGCAGCCTCTGCGGGGTGGGCGGCATCCCTTTGGGATGATTCTCGACCGCTCGGCCCCGGAGAAATCTGGGTACTCGGCCCGGGAGGCGCTCGCCGCGACACTCTCGAAGCGGGGAAGCAGCAGCACCTATTGATCGTCGATCTCTCGGACGGCTGGGCGCCCTATCTCTTCAGCGACAGTGACGGGCCGCAGAAGCCCTCGAAGCCGAACGGCTACCGCGCGACGTTCGTCGCGCTCGCCAACGACTCCGTCACACAGGACGAGCTTTTTCTGCAGAGCCCCGCGGGCCGCGCCGCGGTGTTGTCGAGCGTGCCTGTCGCGCTGCGCTCTTCGGATCCGAACCAGCTCTCGCCCGATGAGCAGCGGGCTCTCGACCGGGCCTGGACAGGTCTGCGGCGCGGACGGGCCCCGAGCTTCCTCGAGGTCTACGGCATTCCGCCGACGCTGTCGGTACTCGCCCGGCGCATCCAACAGGATACCGGCAAGACCTGCTACGACACGGTCGACGTCGACACTCTGCGGGCCGCGGAGTTCGAGATCAGCTTCCAGAGCCAGGAGCAAGCACGAATCGAGTACGCCCAGGCCGTCGACGACGCCGCCTGGGTCGCCGAGCGGCTCGCCGCGCTCGGCGAGGACGCCCTGCGCCTCAGCCCCGAGGAAGCGATTGCGAAGCTCGCCGCGGCCGATCCGACAGTCGACGCGGCATTCTGGCAACGCTATCGTCAAGGCCAACAGCGGCGCCACGCGGTGCACGCCGTCCAGGATCGCCTGGTGTGCGAAGGGCTGCTCGCGCCGGAGCGATTCACGCCGGAGGCCTTCGACCTCGCGACCCACCAGGCGCTCGCGCAGTTCGAGCGCAAGAACGATATCTTCGGTTGGGGCTTCGTCAGCGGAGAGACCAAAGAAGCGCTGCAGCGGCCGGCGAGCGAGCTTTATTTCGAGACGTTGCAACGGATACTCGCCGAGCGCGTCGCCGACGCCGCGGGAATCGTGGAAGACGGTTCGGTCGCCAAAGGCGGGGAAACACCGACTTACGTCGACGAAGGAGGCGAGAGCCACCCCGTACCGAACTTGATCGGCGACTTCGTCGGCGCATTGCTCGGCGAGATGGGAATCGCCACGCCGCAAGACATGGAAGCATTTCTGCGCACTCAGAGCAGCGAGTCGTTCGCGACGCTGCGGGTCGCGTACGAGCCTCCCCCCCTGCCCTCCTACTATGCCCCCGTCATGGATCTGTCGGCGGAGATCGACCGCGGCGACGTCTGGTACGACGTCCCTTTCGGGACCGGAGGCAAGCTGCTCGCGCAGAGGCGCCTGCGCTATCCGACCTTCACGCTCTACACCACCTGGCGCGAGCAGAAGATCCCCTTGGTGCGCTGGCGAACGACCATCGGCTCGTGGCGGAGCGAGCTCGGCGCCGATGGCCACATCTACCTCAAGTACAAGAACTCCGACGTCGGCCCTCGCGTCTGGAAGAGCATCGTCGCCGCGCCGGCCTGGCTCCCGCCGAACAAGACCCCCGTAAAGGACCTCCTCACCAAGAAGGTCTTGGATCGCCGGCATGGAGCCGTCACCGTGGTGAACACCGAGGTTATGGGACCGGGGTTCGCTTCGGCCTATGGCCTGGCGATGGCGATCCATCTGAAGCAGCTTCCCGACGGTGGTCTGTTCGACAATCAGATCCGTACTCACGGCTCGGTCGACTACACGTCGATCGCGCGCCGCTTCTCGCACGGCTGCCATCGGCTCGTGAACAACCGCGCGGTGCGGCTTTTCGACTTCGTGCTGCGCCACCGCAAGTTCGTGCGTCTCGGCGATCACCGCCTCGGCGATCACAAGCGGAAGTTCTCGTTTCAGGGTCGGCGCTACGAGTATTCGTTGGCAACTCGCGGCTACTACTACGATCTACGCCCGCCCATGCCGATCACGGTGCTCGAGGGGCACGTGCTCGGCGCGGCGCGCGAGCCGATCCGCCAGTTCGTTCGCAAGCCTGGGGTCGACTACGGCCCTCCTCCCGTCGACAACCCGGTGGAGCCGCAGCCGGTCGCCGGACCATGAAACGGGCTTTCGTCGCCGCGGCGCTATGGCTGTCAGTGACGGCGGCGGGAGCGGATCGTGACTGGAGCTTGTCGTCGCGCTGGAGCCAGCAGCGCACGCCGAAGGATGGGCCGCCGCGATCGATCGGCGCCTACACCGCGGGCTGCCTGCAAGGCGCCTTGGCGCTTGCCCCCGAAGGCTTCGGATTCGAGGTCATGCATCTTCATCGGCGACGCTACTTCGGGCATCCCCTACTCGTCGATTTCGTACGCCGGCTCGCGGAGCGTGCGCAGGCGCAGCAGCTTCCGGTGCTTCTCGTCGGCGACCTCGCGCAAGCGCGCGGCGGCCCGACGCCGAGCGATCACGGTAGCCATCAGACGGGTCTCGACGTCGACGTGGCTTACACCCGACCGGCGCAGATGCTTTCTCTGGCGCTACCCGCAAAGGAGCGAGAAGGGCTGGAGCCTCCGATCGTGGTGGATCTAGCCACTCACCGGCTCACCGGCGCGTGGTCACCGCAGATCGCCGACCTTCTCGCACTTGCCGCCGAGGACCCGGCCGTCGAGCGAATCTTCGTCAATGCCGCGGTGAAGCGTGAGCTCTGTTCCCTCGAGCGCCGCGGCACGCCCTGGGTGGCCAAAATCCGCCCCTGGTGGGGGCATCACGATCATTTTCACGTGCGCCTGCGATGTCCGGCGGGAAGCCCAGAGTGCCGCATGCAGGCGCCCGTCCCCGAGGGAGACGGCTGTGATGCGACGCTGGCATGGTGGTTCGACCACGGGGCACGCCCGCGTCCGCCCGCGCACCGCGCCGCTCCCGTCCTGCCTGCGAGCTGCCACGCCCTGTTGCGATAGCTGACCAGCGGGGATACCAGCGCGCAGGGGGGTCTCGCCATGGCCGAGAAGAATCGCAAGTGGGTTCTCAAGTCACGCCCGAGAGGGCTGGTAGAGCGCGGGAACTTCGAGTGGAAGGAAGAGCCCTTGCCGGCCATCGGCGACGGCGAGTTCCTGGTGCGCAACCTATGGCTCTCCTGCGACCCCACTCAACGAGGTTGGATGGAGCGCGACACCTACGTTCCCGCGGTCGGTATCGGAGAGGTAATGCGCTCGGTGTCCGCCGGCCAGGTCGTCGAGTCGAAGCATCCCGGGTTCCGAGCCGGCGATCTCGTATCGGGAGCGTTCGGGTGGCAGGACTACGCGGTCAGCGACGGCGGCGGTCTGGTACCGCCGATGAAGACTCCTGCCGGCGTGGATCTCGCGACCGCGCTTTCTTTGTTCGGCATCACCGGGCTCACCGCTTACTTCGGCCTTCTCGACGTCGGCGCGCCGAAGCCGGGGGATACGATCGTCGTCTCGGGCGCTGCAGGCTCCACCGGCTCTTTCGCGGCGCAGATCGGCAAGATCAAAGGCGCGCGGGTCGTCGGCATCGCCGGCGGGGCGAAGAAGTGCGCGTGGTTGACGCACGAGCTGGGTCTCGACGCGGCGATCGACTATCGCAGCGAGAACGTAGCTCAACGAATCCGCGAGTTGTGCCCTAAGGGTGTCGACGTGTACTTCGACAATGTCGGCGGCGAGATCCTCGACGCGGTGCTCGCCAAGCTCGCCCGCGGCGCCCGCATCGTGCTCTGCGGCGCCATCTCCGGGTACAACGACTTCGAACACATGTCCGGACCGCGGAACTACATCAACCTCATCATCTACAGCGCTTCGATGCGGGGCTTTCTGGTCTTCGACTTCGTGAGTCGCTTCGGCGAGGCGATCGCGGACCTCGGCAGCTGGGTGAAGGCCGGGAAGATCAAGGATCAGCTCGACGTCATGGAAGGACTCGAGAATGCACCGGAGGCGCTGCGTCGGTTGTTTACCGGCGAGAACCTCGGCAAGCAGCTCGTGAAGATCGCCGATCCGTCCCGCGCCTGACCGGCGCGAAACGATTTTCGTCAGCCTTTGCCGAGCACTTGATTGGCGCCGCTCTTCAGACGCTCGAGCATGCGCCGCGCCCAGGCGAACTCCACCGCGAGAATGCCGAGCCCGAGCGGGATCACCACCGTGGCGGGACCCGGCAACACGATCATGGCGACGCCGATCGCCAGCACCGTCAGGCCAATGACGCCGATGACCAGCCTCCGGAGATGACGGAGGGCTGACCGGGAGACGCTCGCCGGCTGGCGCTCCTCGAAGGGCGGCCGCGCCTGGGGATTACTCGAAGGCATTGAGCCCCGTGACGTCGCGGCCGATGGTGAGGCGGTGCACGTCTTCGGTTCCTTCGTACGTGTTGACGGTCTCGAGGTTCAGCATGTGGCGAATCACCGGATATTCGTCCGCGATGCCGTTGGCGCCGAGAATGTCTCGCGCCAACCTCGCGATCGTCAGCGCCTGGGACACGTTGTTCATCTTCGCGAGGCTCACCTGCTCCGGGCGCATCTTGCCCTCGTCCTTCAGGCGCCCGAGACGGAGGCAGAGAAGCTGCGCCTTGGTGATCTCGGACACCATCGTCACGAGCTTTTGCTGCACCAGTTGATAGCCTCCGATCGGCCGAGCGAAAACCTTACGGCTTTTCGCGTAGTCGAGCGCACATTGATAGCAGGCCATCGCCGCGCCGATCGCGCCCCAGCTGATGCCGTAGCGCGCTTGGGTGAGACACATGAGCGGGGATTTGAGACCGCCGGAGCCGGGCAGAACGTTCTCTTCGGGCACGATGCAGTCGTCGAGGATGAGCTCGGAGGTGACCGAGGCGCGCAGGGAGAACTTGCCTTGCATCTCGGGGGCGCTGAATCCCGGGGTGTTGCGCTCGACCAAGAATCCGCGGATCGACTTCGCATCGTCGCCCTCGGTCTTCGCCCAGACGATCGCCACGTCGGCGATCGAGCCGTTGGTGATCCAGCGCTTCGTTCCGGAGATCCGCCAGCCGGCGCGCTCGCGCACCGCGCGCGTCTTCATGCCGCCGGGATTGGAGCCGTAGTCCGGCTCGGTGAGACCGAAGCAACCGATCGCCCGTGCGCCCGCCAGGGCCGGTAGCCAGCGGGTCTTCTGCTCCTCCGAGCCGAAGGCATAGATCGGGTACATGACCAGCGACGATTGCACGCTGACGAACGAGCGCAGGCCGGAATCGCCGCGCTCGAGCTCTTGGTTGATCAGGCCGTAGGCGACGTTGTTGAGCCCCGCACACCCGTATTTCTCGGGCAGGTTGGCGCCGAGGAAGCCGAGAGCGGCGACGCGCGGGATCACCGATCTCGGAAAATAGCCCTCGCGAAACGCCTCGCGCACGACCGGTAAGTATTCTTCGTCGACGAATCTCCGCGCCGTGTCGCGCACCATGCGTTCGTCCGGCGAGAGCAGCGACTCGATGTCGTAGTAGTCGAGCGAAGGACCCATGACACCTCCGGGGCGAGCTACGACGTCTAGCGCGCTGCCGCCACCTTGAAAAGGTGCACCCTTCACCACGGCGCGCGCGAACTGCCTCGGCGCGCGTATCTTGTAACCGGGTGGACGTTCCTTTAACCTTCGCGGTTCGCCGCCATGAGAGGAGGCGCCGATCGATGGCCGACGAGAAGAGCTTCGAGGAACGGGTTCGTGAGGTCGTATTCGACAACGCTCAGGGGCGCAAGCTCTCCGGCGAGCAGCTCGCCGCCATGCAGCCGGGACTCGCGCGCCTCATGCCGGAAGTCGGCAATCGCGTCTGGAAGCTCTACTACGCGGCACAGGCGAGGAACTGGCCGCTCGCCAGGTTCCAGCTGAAGGAGGCGCGGAAGCTCCTCGAGCTCTGCGCGCTGACTCGCCCGAAGTACGAGAAGAGCATCGGCCAGTACGTCGAAAAGCAGATGGCGCCGATGATGGCGGCCATCGACGCGGAGGATCTCGAGAAGTTCGATCGCGAGTTCGCAATCGCGGTCGACGAGGCCAATGCCTATCACGAGGCCTACGGCAAGCCGTTCCTGCGCTGGAAGGTCCCTTCACAGCCGCCGCCCGACTTGGACCTCACCCCGCAGCCGAAGTCGAAGTAGTCGCCGGACGTTCGTATCGATGTCCTGGTCCCAGGAAGAGCGCGCGAGAGAAATCCTTTCCCGGGAACAGCCGCTGTTTACCCCGGCGCGTGGTGGACGAACGAGCGTCTGCCTCGCGTATCCGAATCGCTACGCCCTCGGCATGGGAAACCTCGGCTTCCAAACCGTCTACCGGATCCTGGCGACCACGCCGGGCTACCGCTGCGAGCGTGCCTTCTTGCCGGGTGGCGATGACGACGCCGGGCACCTCGTCTCGCTCGAGAGCCGACGATCCCTGGCTGAATTCGACGTGCTCGCGTTGTCGATCTCCTTCGAGACCGACTACCTCAACGTGCCGGCCATGCTCGAGGGCGCCGGGTTGCCGCTGTGGAGCCGCGAGCGTGACGAGCGCCATCCGCTGGTGATCGCGGGAGGCTCGGCGATCTTCCTGAATCCCGAGCCGATCGCCGATTTCGTCGACCTGTTCCTGATCGGCGAGGCGGAGGAGATGCTCCCCGAATTCCTGGCCTTCCTCGAGGACGCACGGCGGCGCGAGTCGTCGCGCGAGCAACTCCTGGAAGAGGCTCCCGCGATAGCGGGCGTCTACGTCCCGCGGCTCGGTCGACCACGCTACGACGGGCCGACGGTGATCGACGTCGGTGCGCGAACGGTCGAGCGCCGACTGGTCGCCGACCTCGATCTCTTCCCGACCACCACTCAGATTCTCGCCGACGACGTCGCCTTCGGCGACATGTTCCTCGTCGAGGCAAGCCGGGGTTGTCAGTGGGGCTGCCGCTTTTGCGCGGCCGGCTTCATGTATCGGCCGCTGCGCACGCGCTCCCCCGCGAGCCTCACGCGCGACGCGCTGCGCGGCCTCGACCTGCGGCCGACGATCGGCTTGGTAGGCGCCGAGATGGCGAGCGTTCCCGGCGTTGCGGGAATTTGCGAAACGATCGCCGACCACGGTGGGCGCACCTCACCGGCTTCGCTGAAGGCGGACTGCATTTCGCCCGCGCTCGCCGCCGTGCTCGGCCGCAACCGCAATCGCACCGTGACGATCGCTCCGGAAGCCGGTAGTGAGCGCATGCGCCGAGTGATCAACAAGAACTTGAAAGAGCCCGAAATCCTCCGCGCGGTCGACAGACTAGTCGGCGAAGGCGTTCGGGACCTCAAGCTCTACTTCATGGTGGGCTTGCCCACCGAAACGGATGCCGACGTCGACGCCGTGGGCGATCTCACACTTTCCATCCGTGAGCGATTCTTGAGCCGCGGGAGAGAGCGCGGGCGGATCGGCAAGATTACGCTCTCCGTCAACAACTTCGTGCCGAAGCCGTGGACGCCGTTCCAGTGGGAGCCGATGGTGTCGGTCTCGGACGCCCGCGCCAAGCTCCGCCGGCTTCGCAAGCGACTGCACGCGGTCGCCAACGTCGAGGTCGAAGGCGAGTCGCCCCGCGAAGCGTACTTGCAGACGCTCTTGTCTCGCGGGGACCGGCGGGTCGCGCTGTGGATCGCCGAGATCCATCGCGTCCATGGCGGCGCCGACCGCTGGTGGCAGACGCTCCGACGTGGGCAGGGCGGGCGGCGCAGCTCGGAGGGGCTGGTCGATCCCGATTGGTACGTCCATCGATCCTACGCGTACGAAGAGATCCTGCCCTGGGACTTCATCGATCATCGCGTACGCAAGCTCTTCCTCTGGACGGAGCGTCAGAAGGCGCTGTACGAGCGGGAGACCCCGCCCTGCGACGTGTCGACCTGCAAGAGCTGCGGGGCGTGCTAGCGAGCGGCCTCGACGACGAACTTCCTCGACGCTAGGGCCCTTCATCCTCCGCGATGACTTCGGCCAGGGCGGTGTCGGCCGTGTGGGTCAACGCCAGCGAGATGCGGCGGATGCCGAGCCTCTCCGCATAGGCGGCGGTGCGGCCGTGCAGACGGATCCTCGGACGGCCGCCGCGTTCCCGCGTGACTTCGATCTCCGTCCAGCTCACCTCGCGGCTCCAGCCCCGGCCGAGAGCCTTCATCATCGCTTCCTTGGCGGCGAAGCGCGCCGCGTAGCTCTCGAACTTGCCGCGGCGCGGTTCGCAGTAGGCTTGCTCGCCCGGGGTGAACACGCGGCTGCGGAAGCGCTCACCGGTGGTCGGGCGCTCAAGGGCTTCGCGAATCCGATCGACCTCCGCGAGGTCGACGCCGATGCCGACGATCATGCGGGCTCGGAGCGCTTCTCTCGTTTCGGCATGGCGATCAGCGCCGCCACGCCCCAGATGCCGAACACCAGACCGATGACCGTCCACAAATTCTTCGGGTAGCCGTTGTTGTGCGCGAACAGTCGACACATCACCGCGTCGCAGATGTTGACGACGATCATGGTGGCGACGAGCGTCGGCAGCGGAATCTCGGCGCGCAGCAGCCTGAGGCCAGATAGAACTCCGAGGAAGGTATTGAGCTCGCTCATCGGCCGCGTATACTTGCTCGTCTACTTCTGCCGCGAAAGGCCCGGTGAAACAATGGCGACGCGCGACGAGCGCAATCTCTTTCAGTGGCTGCGCGAAGTAGGCGAAGACCAGATGAGTCGCGTGCTCGAGGAGCTGATGTCGAGTCGGAGCTTCACCGATCTTCTCGGCAAGACGGTCGAGCAAGCGATGGCGACGAAGGGGACGGTGGACCGCAACATGCAAACGATCCTCAATCTGCTGAACCTTCCCTCCAAGGCGGACTACAAGAAGCTCTCGTCGAAGGTCGAGGCGTTGCAAGGGAGCCTCGTGAATCTGAACATCAAGCTCGACCGCATCCTCGCGCAGCAGCCCGGGAACGACAGGCGTCCACCGCGCGCCAAGCCGAAACCCAAGCGCGTCGCGACACCGAGCGCACCCGAGGAAGCGCGCTAGGATCGGTTGCCGAGCTTCTCGGCCGGGTCGCTGGCGGCGCCGCGAAGCGCCACTACCCTGCCGCGCCGCGCGATACCGGGCGTGAAGACCTCGGCGATGTCGCGCAACGCTTCGAGCGATGCGACGTCCCGCGGGAACGCAGGCACGGAGGCAATCGGCACCGCGTACGCGGCCGCCTGCAGCCTGGCCGCCATGCGTCGGTCGCGGTCGGCGAGCGCTTCGAGCTCGCGGCGCGCCTCCCGGAGCTTGTGGCGAAGCTCTCCGGGGATGGAGTTGGTGCGTCCGCGCGTCCGTGCAAGTAGGCCGTCGGGCACCGTGCGGTTGAGGACCACCGCGCCGACGAACAGGCCGGCGCGGTCGAGCTCCCGATAGAAAGAGATCGTTTCGTCAACCGTCAGCGGCTCGGCCGAGGTCACCATGAGCGCCGCCGTGCCGGAATCGCGCAAGAGGCGGCGCACGGCATCGGCCCGGCTCTGGAACCCTTCCACCATGCCCTCGAACCCGCCGACGAAATCCGCGACTTCCGCGAGCAGCCGCATCCCGGTGAGGCGCTCGAGCGCGCGCAAGATCGTCTCGAGCGCCACCTGGGCCACCCGCGAGCCCACGCCGAGGAGCGCGAGTGAGGGTCGCTGCAGGAATGACAGCGCCTGCGAGCCGAGCAGATCGATCATGCGCCGCGGCGCGTCGAGAAAGTCGAGCGCATGGTGGGTGGGCGGCGTATCGATGATCAACAGGTCGTAGGAGTCGGCGGTGGCGATCTCGTAGAGCTTCTCGAGCGCCATGTATTCCTGCGAGCCGGCGAGCGCACCCGAGACGTACTGGTAGAGCCGGTTCTTCAGGATGCGTTCGGCCGCTTCGAGGCTCGGCGCGAAGCGCGCGACGAGCTGGTCGAACGTGCGCTTGGCATCGAGCATCATCGCATGGAGCTCTCCGCCGTGAGCCGCGCCGAGCCCGTCGAGCGAGACGCGTGTCGGCTCGGAGGCGAGCTCGGGCATTCCGAGTGCGTCCTTCAAGCGCTTGGCGGGATCGATCGTCAGCAACGCGACCTTGCGGCCGCGCAAGGCCGCTGCCAGCGCCAGCGCCGCCGACACCGTCGTCTTGCCCACGCCGCCGCCGCCGAGGCAGAGCAGCACCTTCCTTTGCTGCAAGAGCGACTCGATCCTATGCATCGGCGTGTACGGCAGGCAGAGTCGCGTGTTCGAGCGCCGCGACGAGGCGGCGCAGATGCGGCCGATCGAGCGTCTCGTTGACGACGAACGGGAACTTCACGGGCTCGACCCGAAGCTCGGCCCGCAAACGCCCGAGCTGCTCCTCGGCTCGCCGGCGCTTCTCGACGTGGTAGCGACCGGCGGCGACTAGCGGGTCACTCGGGTCGCGGCCGCTCGACAAGAGCCACCGTGCCTCCTCGGCCGTGAATCGGTCGGGCCAAAACGCGTTGGCGATCACCGGCCCAACGGCGACGGCGCCGCCACGCAGCAAGCCGGTGGCGATCTCGATGGCTTCGTTGACCGCCATCTCCTCGGGGATCGTCACGATCACCACGGCCGTGCGGCGGGCGTCGGCGAGCACGCGGTTGACATCCCGGGCCGTCCTGCCGATCGGGCCGATCGGCATCATTTCCATGAGCGTGCGCGCGGTCGCCAGCAGCGGCAGCGAGTGACCGGTCGCCGGTGCGT
>AR_comb_assmDRAFT_10198666_pt1 | contig 12812 bp, 13 predicted proteins | sample ArasoioldDNA_FD_10543 | JGI IMG/M metagenome (IMG submission 10543) | reverse complement strand
GCTGATCTATTTTCGCAATTGTTCAGGTATTTCGATCCGAAAGGTCACGATGCGCAATGCTGCTGCGTGGGTACAAACCTATGATCAGTGTGCTCGTCTTTATATTGACAGCATCACGGTCGATAGCAGGGCTTTCTGGAATAATGACGGCTTGGATATAGTGGATTGCGATAGCGCAACAGTCACAAACGTGTACATCGATGCAGCAGACGATGGTATTTGTTTGAAGTCGCATGATCCAAATAAGATCTGTCAAAATATTATGATCAGAAATTGTGTTATTCGCTCAAGCGCCAGCGGAATTAAATTCGGAACCGCGTCCCTTGGAGGCTTTCGTAACATTCGGATAACAAACATCAGGGTGTTTGATACCTATCGTTCTGCGATCGCAATCGAAGCAGTTGACGGTGGAGCGATTGACAATATTGAAGTTGATACCTTGCATGTTTCAAACACCGGCAATCTTGTTTTCCTTCGCATTGGCGAACGCATTCCTGGCAAAAGAGGAAGCTTGAGTAATGTCAGGATAAATCACGTTTACGCAGAAATTGCTGCTAATAAACCAGATTCGGGATATCAATATGAAGGTCCCATCGAACATATGCCGCGAAATATTTCTCCAGCCATAATCATTGCCGGATTGCCAGGTGCAAAAATCAGTAATGTTTCTTTAAACAATATCCAGGTAAAACATCCCGGTGGAGGCAACTCAAAGTTTGCCAGTGTTTCATTGAATGAATTAGACAGCATACCTGAAAATGCGGCAGCGTATCCTGAGTTTTCTATGTTTCGGGAATTACCTTCATGGGGCATGTATGTTCGCCATGCAGAAGATGTACATGTTAGCAATGCTGATTTATCCTGCGCAAAAAAGGATTACAGGACGGCTATTGTTCTTGATGATGTTCATCGTTCGGGATTTACTTCAGTGAGTATTAAGAAAAATGGCGCGACCAAATCATTTTATCAGTACCGCTCTTCAGGAAATGTTTTTAAGTAAGCAGGAAAGAGGCTGGCTCATAATCTTTACAGCCATGACGACTTTCGAGACGGCCTCATTGCATGCTGCACTCTTAGATCGCTTTACTAAACAATGGCTTTACCTCGTGCCTGTTTCTTTGCAAATGAAGATCAAAGGCGGCGCTTATATTCCTTAGAAAGTGACGACCCGTGGAGGTTACGATCAGTTCTTTGTCATTCCATTCGATCAATCCATCCGACTCTAATCTTTTCAGCTCACCAAAGCATAGTTCGTTTACAACGGGAAGATCAGTGGAGGCTATTTTTGTAAAGCCCTGGCAGATGATGTTGAGAATATATTTTCTGAACGAGATATCTTCTTCGTTTAAAAAATGTCCCTTAAAGACCGCGAGCTCATTTCTTTTAATGGTGTCATAATATTCGTGAAGAGTTTTCTTGTTTTGTGCGAAGGCAGTACCAACGTCACTTATACTGGAAACGCCAAGTCCCAGGAGAAAGGAGGTCCGCTGCGTTGTGTAGCCCATAAAACTTCTATGTAGCGTTCCATCTAGCCACGCTGCATGGAGATCGTCTTCGGGTAAAGCAAAATGATCCATTCCAATGTCTACATAACCTGCTGCAGTGAGAAGTTCCTTTCCTTTTAAATAGAGTTGAAGTTTCTCCTCGGCTGAGGGAAGATCATTTTCGTCAAATAACCGTTGACCGCGGCTGGTCCAGGGCACATGAGCATAGCTGTAAAAAGCGATCCGGTCGGGTTTCAATTCAATCGTTTGCTGAAATGTTTTTTCGATGCTTGATAAAGTCTGTTGGGGCAAACCATAGATCAGGTCGAAGTTCACTGACTTGAATCCGGCTTCCCTTGCTTCTTCTGTTGCCCTCCTCACATTTTCGAACGGTTGGATTCGATTGATCACCCTCTGGACTTTGGGATCATGGTCCTGTACGCCATAACTGATCCTGCGGAATCCAAGGCTATGCAGTGTTTTGAGATGTTCTCTTGTAGTATTGTTGGGATGGCCCTCGACGCTAAACTCACGATGAGGATGAACGATTGCCCTGTTTACTATTGAGTTAATTAATAATTCCAGGTTGAGGGGAGAAAAGAATGTTGGCGTACCACCTCCCAAATGAATTTCACGAATAATAGGAGGCTCACTCATTAACTGCCTGTATAGTTTCCATTCTTTGGTTAGGGTTTCGATATATTCCTGTTCAACGCTATGATTGGTGGTGATCTTTTTATTGCATCCGCAGTAAGTGCAAAGCGATTCGCAAAATGGCAAATGAATATATAAACTCGTGCCGTGCTGAAGATTGCTCTTCGAAAATTCTTCACTAAAGATCTGCTTCCATCGCGTGGTGTCGATTCCTTCCCTCCAAAATGGTACAGTTGGGTAGCTCGTATATCTTGGTACTGGAACGTTATACTTGCTTAACAAAGTTTGGTTGATATTCATCCAATTAAATTTAGAATGTCTTTCGTTTTAAATTCTCAGTATCTCACGTGTTCCATGCTTCCGGTGGCTATCGGGTGAATATTCACCCTGACGACAAATTCCTTTACGAATTGTCTCACTGCATTCCAGTCAGTATACTCATAATCCCTGGAAGTGTCAGTGGTACGTCCCTCCTTCTTTGCGATCATTTTCATGATAAGTCTCTTGAAGAAATCGTATTGTGTGTATTTGAGTGCTCCCGCGACCTGGGTGACCATCAGGGGTTTCCAACCAATGTGTTCCAGGAAATCTGTCGTTATTCTCCTGGCTTCTTTGTGCTCTTCTTCCAGGTCAGAAGCTATAGCAAGGCACACAGAAAAAAATGCGCCTGGTTTTTTAGTCAGGACATCAATGTTGTGATTAATATAATGGACAACGGCGGCTTGGTACTTATGTATGTGTATGGAAGCACCGATAATCACAGCATCATATGAAGCGGGAGAAGGTGGTGTCTCTGATGCATCGGCAACTGTCACGTCATGACCGCCATCTTTCAATATGACTTCCATGAAATGGGCTATTTTTCGTGTCTGTCCCTCAGTGGTTCCGTAAACTATCAGGATTTTCATAACTGCCAATTTTATACAATTATACTCGCTGTCAAATCCGATACAAATGAGAAGCATCAGGCGTTTTGCTGTTTCTTGTCAGCGCATAGAGCATATGTCACCACCAAAATAAGACTGCCCCTGGAAAACCAGGGGCAGTTACAATTTAAACGTAAGAACCCAAGAATGGATCTATTATCAACAAAACGTCACAATAAAGATAATCTCGCGACTCTGCGTCATTTCTGATCTTTGACAAGATGAGACATGACCTTTGTCAGGAATTATAATACATAACTGATGTGGATATTGATAGCGGGCATTGCCTGTATATGTCCCATCGCAAGATTTTGCTGGATCGGTTTACTATAAAATATGCCCGCTGCTATTTTCCTGTTATTCACATCGAGACCCAGTGTTGCCTGTATATTGTAGCCACCGGTATGATCAACCTTAACGTTGTTTACTTTATCTTCTTCCATCTTTTCGGCGAGGATACCCAAATTTGGGATCAACGAAATTTTGCGGGTGTCCTTTATATATTTGAACTGCACCACGGTTAGCAGCCTGTTTCCAAATTGATACTCTTCCTTATTTGCCGTATTTACTTTGTAAGTAATGCCGGTGCTCAATGCAATTTTTTTGTAACGAAGAGCATAATAACCATTCAATAAAAAATCAGTACTTCCCGTTCCGGCCTGGAAATTGGCATTGTCAACGGCTTTCTCATCACCTTCCTCAAACTGGTAGGATCCGGTTGGCAATTTGATCCCGGCGCCTGCTGTAATGGTCTGGCGTAACCGATTAACGGAGACATGATCAAAAAGCCGGTAGTCGGCCATGATGATGGCATCACCCAATTCGCTCAATGATTTATTTCCCTCAGGGCTCTTTTGCGTATTGACCTGGAACGGAAGATATCCCATCAATTGAATTCTTTTGGCAACTGTAAATTGTCCCGCTAGTGAAATGCTGTTGTAATACTCCCTGTTTTGCATCTCATTGCCCAGGTCATCATGGGCAAGGGTTTTGTAAGACCTATAATTGTACCCAACGCTAATAAATTTTTGAGAAAGATGCGGGAACATGTATGGGTTAAAATTACCAACGCCACATCCACAAATATCACAGGCTTTCGCCAGGTTAAAACTCAGAAGTATCAATAAAGCAACCAAACTTTTTTTCATGGTAGTTTCTCTTTTATTACCGATTGAATTTCGGACGCAAATGTATTTTTTTGAAGTTTCGTTAAAGACTCTCTTTCTCAGGGTGGCACGTGATTCTAATCAGTGTAGAACAGCTATTGGATATAATAAAAAACATGCCACCAAAGCAACATGATTAGCTTTGTAAAAAACATCCGCGGTTGGTTGTTACCTGGTCATGCACTGGCAATCTTGTCCGGGTTCAGCAAGCTTAATTGCCCGCGGAAAAAGAATATTATTTTCCAGGTGGATGTGCTGATGCAAATCCGCTTCAAATGCCGCAAGAGCTGCAAAACTTAACCTGTATGTGGTGCAGGCATCAGCGGGAGGTGCATAATTGTTAGTGAGAATCCGGATCTCTTTTAAAAGACTACCGGCATGCTCATGTTCATCCTCCATTACCGTTATAGGAATCTGCACGTTTACTCCACTCTGTTGATTATTTTGAACAGCACTCTCCAATTCTTTTATTTTTGGAAAGAGGACGAGCTCTTCCTTCTTCATGTGCGTTTCCATTTCTTCTTTCAGTTCACAAAATCTTTCAAAGACCTTATATAATTCATTGTGCCGGTCTCCGTGCTTAGAAGATACTTTGTGCAGGTAATGAAAGATCTGCGGTAGTTCCCTCCTTGTATAGTCATGATGATTGGAAACAATGTAGTCAGCCAAAGCAGCCAGCGAAAGCTTGTTAAAATCAACCGCAGGCATTTGACTTTGATCCAAAGCAACACTCAGCTCTTCAACAATTGTCTCAGCAGGCAGATCCCTTTCTTCACATGCTACCTGCAAAGGGCGCTTGCCTTTACAACAAAAATCAAGATCGTATTTTTCGAAAATGGTAGCGGCCTTGTGGTTTTCATTGACAATCTGGGCCAGTGTTTTTGAGAATAATTCATTTTTCATGAGTTTCGTTTATTTTAGTTAATGATCATAAATCTTTTTTATTGAACGTTCGAATCGCACCAAATAAAGGAATGATCGCCCACAACAGCATGATTATTGTTGTAAAAAGCATTCCTTTAAAACTTCCAAAGAAATCCTGGTACAAAGCACCTGTATAACCCATCAATGCGCTCACATCCATTTTCAGCATGATAAAGATGCGCCCAAGATCAACAGGATTTAGCGCAGATAAGACGAGCGTGAGTTTTTCGAGCGGATAATCGCTGAATGTAAAAAGTATCAAGAGTATCAGTCCGTCATAAATAAGCGCAAAGTAAAACCAAAGCAGTAAGGCAAAGCCAATTCCCCTCGCTTTATCTCTTGCTTTTACCGATGCCCAGAAAGCAATGGATGTGAACACAAGTGTCAATGCACAGCCCGTAAATATCATGGCAAGCCCTATGGGATCCGGTGAGAAAATAAGTACGGGAACCCCAACCCCGATAAAGAATGCACTTATTAATGACAAGGCGACTCCACTGTATTCGCTTAACAAGATCCTTGTCCGGCTCATCGGTTGCGCCAGCATTAGCTCAATAAACTCGTACGAGTTATAATAGTGTATGGTGGAAAAAACCATGCTTATCAATGGCACGACGATCAGTATGATATTTAAAAGACTTAGCATTGCCTTACCATTATTTTCTTCCATTCTGAATAAGCTAATGGAAATAACAAAAAGGAAAAGTGTGTAGGCAAGTACAACTTTGCTTCTTAAAATATCATACAAAACATATTTCGATAATTTCATCATGATAATATCCTTTACTCTTCATTTTCGGTTTCTATGTTCAGCACATCATCAACCCATGATTTTTGCAATTGGCTTTTCATAATTTTTGCAATGGCCTTACCGAGCTTTGGTTCCCCTGTTTCTTTTCTCAGCGTTTCAATATTTTTGAAAAATTGAAGTTTACCCTCCTGCAGGTACATAATATCGGTGGCAAAGTCGTCAAGGTCACTTAAGATGTGAGAAGTGATAAGTATGAGCTTATTCTTCTTTTTCTCGGCAATGATCTTATCTTTTAAAATTTCAGATGAAAGAGGATCAAGGCCTGCAGTAGGTTCGTCCAGGATCAGAATACCAGGATTAAAATAGAATGCGAGAGCAGCGCTTACCTTTTGTCTTGTACCGCCACTAAGTGTCCGCATGGGCTTGTCAAAAATGGCAACAAGGTTAAATTTTACGATAAGATCTGTGTCCAGGTCATTTTCGGAAGCATTGCGAACATTTTTCATCATTGTGAATAGCTGCCCCACTTTCATGTTATCAGGATAGCGACCGATCTGTGGCATGTATCCAATATTCTTCCGGTAACAAGGATCACCATTGATCTGAACTTCATTGACAAAAATTTTACCCTTTTTTGGTTTTACCATTCCCAATATGCATTTGATAAGGGTGGTCTTTCCCGAGCCGTTAGGTCCGATCAGCGAGATAACTTTCCCCCTATCAAACCGGGCAGATACGTGGTCGAGCGCCTGGAGTTTTTTAAATCCTTTACTTATGTTTTCAATGCGGATCATAGTTTATTCGGTTTTATCAGGGGCTTAGGATCCAGCAAATTTTCAGGAGTTAAGCTGGGAATTGCTTTTTCGGCTTTGTCCAACAGGTTAACCATAAAACTTCTTAACAGTATTAGCGAATTTGGATTTTCCTCTACGATCATCGAATACATACTTACCGGGTGATAGGGGACATCCCCTACTCCATCTTTGTTCATGTCGTATCCCTCATACTTATCCCAATAATTATTAGAAAAAGTATTCAACACCATGGTGCCATTTGTACCGACATCAAAACTGTTACCGATAAAATTGTTATGATGGAAATTATTGTCCTCACAACTTGCCTGGACCTTGATGGCCCAACCATTTTCTTTAAAAAGATTCTGCCTGATCTCCATCCTGCTTGTTCCTTCCAAATGAAGACCGGTCGTGTTCTTAAAAAATGTATTGTGCTGAATGTAACTATCTGAAATGTCTTTTAACAAAATACCATAAGAAGAGGCACCCCAGTTTTCTTCAAAATGGTTCCATTCCATGTTCACTTTTTTCGAATACATGACAGCCACACCGGCGCCATTCTTCCTGAATGTGTTATTGAAGTACACATCATCATTGGAAAACATAAAATGAATTCCGTAGCGAATATTATTTTCACTCAGGTTGTTTTGAACTGTAGAAAGAGAAACAAATTCAAAATAGATCCCATCACGGTGGCCCTGTACGTGGTTACCATCGATCAGCGCATGATTTGACTTCCATAGATGGATAGCATTACCCGTTAATTGCTCCGACCTTGGCGAGCCAGTGATATTATTATGGCGTATTACAGCATAACTGGTGTTTGACACGTGGATGGCGAAATAGGCGTTGTAGATCGTATTGTTCTCAATGGTAACGTTGGAGGCGTCAATAATTTTGATGGCGGCATAGTCATTCATAGCCGAATAACCAGAGTTTCGGAAGGTGATTCCTTTAACGGTTATGTTCTTTCCGCTGACAGTAAGAATCTGGTATTTATTTTCTCCATCAAGGGTCGGGTTGCCACTGCCTATCAGGGTTATTGATCTGGTGATCACAATATTGCCCTCCCTGTAACTCCCGGGATTCAACACCACCGTATCACCATCTTTTGCCATTGCTATGGCCCTCTCAAGTTTTGTAATCGCCTGGTCGCTGCCAACGACAATTTTCTTTGCCGAAGACAAAAGAAAAAGTAACAGGGATAATATACTCAATAATGTTTTCATCTTCTTATTCCAGTTTGCTGAGTACATCCTTCCAATTAACAGTGCTCACCGGTTCAGTAAGCTTTATTTTTTCGGCCTCCTGCTGTGAAGTGAAAGCCGCGACATTCCCGCCCATCGGGGATCTTAATTCAGGGCTCATTAAAAAAACTGCATTATTCGCATCGATAAAATCATTTTGCTTTTGAAAGTTGACAAAGAGTTTTTGTGAGATCTCATCTTCCTTTAACGCACCCGAACCCAGAAAATGGATCATGCAGGCAGCGTCATCAAACTTGTACGCCTTCCCCTTTTTTGTCATGATCTCGCCGCCAAATTTTGGATCAACGATCGTCATCTTGCAATTATCGCAAACATCTTTACCATAATTGAGAGGTTGAGGTTTGTTTGAACAGGAGGAAATAAAAAACATTATCAAAAATGCTGCAGCGGCCATTTTAGGAAGCGATCTCAGTTTTTTAATGTCTCTATATTGACGATACCATTCAACAAACCAAACAGCGAAAGCAAGCGCCCCGGCTGCAATTACAATCCACCCGCCTACATCAGGAAAGGAATACGCATCGAAGTTGAGCAAGCGCTTATGTCCGAACAAAGGCGGCTGGTATGTTAACCCCGGTACTTGTACCGGTGCCGTTGGATCAAGATCATGACCGTAGTTATATCCCCACTTATAAAAATCAGCCATCGCCAGGATGCCACCAATTACTGTAAGTACCAGGTAATAAAACAAAAACTTTCTCCTACCGCTGATAGCAACGATCATTCCCAATAACATGAAGAAACCAACTACATAAGGGAGAAATTTAAATTCCGGGAACATCCCAACATTAATATGTTTCATCCCGATATAGTGATTTAACCCGTTAATGATATCTACCTGCCCGGTGATATTATTGATCCAGATATACATCGTGAGTCCTTCGGGGTATTGCGGAGCAAAAAGGTCGATTCTCCATACAGGCAAAAAGAAAACAGCAATCAAGGCGCCAGAGGCAAACGCAACCAATATTCTAGATCCTACGGTTAAATGATTCTTCATATCATGAAGTTAACTATTCAATGTCTGTTTTATGAGTTCTCCGAAGCTTCATCCCGTCTGCTATTAAGAACATAATAGCAATGAATATCCAGAAGGCAACGTTGATCCAGTTGCGCGTCCTGAAAGCCTCAAGGAGGGAGACTCCAAAGAAGATCAAAAACACGGTAAAGCTTGCGGGCAGTTTTAATAGTTTCATTTAAATAAGTTTTAGAATAATCTACTCAATTTATTTTTTTGCCGGGGGCAACAGTACTCCATCAATAATATGAACCATGCCATTGGAGGCTTCGACGGAGCCAACAATAGTTGCCGAGTTATTCAGGATAATTTTGCCATCCTTAACGCTGATTGTTAGATTGTCTCCATTCACCATTCCTATTGTCTGTCCATCTTTGAAATAATTTGCTTTCAGCGCAGATGTAGTTACATGATATTGCAAAATGTTTTGCAAATCCGCTTTCTTTTCTGGTTTCATCAGATCGTCTAATGTACCTTTTGGTAATTTATCGAAGGCGGCGTTGGTGGGGGCAAATACTGTAAAAGGGCCAGGGTTAGCAAGCACATCGACAAGCTCTGCCTGTTTTAATGCAGCTACCAGCGTGGTATGATCCGGAGATCCTACAGCGATCTTGACAATGTCTTTCATTGAAGCGTCATCCTTCACATTTGCCTGGCCGGCATCACTATTGGCTTCAGTTACTGATGTGTTTGCAGTTGTCTGTTTTTTATTATTACATGACACAAAAAGAAATATCGCGATCGGCATCGCTAGTAATTGAATAATCTTTTTCATATATTTTCAATTTTCTGTTTTCATAGCCCACCGCGAAATGCAGTGGGCGATGAAAGGAATTCTATTTTCTATTTCGCAGCAACAGGGCCACTGGGTTCAGTTTTTCCAGTACTGTAAGTGATCGGCACATTGGAACCAGGGGCACTCACGCGAATGTAGCCCTGCATTTCCTGGTGCAGCGCAGAGCAGAAGTCAGTACAATAAATTGGGAACACACCAACGCGGTCTGGCTTCCATGCCAATGTTTGCGTTTCGCCAGGCATGATCAGCAGTTCAGCATTGTTAGCGCCCTTCACAGCAAAGCCATGAGGAATGTCCCAGTCCTGTTCAAGGTTGGTAACGTGGAAATAAACGATATCGCCAAGTTTTACTCCTTCAATATTATCTGGTGTGAAGTGTGAACGGATGGCTGTGATGTAACAGTGTATTTCATTTCCTTTGCGCTCTACTTTCGTCTTGTTATCACCCAGGGCAGCAAAAGGATTTTTATTGTCTTCTATTCTAAATATCTTTTGTGAGTTCTTCACAATGAGATCGGCAGGGATTGCCTCTGCATAGTGCGGCTCACCAATTGTAGGAAAATCGAGAAGCAATTTCATTTTTTCACCGCTGATATCATACAACTGTGCACTCTGAGCCAGTTCCGGGCCTGTTGGCAAGTAACGGTCTTTTGTGATCTTATTATATGCAATCACATATTTTCCCCATGGTTTTCTTGTTGGGCCACCAGGCACTGACAAGTGACCAACTGAATAATAAGTCGGAACCCTGTCAACCACTTTCAGATCAGACAATCTCCATTTTACGATCTCCGATGATATGAAGAACGAAGTATATGCATTACCATCTGCATCAAACTCTGTGTGTAAAGGACCAAGACCGGGCTTTTGAACTTCGCCATATAATACCGACTCGTATTTCAAAACCGGAATACCATCATAGTCACCATCATAATTTTTATCGGCGATCGCTTTTTGAATTTTTGTAAATGAAAAAACAGGGATCACAGCTGCCAGCTTTCCGCTTCCGACAATGTATTCACCTGACGGATCAGTATCACATCCGTGAGGAGATTTTGGACAAGGCATAAAATAAACCATGTCAGGACAATTCTTTGGGTCGAGCACTAACACTTCCTTTTCAATTTCCGAAGTGGCCGAATGAGTGACTTCACTATACACGTTGTGAGCGTAAGCAACAGTCCTTTTTTCCGCCTTACCAGCTTTCACATATTCTTCTGCTTTCTTCCAGTTAACACACATAATAAAGTCCTTGTCTCGCTGGCTTGCATTTACTTCAAGCAATGTGTTTGCCTTTTCAGAATTATAGCAGCTAAAGAAAACCCAGCCGTGTGATTTTGCTTTGCCGGCTCTTGCCAGGTCAAAATTCACTCCCGGGGTTTGTATCTGGAAAGCAATATTCATACGTCCTGAAGTATCCACATGAATAAAACTAACCGTGCCTTTAAAATTTTGTTTATAGGTGTTAATAGGTACATCACCGTTAGCGTTGTCCAACGGCACACTGAATCGGGTACCGGCAACAACATATTCTGAATTTTCAGTAATAAAAGGCGATGAGTGATTACCTGCGCTGTTAGGTATTTCCAGGATCTCTGCAGTGCGAAAAGTTTTCAGATCAACCCGGGCAATTCGTGGGGTATTGTTACCATTACCAAAAACCCAGCGCCCGTCTTGTATACCATTCGTTTCTGACAAAGCAATGTGATGGAGATCGTCCCATGGTACAAAACCATGCGACGTGTTCAGCATCGCCTTTGTTTCTTCACTAAAGCCGTATCCTTTTTCCGGATCAACCGAAAAAACAGGAATTACGCGAAATAAACGCCCCGATGGCAAACCATATACACTCATCTGCCCGCTAAAGCCACCAGAAACAAAATCATAGAACTCGTCATATTTGCCGGGTGCTACATAAGTTTTTTGTGCAGCATCACCGCCCACAGCTGATTGAGCTCCGCGGGGTTTACAACTGGTGATAAATGTAACTGCACCAAAAGCTATTATTGCAATTAATTTTGAAAAGTTGCTCATATAATTCTTTTTATAATTAAAAAAATTTGTCACGTTTATTTTTCCCCGTCGTTACTGCGTTGGAATTCCAACACTTCGCGGGCGTCAGTTAAAGAAAGATTTTGATTGGGCATGCGAACCATACATAATTCTAAAAGTTTCTCTGCTTCCGGATCTTTATCAAGCATATATTCCGTATTCGTGATCATGTTCATGATCCAAACAGGGCTTCGTCTTTTCGTAACCTCCTTCCAACCAGGTCCAACCAATTTCTCTTCATTAAGCTTGTGACATGGTTGGCACTTTAATTCATAAATACTTTTTCCGGAAGTGACCCATTGCTGATTCAATGGGTGGGTGATCTGGATATCACTTTCTTTTACCTCAGGGCCGTGAGTTTCGGGTTTGTTCTTGGTAAGTTCATTTATGTCGATCGAAGGTTCGTCTTTCTTTACCCCTTCGTTTCCGCAGGATACGGCAAGGATTGTAACTGCAAGAATTACAAGAGTTGAGAAAAGCCATTTCATGTGTATAAATTGAGGTTTAGAATTAAAGACATTCACGTCTTGAATGGAGCCCAAAGTTATCTGTCGAATATTCGATGCAACATGAAAAATATCATTCTAAATGCTGATATTTCTCATATACCGACTTAGAAAGAGTATATTAAAATAGAATCGACGCAAGAGGCCTTTTAGACACGCTGTGATCGCTGTTCCGTTTCCGAAGTAGAAGTGTTAAGGTGAAGGTGAATCGTAAAATCTATACTCTATCTCCCTCCCTTCATTTCCTGCATGCTTATATAAAATTACTCAGCAAAAATATCGGTACCTGAAATTATTCTATAATTTTATAGCAATCATCTTAATAAAACGAATAATTATGCGACCAAAATTTCTAATTCTAACCGGCATGATCGTCACATCCCTCGCTATTATAGCCTGCAACTCGTCGTCGGACAGGGGAGAAAAGTCAGATGCAACGGCTGCCAAAACCGATACTAGCTCCTCTTCGGCCGG
>AR_comb_assmDRAFT_11014238_pt1 | contig 12816 bp, 8 predicted proteins | sample ArasoioldDNA_FD_10543 | JGI IMG/M metagenome (IMG submission 10543) | reverse complement strand
AGCCTCGCAATTGGGCGAATCGCCGGAAGTCTTGTTTCCGGCGTGATGTTCCTTATTTGGTCGCCGCTGCGCTACCGCTTCGGTTTCAACCCTCCTATTGCGAGAGCGCTCTTGCGCTTCGGCTTGCCGCTTGCAGGGGCGAGCATGATCGTCTTCGCTGTGGGATATGCCGATCAGCTCGTCACCGGCGCGGTCCTCGGCTCAACCGCCCTGGGCTTCTACGTTCTCGCTTTCAGCCTGTCTAGCTGGCCTGTGAGTATCTTCTCGCAACCGTTGCGCAGTGTCGCGCCAGCCGCCTTCGCACGGTTGCAGGGCGATCCGAAGCAAATGAATCAGGCATTTGCCGACGTCCTAACGCTGTTGTCTGCGGTGGCACTGCCAAGTTGTCTGTTGCTGGCCGGAGCCTCCACAGCCGTCATTGACTTTGTCTATGGCGCGGACTGGGCGCCCTCCGCCGTCGTGCTCAGCTATCTCGGTCTGATGGCGGTAGCACGAATTCTGTTCGAACTAGCCTATGACTTCCTTGTGATTAAGGGTCAATCAAGCTCCATCCTGCTTGTTCAGCTCCTTTGGCTTTCACTGCTGGTGCCCGCTCTTATCGTGGGCGCCAGTTTCGCCGGCCTGCGCGGTGTCGCCATTGCACAGACAGCAGTTGCCATACTCGTCGTGCTACCGGCGTATGCATTGCTGCTCCGGCGTGCAGGTCAGCACCTAAAATCTCTTGCGCGACAGGTATTGCCAGCCCTCTTGGTGGGCCTCACTGTTGCCGGTTTAACGCATTTGATTAGCAGCGAATTGTCGTCGGCGTTCTTGGCGTGTGTGCTTTCTGGCCTCATAGGTCTCGTTGGTGTAATCGGGCTGTTGGCCAGCAAGAAGCATGTGATCGCACGCTTCCGAAGTCTTCGCGGACAGGCGCTTGCCACATGAGAGTTTTGATATATCCGCACGATCTGGGCATGGGCGGAAGCCAGATGAACGCGATCGAGCTAGCGGCACATGTTCGGAATCTCGGTGCTGAGACGATAGTGTTTGGTCGGCCCGGAGTGCTCTGCGAGCGCATTCAGGCCCTGGGATTGGAATTCATCGAGTCGCCCGATCCGGGTCGGCGACCCTCGGCCAGAATCGCGCGGCAACTGCGCTCGATTGCCAAGGCCCGCGGCATAGATGTCCTACACGGCTACGAGTGGCCGCCTTCGCTTGAGTGCACTGTGGCCGCTGCGATGATGCCGAACACGCGTGCAGTTTCAACTGTTATGTCGATGTCAGTACCCCCCTTTATTCCAACGACGGTTCCGCTAGTCGTTGGGACAGAACAGATTTGCGCCCATGAGCGCGCGCGTGGCCGGACACGCATTCGTGTGCTCGAGCCTCCGGTCGATCTGGGACACAATCTTCCTTCAGCCGAGGCAGAGCTGGCCGCATTCAGACGACGCTGGGGAGTCGGCGACGGCCGCCAGCTTGTAGTCTGCGTAAGCCGTCTCGCGGATGAGCTCAAAGCGGAGGGCCTGCTGGCGGCGATTACAGCGGTCGCCGACCCCCTCAGCGATCTCGGATTACAACTCATGATCGTCGGCGACGGTCCGGCAAGGGAGAAAATCCACAACGCAGCTGCCGCAGCCAATGTGACGACGCCGGGGTCAGTGATCATGACAGGGGAACTCACTGATCCGCGTCCGGCATACAGCGCCGCCGACGTCGTGCTCGGCATGGGGGGTTCGGCTTTGCGAGCTCTGGCGTTTGCCAAGCCACTGGTCGTGCAGGGAGAGAACGGATTCTTCGAACTGTTGGACGAGCACTCTTGGCCGCGCTTCGCGTGGCAGGGTTGGTATGGCGTCGGGTCAGACAGCCGCGAGGGCGCAGCAAACCTTGCTCGCATCCTGCGACCTTTGCTCGCCGACGAGAATCAGCAACGGTTGCTTAGCATCTTCGGGCATCGCCTGGTACGGGATCGGTTCTCGATCGAATCGGCGGCTGCCAAGCAGCTGGACGTTTACGAACAGGCGCTACGAGAACCTGTGACCCCGGCTGAATGTGCCGCAAGTTGGGCTTCAGCTGTCCAACACTTCTCGGCCTACTATGCGCGACGGAAGTTCGCCCGCCTCAGCGGCCAGTGCCGAACTGACGATTTCAACGCCCGACCCGTTGCCGCAGCTACGTCGGCCTCGGATGGGCCAGGCCACCGCCGAATCATGGACCGCGGTGCACTCGTATATCTGGCCGGGGCGCCCTGGCATGCCGTCACCGGTACTGATGTACAACTGGCGCGTGCGATGGGAGAACATCGCGACGTCATCTGGGTCGATCCACCCGTGTCGATAGTCTCCAGAGTCCGCAGAGGCATTCGCGTACCAACCGTGAGCGATGTTGCCCCTGGAGTAACTCGAATCCACACAATTGCGCCACCGGGCGTCACCCGACCCGGGGTGCGCACAATAAGCCGGTGGTGGTCATATACCTTGGTCCAGCGCCACATTCGACGGTCCGGCCAGAAGATCGATGCCGTGCTTACGTCTTCGCCTGAGCCGATGCTCACGGCTTGGCGCAACACAGCCGTTCGCCGCGTCTACTTTGCGACTGACGATTTTGTCGCAGGCGCAGACCTGCTTGGCATGTCGCAACGACATGCGGAGTCGGCCAGAGAACTGAACCTCGCCGCCGCAGATTCGGTACTTGCTGTTTCAGAGCCGCTGGCCAAAACCTTGCGACGTGGAGATAGGCGCGCAATCACATTTCCAAACGGGTGCGATGTTGAGCTGTACATGAACGTTGAGAACGTCCCATCATCCACAATCGTTGCCCTGCCTAAGCCAATTGTGGGCGTCTTTGGCCAGCTGAACGAGAGGCTGGATCTCAGCTACCTTGAAATACTCGCGGATGCCGGCGAGAGCGTGCTACTGGTCGGTCCGCGATACGAGGTCACGGATGATTTCCGCGCGCGACTGGACCGGCTGATCGCCCGCTCGAACGTGCAGTGGTTGGACCGAAGACCAAGAACAGAACTGCCCAGTCTTATGAAGACGTTGACGGTCGGATTAACTCCGTATGTCGAAAACGAATTCAACCGGGCGAGCTTTCCTCTCAAGACACTTGAATATCTGGCAGCAGGCGTTCCCGCGGTATCCACTCAGCTACCTGCGACGAAGCTGCTGGACGGCTGCGTCGTCAGAACCGCTGGTTCCGCCGAGGAATTTGCGATTGTCGTACGCGAAACCATCGAGTCGGTCAATGGCGAGACGGCACGACGCTGCCGAGCACAAGCCGAGCTTTATAGCTGGAAAGCACGGGCCCGCGAGCTGGAGATGATCATTACCGGAAGCATGACGGTAACGGGATGAGAGGCGCTCAGTCGTTAACTAGTCGGCTGCTTTCATCTCGCATCCACGTCTCAAAGTCACCACGTCGGATGCGTAGGCTCGCTCCGACTTTCGCGACAATACCTACTAAGGCGAAGACGATAACTTTGGGCAACTGGCGTCGCGATGAACTTGCCATGACCAGCAGACTTCGCGAAGAGGTCTTGGACCCGGCTTTCCGAAGATTTCTTGCATCCATCTCGGCGTTTCCGGTCACGACGCGAATTCGCCTGCGCAATAGGTCGCTTAACGTCCGTGGAGGCCAAATAGTCACCTTCGTACCCGGCACAACCCGGCGCTCATTTTCGTCGAAGGCCTCTGAAACAAGGAGGTCGTCGGACATCACTTGTGGCAACGATCGGATCCGCGCATGACCTTGACCCGAAAGAACGACCACTCCACGACCAAAGAGGCCGGACTCCACCTGCGGCAACCGCTCCCAGACGTCGTAGTACCAACAAACACACCGCGAGACTCTGCGGCGATCCAGCCTGCGTTCTGGAGCGACCGCCAGCACGGGACCTTCCAAGGCGGCTATCAGACGGTTGATCGCCTCTTGGTCAATCACGACGTCAGCGTCGATGTACGCCCGCGTTGGGTGCTTCGCGCGCCGATCTCCTTCGGCGATGGCCGCCCGCTTGGAGGCTATATCTATTTCGAAGACCCGAACTGCGGAAAAGCCTCGGGCACGCTCAGCGGTGTCATCTGTACAGCCATTGCAAACAACTATGACGTCCAGCCCTTCCGGAAGTCGATCGGCGACGATGGCTTCCAAGAGCCTTGGCAAGCCATGGGACTCGTTGTGGGCTGGAATGATCACACTCGCGACTGCGCACTCCTGATTCACCCGACCATCTTGTCAGTGTGGGCACAACACCGCCGTTACACACAGAGAACGGATGCACCTGATGGCTAGCCTTTCAGCACGCGCGGTCATCGTCGTCGGAACGCTATTGGCGTTGATGGCGTGCAGTGGGCAAAGCAACACAGTCAGCACGGGCGAGACGACGCCAACACCGACTACCGCTCACACAGCTGACGGCAGAATGCGGGACTGCGCACCTTCTCCCAACCGTTGTGGATACCCTGACGAGACCAACACTGGCGTTACGGCCGGCACCGCACTGCGACCGTCGCGCTCGATCACTGTCGAAAAAGCGGGTCAAGTTGTGGAAGGACTTGACATCACCGGGGAGATTAACGTCGCAGCCTCTAATGTCGTGATCAAGAACACTAAGATCACTGGCGGCCGGGGTGCAGGGAACAATGACTGGGTCGTGATCATGCGGCCAGGCGCCGACAACCTGACGATCGTTGACAGTGAAATCACCACACCGCAAGGCAGCGCACAAGATATCGCCTGCGTATTCAACATCAGTAATGGCACACTAACCATCGAGCGGGCCAACATCCATGGCTGTAGCGCGGGAATTTCGTCCGGCGGGGGCGTTGTTCGTGACTCCTATGTCCATGATCTGTCCCAGATTCGCGGGCTTTCCCACAATGTTGGTATCGCGTCCAATGGTGGAGGCGGCATGACCATCGAGCACAACACTGTTTTCAACCAATTCAAACAGACTTCGGCGATTTCGTTCTACCAGGACTTCAGTGCCCAGAAGGACAACTTCGTTCACGACAACTTGCTCGCCGGTGGCGGATATTGCATCTATGGCGGTGCTGGCGACCGCGGACCGACAAGCAACATCCGGATCCTAGATAATCGTCTTTCACGACGATATTTCCAAAACTGTGGCTCATACGGTGTGCTAGCCGCCTTCAAGCCCGACGACTCAGGCAACTCGTTTTCCGGCAACTATTGGGACGATACAGGCCAAGATGTCGAAGGCTAAGCGCGTGAAAATCGATACGCATTATAAGCATCGTGGTGTAGCCGTCATATCCAGCAGGGGTGATTGGAGATTGCCTGCGACGTGGACCTCGGCAGTGGGTACGGATAGCTGGCTGGAGGCTCGTCAGGGCGACCTAATTGCCTTCGCCTGGGGCGGTCTTTCGAACATTCTTCACACAACTAGCGGCGTATTGACGTTTCCTGCCGATCCCAGAACTCCAAATTGTGATCTAGGACCGCTAGAGATCACGGAGTTCATATCCGGTGAGGTCGGCCATCGATTGCCTGTCTTACCTCCATTCGAAGCTCTACTTATCGAGTCCAGTCGGGCCAAGGTCGCCGTCGACGACATGGGATTTGCCCACCATTACGTGCGACAGCTCGGCGGAGCGGCTGCGATGTCGACCTCAGCTCGTGCCCTGGCTTTGCTTGAAACTGCCGCTCTTTGTTATCCAGCCGTCGCAGTGCAATCGCTGCTCGGTTGGCAGCTGGGCGAACGGACAATGTTCGCCGATGTCAAAAAGCTCCCGCCAGGGGGCTCAGCCACTGCTGAAGGGGGACGACTATCAATCTCCGACGACCGCTCGACGTTACCTGAGTCTCCGCATCAGAACCCAGCACGAGCCGCCGCTGCCGTGCTTCGTGACTTTCTGATCCGTTATCTCGAGGACCATCCGGATGCGGAACTACAGCTCACAGGAGGTCTTGATTCCCGAATCTTGCTAGCAGCGATTCCACCGTCGATGCGCCGGAATCTCCGGGTCATGACACTCACTGTCTCCGGCAGCGAGGACACCGCGATTGCAGCCGAGCTGGCAGCCCGATACGGGATGGAGCACCGAACGGCAACCTTTGACGCAATAGCTGCCCTCAGCCCGGCTGAGGCTTTCCACACTTGTCTGACGGCCGCTCGTCGCGTCGACTGTGCCGCGGATCCTCTGGCGCTTGCTGCAGTTGATCTGGCTGAGCTGTCATTGGAGCCGCGGCCGCGAATTGCTGGTTTGGGAGGCGAGGTCGCTCGCGGCTTCTACTACTTCGGAACGGTCACTAACGCTCCAGTGAGTCGTGCTCGGGTTGCGCAGCTGGCTCGCTGGCGCATGTTCACGAATGAAGCAGCACCGACCGAGATGCTCGATCCCGCGTTTGCTGACTGGGCCCGCGAATCCGCTATCGACGATATCCATAGTCAGTTCGTCGCAACGGGGCTGCCGTGGTTCCCCGCGATGGATGATTTCTACTTGGTCCAGCGGATGCATCGATGGGCGGGCGTGCTTGCTTCTGCCAACGCCATGGAGCGGTCAATAGTCAATCCGATGCTTGACCGTCAATTCCTTGGCATCAGCCGAGCCGTGCACCCTCGTGACAAGAAGAACGCGAAGTTCTTGAGCCAAATCTTGATGGAGCTTGATCCAGAGCTGGCTCTAATTCGTCTCGACGCGAGGCCAGCGCCCATCAACTACGCGGAGCCGACGTTGCGAAGCCGCCTTGCACTAGCGAGAGCGACGGGAATCAAGATCAATCGCAAGCTTTGGCAACGAATCCGTGAGACTCATCGGCCACCCGAGGGCGGTGAGGCGCTAGCGGCCCTCGTCTCGGCTCACCTGCGAGATCAGCCGCACTTGCTGGAAGCCATCGATCAACTCGGTGTAATCAGTCAGTCCTGGCTCGATGCGATGGTGTCCGACACGGCCACCGTCGAACCATCAGCGATCGCATTGTTGATCAATCTGCTCGCGGCCCAACCAGAACCGCTAACGAGGCAGCAGGCTCGGGCCGCAGTTTAGTTCAGAAGGTCGGCGTGACGGCATGACGAGGGCTTTTAGCGCTGCGCGAGACTCGACATGTCCACGCAGAATCCAGCTAACTTCAGAAAGCATCGTCAGGACGAGGTAGCCGACTGAGGCTGGCCATCCGTGACGTCGAGCGTATAAGCGCACGCGATTGACAATCTGCATCACATGCGTCTTCTCGCTTCGCCCAGAGCCTCCGCCGATGTGGACTGCAGTGGCGAGCGGTTCGTACCAGGTCTTCCACCCGAGGTCACGGGCCCGGAGGCAGAAGTCGGTCTCTTCGGAGTACAGGAAATATGTGGCATCCCAGCCTCCGACAGCGTCGAGGCATGTACGCGAGACCGCCATCACTGCCCCTAACGCCCAGTCCACCGGCCCTGCCCGGTCATATGCCGACTGCTCAGTGACGTACTCAGCTAGCGCAGGTCGTGTCGTACCGCCGAGTCCAAGAGCACGGAGCAGGGATGGCTCGCGGCGGAGCGATTTGTGCAACGTGCCATCAGAATTCAGGATTCTGGGCACAACAATCCCGACGCCCGGCTGAGCTAAGCGAGCGAGGAGCGGTGACCCACTGCCCGGCGACATCACCACATCCGGGTTCAAGATCAAGACAGCCGATGCCGGGGCGGCAAACTTGACACCGGCATTGATACCCCCCGCGTAGCCCACATTGCTGGAGCGCAGGAGCCGGCAGTCGCTGCGAGCCTCGACGACTTTCCGAGTGTGGTCTGCCGATCCGTTGTCTACAACGACGACGTCCACGTCGAGGCCGACGCAGGCCGCTGGAAGAGAATCAAGGAGTGAATTGATCACTCGCTCGCTGTTATACGTCACTATGACCACAGCGAGATCGACCACCGAACAAGCGTATGGGGAATCACGCGCACTGGGGCCCGAATGTGGCTACTGTCGTGGCCATGCCAAGGGTTTTGCTGGTCGCTCCGACCATCGATAGGAACGATGTCGGCGAGGCCTGGGTCGCCTATCAGTGGGCTATCAATCTGGCGGCTAATCACGACCTCACTGTGCTCACTTATCGAAAACGCGGCCGACCTCCCATCGCCGATCAGCTGCCTGGTGTTCGTGTGATCGAATGGCTAGAGCCACCGATAGTCGGTCGCGCAGAGCGACTTAACAGCCTGCTCAAGCCTGCCTACTTCCCCTTTGCCTGGTCCGCGCACCGCTGGATTCATCACGCGTTGTCGCACGGCGAGCACTTCGACATAGCTCACCAGCCGTTGCCGGTTGCCATGCGCTATCCCAGTCCGCTGGCCGGAAAGCCGTTCCCGTACGTAATTGGCCCAGTCGGTGGAGGCATTCAATCACCGCCAAGCTTCGACGCCGAAGACACTGCCCCTTGGTATCTCAAACTCCGACGGTTTGATTCATTCCGGATCCGCCGTGATCCCTGGCTCCGGAGGAGTTACGAGCAGGCCGCTTGCGTGCTCGGAATTGCGCCCTACGTGAGGGAACTATTGCGTGATCTAAACGTCAGACGGTTGGAGTACATGAGCGAGACGGCACTCACTGAATTGCCAACGGCACTAAACCGGCATCACGTGGACGGACCGGTGCGACTGCTCTTCGTCGGTCGGGTGATCAGGACCAAGGGTGCACGTGACCTTGTCGCCGCTGTTGCCCGGCTCGTGGACGTCGATGTAGAAGTGGACATCGTTGGAGACGGCTTTGATCTTCGGGCGTGTCAGGAGTTGGCGCATAGTTTGGGCGTGGATGACAAGATCATCTTTCATGGGAGCGTGCCGCGGAGCGATGTCGATAAGTTCTACCGGCGAGCCGATGTCTTTGTCTTTCCAAGTTATCGCGAGCCGGGCGGAAATGTTGTCTTTGAGGCAATGGGTTATGGACTTCCGCTCATCGTGTGTGAACTGGGCGGTCCGGGCGCCGCGGTGGATGACGAATCTGCCATCAGGCTTCCAGCGAGCAACACCGAACAATATGCAGCCGATCTTGCAGACGCCATCACCCAGTTGGCGAGCAATCCAGAGCGCCGAGCGCGGATGGGAGCAGCGGCCCGCCGCAGAGTGGGCGAGGTCGGGCTCTGGTCGCGCAAGGTCGCCAAGATGGGCGAACTATACGATCAGCTGATCGGAGCCTAAGCTGGATAAACTATTTGACCGGCAGACCGGTCTGGTCACAGTAGTTCCCTGACCACTCGTTTCCCGATGAAGAGGACGAGAAAGCTGCAACTGGGCCGTACAGCCAATCGCCACAAACAAATCGGTTGTTCAGGAACTTGACGTTTGTGGACGGTGTACGGTACGCATCGCCACTGTTGCCGCCATAGACCACATACGAGCCGCCTGAGATCAGATTGTCCTGGGCCGTGACGTTTTGGGCATGGTCAAAGTCCGCATAGACGGTCAGCGCCCCGGAAACTCCTCCGCCACCGGCGAACTTTTGACCATACAACAGCACCGTGTTATGCCGCACTGTTATTTGTTGCGCACCACCATGCGTTGAGATGCCCGAGTGGTGATCGCCCGCGATGTGCCCTAGATCATGAACCCAGTTGTTAATGACCGTCGCAGAGTACTCTGTGGTAATCCCATTGCCCGTGCCCGAGATATCGTTACCATCAACCAACATAGATGGGGCTTCTCCGTAGATGTCTCTTACGCCAGATCGTGCCCGCACACTGCATCCCGATGGGGTACCGATAATCCTGTTGCGGATGATGCGGGCATTCGACCCTCTATAACTGGAGTCGCTGCCCTTGTAGCGCACAGCAATCACATCATTGTCATCTGAACCGCCGCACGCGGCAATCCGCGAATTTGAAATCGTCACATTGGGGGCGTCAATAACGACCTGACCGGATACGTCGAGGGCATTCAACGTAGCGCCAGCGCCACTCACAATAACGGCGTGTATGTTGTCCGACCACGTCCACCCTGAACCTGATCGCTTTTCCGCCGGAACCTGAGCAAACGACGTGCCACTCGTTGGGCCTGTGTTTGTCGAATCCGGGTAGCCGCAGGAACTCGGGCGGCCCGCGCATCCGAGCGGTACCGATCCATTCGATTGAAGCGTTGGGGTGGCACTAGCCGTTGGCACGGTCGGCGACAGCGTCTCGGTAGGCGTTAACGTCTCAGTCTGGGTCGGAGGGGATGTCTGCGTGCCTGTCCGGGTTGGTGAAGGCTTGGGTGGTGCGGTGCTCGTTGGGCCTGTGACAGGCTCGCTCGACTGACTGGTGGTAGCCGCCGGGGATGTCGGTGATGTCTCATTCGTCGCGAATACGACATCGACGTAGTAGTTCGAGTTTCGCCACGTCTGGGTGGGGAATCCGCCACCGTACGAATAGACGCCGCGGTAAGCCGTCAGCGCATGAGACTTCACAGCTGCACCGTTCGCGAAAACGTCGACGTCATCTGCATATCGTCCGGCTGGGGCTAGATAGGAAACGACGTATTCGCTCCCTGCCGGAACTGGCACAGGCGTAGCCAGGGCGACTGTGCGCCAACCCGCTCCGGACGAGGTGGGAAAGGTAGCTCGGGCTAGGAGCTTGCCGCTGCTCGACCAGAGCTTGCCAACCTGCGGGCCCGAATTCTGCGACGACTTGTAGAAGCGCAGATGCGTGATGTAGCCGGCCTGACTCACTCGAAATCTGGTACCGACCTCGACTCGGTTGGTGTCGGAATCAGCGGGTACTCGCGGCACGACCGAATTGGGCCAGATTGAATAGCTGGACGGCGTCAGTGGTGATGAGCTGGCCTCATGCGTCGATGCGATCAACATAGCGGCCAGTAAGGCGAGCCCGAGAATGGCTGCAACGATCATGCTCGCGGAGCGCTGGCGAGGTGTCCGATGATGCGGATCCGTATCCGCGAAGGCGCGGTCTCGTGCAACTACCTTCCTCATTCGAACCTCTTTCGTAATAAAGGTGCAACAAAGTCCCCCGGTGCGCGACAAGTCGCACAATTACTTCCTTGCGCCTCCGCGAGGTTCGTGTGCTCGCAGGAAGAGCTCACTGAAGTTTACCGAATCGTTACCCTACACGACCTCTGCTGCAGTGGCCAGCAAAAGAGATGGAATCGTCGGGAGGTCAGCTTGCCGGGCCAGTAGCCAAGGCACGGCGGATGACCCAAACGTCACATTGTGATCACGGTCCCAATCGACGGAGGCAGCATCGCGTGCCACACGAGCTCGAGTGTTGACGCCGTCAGATGTTGCTCATCCTGACAAGATGCTCGGCTGGCCGAGCTGCCCCCGATGAGAATTATCGCTATCCGGCCCGTGCGAAACCGTGGTTGGGAACCTCGTGATCAGCGACACGTCCACGTTCCGTCGCGCAGCCCCGATAAGCCCGATGAGTAGAAAGAGGAGGCCAGGAACCATCGGGAACGAGAATGCATCGAAAAGCGCGAGACTGGTCGCGCCGCCCAGAACGCCGCCGACTAGTCCCTGAGTCATTAGCCAGTTCTGGCGATCCACACTGTCCTTGGGCAGCCGGAGGCCGACCCAGGCAGCTGTGACAATCAGTGCCAAAACCGACACGACCCCGACGACGCCGATCTCGACGAGAAGCAGTAGGTACTGATTGTCAAAGATCCGATAACGGGGAAGAAATGTTCCGAGCCCTCGGCCAAACAGAAATGAGTGCTCAGCATAGGCCGAAGCAACTGAGTACGAATCGAAACGAGACCGAGCGCTGCTATCACCACTGATCCCAGTGAACAAGCCCAAGATACTACCCAGCATTCCCGGCACGAGCACGAACATTCCGACTCCGATGAGTGCAACAGCCCAGAAGGCCACACGACGGGCCTCGCGGTCGAGACGAAAAACAACGACGACCAGGCCCACGGTCGCGCTCAGGAAGGTCGAGCGAGAATTAGAGAGAGCGATCGCAATGAGGATGAGCACCGGGGGGGCCCAGCGGCGAAGCACGCTGCCGACTCGACTAGTCACCGCCCAAGCCACGGCAATTGGAAGCGTCATCGCGAGAACGGCGCCGAACTCAAGGGGATGAACTGCAGTGCCCGACGGCCGGGTAAAACCTTCCCGAGTTTGAGCGCCGAACGCGACGGTATTTTCTGTTAGCCCGGGAATCGTCAACTGATCGACCCAGCTGCGGTGGGTGGCAAACTGAATAAGCCCGACCACCGCGAGCGCCGCACTTGCTAAAACCAGACGGCCAAGTAATTGACGCATCCTCTCCTTAGATATCAATCCGTCGTGGCTCAACATGAGCGCCCCTAGCCAGCCCGCCACGTTAATTAGAGCCAACGTTGCAAGGCTCAGTTCACCCGCCGCTGTAGGTCGCATGCAAGCGGCGATGTAAGACACTGCGACGGCCGCTGCGAAAAATCCCGCTACCGGACGGATTGGCGTTGATTCGGCGGGCAACAGTGGGACCCCACGTAGTCGAAACCAGAGCCACCACAGCAAACAGGCCACGCCAAGCATCAGGGAGGGCGTGCCCGCGCCACCGAGCGGTCCGATAACGAACCTTGATGGCACAGCTAGCAACAAGAACAGATACAGACTCAACACTGTGACTGCATCGAGCCGCCCACGGACGTGAACCGCGACTCGTCGCAGCCCCCGGGATGCGCGGGTCACTGTCACGTGCGGCGAATCCCGGCCGATGTATTGGTGGCCTGTGGCGTCTGCGGGCCCGGAGCCTCGTCCATCTCCTCATCAGGGTCAGTTGGCAAAGCCCGCAAGGGATGACGCTGGCCTTTGATGGATTGCCACCACGGGAGCTCCCAATTGGCATCAGCTTCGGAGGAGGTCCCATTCGCACTTGATGCCACATCCACCGGCGGCACGCTCACAGCCTGATCTGGACCCTGCTCCAATT
>AR_comb_assmDRAFT_10132128_pt1 | contig 12818 bp, 8 predicted proteins | sample ArasoioldDNA_FD_10543 | JGI IMG/M metagenome (IMG submission 10543) | reverse complement strand
AGGATCTCGTGCCAAAGGTCAACGACCTCTTTGGCTTTGGAAAAGAAGCGATGACCGCCAATGTCAAATAAAAACCCGTTGTAACTCACCGTGCGGCTGATGCCACCCACGTAGACCGGATCCTTCTCGATCACGAGGACGGAGGTCGTTTCTTTGTTAAGGCAATAAGCTGCCGTAAGACCCGCCGGTCCGGCACCAATCACAAATACTTCGGCGTCGACTTTCATTGAAAATTACTTTGGTTAGGAGCCACTGGGGGTCGGCGAGTAAATGGCTTTAGGCGCAAATGACAAAAGCCGATGACCATTATAGGAAAGCACTGCGCCAATGGCCGCGCCGATCATGATTGCAATTTGCGGCCGCGTGGATAGCACGGTCAGTATGAGCGCGGCAAATATGGCGTAACTGGTTCCTTGTGCAATCGCTGTAACGAACGCGTAACGCATCGCTTCTTCGCGCTGGCGTCGACCGCTTGGGTCAAAAGTTAGCGCGCGATTGAGACGCCAAGTTACCATCGTTGCGATTGCGACCGAGCCGAGCCGCGCGACCAAAGCATGCGGACCTAGCGCAGCAATCAGCGTAAAGGCGCTGAGATCGGTGGCCAATCCAATCGAGCCAATCCCGATAAAACGCAGCGATCGGGGGATTCGCTCGGCCAACTGGCGCGCAAATTCTGGGTCATGTTCCACAGACCAATGAGACTTCAGAAGCCGCGCGACCACCGCCAGAAGCACAAATAACGGTATCCACGATATTCTTGTCTGATAGCGCGGTGCGATTCCTGACAGTGCTCCGCAAATCATGGCGTTGAGGACAATTGCTGTTGCGGCAATTGTCAGAGTGTAAAACATTTGCGTGCGAGGGAGGTTATCTTCGCGTAGGCGCGCAAGGAATATTGGCCAAAAAATCCAAAGTAACAGCAGTCCGATTGTCGACAAATAGTAAATTAAAGTAAAACCGAGCTCAGTCGGGATTCGCACCCATTCCGCGGTGAAAATCCGCGTTCGCAGCAGGTCGTTCAGATAAGAGGCTGGGATCTTATCCTTGAAATCCTGGAGCTGACCCTGGTCCAGGGTGCTCAAGAAAACTTCACGTAGCCCAAGGGATGTAAATTGATCAAGTGTATTTTTTGCCGCACTTATAACAACTCCGGCAGGATCGTATCGGATAACGTCCAGGACAAACGACGCCTGTTCCGACGACAACGCATTTCGCGTCGCAAGATCTGCGACAGCAAATACACCCTCTTTGGGGTCCAACGACCATAAGAAAAATAACTCGTTGGAAATCGGAAAGCGGTCAAGGTAGCGGCAGACCACGTATGGCTTCGTCGCGCAATTGTCCCGAAGGAATTTATATCCTGGACCGTCTACAATCAGTCGCGCCATTAGGAACGGCGGCTGAATCGGATAAGTGCCCGTCAAGAATTTTGTGCCGTAGGAAAATCCAACTGTGCCAACCCCACCGATGACCGCAATAACCAGCAGGGTGGCAAGTTGTTTGGCAAAGGAGTTCGAAGCAAATGCCCGGCCCTTCACCAACAAGGTCATGCCCAAAAACACGCAGACCAGGCAGATGAGCAGAATGAGATGTGACGTGTGCGCTAGTGTTGCGTATAACAGAATTGCTGAGACAAGAATTCGGTCGCGCAGCCGAAGCGAATCCCAAAATGCGATAAGAATGATCGTGGCCACGATCAGGAACGATGCAAACACATCGGGCATTACCGTGCTGATGTAAAATGAGAGCGGCGTCAAAGCCAGTACTGCTATATCGATGCCGACAAACGTTAAAATCGACAGTCCCATACACGTGATCAAAAATGTGTAAGACAAATATACAAAAATGAGTCCTTGCAGCAGGATCGATAGCCATAAATGGCTCGTCAAATGCCCCAAGTAAAGCAAGCTGCCGTAAAAGATTGAACGGCCCGCTATGATGGCTTTATCAAATGGCGAGTTGAGCCTCGGAGCCGCTGCCGAGGGGCTCTCGCTTTCATCCTTACGCTCGGGATTTTGAACGCCCTCGATGGTTCTTTTTTGCGTCCACGTCGTTGCGAATTTGCTGCCGAACTCATACACGACCGCAAAATCCGGACCGCGGACGTAGGCCGTTGAGTCCGTCATGAAAAGAGGTTGGCCATTAATAAGCGCAACCCAGACACTGGCCATCAACAGCAAAAATAATACCGTCAGGCGATTAAACGTCACAACAATCGTCCTCAATCCGCGCGATGCATAGGTTTTTAGAGGGCGTGCCCTAAGAGGTCAGGGATAATGATGTATTATGGTTAGCGGTTGCGCCAGTCCGGCGACGCCGTTTCATCAAGGCGCAGCGCCACAATGGAGCGCACAGATAAATGTCAAATATGGCGGGTGTGTGAATCTTGCCCAGAAGTGGAGCAAGATGCCGGTCGGAACCCATAGCATTCTCATTCTTTATTATTTATGGCGGTCAGTTCGCGTCCATTGCATGGTCGCTCCGCCAAAGAAGCGGCGATAGATCGGAAATTTTCCAAGGATGTAGGAAACCACCAGGTACATTTCCCTCGACGGCAGAAGATCTCGACCATACCTGAGCCAGGCAAGAAAAATGGCCAACGCAACTGCCAAAAGACAAGTTGCGGTGATGATGAGGGCGGTGGACGAAGCACCTAGCAGCATAGCCAGCCCGCTGATGCACAGCATCGCTGCGAGCAAAATCACAAGGAGTGATAGCGGCGGGACTGCCAAATCGAGCGCGAGAGCAAGAAGCTTGATGTCCCCACGTGCGAGCGCATCAAAAATTAAACGAGGGACCATTGTCATCATGCTGATATGACCTCGCTCCCAGCGTTCGCGTTGGCTTTTGGCCCCTTCAGCAGACATTGGAAAATAGCTGGTGACGGTAGCGACGGAGCAGAAGAGCGGCGGGCTTCCTGCGCGCGCTAGATCGAGGCCGAGTTTAAGATCCTCAACAATTGACGCGTGGGCAAGTTGAGCTGAGCGGACGATCCCCCAGGGGAACGCCATTCCGGTGCCCATGAGTTGGCACGGAAGGTTCAGGACATTAAGGCCAAGCGGGCGAACCCAATTCTTCACGCGCCAGGCAAACTCAGCGACGCGAAAATTGATCGGTGAATCATCCTGCGCTTTCTGGAGGTCAATCGCCTGCACCGGGCGCTGCGTCGTGGCAGATGCCACCGCCAATTGATCAATCGCTTCCTCGGAAACCCTGCAATCGGCATCGATGATAATGACGACTGCAGGCGGATCTTGGCTGACATGCTTGAGTGCAAAATCCAGGGCATATCCCTTGCCGAGCCTGGTTGGATCGTCACGCTTGATTACTTCAGCTCCGCCAGCGGCGGCTACTGAAGCCGTGTCGTCAATGCAGTTGTCTGCCACGACCAGCAGGCGATCCCCGGCGCGCAATTGGGTTCGTATATCAGCAATTGTTGGCACCAACCCCGAACTCTCATTGTGCGCTGGCACAATCACTGCAACTCGCTGACGAGGGCCCTTTGCTGACCACTGTAAATATTTTTGTGAAGGCAAGACGATTGCGGCAGCAACTTCAAAAAACAGGACAGCAACTGGCACGGCGATAAGGCAGGCCAATAGCGTCAACGGGTATGACACAAGACTTAGCATCGAAATTGGCTATGCCTTTCGCACTATACTCTCATTACGATCTCATAGTTTTTACGAAATCGGCTATATGGGAGATGTTGTTATCCCTATTGTTCAATAGATTTCGACCGAAGCGCAATTTAATTGCATAAAGATATTTAGTAGAAACGCCGAGTCAAAAAGTGGGAAATGCGCACCGGATCGTGCGGACGTGCCCATAGCTGGGTTTCGGAAGGCTTACAGGCCGAAGACGAACAGGACCTTAAACATTTTCGCACCAGGCAATGAGCGCCAAGTATTAATTTGAAACCCAACAAAGCCACCCCTCTCGTGATTTCTGCTCCGCAGACGATGTTCGGTAGCAAGCCCAGCTTGACGCCGGATATCCTCTGGGGTTGCGAAAATACACCCCAGGAAAAATAGTGATTCGACACGTGCGGCAGAACGAGTGCTATCGTGAAATATAGACCCGACATTGACGGACTCCGGACTATCGCTGTTATTCCGGTGGTCCTCTTCCACGCTGGTATCCCGGGATTCACCGGCGGATATGTTGGTGTCGATGTCTTCTTTGTCATATCGGGCTACTTGATCACCTCACTCATTCTGTTTCAGCAAGAGGGAGGGCGATTCACAGTCGGGTGGTTCTATGAGCGGAGAATTCGCAGAATATTTCCTGCACTATTTGTGGTGATGTTTTTTTGCATCATTGCCGGCTGGGCCGTGATGACACCCAATGACTATAAAGGCCTTGGCGGCAGTGTTGTCGCGACATCTGTGTTCCTGTCCAACGTGTTGTTTTGGTGGCGTGCTGGCTATTTCGAACCGCTGGCCGAGCAACAACCTCTCCTACACACCTGGTCACTTGCAGTTGAAGAACAGTTTTATGTTGTCTTCCCCGTTTTGATCGTTGCCCTTGCCAGGTTAAAAATTCCGCTTTTCCGTGTTGTTCTTTTTTTGGCGCTTGCTTCATTCTTGCTTGCTTCCATCTTGGTTTTCTCACATCCAATTTCAGTCTTTTACCTTGCTTCTTTTCGCGCGTGGGAACTGCTGGTCGGTTCTTTGCTTGCAATCTGGAAAACTCCGATCGGATACAGCAATCGCTTCTGTAATCTGCTTTCTTCTTTAGGCTTGGCTATGATTGCCGTTTCCGTAATTGCTTATTCGAAAGAGACCGTGTTCCCGGGTTTTTCTGCAACTTTACCGGTTTTGGGTGCTGCACTTTTTCTCTGGGGTGGAGCCGATAAGTCGCCTCCGGTAAATCGCTTCATCTCATCAGGGCCAATCGTCTTTGTTGGAAAAATTTCTTATTCGCTTTATTTGTGGCATTTCGTTCTTTTGAAATTTGGATCATACCTGACTGTCGGCCAACTAGGGACCCTTCAAACCTGGATTATTATTGCCCTTTCGTTCTGTCTTGCTGTGCTGTCTTGGCTATTTGTCGAGCAGCCTGTTCGACGAACGTCATTGCGGGTGTTCACAGGTCGCAGCCTCTTTGGCGTTGCCGGACTGGCGATTGCGAGCTTGTCTTTGGCTGGTTTGGCCATTCGTTCGACAAATGGCTTTGCAAACAGACTTACCGTTGAGCAACGTCGTTTGATTGAAACTGCAGGGTCTGAACTGGGCAGCGGCGAATGCGTGCTAACGACACTTCAAGCCGCAAGGTCTCATGCTTTTTGCAAACTCGGACGCGGCAATGGCGCGCCGACCTTTATAGCTTGGGGGGATTCACACGGACTGGCGCTGGGTCCGGCGATCGATGTGATTGCGCGTGAGCGCGGTGACACTGGTTTATTGGTGGCGGCTGGCGGCTGTCCGCCTCTGATCGATATCGTGAGAAAAAATCGAGCGCTACATGATTGTGACGACATTAGTGAGAACGTGTTCAGGTTCATCGTTTCCCAGCAATCAATACGCCACGTCATCTTGATCGCACGGTGGGCGTATTACATGGAAGGCCAAACTTATAAGGACGAGCCAACGAATCAGTTCAATACGAAGCACGTGTTACTGGCAAATCGTTCATTGCCCGCAGGCAAGTCCTCGACTCAAGAAGTTGTACAGAAGGCATTCGAGCGAACGGTAGACGGGTTATTAGCGGCCGGAAAGCAAGTCTGGATAATTGGATCCGTCCCGGAAATCGGCAAGAACGTTCCGAAAGCGCTTTATTTGAAAAGTTTAGGGATCGGTAAGGACGATCAAATTGCGCCAACGCGCAAAGAATTCGATCTTCGACAGCGAAACGTCACTCACATGCTCGAAGCCATGAAGACGAGGTATGCGATTAACATTGTATGGCCTGACCGAGCCTTGTGCGACAGGAATGCATGCAAGGTCGTCGTCAATGGCAGCCCGCTGTATCAGGACGATAACCACCTTTCGGATTTTGGGACGAAACTGATCGAACCTGTTCTTTCAGAAATCCAATTAAAATAGTCGCAGCTGCTTTTAAAAATAAGTTTAGCGCGCCTGGTATTCAACTACATTTTTCATTGACGCGCTGGGGCTAACTCCAGCGGAGCGAGGTTTCTCTAATACTAGGTGAAAATCGCCATTCCCTAGATCTCTCTTCCAAAGAGTAATGGCATTTGCACAGCTGATTGTAGCAGTCAGCAACTTTCCCAAAAGTGGGCGCTTTTCCGTGAGCTGCCTCAGCAGGTCGCCTTGATATTCTTTGAAATAAACAACGCGGAAACCAAGTTTTTTGCAATGCGCGATAAGAACTCTCGGGCTGACGACGGGATGATAAACGGTTCGGAAAGGAACGCTCCCGGGTTGGCCGGCTGATTTGTATCCCAGAATATATTTGTAATACCAAACATGAAACCAATGAGGAGTCATTTTCGTAATGTAGCCTGAAAATGAGCTCGGGTTCGGAGCGCCGATGAATAAAAGGCCTCCTGGATCGAGCGCGCGGAAAAACAAATCAAAGGCGCGATCGGGAGCATCCAGGTGCTCAATGACGTTGTAACAAACGATCAGTTCAAAGCTACTTGCGGGAAACTCGAACGCTTGCACATCGCCGAGAATTTTTTTGTCGGCATAGGTATTGTTTTCTAGCTGCGTGGCATCAATGTCGAGAACGGTCACTTCGGCACGTTTTCGAATGTCCGCTCCGATAAATGATGCGGATCCGCCACCTGCTTCGTAGATTCGGATATTGTCTCCCGGCAACCGTTCAGCAAGGAGCTCACGAACGGCTTGTAGGGAAAATTGACCTGTCACGGTTTTCACGCGGCCGCCTCAATTTTCACGATACGCATAGTAAACCGCCTCATTAATTTCAGATACAGCGATTAATAAACCGGCGAGGCAAGCATCCGTTTTGGTTAGCATGCGCCTGCGGTTGGATTATCGAGCGGGACTAATGGTTCCAAAGCCAGCTAACGACGAACGTTAATAAAGAGGGATGCCCGAACAGCCGCGCGTTAAGAAAGACGTGGTAAATTGAGCCGTTGGGGCATTGTACATCGCAAAGCCAGGTTGAGTTTACGTTATGGCAGGACTGCGATGAATTTATGATTGTCGAAACGGCGGCAAGGAACTAGTGAGTGGTGCGTTAGGTGGCCATGTGCTCGCACAATTAAGGTTTCGACCGGATCATTAGCGACGGATGCAGCGATTGATGGAAAGTTTTCTTTCAAAGTTTCCGGCGGCCTACCTGATTAATCTTCCCGAGCGAAAAGATCGGTTGAGATCTGCCACCAAGGAACTCGCACGCATCGGCTGGACACTCGGTCCCGGTGGAGTACGGGTTTATCCGGCGCAAAAGTTTGATGATCGTGGACGTTTTCCCAACCCGGGTTGTCGCGGCACTTTTTTTTCTCACCTTGCGTGCTTGCAGGATGCCCTGAACAAAGGTCCGTCGAATGTCCTGCTGCTTGAGGACGATATTTCATTCAGCTCGTCGCTGCCGCGGCTCACGTCTTCCATTCTGCGGCAACTTGAAATGATTCAATGGGATTTTTGCTATTTGGGTCACGAGCAAACAGGAGAAATTGCAAACGCCAATGCCCGCACCAACGAAGTCAGGCTCGTGCCCTACCGGGGGGACATATTGCAGGCGCATTTTGTCCTAATCAGTGGACAGGTCCTGTCCAGGCTGGTTATGCATCTTGAGCGCGTTGCGACCGGGCGGGAGGGGGATCAGGAATATGGTCCAATGCCGGTTGACGGCGCCTACAATATCTTCCGTCGTAGCCCCGACATTAAGACCCTGATTGCTGATCCAAAAATGGGCTGGCAGCGGCCGTCCCGGAGCGACATTACACCGCGGCGATTCGATAAATGGCGTCCCGCGAGGTCACTTATGTCGGCGATCCGGCATGTGCGATATATTGCCAGCGGATGGCGGTCGTGAAGTAAAGCATTTTCAATATATGACTCAGCAGAATGCAGATATTCACGGCTACGTCCTGTGTGGGCCTGGCGCTAGTTGGTGACTTGAATACAAAGGCGACTTTATGAAGTACGTCATCTTTTTTATTGGCGTGGTCGGGGTCATCCCGCTCATAAACGTTCTGCGCCACAGACCACTGGAGCAGGCGTGGGCTTGGATCCTTTTTGGTTTTTCCCCGTTCCTCCTCAGTGCCTTTCCCAGCTTGAATTTTAGCGCAATCTCCTGGCCGATCTGGCCTGGTCAGGTCAAGGGACTCCAGATCACCGCCGTGGATCTGTATGCGCTGGCGTTGTACGTCGCGCTTCCGCGGCAAAGGCAGTCGACACCATTCCGGCTTTCCATGATCTTTTACTTCTTGTCGGTGGTGCTCTCAATTTTCTATGCGCAGGTGCCGTTCGCTGCAATCTTTTATGCGTGGCAAGTTGCACGGATGTTTCTGGTTTATGCCGTAGTCATAAAATCAGGTGGCAACGATCGAGTTATACATTGGATAATGACTGGCATGGCTGCGGGCATCGGCCTGGAAGCTTCCATGACAATCTGGGAAAGGTATGTCCAAGGAATCGTTCAGGCAGGCGGCACATTGGGTCACCAGAATTCTCTTGGCGTGATGTCGCATTTCGTGGTCTTTCCGTTTTTTGCGTTGTTGTTGGCAGGGCAACGTGGATGGCTGTCAACCTTCACGCCCCTCGGCGGCGCGATTGTCTGGATTCTCACCGCGTCGCGCGCCACGATTGGCCTGGGTGGCATCGGACTTGCGTTGATGTTTGCAATTTCAGCACTGCGTAAATGGACGGCCCAAAAAGCGCGCGTGCTGCTCTTTGGCGCGATGGCCCTGGCGGTGCTCGTTCCGGCAGCGATGGCCTCTCTCAATACGCGTTTCGCTGACGGCGTTCCCTTGGACGATGTTTATGACGAACGACTTGTATTAAAAAACGTTGCAGCCAACATCCTCGCAGATAACCCGATGGGAATCGGGGCGAATAATTTCACCGTGGTTGCGAATACCCGCGAGTACTACAACCAGGCCGGCCTGTCCTGGATGAGCGCGAACGCCATCGTTCACAATATTTATTGGCTGGCCGCTGCGGAAACCGGCTACGTGGGTATTGCCGCGCTGGCGCTCTTATTGCTTCACCCGCTTTTCGTCGCCTTTCGCTGTGGCTGGCAACATCGAAATGACCCGCGAGGCGATTTGCTGCTGGGATGCGGAATGGCGTTATTTATCGTTTATGTGCACTCGTATTATGAATGGGCCCTGTTCAGCTATTCAATCCAGTATGTCTTCGCGATGGAGCTTGGCTTGGTCGGAGGATTGGCAATGCGGCTGGGCTATTGGCGCGCTGCGGCGCCGCGCCGCGTTCGCGTCAAGGTAGACGCGCAAAATGCCGTGCCTGAAACACGCAGCGTGTTTAAATCCTGATCAATTTTCAAACGATACAAAGCCTGATCCCCAAGCCTGACCATGGGAAAGGCCTTGTTGCGCTATTTCATAGGCGGCGACCCTGTGAGCGCGGCATATTGAACGTAATATCGCTTCCCTAGTTCTCGCTGGCTCTGACAATCGTAATGGATCCAGGGGCCGATTGTTTTTTTGTCGCCATAGGCATCATGCCCGTCGGGCGGCACTGCGTTGTTCGTTGTTAGAGGAAACGGGCTCCAGCTATCAACGGCCGCGCAGTTAGGGATATTTTTGTCCATGGCCTTGTTGGCGAGATCAACACCGATCGGATAGCGGTAGAAATCTGTGATTGATTTGGCAATGTTTCCACACAAAAATGGGACGTTGCCGCCGCCGCTAAGCCGAGACCGTGCATCGGCTGCCATCGTCTGAAAATATTTCGTGTATTGGACCTGATCCGTCACGTACATGTCGCCTTCGCCGCCTTGAAACATTATTGCCTTAAGGGAATTTCCGGGGTTGATCGCCATGGCCGCGTTCATCCGACGGATGGCATCTTCATAAAGCCCGCTTCCGACACTCCAATTTTGTCCCGCCGTGGTGAAAGCCACACCACCTTCAGCGCATGGCACAAGCAAAACGCGTCTTCCTTCCACCAGCGCGAAAGGGATGTAGTAGTCGCGTGCAAATGCGACTGAGAATCCGATGGTTCGAGGCGCGCCACCGCCCCGGAAATTTAGTGGGTCTACAGCGGGAATGATGGTGCGCTGATATGTGTATTGAAATAATCGCGGATGACCGACATCAATGCGCGGATCATAGCCGCCAACAGCGCCAAAACAGTTTGATTGCCCCCAGATACCAAATATATCGTAGGGTTCTGACCCGACTCTCGCAGTCACGCTTTGCGCGCGGGCATCGTTTGCATCGAACGGCAACGACGCGAGAGCGCCAGCTGTCACGCTCCCGACCACTAAATGTCTTCTGTTTATCGTCACGGTGTAACTCGGCCGTTACGGATTGTAGTAGACGGCGCCGGCTTGACCCCAACCGACGTAGAGGCGGCCGACGTTATTCCAATCTCCCATGCAAAAAGTGGGGCCAGCCAGATAAGCTCCCGGCACTGCGCTGCTGTCGAAGTTGACCCAATTTGCCCCTTTGTCGTCGGAGTGCAGCCAGCTTTGCGTCCCGCGCACATATGCTCTCTTGAAAAGTCGCGGGTAGGTTCCGTTGGGTGCCTGTTTGCCCATGGCGAAGTTGACAACATGAGTTGCCCCCGGGTTAATGTTGCGCCAGGTCTCACCGCCATCCGGCGAATGTGCGATGAAATTCTCGGAGTCCCCGTATCGAAGTTGCGATAACCAGATGTGGCCGGGATGACCTGGCGTTGTGTAAATGGTCCAACCGTTGCCCCAGGCGGGGAATCCGGTCGGCTGTCCGGTAGTTCGGCTGAAGTTCGCTCCACCATCCGTCGATTTGTACACGCCGGCGCCATGGATGGCGTCGCCATTCGGTGCAAAGAGATAGACTGTGTTCGTCCCGTCTCGCTCCGCTGCCAGCAATCGATACGGAATCTGCGGCGTTCCGATATAGGCCGTAACAGGTGAACCGTTTGAGAGATGCCAGCTCGCTCCATTGTCCGCGGTATACCTGACGCCGGTTCCTCCACCGCTTTGATTGATGCAAACGATCTTGCCGCTGCTGTGAACGTAGGCGACGCACCCACCCAACAAGTTACCTTCTGGCGATGCTGCATACGATGTCCATGTTTTACCGTAGTCCTTTGAAAAACCGGACAGTCCAAAATTGATGCTGCCCTTGGCGTAGCAACAGACGTGCGAAGGGTCATCACCCGCATAGTCCATCTGCCAGCAATTGCTGTCGCCCGGTATGGGCTTTGCGGAAGCATAGCCAGGAATGTCCACATTCAAGACCATCTCATCTTCGACGCCGACCAACGGCGTGCCCGTTGGACTTCCGGGTGGCGTGCAGAAGTCCTGCACCAGCATTTCCTCGATGCCCTGTGCCTGCGCTATCGCGACGACAGGCCCGCCAACATTGAAGGTCGTAATTTCAAAAACGCCTTTGCCGCCGGCTTGCCAGTAATGTCCGGTTGCGGGGTCGAGCACCATGTTTCCAACTTGCTGACCGTCACCGCCCGGATGGGGCCCGCCCTGATTGAGCCAGCCGACCGGAGAGGTGAGCGTTTGAATAATCCCTCTGTTGGAACGATTGGTACGCCAGATTATCGAATTTAGGGGAGCATTGCCGTTCGTAGTCTGCGAGCCGTTCCAGCCCTTGTTTGGTCCAGTGAAGACCACGTTTCCTTCACGGCCGTTACGCCGATCGACGCAAATGGCATTCCCTGCTGAAATGTACACCGGCGTTGGAAAACCGACGCCGCCCCGCATGCCGGAGAGGGACCCATCAATTCGCTCCCATTGCCATGCGGAGCCGTTGTTCCAATATCGCCAAATCCCGCCGCTGGCTCCCGTGAATTCTCCGGACCCGCTTTCCGGTCCCGAGACGCACCAGTAAGTTCCGTCATACGACATTTGCGCGGTGGTTACGTTGGTGGGCTGGGCGTCGCGGTAAGGACCGCTCTTTGCGTAAACAGGAGCGCCGTCGAGCGCGATTGATTCGCCGGGTGCCTGTACGATGGCATCTATCAGGGCAAACCCACAGGCACCTCCGAAGGTCAGCCCGGTTTGCGGACCCGGTGCGACCGGCGAAGATGAAATCTGAGACATGAACGCATAATTTGCGTCGCTCACCATCAGCGTATAGCCAGCATCTGGCGAATAACGAGCCGCCTTGAAAACAACCCCGAATACCAAATCACGTCCGCCTTTCGTGACGATTGTCGGCGCGGCTCCAATGTATTGAGCCGGCGAGGAATACGCTGGCCCGCCAGCGTCGAACGGCGCCTTGGTATTGGCACCGGTGACAGCGAAAGCATTCACCTGATTTGTAACCGGATTGAACGCCTTGTAATCGATCGGACCCAAATCAAGGTCCACGTAGGCATTGAGTTCGTAATGTCCTGTTCCGCCAGGGACACCATCATTTTGTTTGGCAATATGGTAAGCGTGATTTCCGCCTAGACGGGTGCCGCCTTGTATGATCTGACCGAGTGCCAAAGTTCCTGTCAAAACTCTCGTAACGTTGATTACAGCGCCAACTCCTGTTGTTCCGGTATTGCTAATTGCCGCAGTGAATGTTGCGGCAGGAGGCCCATCAACCACCGGCGAATAGTTTCCAACCTGGTGACCGAGGATCGCGGCGCTATTGCCGTCGTTGTAGTTGACGGTGATCTCGTAAGTGCCCGCCGGTGCGTGAGCCCAGTATTCGAAAAGACTGCCGAGATTATAACTGTTTGGCGTCAAAGGACCGGCCCGATGATGCC
>AR_comb_assmDRAFT_10002685_pt1 | contig 12818 bp, 8 predicted proteins | sample ArasoioldDNA_FD_10543 | JGI IMG/M metagenome (IMG submission 10543) | reverse complement strand
TGGCAGTAGCGGCAATCGAGACCAAGCTCGCCGACGTGGAGCTTGTGGCTGTACGGAACGGGCTGAGCGGGACGATAGCCCACGTCCGTGTACCAAGGGGAAAAGAAGTACCAGACGCCCGCGACCGCCAGAACCGGCGCCAGACCACCCACGATGGCGGCCACGAGTGGGAGCTTATTGAACGAGGGTGGGAAGATTTGGGCCAACGGCTAGGACTCCGCAGCGCTGGAGGCCAGATGCCCAGGCCGCGAGTCCGCTAAGGCACGACGGTGATCCCACATTTCACGACCCCCAAAGAATTCAGGCGCCGACGAAAAACCCGGGTGAATTGAAGGGCGATACTATCCACAAACTGTGAAGAGGGTCAAGCGCGCGGCGTTGGTTCAAACAGTCGACCTCATCGCCGCCAACGATCTGATCAACGCGGCGAGGGCACTCGTGACCTGGAAGAAGGGCGGCACCGAGGCCGCCTCAGGCGAGCTTGGCGTAGAATGACGACTTGGTCGACCATTCCCGCCGCGATGAAGTGGACCGCGTTCTCGCCTCGAGCGTGTGTCCCTTTTCGGGTGTCGGCGAAGAGGTGCGAGCAAGCCTTGCGTCCGCCATGGAGGTCCGCGATTACGATGCCGGAGACCTCTTGGTTCGGCAGGGCGACCAAGGAAGCTTCTTGCTCGTGCTCATCGACGGCGAAGCGTCTGCCTGTGTGCGTCAGGCCGATGGGAAGGTGACTCCGCTTGCCGAGCTGCGCGCAGGAAGCGTCATCGGCGAGATGAGCCTCGTGACCAATGAGCCCAGAACCGCGGACATCATCTGCCGGACACCGGTTCGTGCCGCCCGGCTTTCGGTCGACGACTTCGACGCGCTCGCGCTTCAGTATCCGGAGTTGCGGGCACTGCTGACGGAGGTCGTTGCCGAACGGCTCGGGCAATCGCCTTACGATAGTCTGAGCGGTAAGGGCGTCAATGGATATCGCATCGTGCGAAGCGTTGGCCGCGGCGGCATGGGCATTGTTTACGAAGCAGTCCGGCTCGTCGACGGAGAACGCGTGGCACTGAAGATGATGAACCACGGCCTACTCTACCAACCTAAGGCCGTCCAGCGTTTCCAACGGGAAGCAGACACGTTAAGCTCGTTGAGCCATCGCGCGATCGCGCGGCTTTACGGGCGTTTCACTGCGTACAAGACTCAGTTTCTGGTCTTGGAATTCTGTCAGGGCACGACGCTGAATATCATCTCGTCGCACGGGCCCATGGACGAAGGCACCGTCCGACAAATTGTGGGCCAATTGGCCGATGTCCTGCAGTACGTGCACGACCGCGGCGTGATCCATCAAGACATGAAGCCCTCGAACGTCATGCTGTCCGATTCGGGTCAGGTGAAGCTCCTCGATTTCGGTATTGCGATCGTGGATCGCACGGCAAGTCACTCCCGCGGCTCGAACGAGACGACGACCAGAACGTTTTTCCCGCTTGAACGCCTCGGCACACCCCGATACATGGCTCCCGAACAGTTCGGGTCCGAGGATCTGGACCGCCGGACGGACTGGTACGGGCTAGCCAATATCGCGTACGAATTGCTCGCCGGCCGCCCGGCCGTCGAGGCGTCTGATCTCTTCGCGATCATTAAGGAACGCCAGGAGTTCGTCGTGCCACCGGCGTCACAGATTGGTCTGGGCGTGAGCCAAGAGATGCACGACTTCCTTGTCAACGCCTTGAAGCCGCGCCGCGAAGACCGTAGCGTGGATTTGGGCCAGCTAGCGAAGTGGGCGAAACCCGCCGTCGTCGCGCACTGAGCGGAGTCAGATGAGGTAGGCGCCAGCCCGATCAATGACTCCCGTCTTTGATTCCAATTGCGCGCTGCTTCTTCTCTCCGGAAGCATGGCGTTGTTGATCGGCCTGTTGGCCGGCTACCCGTATGGCAAAGCCATCACGAGCCAGGCGCCGGAAGCCATCGTTCGAGCCTGGCGCCTTGCACACTCGTCTCTTGCCCTTGGTGGGACCACGTCGCTGGCCACCGGTGCGGTCCTTCCCTGGCTGCATGTAGCGGGCTGGGAGCGCCCAGTCATTGCATGGAGTTTCGTGCTGTCCAGCCTCGCCTTTTCCATCGCGCTCCCCTATGGAGCTTGGAAGGGACACCGCGGTCTTGTCGCAGAAGGGCCGTTCGACAACTGGGTGGTCTATGGTGGGAATGTCGTTGGGGCGCTGTCGTCGCTGGTTGGCGCCGTTGCACTCGTGTCCGCAGTGATTCGGTCAATGTGAGACAGAGGCACTCCCCGCCAATGGTGTCTTCTCGACGTCTGTGGCGAGCATCACACCGTGTGCTTCGAGATTGGTAAGAACTGGCTTAGGTCGCCAAAACGTAAGGTACGATTTCCACAGTGCCTCTCCCCACCCCAGCGTGCGATAGGGGTAGCCGTGGCGGCGACAAAATGCCTCAACCATGGGCGCGATCTGAGGATAGTGGGTGTGCGACATGCCCGGAAAGAGGTGGTGCTCGATTTGGTATTCCACCCCGGCACAGTACAACCGGCCCACGAAGCCGGTCCGGAAATTGACCGTGGCAGCCGCTTGTAGCAACAGTGGATCCTTCTTGAGCTCGCTCTTATCCACGGCAATGGCCTCCGCCGGATAATGCGCCGGAGCGAACATGACGAACATGGCGACGCCGAACAAGGCGCGATGCACGATGTGAAACAACACGACGTACAAGAGGGGATAAAAGAGCGCCGGAATTATCACCCAAAGCACCCAGTGCAGACTCAAGCCGAGGACGTCCATCCAATGGAGAAGCCGGCGCTGCCCGGGGTTACGCAGTTTGCCAGCCAGGTAACGCCAATCGTAGGTTTGGATGTTGAATCCGTGTAGCAGAATCAGAATCGGCAAGAACACGCCCTGATACTTGAAATACAGTCGCTCAACAGAACCCTTCCCCGCCACATCCCGTTCTGAGTAGGCGAACAGCGGCATGAAGTCGCAGTCGTTGTCCACACCGATGACATTGGGCACCCGGTGATGCCCGTCGTTATGTTTCTTCCACCAATAACTAATGGAGAACTGTCCCAGTATCGGGTATCCGATCCAGGCCATGAAAAGGTTGACCCATCGACGGTCGCTGGTCGCGAAATGCGCAGAGGTGTGGGTATTGGTCGAGATCCCGGTGGCACCAATGACGCTGATCGCGACGCCTCCTAGCCAAATCCACGCGCTCGATGCGTTGATCGCAATGACGACGCCAAGCGCGAATGTTGCCAGATGAAACGCGAATTCGATCATCAGCCGGCCGGTGGTTCTGCGAAACCTGCCTTGTCGTCGGAGCTCGGCCGAGAAAGTTGCGTAACTGTCGAGATAGTCCGCTCGAGACATCGTCGGTCCTCCGGTGGCGTGGGTTGACATTAATACTCGAAGGGCAGGGGGTCCGCAAGCCTCGGGAGATCGCGCTGGCCGGGCACGCGTGGCCTCGCGCCCGAGTTAGGTCTGCCTCGAGGGGAGATTGCCTCTTGGGCAGTTGCGCGGACCGGAGGCCCTCGGTAGACTCTGGCAGCTCAGCGGACAGGGAGGACGTCTATGACGTTTACGCACGCTCTGCTGTCGGGGAAGACCGCTCTCGTTACTGGCGGTGGCACCGGGATTTGCCGAGGGATAGCACTCGCGCTGGCAGCGCACGGGTGCGACGTTGCGATCATCAGCCGCAAGATCGACCACCTCGAGCCGACGGCACGGGAGATCGAGTCGCTGGGCCGACGGTCCGTAGCCGTTGCCGCAGACGTGCGCGACCCTTCGGCCGTCGAAGCGGCGGTGGCCAGAACCGCTGCCGAGCTCGGTCGTCTCGACATCGTGGTCAACGGTGCGGCTGGAAACTTCCTCTGCCTCGCGGAGAACCTCTCACCCAACGGGTTCGGCAGCGTCGTCGACATCGACCTCAAGGGCTCGTTTCACGCCGCGAAGGCGGCCTTGCCCCATCTCAAGAAAAGCCGGGGCGTCGTGCTGAACATTAGCGCCACGCTGCAATATCTTGGCACTCCAGGACAGGTTCATGTATCGGCGGCGAAGGCCGGCATCGATGCGCTCACGCGGACGTTGGCGGTCGAATGGGGGGTGCACGGTATCCGTGTGAACGGAATCGCGCCCGGTCCCATCGCCGAGACCGAAGGAGTGCGGAGGCTCTTAGTTGGACCGGCCAGGCATCGGGTTGAGCGGATGACGCCTTTGGGTCGTTTGGGCGCGATCGAGGACATTAGCAACGCGGCATTGTTTCTCTGCTCGAGCGCCGCATCGCACATCACCGGCGTCACCCTCGTCGTCGATGGAGGGCTCTGGCTTGCCTCGAGCTGGATGGCCGAGGCGTTGGGCACGGCCGTGGAGAGCCTCTGACGGTCGGCCCACATCAGCTGTTTGAGGCATCAGAGAGGGCAAAGTGGGAAACAGGCTCGAAAACCTGTTCGTGGAGAACTATCTGTCCGGAAATCTTCCGCTACCGGACTCGGTGCTGCGGGGGCTCTTGAACATGAGCGTGGCGGGGTACTATCGATTCGGCAAGCGCCTGGACTCGATGCCCCCCCAATGGGCCGGTGACCAGGGTGACATCATGCCCGGGAATGGTACTGCCCTCCTGAGTGTTCACTATGATCTTCCCGCGGCGATATTCGAACAATTTCTCGGGCGCACCATGAAGTACTCGATGGCATTGTGGGAAAACGGCGCCAGGGATCTGGATAACGCCCAAGACGCGATGATGGCCGATCTCTGCAGGAAGGTCGACATGCGGGATGGCTTGACCGTGTTGGATATCGGCTGTGGCTTTGGCAGCTTTGCGAGCTTTGTGCTCACGCGCTACCCGCAATGCTCGGTCTTCGGTCTCACGCTGAGCGACGCGCAGTATCGCTATATGGTGGAAAAGCAACGGCAACCCGGCCATCCGCTCAATACCCCAAGATTCCGAGTCGTCAGAGAGGACTTCAGCAAGACGACAGTCCAGGAAACATTCGACCGCGTCGTAAGTATCGGTGTGTTCGAACACCTGTCAAACCTGAAACTCGCTCTGGCCACAATCCGGAGATTGGTGAAGGACGACGGGGCGTGTCTCGTGCACTACATCGTGTACACGAAGCTGATCGAGCGTTTCGCTGACTACGATATGAGTGACACGTTCATGCGCCGGTATATCTTTCCCCGTTCGCGTTTCTGGAATGATCGCGAATTGTTCAAGTTTCAGGAGGACCTCCGGATCGACCAGTATTGGTTCTTGAACGGCCGCAATTATCAGCGCACCCTGGAAGCCTGGCAGGAGAACTTTCGGGCCAACTGGGATGCCATTCGCCGGATTCGCGGTGACGATGAACGGTTTTACCGAATTTGGAACTACTACTTGCGGTTCACCCGCGCGCTTTTCATGGGTCAAGGCGGCCGACAAGTAGGAAACGGCCAATACCTTCTGCGCCCGCGATGAAGTGACCCGTCGTTCAGGTCACTGGAGTAACGCTCTGGCTCGCGAGAGGTCTCTGTACTGGCGTTGAGCGCCGAACGAATCGTAGACCGATCGGAGTTGCGCGCGGTCGCTGGGATCCTGGCGTAATTGAACCAGGCTCATCAGCCCACGTAGCTCGAGCGACTTGGCGTCCTGGCGCCGGGCGACGTCGACGGCCTTCTGGTAGCACTCGATGACTTCCTGCTCGCCGGCCTTGCCAGCCAGCAGGAAGTCTCCACGCAGCCGCAGCAGTTCCGCCTCCCAGAAGCGCTCGTCGTTTCGCTCGGCTGTGTCGATCGCCTCTTGGAGCACCGCCGATCCTTCGTCGAGGAGGCCGAGCTCGAGGAGGGACTCGGCGAGCTGCGACAGCAGCTGTGGCAGCGCGATCTGCGCCCCGGTCCGGCGATACGCCAAGATCCCGCGACGCAGCGAGGCGATCCCGTTGTCCGATTCGCCGAATTTCATCAGGGCGCGACCGTGGAAGACCGTGGACACCGCCAGCCAGAGCAGGAACCCGCGGTCGGTGCAAATCTGGATGGCGTTCTCGGCATACTGCTTCGCCGCGGTCCAATCGCGACAGTACACCCGGATCCAGGCCGCAAAAGCCGCGGCGAACGAGAGCGTCAGGCCATGGCGCAAGTCTGTGGCGAGGTCAAGGGCGAAGTCACTTCGTTGGATCGCCTTTTCCGGGTAACCCGCCAGCCAGAGTGGCGGGAGCGACCACAACATACAGGTGAGCCCGGGATCTGACGCGAAGGCGAGCGCGTGCTGATGATGTGTGGCCCGATTGTAGATGCGGATGCCGTTCTCTAAATGCTCCAACGCGTCGTGCAGCTGACCTCGCGCCATCAGGACGGTGCCGAGGCTCCGCTCGGCCTCGAGCAGGTATCCGGATTCCTCGGGTTTTCGACGGGCGAGGTCCAGCATCGCTTCACCCGCGTCCTGTGCGCGGCCATACTCGCCGCGGGTGACATAACATCGGGAGAGACCCGACAGACACTGAAACAGCTTGATCTCGTCGCCGAGGGATTCGGCGAGCGCCCGTGCGTGAAGATAGATCTTCTCGACCTCAGTGGCGGCGTATCCGTAGGCCGCAGTCATGGGACCGCCGAGCGAAATAAGCACGTCGAGCTCGAGCGTGACTCGGTCCCGGCCCTCGTCCAATAGCGCGACCACGCCCAGTGCCTTTTGCAGGTGACTGATTGCCTCCTGCGCAGCGGATCTGGACAACGCTCGCATCCCGGCCGCCCGCCAGTATCGAATGGCCGGTAAGTAAACGCCCGCTTCCGTGTAATGGTGGGCGAGTGTCTCCGGATGGGTAGTGCGCAGCTCTTCGAAGCGGTCACCTTCGAGAAGAACGGCAACCTGCTCATGGATCTCCCGCCGCTTCGCCTTGAGCATCGACGCGTAGGCCGCATCCTGAATCAGCGCGTGCTTGAAACTGTAGGTGACCCTGTCCTTGTTCTTGGCAACGTACAACAACTCGGAATCGACGAGTCTCTGCAACCCGCGCTCCAGTTCGTCCTTCGGGAGTGGGGACAGCGCTGAAATCAGATCAAGAGTGAAATCGCGCCCGATCACCGAACCGGTTTGCGCGACCTCTTTCCCGTCGGATAACCGGTCCAGGCGCTCCGACAACGAACCCTGGATGGACTCGGGTATCGCCGGTCGATCGGACACCATCATCATCTTGGTGACTTCCTCGATGAAGAGCGGGTTGCCGTCCGCCTTGTCTACGATCCTCGACGTGATGGAGTCCGGCAGCGACATCGTCTGGCTTACCGTCTTGATGAGCGCCTTGGAATCGTCTTCGGTCAATGCGCCAAGGGCGATCACGGTGACTCGGGCATGACTCCTCAGCGACCCCTGATACTCGTTGCGCGCCGTCAAGAGCAGGAAGATTTTTGCGGACCCACAGTCCTCGACCAGTCGCGCGAGCAGTTCAAGGGTCGACGGATCGCACCAATGCAGATCCTCCATGATGAGCAGCAACGGCCTGTAAGAGGCGATGCGGAGGAACCAGCGCGTCAGCAGCCCGAGCAGGTCGCGGCGGTATGCGGGTGGGGTCAGGTCCAACGCCGCGTACGGGGCCGCCAGCGGCACGGAGAGAAACGATGCAAGCAAGGGAACGGTCTGCTCTCGGCTGAACTCCAGACGATCTACTACTGTCTCTATTTTTGCCAGACGATGGGCGGGCGCGTCGTCTTCTGCGAAGGCACACTGCGATCGCAGCAGCTCGACAATCGGCGACAGAGCACTGTTTCGACGGTAGGGAGACGCATAGCCGAGGAGACACTCACAGTTTTGACCGGACAAATGGGCGATGAGTGCGCTAGTCAGGCGAGACTTGCCAATGCCCGGCTCACCCACCATCAAGGCCGCGCTGCCTCTGTCTTGTTTGGCTGACGACCACTGCTCCAGCAAGAGGCGGAGCTGATCATTGCGATCGACGAGCGCGGTTTGTTTTCGCTCCACGATCAGCTTCGAGCGCGAGTGAACGTGTTGCGACTGTTCGACTCGGAAGACCTCGAGGGTTTCAGACACGCCCTTCAAGACATGGTGACCCAATGACGTGGCCGAAATGTGGTCGTGGGTGAGCTGATGCGTGTTGGCGCTGATCACGATGGTATTGGGTTCGGCGAGGGCCTGTAATCGGGCGGCGATATTCGGCGGACCACCGACGACGGCGAAGCGCTCTCGACTCGCAGCCGTTCCCATCTGTCCCGCAATCACCATGCCGGAGTGGATCCCGATGCGGACGGCAAAATCGATGTCGAGGGTCTTCTTGAGCCGAGCCGCCAGCAGTCTGACTTCCTTAATGATGTCCACTGCAGCAAGGACCGCGCGCCGTGCATCGTCTTCATGCGCGGCGGGATATCCGAAGTACACGAGCTCCCCATCGCCAAGGTATTTCCCGATATAGCCTTCGAATCTTTGAATGACGTCCGACGAGCATGTTTGGAATTGCAGCATGACGTCTCTGAGCACCTCGGGATCGAGCTGCTCAGACAGGCTCATGTAGTTCACCACGTCGATGAACATGAGCGTGACGTGGCGGCGTTCGGCGCCCGGCGCGGCGCTTATCTCTTCGGTGACAGCACCCGAAGCGGCAGAAACATCCACTAACTGGCTCCCGCACCGACCGCAAAAGCGCATGTTTGGGGGGTTGTCGAACTGACACTGCGCACACTGCATACCAAGAAACCTGCCTGATCAGATCGTAGGTGTCAATCACCCAATCGATGGCTCGGTCGCCAATGGAGTGCGTGCTCGCGCCACCGCTCCGCAACGGACGCTCGCCAGCCGCGACGGTGCTCAGAACCCGAGTTTTATGGCCAGCTGCACCTGCCGTGGCGGGCCGGCCTGTGTGAAGTGCTCAAAGGTGGGGAGCGGCGACGTCGGGTACGCGCCGGTTCCCCAGATGAACGCAGGGCTCAGATTATTGGTCTCGATGAAGTTCGTCCGGTCGAGCAGGTTGAACACCTCGAAGATCCCTTCCAAATAGGACCGGCCACCCAACTGGAAGCGCCGGCTGACCCGCAGATCAACCACCGCCTGGCCCGGCATGGTGCCCGAATTGCGGCCGACGCTCGAGGCCTCGTTGCCCAGTTCGCGTCGGGCCCGGTCCGGGGGAAACGCGCCGCCATTGCCGTCGGCATTTAGATCGGCGCCGGCAAGGATCGTATACGGCCGGCCCGAGCCGATGGTGATGATCGACGACAGCTGCACGGCACCGGGCGCCATGTAGACACCACTGAAGACGAAGCGGTGCCGCTGGTCCTGCGTGGAGGGCCCGCGCTCGCTGAGAGGGTCGAATCCGACGGGCAGGCCGTCGACCTCGCTCGGGTTGCGGCCGCGGCCGTTTTGCTGCGGGATGAACGCGCTCTGGAAGTCCGTCGAGTTGTCCTCGGCCTTCGACAGGGTATAGCTCAGGAGAAACTGGTGGCGCCCGGAGTACCGCCGATTGAGCGATACCGTCAGACCCTTGTACCAGGTTTCGCCGAACGTTGTGTATTGCAGGATCGAGGCCGACGTGCCTGCAATGCCGTTGACGTCCTGAGGCCGTCGGCCAGGGCCGAGCGCCACCACCACGGGGTTGTAGTCGATCGTACCGATCTGGTTGAAGCCGCGCGCGTAGACAAGGCCGGCCGAGAGCGCCATTTGTCCTGGCAATTCGCGATCGACGCCGATCGTGCCATGGTGTGCGTAGGGGGATTCCAAACCGGGATCGATCAGGAACTTAAGCGTGGGGAACGCTCCGGCGGCGGCTTCCGGTAGCCGGTGGCCGGGGGCGTTCCACGCGGCGAGCGAAGCTGGGAAGGTCCGCACCAGCGTTTTGATGTGGTCGTCGCCATCGAGCAGATCCGTAATGGCGGCGAGGCCCGTGATGTGGTTCTCGAAGAACAACCCGTAGGCGCCGTGAACCACGGTCTTGCTCTTGGCGCCCGGGTTCCACGATATCGCCGCGCGTGGTGCGATGTTGTTGCCGTCGGACGGGAACGTGAACGTGCCCGGGTAGCCCGCGGCGCTATAGGTGATGTCCTTCCAGAACTGTTTCTGATAGCGCACGCCGTATTTCAGCGTGACCTGCGGTCCGATGCGCCAGTCATCCTGGATGAACAGCGCGACGTTGCTGTTGTCGTACAGGTCGGAATCGCGGCCGTAGCCCTGGACATACGCCGCGGGCAGGCCCAGCGCGACGGCCTGTATCGAATTCACCGGCGCGGGCAGCAATCCGGGGATCGCCGGGAGTTGCTGGAAAATGTAGCGCCCGCCGAAGTGCAGCGGCAGAACGGGGCCGTCGGTGAGGTCACGGGTGAATCCCGCATCGAAGCCGGCCTTGATGAGATGCCCGCCGGTCGAAAGGCTCACCGTGTCGATGAACTGCCACAGCGCATTGGTCCGTGTCTGGGGCGTGAAGCGTTGGCGACCCACGCTTGCCACGCCGGTGACTTCCAGCGTGGGACCGCCCTGGTCGGCGGTCAGGCACTCGCCGCCGCACAGCGGGTCGAGCGAGCGTACGATCTGATCGCGATACGCGAATTGGAACCGCAACTCGTTGACCCACCTCGACGAGAACACCGAGGTCTGTGAGGCCGCGGCGATGTAGTCGCGGGCGTCGAGCGCGGCGGCACGGCTCTTCGCAGTGATGCCGCCAAACGGCTCGGTGTTTTCGTTGAGCGCGTCGCCCGTATTGAACCGCAGCACCAGGCTGTGGTTCTGCGCAAGCTGATGATCGACCTTGGCGAGGAACTGCGTGTTGGTGACGGCGTACGGGACGTTGCCGGTTTCGACCGGAAACCCGGCCGCGCGAAGAATCTGCGCCGGCGTTCCAAGGGGTTCGCCGGTAAACGGGTGCGGAACGACGGTACGGTCGTCGATCGTCACGAGGTTGCTCGCACCAATATCCAGCCGCTCGGCAGACAGGAAGAAAAAGGTCTTGTCCTTCCGAATCGGCCCGCCCAGCGTTGCCCCGAATTGCTCCTGGCTGTAGGGCGCCTTCTCGAGATTGACGGGCTCGCCCAACGGATCGACTTTCTCGAAATGCCCCTTGGCGTTGAGCGCGTCGTCGCGCATGAAGCCGAACAGGTTGCCGGTGAACCGGTTGGTGCCGCTCTTGGTCACGATGTTCAGCACCCCGCCGGTGGCGTTGCCGAACTCGGAGGTGTACGAGTTGGTGAGCACCTGGAATTCGCGCACCGCCTCCTGACTGAAGGTGGCGCGTACGCTGCCCACCACCGCGTCGTTGTTGTCCAGCCCGTCCACGGTGATGTTGTTCGATCGTGCGCGCTGCCCGGCGAAGGTCAGCCCTGAGGTCGCCGACGCGCCCTGTTGCGGCGTGCGATCGGTCGACACGCCGGGCGTGATGACGGCAAAGGACATGAAGTTGCGCCCGTCAATCGGCAGGCTCTCGATCTGCTGGCGCGACACGACAGTCGCGACCGCGGTCTTCTGGCTGTCGACGAGCGGCGCCTCGCCGGTGACGGTGATGGCTTCGGTCGTGCCGGCCAGCTGCAGGGAGAACGCCAGATCGACCTGGGCGCCGAGGGCCAGCGTCACTCCCTCCCGCACTGCTCGAGCGAAGCCCGGCAGGTCAACCGACACCTGATACGTACCCGGGGGCAGCGCCAGGATCGAGAATCGGCCGTCGCTCTGGGAGATGGCGACCCGCGATTGATTGGTCTCGATGTTGGTGGCCGTCACCACGGCGCCAGGCAAGACGGCATTGGTCGCGTCGGTCACGAGGCCCACCAGGTCGGCGGCGGTAGCACGGGTCTGTGCGTGGACGGGGGTGGACAGAGCCAGTACGACGGCAATGACGACGGCGATGAGCGCTGGTCGATAACACATGGGCGTCAATCTCCGTAGGCCAGCGGACCGAGGCTAGGCTGCGAGGTTAGGAGGCGGTCAGCCGGCGGGATGGTAGCACGGGCGGAACGAGACAGCTTCGAGGTGCCTTTTCTCGGTCTCGGGGTCTGACTTGAAGGTTCGTCTCGCGGCCAATTCGCGCAACGCCCACGCTGTCTCATCGCTTCTGTTAGACGAACATTCGCGAACGTTTTCCATCAGGGAGATCGAGTGCGCGAATTGTTGAGCAAATGCGTGCCCACGCTTCCGGCCCGCGCGATCGGGTCGACGTGTTGGCGTGTCCGCGCGCCGGTCACGCTGAAGACACGGCTTCGCCGGCACGCGTGCCGCCAGGGCTGTACACCCCGTGGCTACGCATGTAGAGCTGTCGCAGTCCCTTGAACTTGCGGCGGAACTCGGCCGGATCTTGCGCCAGGGTCTGATTGGTCATGCGCGGCACAACCTCGGTCAGCAGGCCTTCGAGCCGTGCCGGCGTCACCCATCCGTGCAGCACATACTCCAGCGCTGCCACGTAATCGGGCTCGTCGCCGCGAGCGATCAGCCGCAGCACGACGCTGTAGGGATCGAAGTGCCGGATCTCGAGGTTCCCGGCGTCACCTGGTCCGATCGTCGCGGACAGGGAGCGCTCCTCCCACCCCGCCGGCAGCGGGATGACGTCGGCAGGAGACTCCCACACCACGTCGATCCCTTGTGCCCGGCCCGCCCCGAGCACGGCCTCGCCGAGCTCGGTACTGCCTGCGTCCCCTGCCAACTCGAATGCGGGCACCCGATCACACCAGCCTTCGGCCAGATGCGACGTGCGGGAGACCAGGTAGAGTCGGGCCGGCGAGGCAACCCGCCGCCGCACCGCGTCAATAAGCGTGCAAAGCTCCTCGTGTCCCGCTTCCTTCATTTGTGTCGCCGCTTCGGTGTCTTGTCGTGTGCGCCGACCACCCAGAAGGTATAGGCATAGGGGAAGATCGTCTGCACGACGTGGAACGGCTCGT
>AR_comb_assmDRAFT_10052636_pt1 | contig 12826 bp, 8 predicted proteins | sample ArasoioldDNA_FD_10543 | JGI IMG/M metagenome (IMG submission 10543) | reverse complement strand
TTGCGCAAAAAAAATGGAATGAAGCAGCACCTGTTTTTGAAAAATTGCTTCAGAAAAAGCCGTATCAAATTGGGGCGATTTCAGGTTTGTTAAATAGTGTGCAGGGTATGAAAGATTCTGAGAAGATTACGCTTTATCAAAATCAATTGGAAATATTAAAGACTATTTGTGAACCCTGATGCGCACAAAAATTATTCTGCTGCTGATAATTGTTTGTTTGGCGGCTGCAGTCTTCATCTGGAAATTTCGGAAAGAGAGTGCGCCTGGATTTGGCGATTTCTCAAATTACAATCTTTTAATCGTTACTATTGATACATTGCGAGCCGATCATCTCCCTGCTTACGGCTACACAAAAATTCACACACCGAATTTGGATCGGTTAGCAAGCGAAAGTTTTGTATTTGAAGATGTCATCGCTCAAGTTCCCATGACATTGCCTTCTCACAGTTCGATTCTTACTGGATTGCTTCCCCCAGTTCATGGCGTTCGTGATAATGCAGGATTTATCCTTAGTCCCAAAGTCAATACGCTGGCGGAAGTATTAAAGAGCAAAAATTATAAAACCGCCGCCTTCATTTCTGCATTTGTACTTGATTCACAATTCGGATTGGATCAGGGTTTTGATTTTTACTCAGATAACTTCAGTTTGGTACAGGATAAAATCGATAGCTCTCATATATCCCGGCGCGCTGAAGAGACGGAAGTGGAAGTCGATAATTGGCTGAGAAAAAATTCAGATCAGAAATTTTTCTTGTGGGTACATTATTACGATCCGCATGATCCTTATGATCCGCCTGAACCATACAAAACCGAATATGCATCGTCACTTTATGATGGCGAAATTGCTTACACCGATCATGTGTTTGGAAAACTCTATGATCTGTTGGATCAACTACAACTGAGAGATAAAACGATTGTTGTAATGACCGGTGATCATGGAGAAGGTTTAGGAGAGCATAAGGAGCAAACGCACTCCATATTTATCTACAATGCGACTCAACATGTTCCTTTGATGATCCGATTGCCGAAAATAAAACCGAGACGGATCAAAGGTATCGTCAGTCTTGTTGATATCGTTCCATCCGTTCTGGAGTGGCTTGGAATTCAACCAGATCAAAATATGCAAGGGCGAAGTGTGATTCCGCTGATTGAAGGCAAGGATTCGCCCAGAGCTGCGTATAGCGAAAGCATCTTTCCAGAGTTGCATTACGGGTTCAGTCCGTTAAGAAGAATTTCAACGGATCAATATGAATTTATCGATGCCCCAAACCCGGAGTTATATGACAGCGTGAATGATCGCAGTGAATCAAAAAATCTAATCAAAGAAAAACCAGAAATCGCGAATGCGCTTCATAAAAAATTGGACGAGATTTTGAAATCGTTGCAAACCGATGCAAAACAAACTCAAAAAATGGATGCGGAGACTGAAGAAAAGCTCAGAGCCATGGGATATGTGGGAACGATAGTATCGAGCACTCCGGAAAGTTTGAAGATCGATCCTAAGGATAAGATCGATTTGCTCGAATCGATTTCTCAGGCGCATCAAGCATTAAATAAGAAAAATTATCCATTTGTTGTTGAAGCCACTACCCGCGTTCTTCAACAAGAACCAAACATGGTTGATGCTCACTTTTTGCTTGCAACCGCTTATCTAAACTTAAATGAAAATGAAAAAGCTCTTGAAGAGATGATGAATACGCTCCGGCTAAAACCAGATCATATTCAGACTCTTTTTAATCTTGGCGGTTTTTATCAAATTCAAGGAAAACTTGATGAAGCAGAGAAATGGTATTTACAACTTCTGAAAGTTCAGCCCGAACATTTAAGGGCATGCATGAATTTAGTCGATCTATATCAACGCAAAAATGAACCTGAAAAGGCAAGAACTTATCTTGCCAAAATTGTTTCTTCATATCAGAACGCGTTAAAAAACACAGAGGTTGCTGAGAATCGCGCTGATCTTTTGGAAAAGCTAGCACAGACATATTTTGCAAGCGGCGATCTGGATCAAAGTGAAAAAACATTACAGGAAGCGATTCAGTTAATGCCGAATCGTCCCATGGCCCATTTTCATATGGGTGCTATCTATCAACAGAAAAAAGAATTCGATAAAGCGATAGCCGAGTATGAAGCTGAAGCCAAAATCAGCCCAAACAATTTCAAAGTATTTTTTAATCTTGGAGTTCTTTACCGGCTGTCGGGGAAATTACAAGATTCAATTCAATCTTTTCAAAAAGCTATTCAACTCAACAATCATTTTTATCCTACCTATTACCAACTTGCTGAACTTTATCTGATTACGAACTCCAATTTAGAAGAAGCACTTCGTCTGGCAGATTCAGCGAATCAACAAATGCCAACCAAAGAGGGTGATCTGTTAAGACAGACCATCGCTAAAAGGCTTGGCAAAATCCAATGAAATGGATTGTGCACTCATAATTTGGATTTTCGGAAATATTCTCAGAGGGGAAATCACTTTATTATGCGGGCATGTGGTTTGCTACTAACACTTTAGTAGTGACCTCGTTTCATAATGTGAAATGGCATTTTAAGTATTGTTTTATTTAGGGATTTGTGTTCTATAATGGATTCAGTGGATTCTCTTGCTCTCTTTATGGGTTGTAAACCAAAACTCGGGACAATCTTTTCCATTAACTCGCAACTTTGAGGAATTTTACTTTTGTTCGGGATAAAAAATTTCTCACGGACCACAGAGGAGGCGTTTATGCGCAGAATCGGGCTGCTGTTACCAATAGCCCTGTGCTTGCTTGCCTTCACCGCAATGGTATGGGGACAAAGCACAGGCGGTAATATTCGTGGAGTGGTAAATGATTCTGAAGGAAAGCCACTTCCAGGAGTAACTGTAACGATTTCCAGTAAGACTCTTATGGGAGGAACTCGGACGACGTACACCAATGAGTTAGGTGTTTATCGTTTTCCATCTCTTCCCGTTGGAGTTTATTCGGTTGATTTCACAATGGAAGGTTTCGACAAAGTTAGTGTCTCAACCGTAAACGTCAGTCTTGATCAGACTGCAAACGTTCCGGTCAGCATGAACTTTGCAAAGATGACGGAAACTGTAACGATCATGGGTGAAACTCCATTGATTGATGTAACCGATTCTCAGAATTCTACAAACTACAGCGGACCAATTCTGGAAGAAGTGCCTACACAACATTCAGAATGGTTGTTGATGCAGATGACTCCTGGCGTTAGCCAAAATTTTGGTGATGCAGGTGGTGATCGTACAATCGCATTTGGATCTAATCAGCAATCCAATGCATGGCACGTGGATGGTCTGGATCTTTCCGCTCCTGAAACTGGTTCCACCTGGCTTGGTATCAATCCCGATCTGATTCAAGAAGTGCAGGTTGTTGCTAATGGCGGTGCCGAGTATGGAAACCACATGGGCGCGGTTTTCAATGTTGTTACCAAAAAGGGGAGCAACGAAGTTCATGGCGGTGCGAACTACTATTTCCTGAATGATAGTTTGACAGGCGACAGCGTGGACCTTAACACCGGCAGCAATTCCGATGTATTCCATCGATTAGACTGGCGTCAGGTTACAGCGCAAATCGGCGGCCCGATGATTAAGGATAAGCTCTGGTGGTTTGGTGGTTTCCAAAGTTATCGAGACTCATCCAGTCAACCCGGCACTGATCCGGCATTCGCAGAACAAGTAACTACCAAGAGCGATAAATATGATGTAAAGGTAAACTCGCTTCTGGCTGAAAAAAACGAAGTAACTGGCTTCTTCCATTGGGATAACTGGGATAGCCCGAATACTCCAAGTCCTTTTGTCGCACCATCAGCTCTAGCTGGGGAAGGTGGCCAGAACCCGGCATGGGGAGCTAGCTGGACTTACTCAAAATCCGAAAATACGTTGATTGAAGCCGGGTATTCCGGATGGTCGACTACGGATTTATATGACTCCGTTATCGGAGCCCCACTGGCAGATCCGTTCATTGATTACACTCCTCCTGGTGGGGGTCCAACTACTTATTCCGGCGGCGTCTATTACACCTGGGATTACAAAACCTGGAGAAGCACGTTTCGCGGAAAAGTAACTCAATACGCCGACAACTTTTTGAAATCACAACATGAGTTTAAGTTCGGCGTTCAATATTCAAAAGGTTCGAATGACAGCATCAATGGTCTCGGCCCGAATGGATTCTACACTTACAACTATTATGGTTATCTGTATAAAGTTGAACAGACTCCATGGCAGTATGGTTCCAGGACCAACGATTTAGGATTATTTGTAGATGATACTGTCACGGTCAATGATCGTTTAACGTTGAATCTTGGTGTTCGATTCGATCACGATACCGGAAAATTGCCGGACTACAAACGACTCCAAATCGGCGACCCATCGATTACACCCGTTGGACATTTTCAAGAGACAGATCAAAATATTCCCGGACAGGATGTTGTTGATTGGAATCTCGTATCACCCCGTCTCGGTTTCGTTTGGCAGCCAGAAAAACAAGTCTCCAAAGTTACAGGCACGTTCGGCGTTTATTATGATCATGACGTTAGCGGAAACTGGGATTATCCCCCACCTGGATTTCCGCCGGTCATAACATCACTGTTTAATCCGGACACTGGGCAATTCGATGAAGTAAGCACGACATTTGAAAGACTAGTACCGGCAGCAAATATCGATCCGCCACGTGCACTGAATTACTCCATCGGATATGATCGGCAATTAGGAAACTCGATGGCCTTTGGTGCCCAGTACATTTACAAAACCACAAAGGACATGGTGGGTTGGAATTCAACCGGTGGCACATTCACGCCCGTGGATTTCACAGATCCGTTTACCGGGCAGCATTATACGTTGATCGAATACGCAGTAGATGCTGATGGCAACTTCATCGATGCTCCAACGTTATCGCGTGGAAATAGTCCGGGAGATATTTGCGACAGAGCTCCATGGGCTTCAGAGTGCGCAAACGGTGGATTGCCGCGATATCATCAGAAATACGAGGGTGTGCTCTTTACATTTGAGAAGAGATTCTCAGATAGCTGGGCACTGAACATGAATTACACATGGTCAAAATCTACCGGACTCAGTGCTCGCCCATTGAGCCAGTTTCAAAACAATCCTTCGTACGGCAGCAAAGATGGCGGAGATCTGGTCAACCAGTATCTCAACGCCGAAGGTCGTCAACAAGGTGATCGTCCACACATGTTCCGTATCCAGGGCGTGTTCAATCGTCTACCTTTAGGTATGAACGCGTCAGTTCTCGCTGACTTCGAAAGTGGACGCTACATCGTTCGCCAAATTCGTGTTGGAGGATTAACTCAGGGCAGCACAAGAGTTATTCTTGAACAAAACTTGCGCTTGGAAGCTGTCAAATCCATTGACGTTACAGTTGGCCGGAAATTCGCGCTCGGCTCCGGATTTGTAGTCCGATTGGATGGAACGATTTATAACATCCTGAATTCGGATACTCCTCTTGAGCTTGCTACTCTGGTTTTAAATGCTGGGGAAACGTTTATTCCTGACTTCTGGACTCAACCGCGACGTTTGGAAATCCGCGCGGGATTTCAGTTCTAGTAAGAATTTTTACAGAGGTTCTAAGATTTTTTTCTTAGAACCTCTTTTCTTTTTTGTCTGATGAATCAGCAGCTTGTTGCGCCAGCGTCTCGCCGGGCAACTCTGGAATTCATCTTGATGATTTCCTCTCTTTTATTCATCATTAATTCTTCACACGCCCAAATCCACGAAACGGTAAACGTTGATCTGGTTGAAATTTTTATCTCAGCGATCAGTAACGTAGATTTGCCAGTCGAAGATCTTAACCAAGAAGATTTTATTCTTACGGTTGATAACAAAAGACAAACCATTACTCATTTCAGCAGAATTCTAAATGAAGACAGCGATGTTCCGCTTACGATTATCTTCTTGGTGGACACAAGCGGAAGCATGATGGAGGGTGAGCTTAACGCAAGAAGAATCGATTTGGCCAGAGCATTTGCATTAATGATAATGAAAGATGTGAAATCCGGCGATCAAATGCAAATCCTTGCATTTGATGAGACATTACGTGCTCTTACTCCCATGACGTCTGACGCGGAGCAAATTGAGCAGGAGCTATCGCAATTACAGTTTCATCAAAATAAAAATACTGGAACAGCTTTGCTTCGCGCTGTAGAAATAATTCCCGGCATCATTGAAAACCAAAGTGGGCGAAAAATAATTATTTTGTTGACTGATGGAGTGAATACAGTTAGCGGAACGAAACTCGATGACGTAGTTAAAGAATTAAACAAGAATGATATGACTGTTCTTGCCTTGGGAACAACTGACATTCGTGATATGGAAACAACAAAGGATCATATTCCTTCTCCCTTTGGGCCATCAGGAAATATTGTTGCACCAGCCACTATTCCTACATCTGAGGGACTGAAAGCAAAGGCATTGCTTAGAACTCTTGCTGACAGAACTGGTGGATATTCCTATTTCCCTTTAGAAGCGAAAGAGCTTCCACGAACCTTGGAAAAATTTAGATATATTCTTCGGAGTCAATATGTGCTGGGATTTATACCCGCTAAGTCTATCGCAAATTCAAAAAGTAAAGTTGAAGTTAAGTGTATTCGCAAACATGTGAAGTTGCGGTATCGACAAAATTATAGTGACTGAACTTTCCCCACGAAGTTGCAACCTTGACATTCCAAACTGCGTTACTATACTAATTTTGCGTATGAAGTATTCCAGACAGAACCAGGTACATTGCCATTGCATCTGTTGTTGCATCCGCTTGCGCCTGGTGGCAAGGTCTGGAGGCTAATCACAGCACTGATTAAACTCTGACCCACTATCAGGCGCACCTGATAGTGGGTTTTTTATTTTGCCCGCTATCGAAAAAGAAAATCGATGGCGGGTTTTTTATTTGGAGGCGACAAAATGATCGATCCACACGGCGGCAGATTAATTCACCGCATTCCTGATGTTACTGAAAACGCGGAATGGCAAGAGTATGCGTTGTTTCAACGAAAGTTAGTTGTAGATCAATTCACGTTAATGGATCTTGAATTGCTGGCTACTGGTGCATACAGCCCTTTAACCGGATTCATTAACAGTGAACAGTACGAAACTGTCCTTGCCGAACAAAGATTAATTTCAGGGATCGCCTGGGCAATTCCAATAACATTTCCTGTATCAGCGGAAATCGCAAAAGATCTTAGCGAAGGACAAGATGTAACACTGCAGGATGATGAAGGTAGAATTGTTGCGCTGCTGCAGATCCAGGAAATATTTAAAGCGAACAAAGCGATGGAAAAAGAATGTTTGTACGGTACTGCAGACGTTTCCAATCCAGGAGTTCTTCGCATCCGTGAACAGGGTGAAATTTTATTGGCGGGACCGATTGTCTATCTCGCATCACGGCATCCTGATGAACCTTATGTGGACTACTATCTGAGTCCGTTTGAAACAAGATCTCAGTTTCAAGAACTCGGATGGAATACAGTGGTTGCATTTGAACCACGAAATCCGAGTCTTCCTGGAACTAATGTGCTTTCGAAAAATCTGGATAACTACGATGGAATCTTTTTGAATCCATTGATTGGAACTGAGGATGATCTCCCGGCAGGAGTAAAAATAAGATGCAGTGAAATTTTACTACAAGAATATTATCCGCCTGATAAAACCCTTCTTGCTGTATCGCCAGTAGTTAAAAGAGGGGCCGGCATGCGCGATATTCTTCATCAGGCGATTGTTAGAAAAAATTACGGTGCAACGCACATGATTGTAAATGATGAATTCATTAACATAGCAAAAGAAACTAAAACGTGGGCCGAGACTACGGTGTGAAAAAGAATCGGTAAATGAAATAAATAAATAGAACTAAGATTGCAATCATTATTAACACAAATCCGCCAACAACGGATCCAATGAATATCCAGTGTTTTGTTGTACTGGCTGCAGGTTCTTCTGCATATTGACGAAACAGTTTCATGTTTTTGGTATTTGATTTCCAAACGAAATCGAACAAATCACCCAGGAATGGAATTGAACCGATAACAAAATCGATCAGGCTATTAAAGATCATTCGCAGAATTACCACGCCCGGAAGTTTGAATTGAAATGCGCGGAAAAGCAGTATTAGTCCGATTGCACCGCTGACGATATCACCGGCGCCTGGGATGAGTCCGATCAAAGCTTCAACACCAAATCGCCAGCCTAAGCCCGGAATGCGAAATGCATTATCCATAAGCCAGGCTACATGATCCAGCTGATCTTTGACCCGTGCTAAGTCACGCTCTTTCGTTTTCGTCATGCTGCTCATGTCGGGTTAATGAATCCATAAACACATTATTAATTTATATGGATCCATCTTTTGAGCAATTGAATATGCGTTCGGGTACTAAATTGCAGCGATCGCTTCCATCGCTACCAAAGATCCTTCCGGCCAGCGTGCACCTTGCACTGTTGATCGCGCGGGTGGATTCTCTTTAAAGAATTCCCCGTAGGTTTCATTCATTTCTTTAAAGTATTTCCAATCATGCAAAAAAACTGTGACTTTGACTACTCGATTGAGACCACTACCAGCTGCTTTCAAAACGGTGTCAAGATTGCGAAGTACTTGCGCAGTTTGAGCACGAATTCCGCCATCAACAATTTTTCCGGTTTCAGGATCAAGACCCGCTTGACCTGAGCAAAAAATAAAATCGCCGCATCGGATTGCTTGCGAATATGGCCCGATTGCTTTTGGTGCATCCGAACTTGAGATTACATGAATATCCATGGTGCCTCCTTATTAAAAGTCTGTGCTCCAGAATTATTACATTATATCGTCGAGAGAGTTGGCCGAAAGCGCATTTTACTGTTAAATTAAGCTTTATCCCGAACCGTAGTACAATTCTTAAATTATGTATTTCAAACAATTTTATCTTGGCTGTCTTGCGCATGCTTCGTATTTGATCGGTGATCAGGGTGAAGCTGCGGTTGTAGATCCACAGCGTGATATTGAAGAATATCTTGATGAAGCCGCAAAACAAAGACTTACCATCCGACATGTCATAGAAACTCATTTGCATGCCGATTTTGTTTCTGGTCACCGTGAAATATCTCAGCGAACCGGCGCATCCATTTATTTTGGAGCGAAGGCAAATGCCGAATTCAATCATGTCGCGGTAAAAGATGGTGATGAACTTCGGATAGGCAAAGTTGTACTGCGATTTCTTGAAACTCCAGGTCATACACCGGAATCAATCTCAGTGGTTATTACTGATCAAAATCAATCTGAGCAGCCTTATGCGGTACTGACTGGTGACGCCATGTTTATTGGTGATGTTGGGCGTCCCGATTTGTTGGGTGCGCGGATGAGTGCAGCGGAATTAGCAGGGATGCTTTATGATTCGTTGCATCAAAAACTTTTGGCATTGCCTGATTCTACTAAGGTTTATCCTGCGCATGGTGCGGGATCGATGTGCGGCCGCAATATTTCAAGCGAGCGTAGTTCAACCATTGGAGAACAGCGCAAAGTAAATTACGCCTTGCAGCCGATGTCCCGTAATGAATTCATACGTATGATGACTACCGATCTTCCGGAAGCGCCTTCATATTTCAGTGTTGATGCGCAAATCAATCGAAAAGGTCCTGCGATTATGGAGGAACTTCCTGCGCCTTTGCCGCTAATGCCGCAAGAAGTTCAAGCGAAGAGCAAAGATTGCGTAATTGTGGATACACGTCCAGCAGATCAATATGGCGTTGCTCATGTTCCCGGTTCGATCAACATCGGATTAGGTGGACAATTTGCATCTTGGGCTGGAAGTTTGATTCCACTGAATACACCTTTAATCATTGTGGCTGAGAATGAAGAACGTGTTTTGGAAAGCCGGTTGCGGCTTGCAAGAGTAGGACATGAAAATATAATCGGTTATCTTGCCGGTGGAATACTGGCGTGGGATAGAGCAGGATTACCAACTGCAACCACAGAACAAATTACAGCGACAGAGTTGAATCAGCGGATCAAAGAAAAGGAAGTCGATCAAGTTGTGGATGTTCGAAGAATCGGCGAATGGAATGCCGGTCATATTCGTGAGGCGATCCACATACCGTTGAATATATTATCTAAGGAAGCGTTATCCAGATTAAGTCCGGACAAAAATACTGCGGCAATTTGTGCTGGCGGCTATCGTTCTTCAATGGCGACAAGCATTTTGGAAAAGCTTGGTTACCATAAGATTACGAATGTTATAGGCGGAATGAATGCCTGGAATAGCTCTCAATTGGAAGTGGTAAACTAGTTGCCTCTCGCCTTAATTTAAAATCCATGGATCAAAAAAAGCCCGACTCGTCGGCTGGTACCTCAGTTGCGGCGAATGACACTCCGCAAAATAAATCTCCACAATCAAAACCTCCTGTTGAACCAGAGAAGAAAGTAGAACCTCCGTCTCCACCCGCTGATGGTAATGCTGTCATGGCTGGCGATGTTGTTCCGCCAGCACAAACGCAACCTGCTGAACACACCGAAAAAGAACCGCGCGGTAAATATCTTGCCTATCTTTGTCTCGGTGCGTTAGGGATCGTTTATGGCGATATCGGAACCAGCCCTCTGTATTCATTGCGTGAATGTTTTCACAGCAAACATGGTGTCGCTCCTTTACCTGAAAATGTTTTAGGTGTTTTGTCGCTGGTTACCTGGTCTTTGATCATTGTAATTTCGCTGAAGTATCTGGCGTTTGTGATGCGCGCTGATAACAAAGGTGAAGGTGGAATCTTAGCGTTGATGTCACTGGTTCGACCCGAAAAAAGTAAAGTTACGCAACGCTGGATCTTAACCGGCATCGGACTTTTTGGCGCAGCTCTTTTGTATGGTGATGGAATTATTACGCCTGCGATCTCAGTACTCAGTGCAGTTGAAGGGTTGCACATCGCCACTCCGATGTTTGAGGGAAAAGTAGTTCAAATCACGATTGTGGTTTTATTTCTGCTTTTTTATTTTCAGAAAAAAGGTACCTCTGGTGTTGGGATTGTATTTGGTCCGGTCATGTTGGTTTGGTTTACAGTTTTATTTCTTTTGGGAATTTATCAAATTGCTCAAACTCCGGCTGTGCTTAAAGGAATCAATCCCTATTACGCGTTCGAATTTTTTCTGCATAACAAATGGCATGGCTTTTTGGTGCTAGGTTCTGTTTTCCTGGTTGTTACCGGTGGTGAAGCACTTTACGCCGATATGGGGCACTTCGGTAAAAAACCGATACGTCTTGCCTGGTTTTTCCTGGTTTTGCCGGCACTTCAAATTAATTATCTTGGCCAGGGTGCATTGTTGCTGCGGAATCCTTCAGCAGCAGAACATCCTTTTTATTTGATGGCACCAGGATGGGCATTGTTTCCATTGGTTGGACTGGCCACGGTTGCGACATTCATTGCATCACAAGCAGTGATTTCTGGAGCGTTTTCTTTGACAAGACAAGCGGTGCAATTAGGTTATTGGCCGCGCATGCAAATCCGGCATACTTCCGCCAGAGAAATCGGACAGATTTACATTCCAGGAATCAATTGGGCTTTGATGATTGCAACAATCTGGCTTGTTGCTGAATTCAAAACTTCCAGTAACCTCGCTGCAGCTTATGGTGTTGCCGTTACAACAACCATGGTCGCAACAACTGTTTTACTTTATTTCGTTTGCCGCTCAGTTTGGAAATGGCCGTTCGCGAAAACTGTATTACTCGCATCATTTTTCCTGGTAATTGATCTCGCATTTTTTGGCGCCAACATCATTAAGTTTTTCTCAGGCGGATGGTTCCCACTTGCGGTCGGTGCCGGCGTATTCACATTGATGACTACATGGCGGCGTGGTCGAATGATTCTGAATGAACGCTTGAGTGAAGTTGCATTGCCTGATCATCTTTTTATTGACAGTTTAAAAGCTGAGAAACCGCAACGTGTTTCTGGTACGGCTGTATTTTTGGATCGAACTCCAGATGCAACTCCTCATGCTCTCTTGCACAACATCAAACATAACAAAATTCTTCACGAACAAGTTATCTTGCTAACAATCATCACCGAAGAATCACCACATGTTCCGGAAAACAAGCGCATCAAAATTGTTTCACGTGGTGAAAGTATTTACAGGATGGTAATCAAATTCGGTTTTATGGAAGATCCGGATGTGACTGAAGTTTTGAAAAAGGTTGAACTGAACGGAAAGAAATTGAAACCGGAAGCAATGTCGTTTTTCCTGGGACGCGAAAAGTTGATTGCAACCGATCGTCCAGGAATGGCGATTTGGCGTGAAAAATTATTTGCATGGATGTCTCAGAACGCTACCGGTGCTGCCTATTTCTTCAACCTACCCGCCGATAGAATTGTTGAACTCGGTGCCTCTATCGAACTTTAATTTTTACCGCAGAGGACGCAGAGCTCGCAGAAAAATAAAATAAAAAATTCTGCGGACTCCGCGTGCTCTGCGGTTATTTCTTTACTAGTTGCCGGAGGACGTACGGCAGAATTCCGCCGTGCTGGTAGTATTCAATTTCAATTGGAGTATCGATCCGCAGCGTCACCGGCACTTTTTGTTCTTCACCATTTTTACGATGAATCACCAGCGTTACATCTTGTTGCGGTGTGATTCTATTCTCTAATCCGATTACATCGAATGTTTCAGAGCCATCCAACTTCAACGTTTGAGCATTCATTCCTTCTTTGAACTGACATGGCAGCACTCCCATTCCTACAAGATTGCTGCGATGAATGCGCTCAAAACTTGCAGCAACAACAGCTTTCACTCCTAGCAGCCTTGTTCCTTTTGCAGCCCAATCGCGCGAACTTCCAGTTCCATATTCTTGGCCCGCAAAAATAATTAATGGA
>AR_comb_assmDRAFT_10133727_pt1 | contig 12833 bp, 5 predicted proteins | sample ArasoioldDNA_FD_10543 | JGI IMG/M metagenome (IMG submission 10543) | reverse complement strand
GCGCGGGACTGGTCGAGCCGCCGCTCGCTGTTGTCCATGAGTCGGCGGATGTTCGACAGGTCCTTCTCGTCGCGGGCCCACGTGGCCATCTCGACGAACATGATCCGGCCCAGCATGGTGTACCGGTCCGGTGCGTCGGCGACGTCGTCCAGGAGACGTACGATCGACCGCATCGCGTCGTCCTTCTTCATCAGGGCGTGTTCGGCCACAGCCCGGTGGAAGAAGTAGGCGGCCGGGTCAACGGTCTGCTCGACCTTCACTTCCTTGAGGGCTTCGAGCGACTCCTCATACACGCGCCCGTTCGTGAGAGCGCGGGCAAAACCCAGGGCCAGGTTCGAGCGGAGGTAGCTGTCTTGCTTGTCGTCCTTCAGGAAGGTCGGGACGACCTTGGGGGCTTCGACGCTCGCGCTGCGGGCGGCGTCCATGATCTTCTTTGCATCGGGGCTGCCAAGCTCCAGGGTGGCGAGCGTCCGGTCGAGGACCGACGTCTCCTCCTGGGCCCAGATCTTGTCGAAGGCGGTCTGGTCGAACTTGCCGACCTTCTTGAGCCATGCTTCGGCGTTCGCCTTGGCCGTCGCGGGCGCGGCGGCCTTGAGCGAGCCGAAGGTGTACTCGGCCTTCGGATCGGCTGCCGACGCGGGCACCACCAGTCCGAGCCCGAGCCCGGCGGAGAGTGCGGCCGTCGTCAGCCACTTCCGGACGGTCACGGTATGTACCTCCTGACCTTGGGTTCCCGCGGGTAAAGCGGGCGACTTTTTGCCTGCCAAACTTCCCGAGCATACCGGGCTCGGAGGAGCGAATCTAGCGCTAAGTTCCGGCACTCAGAGGATTTTAATCTTCGAACCATCCCCCGAATGTCGGCCCCTACCACTATTCTAGCTCGGCCTTCCCGCGGCCGAGTGTCCAATCCGACTGTGTTCTCACGCCCCCTCCCCGAAACGGAGACGGGGAGAAAATCCCTACTGATTCTTCTTCGTCGCCAGGGCGTTCACCATCGTCTCGATCTTCTCCTGGCGCTCGCCCAGGTCCTTCAGCTCCTTCTTGATCTGCCCGTCGTCGGACTGCTCGGCGCCCGCCGACTTGTCGCCATAGCGCTTGGTCCGGGAGTTCACCTGCTTTTGCAGCTCGCGGATCATCTTCAGCTCGGCGATCTCGTCGAGGAGCCGCTGGAGCTGGGGGTCGTTGTTCGGACTGCCCGGCGGGCCGGGCGGCTGCTTGCCGAGTTCCTGCTGCGCCTTCTTGAGCGCATCGCGCATGTGCGTCAGGGCCTCGATGATGTCCTGCTCGATCTGCTGGGTGTCCTCGCCGACGTTGGCGTCGTGCAGCCGCTCCTTGACGCGGAACATGTCCTTGCGGACTTCCTCAAACACCGCGGGGAAGGCAACGGCCGAGCCCTCGTTCTGCAAAAGCTGGATGGCCTTGTCCGCCTCGTGAATGATCTCGGCTTCTTTGTCTTCCTGCTTTTGCGAATTCTGGAAGTCCACCGGCTGGGCCTTCTTCTCCGGGTGTTTCTGGATCTGGACGTTGATCGCCTCGGTGGCCGACTTCACCTCGATCTGCCAGGCGAGCATCTTGTTGACGCGGGCCTCGAGGTTGGCCAGGATGCGCTCGAGTTCCTGCTCACGGAGCTGCCGGAGGCGCTTCTCCAATTCCTCACGGGCTTCCTTCAGTTTCTTGTCGGCCTCGGAGAGGTCGTCTGAGGCCTTGGGCCGCTTGTTCTCGTCGAGCGCGCTGGCCGCGTTCTCCTCGTCCGGGACCGCCTTGCGAACGCTCTCGGCGCCGGGGGCCTTCGGCTGGTTCGGCGGCGGCGGGGCGTTGCCAGACTGTCCACCCGACGGTTTCGGCTGGCCGGACGCGGAGCCATCACCGGCCTGGCCCTGGCCCTTGCTGCTGGCCGACTGATCGCCGCCCTTGGACGCGGCACCCTTCTGGTCGCCCTTGTTGTCCTTCTTGTCGCGGGTCTCGACCGGCTTGTTGGCCGTCTTGTCGCCCGGCTCCTTCATCGGCTTGGCGTCGGTGTCGCTCGGCTGGCCCTTCGAGCCCTTGCCGCCGTCGGATGGCGGGCTCTTCGATCCGCGGCCCTCGGATCCGTCCGACTTCATCGGGTCGTTCTTGTCGCCGTTGTCGCGCTCGCTGACCTTCGGGTCTTTGGTGTCCTCCTTGAACTCGCCTTGCGGGTCCTCGCCTTCCTTCGGCTCGCCCTTGCCGCTGCCTTTCGGCTCGCTGTTTTTCGGGCCGCTCGGCTTGCCGTTGCCCATCTTGGAGGCCAGTTCGTCCACTTTCTTGGCGAGTTTGTCCTGGTCCTTGGCCAGCTGCTTGGGATCGCCGCGGCCCGAGTCGGTCCGCGACTGATTGATGTTGGTCTGGCGGATGAGCGCGTTCAGCTCGGCCAACAGCTTCTCGAGGAACTCCTTTTCGGCCTTGATCCGGGCCAGCTCGTCGTCGCTCTGTAGGATGGCCAGGATCTCTTTGAGGACCTTGATCAGGTCGTCGTTGGTCCCCTTGGCGGACGCGATGTCCGAGATGGTGATGTCGTTGGCGCTCTTGGCCAGGGTCCGCAGGAGGGTGGTGAACTTGTTGTCCACACCTTCCTTGTCGGCCAGGTCGATCGCCTTGCGCAGCGCCTTGGCCTTGTCTTTGTCCTCAACGCGGTCGCTCTTCTCGAGCTTCTGGGCCAGAGCCAGGAGGTTAGTCGTGAAGGCCTTGTACTGCTTCTCGAGCGCCTGCTCGCGAGCGATCAGCTCCTTCAAGCTGACGTCGGGCGCCGGTGTGGTGGCGGGAGTCGCCGGAGGAGTCGCGGCGGGCGGTTGAGCTTGCAGGTTCAGGCCGACGGCCAGCACAGCCAACGCGATCGCAAAGGCCGGCCAGTGGCGACGGATCATGGAAGCAACCTCCTCGGCGGGGACTTTCCCAGGGAATCTTCTTCGCGGATCGGGGGCGGCCAACCGTCCCTTCCTCTAACAGACGAACCGGGCCGGCATTATCAACACCCGATAACGGTCGTCTAACGATCAACCTTCGTGTCGGTGCCGCGAACTTTTTCCTGACTGCGACATTTTGCGACAATTTGCGACACCGGCGTGTGTGGGACGCCCCTTCGGTCCCCCACCATGGACAGTAACTAAACAAATGCCGGGACGCGATGTCGGTCGGTGGGACGGAGCGGGCGGGTCGGCTTTCAGCCGTTGGCAGGCTCTATCCCAACTCTAGGCCGTATCTTCCTATTTGACAAGGACTTTGAGGTCCCGCGCCGGCCCGACATCCGGCGTGATTCGCACCCAGTGCTGGCCCTTGCTGAACCCCGCGGCGATCTCCAGGACGAAGTCCCGGTCGTCTTCCTTGAGAGTGATGGTCTTGGGGACCGTCAGTTCGCTGCCCGGCGACGGCTCCAGCTTGAGCGTGAAGTCGCCGTTGTATGCGGGGCCAATCGCGACTGGCACGCGGACCGTGGACTTCTGACCGGCCATGACGCTCACCGGGGCGGCGGGCGGGGTCACGGTCACCTGTAACAACTCGCCCTGCTTGCCCTTGGCGATCACGTCGAGCACCAGCTGATTGTCCTGCTTCTGCTTGATGATCGCCTCGACCTGGGAAATGATCTTCTTGAGATCCAGCCCCTGGCCGATGCCGGCGCGGATATCGCGGAGCTTGTTGAGGAGCACCAGTACCTTCGACTGCACGTCGGACGCCTCGTTCGCGCCGGGAGCCCGCGACGCGGCCAGCTCGCCGTGGAACCGGCCGTACGCCTCCTCCGTCTGCGGGAAGTCGTTCTGTAGGACGTCGCGCATCTTGCCGACGACCTTTTCCTCCATCTGGTTGATCAGGTGCTCCGGCAGGCGGTTCGCCTGGAACTCGAGCATGATGCGGGTGTAGTCGGTGTAGACCTCGGTGGTCACGTCCTTGGCCTTGCCGAACTGCTCGGCCAGCTCGTTGGCCCGCGTCTGTTCGGCGGTGAACTGCTCCGGCTGCATCAGGCCGGGCAGGCGCGCGACCAGCGACCGCAGCTTGTTGTCCATATCCGCGATCCGGCGGATGGCGTCGTCGAACTTGTCCGCGAGCGTCGCCTCCTCGCGCGAGATTTCGGTCAACAGCTCGCCGTCGGAGACGAGCTTGAAGACGAGCGTCTCCTTGTTCTGGCTGGTCCCCGGCCGGTCGGCTTCGACGTTCGTATCAACCGCGATGACGTTCAAGGTGAGGATGTAGGTTCGCTGGGCCTCGGTCTCGCTCGCCTTCTGGAGCCCGGCCGCGACCTTCTTCAGGTCGAACCCGCTTTCGGTCCGCACCGCTTCCGGTGGGAAAGTCACCAGGTCGACGACGGTGCGATCCGGCCCGGTCGGCCGCGGGCCTTCCAGCCGCTTCTGCAAGTCCTCGAGCGCCAGCGGCCGCTGTTTGTATTCCTCGGCGAACTGCGGGACCACGGCCCGGTCGTCCACCGACGCGATCGACGGCCGAATCCGCGGCGCATTCTCGATCAGCATTCCCGACCGGTACACCGGGTCGCCGATCGTCGGCAGGACCGGGACGTTGTTGAAGATCCAGCTCGCGTACTCGAGCCGCTTGAGCGTCACCGCCATCGGCTCGACCTCGGAGTAGGTGAAGACATACTCAACGCGATTGAGCCCCTTGTCGTCGCGAATCTTGCTTTCCTTGGTGAACGGGATCAGCGCCTGCGGGGTACAGAGGTACGTGCTGCCCACCTTGCGGATCACATCGACCACGACGTCCACCTCCGGCGGCCGGTCCTCCTCGACCACGATCTGGATGGCGCGCTTCGACGTGACCTGGTCCGTGTCCTTGAGGAAGATCTCAAACTCCGTCTGGCGAGTGACCAGCATCTTGTTCGCGGCGGTGAAGGCGAACTGGATGCGATGCCCCTCCTCGATCGCGAGGGGGATCGGCTCCGGATCGGTGACCTCGGCTTCGATGCCGGGGAACTTGCCCGGCTTGGGGAGGATCTTGGCCTCGACGAGTTCCTTGTCCGACTTGCCGTAGAGAATGAACTCGCCGCCCAGGGGAATATCGAATCGCGACCGGTCGCCCGTCAGCGAGATGGCCTGGTCGCGCATGACGTGCTTGAGGCCCTTCAGCTTGCGCGGGTCGGTCTGGTAGGGCTTGAGCTCGTCGGGCAGGTCCTTGGCCTCGGCGTACGGGGCCTTGTGGTACAGGTAGGCCGGGTGGAACTCGTCCCGCTTTAGCTCGGTCAGCATGGGCGGCGGGACGAGGGTGATGATCTTGGTCGGGGTGTAGTAGTTCTCGCCGCGGGCGTGGAACTTCACCGACTCCTTGAGGTCGGACAGTGTGCCGGCGAACTCGTTATTGCCCTCGCCGCGGAGCTTCATGTCCACCCGCGTCTTGGCCCCCCAGTAGCTCAGCTCGACCTCGTCGGGGATCTTGAGCTTGCGGACGGTGCGCGACATCGACGGGTCGGCCGCCTTGGCTTCGAGCTGGCGGACGGTCTCGGCGATGGCGTCGAGCTGGCTCTGAAACTTGCCGCTCAGGAGGGCTCGGACTTCTTCGTTCTGGACGAAGACCTGGTCCACGCGGTCCACCGGCCACGCGTTGAGATCGTTCGGGACGGCCGCGACGTCGGCCGGCAGCGTCGGTGCGGTGAACGGGTGGGCGGCCCCGTAAAGAAACGGGCCAAAGTCCACGGCGAAGCGCGCGTCGCGGACGGACTGCAGCGGCAGCTCGGCCGGGGCCTGGCCGGTGATCTTGTTGACGTCCCCCCAGGTGAGCGGCCGCCAGCCGACCGGGGCCTAGGAGTCCGCGACCACCCACTGGTACGCGGCCACGCGAATCTTCGGCGACGGCACGTCGCGGCCGATTCGCAGCTCCCCGCTCTCCGGGAACCCGACCACCTCCAGGTATGCCCGCCGGGGCCACGGCGTGTTCTGCAGCAGCACGTCGCGCTCCGCCAGGATCGCGGAGACGTCGGTGAATTCGTTCCAGAACTGCCTGGGCGGCGTGCTGGTAATCGCACACACCGCGGCGCCCGACAGAAGGAAGAGGCCGAGCGAAAGCGCAACAAACACTCCCGCCTGCCGCCACAGCCGCCGCCAGTTGAAGACCTGGTGGACCGGGACCTCGTCGATCTTGACGCGGACGTCGTCGATCGTCTTCTTGATCATGTCCGTCGAGTAGCCATACTTCTGCGCCCAGTCGAGGTCCGCGAGCTGGACCGCGGTGATCAGCCGATCGCCGAGGATGTACGGATAGCGCCGTTCCAGGACGAGCGCGAGCGACGAATCGCTGAAGTCGCGGGTGAGCCGCATCACGACTTTCGTCACCAAGAGCGCGATGAGCGCCGAGATGGCCAGCACCAGGGCGATGAGGCGGAGGGCCTTCGGAGCTTCCAGGGCCCAGTCGAAGGCGAAGAGTTTGAAGACGCCGTAATCAATGAGCATCGCCAGCCAGAACCACGCGACCAGGAAGAGCAGGACCGCGAGGACCCCTTCGATGGTGACGTACCGCCGGATGATGCCGCGAAGCCGCCCGAGCGGGTGGGCGATCTTCGGGTCCACGGCTTTGTGGTCGGGCGGTGCGTAATCGGCGGTGAAGTTCGGCATTTGTGCTCTTGGTCATCAGTCCCCGAGGGCCCATGGGACGCATAGGCGCTATTCGGGGCCTAAGCTAACTTCAACAACTTCCGGATCAACCACTCGATCGACAGCAGGCCCACGCATAATAGGAGCATCGCCCCCAGCCGCTGCGGCTTGTCGGAGTACCAGCTCGTCAGGAACGACGGCAGCGTCACGCCCTTGTCCCAGTAGTCCTCGACCGCTCCGCGGTTGCGGGCTGTCTTGGGGACCGTCTCAAAGCAGTCGGGGATCACCTTCAGCGATTCCTCGTCGCCGAACCGGAACGCCAGCCGCTTCTCAGCACCGAGCGAGTTGCCCGAGACGGCCGTTTGCAGCCGCGCCGTGAGCGCGGGGTTCTTGGTCGAAATCTCCGCGACCGGGCTCGCCATCTGGTAGAGCGCCTTCAGGTCCGGCTTCGTCTGGTCCAGCTCCGGGTTCGATTGACGAATCGCGAACTTTTGCTTGAGCGACTCCGTGCTCGAGGGGATTTCGACTTCCACCCGCCACGTACCAGTCGGGAACTTCTCCGGGGCCATGAGCTTGACGAGCTGGAAGTAACCCTCCCACTTCTCGCCGCCCTTCTTGGCCGTTGCCCGGAACTCGTGCGTGAATTTCTCGTGGTACTTGGCCTTGGCCTTGGCGATCGTCTCGTCGCCGGTCAGCTTTTCAATCTCGTTCGGGTACTTCTCCAGCTCCATCGGCCGGATGGTGACCTTCGGCTCGGTCTTCGGGTCGGCCGGCTGCAGCGACGGGTCGAGGATTTGCGGGGTGACGCGCAGGTAGCCGCCGCTCGGGACGACCGACGACATGAGGATGCGCCCGCGGCGGGTCTGTTTCCGCCGGCTGCCGGCGCCCAGGTAGCGGATGAACTTGGTCCAGAAGCGCTCGAAGTACTGGTCCTTGTACTGCCGGAGCCGCCAGATCTCGGGCGAGCCGACCCACGCGGTCCGCCCCTGGCCGAACTGCATGGTGCACAGCCACGGCGGCTGCTTGTTGTCGGGCATCTTGATCGAATCCGGGTCCGGGAACCGGGCGATCGGCGTCGTCACCGGCTTCATTTCCCGGAGCGGGAAGTAATTGTAAAACCCGCGCAGGATGCGAGCTTTTTCGTCCCGCTCCTCGCGCCCGGTGAAGAACATCTCCCACGCCTTCTCGACCGACAGGTCGTCGTCGAGCTTCATGAAGTCGAGGTCGCCGCCCAGGTTCTCGAACTCCAGCCGCCAGGGCATGTCGGACCGGCGCTTGGCCTGCGCCAGGTCCGGGTCGCCGGGGTAGACCGGCAGGATGTCCAGGATCGGCCGGAACTTGTCCTCGTCTGACGGCCGGGCCAGGTGCTTCGTGTGGATGTGCCCGGCGACGAACAGGAGACCCCCGGCCTGCAGGTCCACCCACGTCCGGAGCATTTCCGTCTGTTCTTTGGTCAGCGCGTCCCAGTTGACATCGAAGGCGATGAGCACGTCGTAGCGGGCCAGGTTGTACCACTTGGTGGCTGGGTTCTCGTCGGCGATCTCGTCCACCTTGAACTTGTCCACGTCCGGGAAGCGCGTGAGCTGCCGCTCCGGTTCGTCCAGGAGGTTGATCCTCCCTTCAGTACCGCCCTCGTTCTGGACGAGCAGGCTGACGTCCGCCTTGTCGCGAATGAGCTGGGTGATCAGGAACTGGACGTCGCGGTTCGGGGCGGAGCACATGACCAGCACGCGCTGCGGTTTCTTCTGCACCTTGATCGGCACCCAGTCGCTGACGTGCTCCTTGTCGGCGAAGCGCTCGCCCTCGACGCGGGGTGTCACCGCCCGGACCAGCCACGGGTCGCTCCCGGTCCCCTCGATCAGCTCCTTTGGATTGTCCTTGTTCCGCAGTAGCTCCGGCAGCGTGTCCTTCGCCGGGTCGATGACGATTTCCGCCTGGGCGTGCGGCGGCTCGCCGGGGGCGTAGGTCGCCTCGGTCGGAATGCGAACAATCCCCTGGTCCTTCGGTAGCTTGATCTCGAGTTCGATCTTCGCCTTCTGGCCGACCAGGCCGTCGCCGTCCTGCTCGATGATGACTTTGAACCCTTCGTCCGGTGGCGTCTGGTCCGGGGCCTGGACGTCGGTGATGCGGACGTTCACGGTCTTGAGTTCCGACCCAACGGCCACGGTGAAGATGCGAATCTTCTCGCGGCTGGCCCGGACCTTCAACTCTTGCATCGCGGCTTCCGACCCGAGGTTGCTCTGGCCATCGGAGAAGACGATCACGCCCTCGACCATGTTCCCCGTTTCGCGATTGACGAGGTTGAGCAGCGAGTCGGGGACGTTGGTCCCGGTACCGATCGATCGAGCGACATCGACGCGGGCCATGAGCCGGTCGCGGTTGTGATTGAACGCGGCCGCGTCGTCCGGGCTGAGATCCGCGGGAATCGCCTCCTCCTTGGCCTCGTACCACTTCATCGCCCAGTCGGCGTTGCCGACCGCGCTGCCGTCCCACGCGCGGGTGGCCTTCACCTTGGCCGCGCCGTCGTCGGAGAGGCCGCGGAGCAGCCAGGGTTTGAAGTCGTAGGAGGCGAAGGCCTGCCAGTCGTCGTTGTGCCACGGGGAGCCCGCGACCTGGCTCAGGGCGCCGTCCTTGTCCGGCACCTTGTGCAGCGGCACCGCCTCAGTGGACTCGCCGGGGGTCAGAACCTGGGCCTCCTCGTCCAGCCGGTTGCCCATGCGGTAGACGTAGACCGGGTTCTTGTCGAGTAGCGCTTTGAGGAAGCCGATCCGTTCGTCGGACAAAAAGTCGATGACCTTGGCGAGGCGCGTGACCGGTTTACCGCCGCGGACGGACGGGTCGTCGCTGATCTGGGCCATGGAATCGGAGACATCAAGAACGATGACGACCCGCGACCGCTTTTCGACCCGCTCGTACCCCTGCTTGGCGGGCATGAGGAACATCACGGCCAGCAGAACATAGACCGTGACCCTGAGCACGATGAGCGGGAGGACCCAGAGCCACTGAAGGGACCGCCCTTGCCGGACGCTTAGCCACACTCCGATAGCCAGACCGAGGCCCAGGCCGAGAATCGGGCCAAATATGAGTGCGGTAAGATGCCCTGGGACGACGCCATAGCTATGTCGGACGACCAGGTCGAGGACGACTCCAATGACGATCGGGGCGAAGCACGTCAGGATGGTAACCCAGGTGATCCCGCCGAGGGCGCGCGAGTCGCGGGCGTACATCCAGACAACGAACGCGAAGCCGATGATGAGCACGACCGCAAGGATGAGCAGCCACCAGAGGCCGTCGATCTCCGTGCCGAAGACCTTGAAGGTCTCGGTCAGCCGGCGGAAGACGAACTCGGATTCGAACTGGGTGCCCTGGTCGTTCATAACACTCTCGTCCATCTGTCTTGGCAGCCCCGGAGGGGCTTCAGTTCCCGGTCACGCCGCCGCCATCGCCGGTTGGCCCATGACTGGGACTGCGCCTTCGCCCGATCGGGTGTGGAAGCTCAGCCGCACAGCCATCGCCTGTTCCAGAACCAAAACCACCAGCATGATGAAATACAGCCATGGGTTTTCCGACAGGTCCTTGCGCTTGGCCTGCAGGACCTTCTTGTACTCGTCGTCGGCGTCGGACGCGGTGTGCAGCGGGGCCCGCGAGATTTGCGTGATGTCATCGGAGTTGGCCCGCGACAGGTTGCCCTCGGCAATCGCGTCCACGTTAAACGGCAAGGCCCGGTAGTCCGGCCGCGTCTCGCCCGCCGCCGCGGCCTTGCCGCCTGCATCCCGCTTCTCGAGGAACCGGTACACGTAGATCCCCGGCTCGGACTTCCCGTCGTTGGCCTCCAGTCGGTAGACGGCCTCCTTCTCCGGCATCAACACGTCGCCGAGCGGCCGAAAGGTTGCCTTGTTCGCCTTCGCGTCCTCGCCGAAGTGCCACTTGCGGACCTTCGAGTCGTACACGTTCTTGTCGAACGAGAACTCGAACGACGAGCCAAGCACGAGGTTGGCATCCGTGCCGGCGCTGGCCAGGTAGCCCTGCATGTTGATCATGAGCGGCGGGTAATACGCCCGGCCGAATCCTTCGAGGTCGTTCCACGACGCCCCGGCGGAGCTGAGGAACGCGACCACCCGGCCCTTGCCGAACGGCTTGGTCACATAGAGGGGGTCGCCGTACCGCACCTCGTCGCGCAGCTTTTCGTACTCCTCGCGGAGCAGAGCGTTCTCCGCCTGGGCCCAGAACTCGACGAGACCGGGTCGTTTGTTGGCATCGTCGCCCTTGTCTTCCAGAAGGAGGGTCAGGGCTTCGCCGAGCTGGTACAGCTCGCCGGTGCCTGACGCAAGGTTCCACAAGTTGGAGCGGAATCGGTCCAGGGCGGCAACGTATTTTTCCGTCTTCGGCGTCGGGTTCTCGATCACCTGCTTCAGGCGGTCGTTCAGATCCTTGACCGCCTTGATGTAGTTGTCCATCGGCTTGGTGTTCTGCAGGTAGACGAGCGTCTCGACGCCGGACTGGGCCCCGCGAAGTTGCTGCTGGTTGACGCTGACGTATCGGTCGATGACCACGAAGTTGAAGAACTTCTCGTACTCGTCTTCCTTGACGGCCTGTCCGCGATTGTCCTTGTACAGCCGCTCCAGCGCTGGGTGGTTCTGCATGTCGCGGCGGACGAGCAGCTTTTTGTTGAGCGTGAACGTCCGTTTGATCTTTTCGGCAATCCGCTTGTCTTCCGGCACGTCCACACCGATGAGCTTGTCGAGCGGGACCGGGAAGATCCCGTCCCCCTTGCGGTAAAGCTTCTCGTTGTACTCGTTGATGATGTCCGACTTGATCGACGGGCCCATGAAGAAGGCGAGTCCGCCGCCGCCGCGGACATAGTCCTCGATGTTCTTGCGCGCCGCGTCCGACAGCCGCGGCACGTCGCAGAGGTAAACGCTGACGTACGGGTTGAGGTTGAGATTATCCAGGTCGGACGCGCTCTTGACCTGGACGTCGTACCCCTTGATTGGTTCGGTGAAGAGCTTCCATAGGAAGTAGGACTCGGCCTCCTTGGTGCCACGATCCTTCGGGCTGTTGTCCACGATCAGGATCGGCACGCGGTCGCGAACTTCCACGATCGTGTACCGGACGTTGTCCGCGGCGATGCCGCCGGCCTCGCCCTCCAGGTGAACGCTGACCAGGTTGAACCGGTCGCTCGGCGCCGGGTCGTCGCCCTCGGGGTCAGGCCCCTTGTCGAGGCCGCTGCCAAGGACGATCTTCGCGACCGCCTCGCCGTTGGGCGGGACCGATGCCACGCTGACCGAGCCGTCGTCGCGGATCTGGCCGTTGACTCGCGTCCGCAGGAAGACGCCCTTTTTCTCGCTGTTCGAGTAGTTGTGCACTTTGACCGTGAACTCGACCTCGCGGTTCTTCGGGACGATGCGGGCGTCCGGGGCGAAATCCACGATGGCGAGGTTGTCGCTGGCCAGGGGGGCCTTTTGCTGCGGCGTCCGCTCGGGGGTCACGCAGTCGAGGATGTGCACCTTTACCCCAGACGTCTTCAGTTCCTCGAACACCTGAGAGAGGCCTTCCTTGTTCCGGTCGCTCCAGTCGATCGCCCGCAGATCGGCGACGATATGGAGCATCGGCTCCATGTTCTTTTCGTTGTCGATAATGGCCTTGGCCTTCTTGAGCCCCTCCACCAGGTCCACGTGCCGCAACGACGGCTTGAAGGGGGTCAGGTAGGTTCGCATGTCGTCGACCGCGGTCGGGTTCAGCCGGCCAAAGGCCCGCGCTTCTTCCAGGTCGGACAGGCGCAGGACGCTGCAGTACTGCGGGCTGGTCGCCTGGGCGGCGGTTGCGGCGATCTGGTCGGCGGCGAGGCGTTTGCCCTCGGCGAAGACATCGCGGACCTGGCCGTCGTCGCCGCGGATCTGGTCGCTGGTGCTGAGCGTGTCGTCGATCAGGATGAGGTGGAAGGTTGGCCGACCCTCGGTCCCGCCCTTCTCGCAGCCAACGAATCGGGCGAGCAACAGACCTACCAAGAGCACCATCAGGATGCGTAGGGCGAGCAGGATCATCTGCTCGATGATCAGCTTGCGGCGGGAGCGCTTCTGCGACTTGAGCAGAAACTCCATCGCCGCCCAGCGGATGCGCTTGTAGCGCATCCGGTTGATCAGGTGGATGATGATCGGGCTGCTGACGAGCAGCACCCCGGCGATCATCGCGAACGGGTTGGCGAACAGTGAGAGCATTCGGTGAGGTCGCTCGTCTTGGAGTCTCGTAGGGTGGGTCGAGCGGCGCTTCGCCGCGAGGCCCACCGTC
>AR_comb_assmDRAFT_10275593_pt1 | contig 12837 bp, 11 predicted proteins | sample ArasoioldDNA_FD_10543 | JGI IMG/M metagenome (IMG submission 10543) | reverse complement strand
GCACGTTGCCGCCGGATCCGTGGACGTTGAACGCCGCGACTGAGCCGCGTGGTCGCCGCCCGGAGAGGTGCTCGTGGACCTCGAGGCGAGCCCGTGCGGCGGCCGTGCTTGCACGCGCTGGCCTCGATCTCGAGCGCTTGCAAGTTGCCGCGGGATCCGGGACGTTGAACACCGCGACTGAGCCGCGTGGTCGCCGCCGCGAGAGGTGCTCGTGGACCTCGAGGCGAGCCCGTGCGGCGGCTGTGCTTGCACGGCACTGGTTTCGATCGCGGTCGCGTGAGTTGCCGAGCGATCCGAGGCGGACCGGTCGGCCAGCGGGACGCCGTGAGGGCAGCAGGGCACGCCGGCCGTCTGCCGGGCGCCGGACCCCAGGCGGGCGATCACCGCTTCGACTCGACGGCGGCATCGTGGGCGAGCACCCCGCCGAGGTCACCAAGCCGCGCCAGTCCGAGCTCGTCGGGCCGACCCCCGGGTCCCCCGACCCCGGCGAGCTGGAGGCTATATCCACAACTCGACGCCGAGTGAAATCGGCCAACCTCGAGTCAGGGGCTTGCGAGACTCGGAACTCACTCTACGTCCGAGTTGTGGATATAGCCTCCACCGCGGGGGCGTCGGGCGGGCCGGGGAGGTGTCCGTGACGGGTCGGCAGGCCGGCATGACGCTCGCACCGCTCGGCCCGCGATGAATGGACCGCTCAGAATTCCCGGCGAGAGGGCGTTCGCGCAGTCTCCTCTTCGGGACGGGTGTCTGTGCAGCGCCGCGCGGATCCTGAGCCGGTACGCAAGTCGTCCGCTGGAGCGCTTCCTCGCCGGCCACGGCATCACGATCACGGAGTTCCAGCTGATGGTCGTGCTGAAGGAGAATCCCGCGCGCACGCTTCCTCTCGCGCGGCGACTGCGCCTGGACGCGCGGCCGGTGGGACGGACGCTCGCGAGACTCGAGGAGCGTGGAGTCGTACGCCGGGCATTCCGCTCGCGGTTCAGCGAGTGGCTCCTGGAGCCCGAGGGCGCCATGCATCTCGAGCTACTCGAATTCGGCTGGGTCGACGTGAACCAATCTCTGTACAGGCTCCTCGGTTCGGATCTCTCCGAGATCCTCGTGCGCGGCGTCGATGGTCTCAGCTATCCGGTTCCGGAGAAGAATCAGGGATGGTCGACGGACTGAAGACGATTCGTCGGGGATATCCTCGATCGCTCCGCGCGTCGTCCTTCCAGACACTGCCTCGGCTGCCACCTCTCGCGGCTCCAGAGGGGCACAGGGGCTGCATTCGCCGCAAGTGATTCTGGTCTGCTCGACTCGAGCGCTTCTGGTCGTGCAACCAGTCCAGCGGCGAGCGAGTGTGCGGCATGCCTCTCGCTCGCGTTCGCGTCCTGACGTGTCTCGCCGCGCTCTCGCTGGCGCTGCCCGCCGCGGCTGCCGATCCCGCTCCGCGCGATGGTTCGCACGACTTCGACTTCGCTCACGGGAGGTGGAAGATCCACGTCCGGAAGCTGAAGGCTCCGCTGAAGGGCTCGAAGGAGTGGATCGAGTTCTCCGGCACGTCGTCGTGCCGTCCCTTCTGGAACGGGTCGGGCAACCTCGACGAGCTGGTGGTGGACGGCCCGGACGGGCGCATCGACGCGATCACCTTGCGGATGTACTCGCCGACGGCGCGGCAGTGGTCGCTCAACTGGGCGACGAAGAAGGGCGCGTCGTTCGGAGTTCCGACGGTGGGCGAGTTCCGGAACGGGCGCGGCGAGTTCTACGACCAGGAGGTCTGGGAGGGCCGGACGATCTTCGTCCGCTACGTCTGGTCCGAGATCACGAGGACCTCGGCGCACTTCGAGCAGGCCTTCTCGGACGACGGTGGGAAGACCTGGGAGGTGAACTGGATCACCGATCAGACGCGCATCGAGTGAAGCGAGGTCCATGCTCGGGGCGTGGACTGTCCTCGAACGTCGACTGCCTGCCCGACCGGGCAACGAGAGCGGTGCGGCTCGACGCAGGCGGACCCATCGGGGCGCCCGGCGCCACCTGCCTCGTTCACCACGTCCCTACGAGCAGTCCGTCTCGAGCCGCCGTGACGCTCTCGCTCCCGTCCGAGCTGCGCAAACGCCCGTGCGCCCCGCAGCGCCACCTCACCCCGCGACGACCCGCAGCTCCCGGGGCGCGACGACCTCGACCTCCTCCTTCTCCCATCCCACCGCGAACCTCACCGCCTTCTCGACGACGGCCGGGTCGGCGAGCAGCCGCCGGTGGCCGAGCCCCTCCGTCGCCATCAGCTCCGAGCCCACCCACGCGCGGTGCAGCGCCTGCGCGGACAGGAACGGGACCTCGCGGTCGCTGCGGTCGTGGATGATCAGCCCCCGCGTCTCGAGCCGCGGCGCGACGCCGGTCAGCTCCACCGACGACAGACGCGACCTCTCCAGCATCGCCCGGAGAAGACGCTGCAGCGCTGCGCGCGTCGCCGCCGAGAGTCCCAGTACCTGGGCGAACCGCTGCAGGTACGGCTCGACGGCGATCGGCCCGGAGATGAGCACCGCGCGCGGCAACGGCGCGCCACGCGCCGCAGCGAGCACCGTCGCCGGCACGCCGAAGGAGTGGGCGATGACCGCCTCGACGTTCGGCTCCCGACGCAGCACCGCCTCGACCGCGGCCACCGCCCCGGGGAGGTCCGAGAACCGTCCCGAGGACCGGCCGTGCGCGGGCAGGTCGATGGCCACCACGCGCCGGCCGGTGTCCCGGAGCGGACCGATGAACGCCGAGAGATCTCCGGACGTGCCGTTCCATCCGTGCACCAGCACGACGGTCGGGCCACCTCCGGCCCACACGTAGCTCGCCACGCGGCTTCCCCCGGCGACGAAGTGCTCCACCGCGTCCGGAGGCGAAGCGAAGCGCGGCTGCCGCCGGGGACCCGCGCGGCGGAACAGCTGCATCACCACCGCCGCCGCCGCCCGTGGCGAGATCGCCCCGAGACCACGAAGGCCAGCCGACAGTAAACGAACGTTCGTACTATTCTCGCTCATGGCAACTCCTCCTTCTGCGACGTGCGGTTCGACATGGGGTCAGTGGGCGGCCAGCGCCTGCGCGAGCAGCTGCTCGAACGCAGCGCGGGCCATGGTCTCGGCGTTGCGCTGCCGCATCAGCCGGCGCGCGTGGTGGAAGCCCAGCATCAGGCCGTGGATCTGGAAGGCGAAGAGGTCGCAGTCGAGGTCGTTCCGGAGCAGCCCCGACTCGATGCCGAGCAGCGCCGAGCGCGAGAGCACCCCGAGCAGCCGCTGCTCCTCCTCGACCAGGTAGTCGCGCACCGGGCCCGGCCGGTCGTCCAGCTCGAACGACGCCCCGGCGAAGATGCACCCTCCGGGAACGTCCGGGTCCGAGGCCCACGCCAGCCAGCCCTCGAACAGGCCCCGCAGACGGGCCGGGCCGCGCGGCTGCTTCAGCGCAGGCGCGATGACCCGCTGGGCGAAGTCCGCGGAGGCCGCGCGCAGGACCTCGATCTGGAGATCTTCCTTGCTCCCGAAGTGCGCGAACAGGCCGCTCTTCGACATCTCCAGGCTCGCCGCGAGCTCGCCGATGCTGAGGCCGTCCAGCCCGTCCCGGCTCGCCACCCGTGCCGCGTACCGGAGGATGCGCGCCCTGGTCTCGTCGCCCTTGCTCACGGCCTGCAAAATACGAACGGTCGTTCTTTTTGTCAAGCACGCCTGGCGGGGGAGCGCCTCGGGGGCTCAAGCCCTCGTCAATTCAAGGAGATCCGGGGCAGGCACCCCCAGGCCCCTCTCAGCTTCCCTGGACGCGGGGAGCCGCCGGAGGGGGCCCCGCCGCCGCGAGCACGGCTCGGAGCACGTGGGCCAGCTCGTCGATGCGGAAGGGCTTGTCGACGATCTCCCGGATGCCCGCCGCCCGCGCCGTCGACGCCGGCACCGACCAGCGGTTCCCGGTGGACAGCACCACCGGCAGCTGCGGACGCAGCCGCCCGATGCGCGCCGCCAGCTCCACGCCGTCCATGCGCGGCATCTGCAGGTCGGTGATGAGCAGGTCGAAGTCCTCGGGGTCCTCCGCGACCAGCTCCAGCGCCTCCTCGGGATCGGTCACCGAGGTGACCAGGTAACCGAGCCGCCGCAGCTGCTCGCTCACCACCCGGGCGATGACCGGCTCGTCGTCCACCACCAGGAGCCGTTCGCCCGCACCCGGCGGCGCGACCCCCGGGGGCGGAACCGGTTCGGGCCGCTCCACGCCCGCGGCCGGCAGCTCGACGTCGAAGGTCGTCCCCTTGCCCGCGATGCTCCGGACGAAGATCTGTCCGCCGTGGTCCTGGACGATGCCCTGCACCACCGCGAGCCCGAGCCCGGTGCCCTCGCCCAGCGGCCGGGTGGTGAAGAACGGCTCGAAGATCCGCTCCAGCACCTCGGGCGTCATCCCCACCCCGTCATCGGTCACCCGGAGCCGGACCATCCCTGCCGAGGCCCCGCCGTCGGGGCCGGGCAGGTTCCCCAGGTACACGCCGACCGTGCCGGTGCGTCCCTGGAGTGCCGCGGCGGCGTTGGTCACCAGGTTGATCACCACCTGGTGCATCTGGCCCTGGTCGGCGAGCACCATCGCAGCGCCGGAGTCGATCGCCGCCTCGAGCTGGACCGACGCCGGCACCGATGCCCGCATCAGCTGGAGCGCCTCGCCGATGACCTGCTGCAGCCGCACCGGACGGTGGTCCTGGCCGGTGCTCCGGGAGAAGGTCAGCAGCTGGCGCACCACGTCGCGCGCGCGCGCTCCAGCCTGCAGGATCTCCAGCGCGCGGCTTCGCTCGGGCCCTGCGCACTCGTCGTGGAGCAGCTGCGCTTGACCCATGATCGCGGTCAGCACGTTGTTGAAGTCGTGGGCGATCCCGCTCGCCAGCGTGCCGATCGCCTCGCGCTTCTGCGAGTGGCGCAGCTGGATCTCCAGCTGCTCCCGGCGGGCCTCCGCCTCCTTGCGCTCGCTCACGTCGCGGCCGATGCCCAGGAGATCTGCCGATGCGTCGGGGGACATCGCCAGCATCACCTCCAGCACCCGCTCGCCCGAGGCGGCGTGGACTGGCACCTCCAGCGCGGGGCCGGGCGTCTGCCGCAGCGCGGTCCAGATCTCCCCACCCCGCTGGCCGGCGACCAGCGCGGAGAACGGGCGCCCCACCCACTCTCCGGCGTCGAGGCCGGTCACCGTCTCGAACGCGGGGTTGAGCGACGTGATCCGACCCTCGGGGCTCACGGTGAAGATGACGTCCCGTGCCCGGTCCACCAGCGAGCGGTACCGGCTCTCGGAGATGCGGAGGTTGCGCGCCGCGAGCAGCTGGAACGCCACGATCAGCCCCGTGTAGACGGCGAAGTCCGCCCAGATCTCCAGCGGCGTGTTGTGGATCGCCGGCGGCGGCAGGAGCCCTCGTGTTCCCGCGATCGCGAGCCCGAGCCCGGTCAGCCCGACGGCCGCCGCGGTGAGCACCGTGGCCCGCGTGCCGAGCAGGAGACCCGCCGCGACGACCAGCACCAGGTACCCCAGCGTGGACGAGCCCCCGAGCCCCCCCGCGGTCCAGGCCGACAGCGTCAGCAGCACCCAGCCGCAGGCGAGGTAACCGGTGGCAGCGAGCGCCACCCAGCCACGTCGCGTCGCCCAGGCCAACAACAGGATCACGGTCCATCCGAATGCGGTCTGCGACCCGTAGCGAAGGAACGCCGACGGCGCGAGCCAGGTCGAGACCACCAGATAGACGACGAAGCCGGCGGCCTGGATCCACAGGAAGGAGAGCAGCAGGCGCGCGCCACGCGTGCGGAGCTCGGCCGGATCCGAGGCGGACCCGCGTCGCGGCTCGATGAACAGACTCTCCTGGGCCGCGCCCGTTGGACCGGGAACCCGCCAGCGAAGCTTCATCCCACGGCCAGTATCAGAAAGGCTCGACGCGCTCGCATGGGTCGCCGCTGGCCCGGATCCTCCGTGCACGGTGCGGCTCACGCATGACGGGTGCGACCGTTGCCCACCTGCCCTAAGGTGCCGACCCCCATGCGAGTTGCCGCCCTCGTGTTTCTCGTCTCCGCGTCCGGCGCCGCTGCGCCCCCGCGCACCTTCCGGGTCGACTACTTCCACACCGGCAGCGGCGGGAAGGAGATCTTCAGCCTCGATCGCCTCGTGGTGGAGCCGCTGCCCTGGCCGGGGAACCCGGCGCGGCCCGTCGACGACACGGACTCGGGCAAGTACCGCTTCCTCGTGCGCGACGCGACGAGCAAGTTGCTCCTCTACTCGCGTGGGTTCAGCTCCATCTTCGGCGAATGGGAGGACACGCAGGATGCCAAGGAGCGAGCGCGGACCTTCGAGGAGTCCCTGCGCTTCCCGCTCCCGGCCGGACCGGTGGAGGTGACGCTCGAGAAGCGCGACCGGGTCAACGCCTTCCTTCCCATCTGGACCTTCAAGGTCGACCCCAAGGACCAGAACGTGAGCGACGCCGTTCCCGACAGCCCCGGGGCGCTCATCCCGCTCTTGAGGAACGGCCCTCCCGAGTCGAAGGTGGACGTGCTCATCCTCGGCGACGGCTACACGAAGGCCCAGCGCGGCAAGTTCGAGAAGGATGCCCGCCGGCTGGTCTCGATCCTCTTCAGCAAGTCGCCCTTCAAGGAGCGGAAGCAGGACTTCAACGTCTGGGGTCTCTGCCCCGAGTCACGCGAGCCCGGCATCTCTCGCCCCTCCACCGGCGTCCACCGGCGGAGCCGGATCGGCGCGACCTATGACGCGTTCGGGAGCGAGCGGTACGTCCTCACCTTCGACAACCGCTCGTTCCGGGACGTCGCATCCTTCGCCCCCTACGAGTTCGTGGAGATCCTGGTCAACGGGAACACCTACGGCGGCGGAGGGATCTTCGGCCTCTACAGCACGGTGGCCGCCGACTCGCTCTGGTCCCCCTACGTCTTCGTCCACGAGTTCGGCCACCACTTCGCCGGCCTCGCCGACGAGTACTACACCTCGGACACTGCCTACCTGCCCACCGCGGACCGGCTCGAGCCGTGGGAGCCCAACGTGACCGCGCTCAAGGACCCGGCGCAGCTGAAGTGGAAGGCGCTCCTCACCCCCGGGACGCCCCTCCCCACCCCCTGGCGGAAGGACGAGTTCGAGAGCTTCAGCCGGGCCATCCAGACGGAGCGGAAGAAGATCCGAGCCGATCGCCGCCCGGAGTCGGAGATGGACGCGCTCTTCACGCGCGAGAAGACCGAGGTCACCCGCATCCTCGGAACCGACCAGTACGCGGGAAAGGTCGGCGCGTTCGAGGGCGCGATGTACGAGCCTCGTGGTTACTTCCGCTCCGAGGAGGACTGCATCATGTTCACCCGGGACGAGGTGCCCTTCTGCCTTGTCTGCCAGGCGGCGCTCTCGCGCATCATCGACCTCTACGCGAAGGAGCCGGAGAAGTGACGCGGGTCGCTCTGGTGGCGCTCGGCGGTGCGATCGGCTCGGTCGCCCGCTACGGCGTGGGCGCCCTGGCGGCACAGCTGCTCGGGGCGGCGTTTCCCTGGGGAACGCTGTTCGTCAACCTCTCCGGGTCGTTCCTGATTGCGCTGGTGATGCACGTGGCGCTCGCCGGGACCGCCATCTCGCTCGAGCTGCGGATCTTCCTCACCACCGGGATCATGGGCGGATTCACGACGTACTCGTCCTTCAACTACGAGACGCTCGCGCTCATCGATCAGCGGGCGTGGGGGCTCGCCGGCTTGAACCTCGCCGCCACCGTGCTCGGATGTCTACTGGCGGGGGTGCTCGGCCTCGCCGCCGGGCGGGCGCTGGCCGGCGCATAGGAGGGTCGTCATGGGACACCGCGTGCTCGAGGGCGAGCAGACGCTCCTCAGGATCTTCCTCGGGGAGTCGGACCAGTGGCACGGCCGGCCGCTCCACCTGGCGCTGCTGGAGCGGCTCAGGAAGGAGGGCGGCGCCGGCGTCACCGTGCTGCGCGGCATCGCAGGCTTCGGAGCGCGGAGCGTGGTGCACACCACGCACATCCTCCGCCTCAGCGAGGACCTGCCCATCGTGCTCGAGCTGGTGGATACACCCGAGCAGATCGAGCGCCTCCTCCCCATCCTCGACGAGATGGTGAACGAGGGACTGGTGACGATGGAGAAGGTCCGGGTGGTGAAGTACGCACCCGGAACGCGCTGAGTCCGAGCCCCGGCCCGCTCGGCCTGTGGAAGCGCGCAGGGCGCGCCACCGTCCAGGCTCAGCGGAAGAGGGCGACGGACTTCATGAGCGTGTTGAGGACACCCCAGAGCAGGGGGATCCCCACCGCCAGCCAGGCGAAGGCGATGACGCCTGGGTTGTGGCTCCAGTCCTTCTCTGTCGAGACGGAATCGGTCATGGCGGTCCTCACTTGGCGTAGCTCGGCTGGCCGTCGGGGAGCGGCGCGCGCTCCGCCTCGAGATGCCGCTGGCTCACGGGCTTCACGGCCAGGTTGCAGAAGAACCCGATCACCAGCAGGCCGGCCATGATGTACATGGTCACGTTGTACGCCTGGTACTTCGGGACGCCGTTCGCGACCTGCCACTGGCGGATGTAGTTCACCAGCACCGGGCCAAAGATGCCGGCCGCGCTCCAGGCGGTGAGCAGCCGCCCGTGCACCGCGCTCACGTACTTCACCCCGAAGACGTCGGCGAGGTAGGCCGGAACGGTGGAGAAGCCTCCGCCGTACATGCTGATGATGATGCAGAAGCAAGCGACGAAGAAGGCCACGCTGCCGATCTTCCCGGTCAGCGGTACCAGGAAGTAGAGGATGGTGCCCAGGATGAAGAACACCGCGTAGGTCGGCTTCCGGCCGATCTTGTCGGAGAGCGAGGCCCAGCTGAACCGGCCGCCCATGTTGAAGAGGCTCATGAGCCCGACGAATCCGGCGGCGGCGCTCGGGGTCACCCTCCCCCGGAACATCTCCTGGATCATGGCCGAGGCCTGACCGAGGACGCCGATGCCGGCGGTCACGTTGAGGCAGAGGACCCACCACATGAACCAGAACTGGGGGGTCTTGATCGCCTGCTGCGGCGTGACGTTGTGCGTGGTGATCAGGCCGCCCTCCTTCAGCGGAGGTGGCGTCCAGCCGGCCGGCTTCCAGCCCGGAGCCGGGAGGCGGTAGCCGAACGCGCCGCCGAGCATGAAGACCAGATAGATGACCCCCATGACCACCCAGGTCTGGGCGACGCCGGTCGACGTCGGCGAGGCGAACGCCTTCATCAGGCTGTCGGACATCGGCGAGGCGATGAGCGCTCCGCCCCCGAAGCCCATGATCGCCATGCCGGTGGACATGCCCCGCCGGTCCGGGAACCAGCTGATCAGCGTCGAGACCGGCGTGATGTAGCCAATGCCCAGGCCGATGCCACCGATGAACCCGTAACCGAGGTAGACCAGCCAGAGCTGATGCGTCGAGATGCCGAGGGCGCCGACCAGGAAGCCCACGCCCCAGCAGACGGCCGCCACGAAGCCCGACTTCCGCGGACCCTCGCGCTGGACCCACGTGCCGAACAGAGCGGCCGAGAGGCCGAGCATCACGATCGCGATGCTGAAGATCCACCCCAGCTCGGCCAGCGTCCAGTCGCCGGTGACCGACTTGGTGATGCCGAGCTGCTTGGTGAGCGGCAGGTTGAACACGCTGAGCGCGTACGCCTGACCGATGCAGAGGTGCGTCGCCAGCGCGCACGGCGGGATGAGCCACCGGTTGAACGACGGCTTGGCGATGATGCGTTCCTTGTCCAGGAAACCTGCCACGATTTCACCTCCGCGAGGTCTTCCAACTGAGGCGCGAGACCCGGGACGGTGCAAACTTTCTTGGCCTGCTGTCACCGGGTGAACCCTTGGGGGCCCATGCAAGGGATCCCATACAAGACGTATGGGCTCCCATACAAGTGTCTTCGCAATTTGCGATAGTGTGCGCAGCGCGGGTAGGGTCGGCCAGATGGACCGAACGCGCGACGGTGCACTGGGAGGCAGTGGCGACCCGGGGACCGACCGAGGGGTGGACGCGCTCACACCCGAGGAGACCGTTGCCCCGGCGCTCGCTCCCGCGGCCACCGTGGCAGGCGGCCTCCCGGCGATCGTCAGCGCGCTGCGCCATGCGGTGGGCGAGACGGGCCTGTACCGCGCCGGACGGCTGCTCCTCGAGCTGAACCAGACCCAGGGGTTCGATTGTCCCGGCTGCGCCTGGCCGGATCCGGACCACCACCGGAGCGTCGCGGAGTTCTGCGAGAACGGGGCGAAGGCGATCGCCGAGGAGGCGACCCGGCGCCGCGTCGGCCCGGAATTCTTCGCTCGCTGGAGTGTCGGGGAACTCTCGCGCCACAACGACTACTGGCTCGGGAAGCAGGGACGGCTCACCCAGCCGATGGTGCTGCGACCCGGCGAGTCCCACTACCAGCCAATCGGCTGGGACGAGGCGCTGGCGCTGGTGGGCTCGGAGCTGAACGCGCTCGCTGCGCCCGAGGAGGCGGTCTTCTACACCTCCGGCAGGACGTCGAACGAGGCGGCGTTCCTCTACCAGCTCTTCGTGCGGGAGTTCGGGACGAACAACCTCCCCGACTGCAGCAACATGTGCCACGAGTCGAGCGGGGTTGCCCTCGGGGAGACCCTCGGACTGGGCAAGGGGTCGGTCACCCTCGAGGACTTCGACCACACCCAGCTCGTCGTGGTGATCGGCCAGAACCCGGGCACCAACCACCCGCGAATGCTCTCCGCCCTCCAGCGTGCGGTGAAGCGTGGGGCGCGCATCGTCAGCGTCAACCCGCTTCCGGAGGCCGGGCTCATCCGCTTCCAGCATCCGCAGCATCCGCTGGACATGCTCGGGAAGGGAACCCCGCTCGCCTCGCTCTTCCTGCCGGTCCGGATCAATGGCGACGTGCCGCTGCTGCTCGGCGTGGCGAAGACGTTGCTGGAGATGGCGGAGTCACGGCCGGAGATCATCGCCCGCGGCTTCATCGCGGCTCACACCGAGGGCTTCGAGTCATGGGAGGCGGCGGTCCGCGCCGCGCCGTGGGACGCGCTGGTCGAGCGGAGCGGCATCGATCGGGAGCGGATGCGCGCGCTCGCGGAGCTCGTGGCCTCCAGCGAGCGAATCATCATCTCCTGGGCGATGGGGCTCACCCAGCACCAGAACGCGGTCGACAACATCCAGGAGATCGTCAACGTCCTCCTCCTCCGCGGGAGCATCGGGAAGCCCGGCGCCGGCACCTGCCCCGTCCGCGGGCACAGCAACGTCCAGGGCGACCGCACCGTGGGCATCACCGAGTGGCCGACGCCGGCGTTCCTCGACCGCCTGAAGGCGACGTTCGGCTTCGAGCCTCCGCGGGCGCGCGGTCTGGACGTCGTGGAGAGCATCCGGGCCATGGCCGAGGGCCGCGCCAAGGTCTTCTTCGCGATGGGCGGCAACTTCCTCTCTGCGACGCCCGACACCGAGCTCACCGCCCGGGCGCTCCGCTCCACGCGGCTGACGGTCCACGTCTCCACCAAGCTGAACCGCTCGCACCTCGTCGCCGGCCGCACGGCGATGATCCTTCCCGCGCTCGGACGGACCGAGTGGGACGTCCAGGCCTCGGGGCGACAGCTCGTGTCGGTGGAGAACTCGATGGGGGTGGTCCACCAGTCGCAGGGCACCCTCCACCCGATCTCCGAGGAGCTCCGTTCCGAGCCGGCGATCGTCGCGGGCCTGGCGCAGGCGACCCTGGGCAACCGGAGCAAGGTCGACTGGGCGCAGCTCGCCGGTGACTACGACCGGATCCGCGACCTCATCGAGAAGGTGATTCCCGGGTTCGAGAAGTACAACACGCGCGTCCGGGAGCCCGGCGGCTTCTTCCTGCCCAACGGCCCGCGGGAGGGCCGCTTCACGACCTCGACCGGGAAGGCGCGATTCACCGTTCACCCGGTGCCGGAGGAGCCGCTCGGCCCCGGGCAGCTGATGATGATGACCATCCGGAGCCACGATCAGTTCAACACCACGATCTACGGGCTCGAGGACCGCTACCGGGGCATCGGCCGCGAGCGCCGGGTGGTGCTGATGAACGCCGAGGACCTCCGGGAGCGCGGGCTCGAGCCCCAGCAGCTGGTGGACCTCACCAGCCACTTCCGGGGTGAGACGCGAGTCGCGCGGCGCTTCGTGGCCATCGCGTACCCGATTCCCCGCCGCTGCGTCGCGACGTACTTCCCCGAGGCCAACGTGCTCGTGCCGCTCGGGGCGGTGGCCCAGAAGAGCAACACCCCGGCCTCGAAGTCGGTGGTGGTGACCGTGGCTGCGTCCGAGGGCTCGGTCCCGGTGCATCCGCACCTCCACGGCGAGGCGGCCGCCCGGCACTGACGCTGGCAACCGGGTTCCGGGCAACTGTGCTGGCGCCCTCCCCTCGCCCTCCGGTAAGGGGGGCGCCGGAGGACGCACGTGGCTCTGGACCTGAACGACAGCCTGGGACACCCCCGGGAGACGGACACCGTCAGCGGCATGGCCCGCGGGCTGATGGGCAGCGGCATCCTCAAGGTCGCCGGGGAGATCCGCGAGCTCGTCGCGAAGGGCCACAAGGTCTGCAACCTCACGGTGGGCGACTTCAGCTCTCGCGAGTTCCCAATTCCCACCGAGCTCCGGGACCTCATCGGCGAGGCGCTCCGCGCGGGAGAGACGAACTATCCGCCCGCGGACGGCATGCCCGAGCTGCGCAAGGCGGTGCAGCGCTTCTACGAACGGGGCCTGGGGCTGTCCTACCCGCTGGACAGCATCGTCATCGCCAGCGGCGCGCGACCCATCGTCTACGGGACCTTCCGGACCGTGGTCGACGCCGGGGACGTGGTCGTCTACCCGGTGCCCAGCTGGAACAACAACTATTACGTCTACAT
>AR_comb_assmDRAFT_10137512_pt1 | contig 12837 bp, 11 predicted proteins | sample ArasoioldDNA_FD_10543 | JGI IMG/M metagenome (IMG submission 10543) | reverse complement strand
CGTGCGGACATGACTTCGCTCCTGTTCAACCCCGGGACACGTCGCCCGGATTGAACTTAGAACGTAGTCGTGGGGATTTCTTGCAGATCGCGACGTGTCCACGTCCGGCCGCCGTCGGTGGTCGAGAATTCCCGGCCGGCAGCCGTGGTGACCGTCGCATTTCGGGCGTCTGTCGCGCGGATGACCGACAGATCTGTCGGTTCTGGGAAGGTGAGGCGCTGCCAGGCTGTTCCGTTGGTTGTCAGAAGCACGAGACCGCCGCGCCCGACCAGCCAGCAGACCGAGGCTGACGAGGCAGCGCCGGCGGTGATTTCCGCCGTCACGCCCGTCGGCACAGGAGTCCAACTGGAGCCTGCATCGATCGATCGCTCGACCCGGGCGCCAACGATGCGCCAGCGCACGGCCGGATCCGGCGTACGGATGTCGATCTCGACCGCCTCCGCCTGGCGCAGCCGCGCCTCGGCCGTTCGCGCGGATTCGTCGGCGCGCGCCTGACTGGCGGCTGCATTCTGGTTTGTCGCTCGTCCCGCCGCTGGCGCGGCAGCAGCCGGTGCGGCCGCAGGTCGCTTGGGAGCCACGGCGTCGAATGTATCCGTCGATCGCGCCGCGGCTGCTTTGTCGCGTAAGGCTTTCTTTTCGTCCTCTTCACGGCCCGCGGCGGGCTTCTGGGCTTGGGCCGCGCGGTTCTGCTGGTCGGACTTCGCTAGAGCGGACTCGTTTTTTGGCTCGGATCGAAGACCGGACTGGGGCTCGGCGGGCGGCGTGACTGGCCTCGCGACCAGAACCACCACCGCAACAATTGCCGCAGCCGACAGGGGGATGACCCACGTCAGCCAGCGCCGTCCAGCACGACGCTCGGGTGCTGACCAGTCGGCGATCGCTTCCGTGCGTGCGATCGTCGCGGCGATCGCCTGGCAGCGCGCGCAACCGGCAACATGCGCCTCGGCGTCCCTACGTGCGGCTCCCGCGAGACTCTTGTCAATCCACGCAGCCATCGTCTCCGCGTCGAGACATTCCTCCGACGGAGCCAAATCGGCATCGGTCGCCGACGGATGCCGGAGCCACTGCTCGACCGCCGCGTCCCGATCGCGAGTCTCGCTCACCGCACCCCCTGATCGTTAGAACGATCGTCCGTCTCTTCCTTGCGCTCGGGCTCGTCGAGGAGGCGGCGAACGTCGAGCCGGCCCGGATCCTGCGCAATCTCCGTGAAGCTCTCCGAAATCTGCTGCCTGGAGAGCCCGGCCGCGCGCAATTCGCGTTCGACCGCCACTCGGATCGCCTTTCTCGCTCGAGCGAGCTGGCGCGACACCGTCGCCTCGTGCTCGCCGAGCAACCTTCCGGTCTGCGCCAGGGTCAACCCTTCCGCATAGTAGCAGCCGAGCCGGACGCGATCCTGGGCGGGCAGGGCCGCCAGCGCGCGGTCCAGCGCGCGCTCGATGCCCCGGCGCCGCTGCTCGCGATCCGGGTCGAGCGTCGGGGCCGGCATTGAGAGCGGCGACGGTCCTTCATCGTCTGGCAGCGGGTCGGCGCGCTTGCGCGATCGCATGCGGTCGACGTACCGCTGCGAGAGGACCGCGCGCAGCCACGTGGTCAGGCTGCTGCGACCGTGATAGTGCCGGAAAAGGGACGGCCCCTGATGACCGCTGACGCTGAGGCCGAACAGCTCGCCGTACAGGGAATCGGCGAGATCGCGGGCGCCGCCGCCCGCCTCGAGCGCGTCGGCGGATCGGTAGAGACCGGGACGATGTTCGCGGACGAAGCACTCCCAGGCGTCTTCGTTCCCGGCCGCGCACGCGCAGGCGAGTGCCAGGTCTTTGAGATGGAGCGACCCGAGGTAGCTCTCGATGTCGCTTGAACCAGGGTTCTTTCCCGCGAACGCGCGCGACGCGCTGGCCGCAAGCGTCTCCGCGAACCGCTCCGTCGAGAGACGCCATCGTTCGCCGTCGGCTCGCCGGAGCAGACGCTCAACCAGTGCGCTGTCGATGTCCAGCGATGGTCTCCATGAATTGTGCGCCGGAGTGTACTGCAGAACTTGCGCAAGCCTGAGCGTGACGATCAAATCTGTCGTCGGCTACGCATTTGAAATTCGTCGTGCCGATCGATGAACCGCTCACCTCTTATGGCACAATGTCGCCTCTCGTGTTGACGCTCCCGCATTGATCATTCGATCGAAAGGGTGTTCGAAATGGCGAAACGGAAGACAAAGGCGAAGGCGCGTAAGAGCAGCAGCAAGTCCCGCGGCCGCCGCCGCACGGCGAAGAAGGCGTCCGCCCGCCGGAAGAAGGCGTCCGCCCGCCGAACGTCGCGCAAGCCGGCGCGCAAGGCCCGGCGGCCGGCGAGAAAACCGGCGGCCCGTCGTCGCAAGGCGCCGCCACGGCAGGTGCCAACGACCGATGCGCTGATGGCGCACACCGCGGCGCCGGGGATTACTGAAGGCGTGCCGATGCCGCCTGAGCCCGTCGCCGCAACCTGGAAGGGAACAGAAGGTCAGTAGAGACGTACGGTCGTGGGACCCGGCCTCAGGCGAAGCTTTTCACCGCTTCGTCTTCGGAGGCGTGGCGCTCGAAGATGCCGTCAAGGCCCGCCAGCGCCAGGAGTTCCACGATTCGGTCGGGCGTGCCTACCAGCTTCAGCCGTCCCCCTTGGCGGGTCACCGTGACGTGGGCGGCAATGAGCTCGCCGAGCCGGGTGCTGTCGATGTAACGGACACCGGCCAGATGGAGCAGCACGTGCTTCGCGCCCCGCTTGAGCGCGTTGGCCACGGCTTCCTTCAACTGGCCGGGTTCGTCGTTGATCGTCAGCCGGCCGGCCAGCTCGACGATGGCGACCTCGCCGTTCTGACGCTCGCGGATTTCCATGGGCGAAACATTATAGTGCTGACGGTACAATTGTTTTATGCCTGATGTTGCTGCAGTGAGTGCTGTTCGTCGTGTGCCGACGCCGGTCAACGAACCGGTCAAACAATATGCGCCCGGCTCGCCGGAACGCGCGGAGCTCAAAGCCCGCCTCGATTCGATGGCCAAGGAGCGCGTCGAGATTCCCATCGTCATTGGAGGCAAGGAGATCCGGACCAAGACGACGCAGCAGTCCGTGATGCCCTTCAACCATCGCCACGTGCTCGCCGACTGGCACGTGGCAGAACCCAAGCACATCCAGCAGGCAATCAAAGCCGCGCTCGATGCCCGCCGCGAGTGGTCGGCGTGGCCGCTCGAAGATCGGGCTGCGGTCCTGCTGCGGGCGGCCGAGCTGCTCTCGACGAGCTGGCGCGCCACGCTGAACGCGGCGACGATGCTGGGACAGGCAAAGACGGTATTCCAGGCCGAGATCGATTCGGCGTGCGAGCTGATCGATTTCTGGCGCTTCAACGTGTCGTACGCCAACGAGCTCTATCAGGAGCAGCCGATCAACAGCCCGGGCGTCTGGAACCATCTCGAATACCGGCCGCTCGAAGGGTTCGTCTACGCCGTCTCGCCGTTCAACTTCACCGCGATCGGCGGCAACCTCTCGACGTCCCCGGCGCTCATGGGCGGCGTCTCGATCTGGAAGCCCGCGTCGAGCGCGATGCTGAGCGCGTACTACGTGTTCAAGGTGCTGGAAGCTGCCGGGCTGCCGCCGGGGGTCATCAACTTCCTGCCGGGCAGCGCCGGAATGATTACCGACAACCTGCTGGCCTCGCGCGACCTCGCGGGGATTCACTTCACGGGCAGCACCGAGGTCTTCCAGAACATGTGGAAGACGGTCGGCGAGAACATCTCCCGTTACCGGTCGTACCCGCGCCTGGTCGGCGAGACCGGCGGCAAGGACTTCATCGTGGCCCACAGTTCTGCCGACGTCGATGCCCTGTCGGTGGCTATCGTCCGTGGCGGCTTCGAGTACCAGGGCCAGAAATGCTCGGCGGCAAGCCGCATCTATGTCCCGCAGTCGCTCTGGAAGGGCGTTCGTGACCGCAGTGTCGCGATGATGAAAGAACTGCGGATGGGCGATCCGCGCGACTTTCGCAATTTCGTGTCGGCTGTGATCGATCGCAAGGCATACGACAAGATTTGCGGGTACCTGTCATCGGCCAAGAAGGGCGCGAAGATCATCCAGGGCGGCAAGTGCGACGACAAGAAGGGGTTCTTCATCGAGCCGACCCTGATTCAGGCGAGCGATCCGGGCCATCGGCTGCTCTGCGAAGAGATCTTCGGACCCGTCGTGACCACGTATGTCTACCCGGACGGGAAATGGAAGGACACGCTGCGGCTGGTCGATCGCACGTCGCCGTACGCGTTGACCGGGGCGGTTTTTGCGAACGATCAGCAGGCGCTCGCCGAGGCGAGCAGTGTGCTGCGCTACGCGGCCGGCAACTTCTACATCAATGACAAGCCGACCGGCGCGGTGGTGGGGCAGCAGCCGTTCGGGGGCGCGAGGGCGTCGGGCACGAACGACAAGGCCGGCTCGAAGCTCAATCTGATTCGCTGGGTGAATACGCGGACGGTCAAGGAAACCCTGGCGCCGCCACGCGACTACAAATACCCCTTTATGGCGGCGGAATAAGCGGTCGGCTGTACAAACTGAAGGGGATGAAGGACTTTTGGTCCTTCATCCCCTTCATCGTTTCACGACCTCCGTTACTTGTGCGGCTGGTCGAAGTGCGCCTGCAGGTTGCCCTTCGTCGTGTCCTGCAGCGTGAAGTTCAGCGCGATAGTGCTGCCCTTGAAGATCTTGAGGGCGATCTGGTCCTCCCCACCGCCAGGCTCTCCGGAATCGACGAGCGTGAACTCGATGGTCCAGCCGTCCTGACCGTCGAGCCGTCCGACGCCGGTCCCCCTCATCGTGTCGAGCGGTGCAGGCGGCGGGTTCTGATTGATGTTGGTATGGTCAACGCACTCGATGGTCGTGAGATGCTCTTCGAGGTGGAACTGGTGTTGCACGCCGTTCGCATCCTTCCAGTTGACCTCGAGGTTGTTGGACAGGATCAAGTCACAGTGGAGCGTCAACCCGTTGCTGACCGTTATGCCATTGGCGAGTTCGATTTGCCCGCCGCCGGTGAACCGGCCCTCTCCAACCACCGTCGGGATTGAGGTGTTCGTGAAGACAATGGCAGCACCCTGGTCGTTGTGAACGAAGACCGTGGCGGAATTTCCTTGCGTCACCGAACCGGTCGTCCCGTTCGCAAAAGTAATCTGGAATGACGCTGTGTAGCCTGTCGGCACTTGTTCCGTCACCGTCACCCGGTCGCTGCCCGACTGGGCTGGATTCGCTTGCCAGATATTCTTGCATTGCCCATTGCTGAGCGTTTCTGTCTTGGTTTGGGTCGTGGGGCCGCCGTTGATCACAATCGAGATGTTGTACGTAACGGTCGGACCCGCAATGCCGGAGTACTGCTTGCATATCTGAGCATTGTTGGCTGTCGCCGTGCCGAGATCGGTTGTGCCACGGGCGGCGGGTATAGGCGATGGGCCAGTCCTCATCGGCGACTCCGAACAGGCTGCTGCGATCAGCAGACATCCGAGCGTCACTCCAAGAACTGCCTGAACGTGAGTCTTCACCGTCATTTAGGACCTCCAGGGTAATGCAACTTCTTGTTTCATAGTTCGTTGAGCCGCCAGTCAAATGGCAAAAGTTGCACCACGCACTCGTCTCGATTGGGAAAGCCTTGACTTGGCTCAAGTGACTCGAGCGACTTGCGCCAGCAGCGCTCAAGAAGACCTAAGTTCGCTAGTCTGACTGTTGGAGGTCTTGAAAACTCACTACGACGTTGGATCGCGCTCGGATTGTCATCGACCTTCGTGGTGTCTCAGCGTCAAAGCTCGATCGCCTGGAACGACCGACTCGCTATACTGCCGCAATGCGAAAGGCGTTGGCGCTCGCGGCGCTTGTCGCCGGCATTTGGATGCGCTCGGGCGTCAACGGACAGTCGCGAGAGGACGCTTCTCTCGCGCAACTGTATGACCAGCATCGTTGGTTTGAGCTGCGGGACGCGATTGCCGGTCGCACGGTCGCGCCCTTGTACGCTGGCGCAGTGGCGTCTGCGTTCAATCAGACGGCCGCTGCTGAGAGCCTCCTCAATCGTGCGGTTCGCGATGCGCGAACACAGGAGGAAGCCAACATTGCTCGTGAAGAGCTGGCGGGCCTCTACCTCCGTCTGTCACGTTCGCGTGACATGCTGCGGATTTTCGACGACATGCTGGCTGCCGCGCCGGGGAGAGCGGATATCCGCAACGGTCGAGACGGGTTCGAGCCTTTCCGCCGGGTTCCGAACCAGACAGCGCACGTGGGACGCCGCACGTCCTTTGCGTGCGCTGTGACCTCCAATGGGGTGACGCTGCCAGCACGGATCAACGGCAAGCGCGTCGACTGGCTTTTTGACAGCGGGTTCAGCAATACCTCGTTGTCCGAAGGCGAGGCCCGCGCGCTGGGAGTCTCGGTCCACCGGGCGGCTGTGACTGCCGGCGATTTCAGCGCGACGACGCAGGCGCGAACGGGTGTTGTCGATCGCATCACGATCAGCGACAGCGAACTGCGGAATGTCCCGGTGGTGATCTTTCCCGATGCACACCCGATGTGGACGGATCTACCGCCTGGCAGGCGGGGCACTGTGGGATTGCCAGTCGCGATTGCCCTTGGCGGCATCAGCTGGGGGAAGGATGGAACGTGTCAACTCGGAGCCGAGCCGACTGGGCGCGTGGCGATAGGCGAGTCAACCCTCGCGTTCGATGGAGAATCGCCTCCGGTGACACGGACGCCTTTCGAGGGCCGAATGCTGGATATCACCCTCGATACGGGTGCAAAAGCTACGCGGCTGTGGCAGCGGTTTGCCGTCGATTTCCCGCAGGTGGCAGGACGCGGATCGAAGGGCACCACCGAGGTTGAGCAGATCGGCGGGCGTCGCCAGGAGGAGATCATCGCAATTCCTGAGTTACGCCTGCGCGTGGGCGGGTTCGATGCGGTCCTTGCCCGTGCCCCCATCCTCGTGGAGCGAGAGGGCACACGAACCCACTATGGCAACGTGGGAATGGACGTCTTCAGTCAAGCGTCGCACGTGATGTTGGATTTCCGACGGATGTCGATCGTGCTCCGATAAGCTCGGAATCCCTGGAATTGTTCGAGAATTGGTGCCGGAGGAGGGAATCGAACCCACACCACCCGTTAAGGTGACGAGATTTTGAGTCTCGCGCGTCTGCCAGTTTCGCCACTCCGGCTTGGAGTGTCTGAAGCCCGTAACGCGAAGTGTATCAGGGGCTTGAGCCTCTAGCGGAGCGTGGACACCTGCACACTGACCGAGCCGGCGACGCCGAAGTCGTCGATGAAACTCACCACCGCGTACAGCGCCGGGGTCGCGGTGTCGCCTCCGGAGCCCGGGCCGCAGTAGCCAAGCCACCTCGCGCCGTCTTCGGTATAGAAGGTCTCGAGTGTCCCGCCGGGCGGCAGACGCAAGGTGTCGCGCCAGCACCCGACCGACGCTTCATCCGACCCCGATGGTGAGTAGATCACGATCCGTTCGATCGTTGCTCCACTTGCGCCCTTCACTTCCCGTAGCAGAAGGCGCACGCCGTAGCTGAATCGCGAGCCGTCTCGACTGACAATCGCGAACGGATCCTCGATGACGACCGAGGCGCTCGACGGATTCGTGACCACCGGCTCTCGCACCGGTCGTGACGGATCCGCCGGGCGCGCCGGCGTCGGCGCTTCTGACGGCTTCATCGGCGGCGACAATGGACCATTGCAGCCGCTCAGGAACACGACGGCCGCCAACGTGCGCGTCCACCGCAAGGTCGCCGGTTGCATCGCTCGATCTCCGAACGTGCGCGCTGCTACTGGATCGTGACGCGGAACACCTGGCCCAGCCCGGGCACCGGCCCGCCGAAGCCAAGGTTGGAGACATACAGCGCGCCGTCAGGCCCCAAGGTCATCGCCGTGGGAAACGAGAACCCATCGGCGATCACGGTCTGCTCTCCGTCTGGATCGATCTGCACGACACGGCCGGTGCCGAACTCTGACGGTCCTGGGAATCCCGGCGCTGTCATGGACTCGAGGACGTACATCCGATCGCGCGTGCCGAACGCGACGCCGAGCACCGTCGTCAGACCGTCAGACCAGGTCTTGATCTGGCCGCTCGGCGTGAGCTTGAAGATCGACGAGCTCCCGGGTTCGATCGGAAAGATTCCGAGGTTACCGAAGAAGAAATTGCCGTGGTAGGCGATCGCCGTCGGGACGATGTGGCCCTGACTCGCCGAGACATCGCTCACGCGGGTGATCGTGCCGAGCAGCGGATCGATCTGGACGATGTCGCCGTGGTTGGGTTCCACGGCGTACAGATTCCCGCGCACCGCGATCATGCTGTACCACGTGCCGTCCGGCTCGAAGTCGGCGGGCTGGGGATTCAGCACAGGATGTGATCGCTGGAAGGCGCCAAGATTGGCAACCGGCGTCGTGGTCCCGTCGTCGTTCACTCGCAGCACTTCGTTCTCGGTCCCGATCAGTCCGTGGGAACAACCGGCGCCCGCCTCGAGCGCGTAGAGCTGCCCGTTGACGAATGCCACGTCGGCCACACCGCTCACGAGCGAGCCGAGGGCCGGGCTCGTCTGACTCGACGGCAGACCGTCGGCGACAATCGTGCGCGTGCCGTTCGCATCGACGCGCGTGATCTGCGACGTGTACCCACCGCTGTACGGACCGACCGGCGCCGGCACCTGCTCACAGTCAGCGGGAGTCGTGACGTCGGATCCGCCAAGGCCGCCCTCGGCGATGTAGAGGGCCCCATCCGGGCCGAATGTCAGGCCGCGAGGATTGTTCAAGCCGGACACGAGCAGCGAGGCTGTCGCCCGAGGCGGGAGGGCGTTCACGCCACGGCCGTTGATGACCACGGTCGATGCCACCATTGCCACCGACACCAGTACGAGTGCGACGCGTTTCATTTTGAAGACCTCCGGTTTCTGTATGAAGTCCGCTCGCGCCGTCATCAGGACAGCACGGGCCGGATGCTATGATTTGATTTCAGCGGCGCGGAAGTCCTCAGGAAACCCTCAAGATTTGCGACCCATGCGGTATCGCTTTGGTGACGCGACCCTGGATAAACGGGCCGGTGTGCTGACGCGAGACGGCCGGTCCGTGCCCCTCGAGCCGCGCACATTTCAGGTTCTCTGCGCCCTGGTCGAGCGGGCGGGCGAGCTCGTCGAACATCAGACGCTGATCGATCTCGTCTGGGGCGACTTGTTCGTCACGCCGCATTCGCTGACGGAAGCCGTCAGTCAGCTGCGGCGGACGCTGGGCGACGATCCGCGCGCGCCGCGCGTGATCGAAACGGCGCCTCGGCGCGGCTATCGGTTCGTCGCGTCGCTCGAGCGGCTCGCGGACGACGGTCCGCCGCGCTGGCGAATGCCGGCGCGGCTCGTCGAGCTCATCGGCCGCCGCGTGGAAATCGACGACACCGTGTCGCGGCTCGCGTCGGCGCGCCTGGTGACGATCGTCGGACCTGGCGGCGTCGGCAAGACTCAATTGGCGCTCGAGGCCGCACGCCGGATCGAGACGACCTTCGCCGACGGTGCGGTCTTGATTGATCTGGCACCAGCCACGGCTCCGGCCGACGTCGACCGCATCGTGGCCAATTCTGCGCATGTGCCGGAGCGGCACAACGCCGACATTGCGCTGTCGATCGGATCGGTCCTGCGCGACACCAACGCGCTCCTCGTTCTCGACAACTGCGAACGCGTGGCGGACGCGGCGGGACGGTTGACAGACGCAATTCTCGGCGCGGCGCCGGGCATCCGGGTACTCGCCACGAGCCAACGGCCGCTCGGTGCGACGAGCGAATCGCTGCTGCGTCTCGCGCCGTTGGCGTGTTCCGGCGTGGACGGACCGGGCTCGCCGTCTCCGGCCGCGCAGCTGTTTGCCGCGCGCGTCGCTGCCGTCCAGCCCGGTCCCGAGCTCTTCGAACGAGACGCATCGGCAGTAGCGCAGATTTGCCAGCGGCTTGATGGCCTGCCACTCGCGATCGAGCTTGCCGCGGCGCAAGCACGCGTCCTCACTCTGCCGCAGATCCTCGAGCGGCTCGACTCCCGTTTCGAGTTGCTCGCCCGCAGCCGGCCGGCGGCGGCGAATCGGCATCGATCGCTCTCGGCCATGCTCGAGTGGAGCGCCAGTCTGCTCGATCCAGACGAAATGCGTTTTCTCGAGCACGTGGCCGTCTTTCCGGCGGGATGGACGTTGGATGCGGCTGCCGCCGTGATGGGACGACCCCAGGATGCAGGCGCCCTCCTGCCGCCGCTCACCGGGCTCGTCGACAAGTCTCTGGTTCTCGCAGATACCACTCGTGAGTCCGCCCGGTATCACCTGCTCGATTCGATCCGGTTGTTCGCGCGCGCCCGGTTGGACCACCCGAAGCCGAATCCGGCCGCCCGCAACCGGATGCTCGACTACTACGTGGACGTGACCGACCGAGCCGGCAGGAAGTGGCACACGACGAGCGGGTACCAGTGGCTCGATCATCTTCGCGAGGAGTGGCCCAACGTCCGCGCGGCGTTGGAATGGGCGCTGGCGACACCCGATCGCGCCGATCTCGGACTCCGCCTCGCCGGGAATCTGCATTGGTTCTGGCGCGACGATGGCAACTTCATCGAGAGCCGATCGTGGCTGTCACGGGCGCTCGCTGCCGCATCTGACGGCGCCGGCGTTCGCGGCCGGGCTGAGATTGCGCTGGGGCAATTCCTTCATCACGCAACCGACTTCAACTCCGCTCGCGACGTGCTCGAGAGCGGAGTGCGACACCTCAGTGACACCGCAGCTGAAGACTTGCCCTGGGCATTGTCGCTGAAGGCGATGAATGAAGCTGTGCGCGGTGATGCGACGTCTTGCGCTGAGGCCGCGAAGACAGCGCTTCACCTCGCCGAGGACCTCCACCTCGACCGCGTGGGCGCGCAGGCGCTTCTAGGCCTCGGTCTTTCTCACGCCGTGCGCGGCGATCACGTCATGGCCGTCCAGGAAATGACGTCTGCGTGGCAACGCGTGGCCTCGTCTGGCGACTCGTTCCTCGAGACCTATATCTCCGTCAATCTTGGTCTGCAGCGACTGCTGGTCGGCGATTCGAAAGGCAGCCGCGAGCTGCTGTCGCACTCATTGATCCTGAGCCGCCAGCTTCGCAATCTCCGCGCAATGGCGGGGTGTTTCGAGGGATTGGGATACCTCGCGGCGTCGGAAGGCCGTGAGGAATTTGGGGCAAGGTTGATGGGCGCCGCCGCGCGGATCCGAGAGATCACGGGTTCGCCGCACTTCCCGCAATGGCTCACTGCCCATGATGTCCATCGGCGGCTCATCGAGTCGAAGCTGGGACAGGCTGGCGCCGAGAGCGCCCGATCCGCCGGCGCGGCCACGCCAGTCGACGAGATTGCGGTCATCGCCCTGTCTTAATCTATTGTTGTAGCCGTCATGGCGCTGGTCCTGACCTGGATCGCGAACTCGCTCGCCATCTACGCGGTCGCGTATCTGATGCGAAGCGTGGACGTCGCGTCGGTGACCGTGGCCTTTCTGGCCGGCGGCGTGCTGACGCTCATCAATGCGCTCGTCAAGCCCATCCTCGTCATCCTGACTTTGCCGCTCACCATCCTGACGCTCGGGCTGTTCTATTTCCTCGTGACGGCCTTCTGTCTGTGGCTGGCGTCCCAGTTCGTCACGGGTTTCATCGTGCACGGGTTCTTCACGACCGTCCTGGCGGCTGTGCTCGTGAGTATCATCAGCACCGTCATCAACCGGCTTCTGACCCGGGCGGCCAAAGAGTAAGGCGGCGCTGTGTCAGGCGTCCGGCTGCTGATCTCCGCGCTTGCCGTCATCGGCGTCCTCGCTGGTGCCCCTCCGCCCGTCAGGGCGCCCGGCCAGCCGCCGGGCTGGGAGATTGTCGTGCTCGGCATCGCGCAGGACGGCGGCATTCCGCATCTCGGCTGCGAGCAGCCGCTCTGCAAGTCGATTCGTGACGGGCAGCGCGGGCCGGAGCGTGTCGCGAGCCTCGGGCTCGTCAACCAGGCGCTGCACAAGGCGTTCATGATCGACGCGACGCCGGATTTCGCGTCGCAGGTGCACGATCTCACCGGCGGAGCCGTCCCGGACGGGATTCTGCTGACGCACGCGCACATCGGCCACTACACGGGACTCATGTACCTCGGCCGTGAATCGATTGACGCCAAGGCGGTGCCCGTGTTCGGCACCGAACGCATGCAGGCCTTCCTGCGGGCCAACGGGCCCTGGAGCCTGCTCGTGTCCCGCAACAACATCGACCTTCGCCCGCTCCCGCTCGATCAGCCGCTCGAAATCTTTCCAGGGCTCCGGGTGACTGCGTTCGCCGTGCCGCATCGAGACGAGTTCACCGACACCGTCGGCTTCCTGATCGAGGGTCCCAGGAAAAAGGCGCTCTACGTTCCGGACATCGATCAGTGGCAGAAATGGGACCGATCGATCCGGGACGTCGTCGATTCAGTCGATCTCGCGATCCTCGACGGCACGTTTGCGTCCCCCGGGGAAATACCCGGACGATCGATCGAAGACATTCCGCATCCGATGATGTCCGTGACGAGGAGCCTGTTGCGCGGCTCCAAGGCGGCCGTCTGGTTCACGCACCTCAATCACACGAATCTGCAGATCGATGCCGCCGATGTCGTGAAAGATCGCCAGCGGTTTCCGTTGTAAAGGAGGCCGGAAGCCAGGGAGCCTGGAAGCCTGGAAGCCGGGGAGCCTGGGAGGGGCTTTGCCCAAGAATGCGCGGCGACCGACATGACGGGGAAAGTAGGACGACGCGAACTCCTCACGCGGAGACTCGGGCAGCGCAGACGTGATCTCTCGGGCGGGCATCAGTCGGTACGACGGGTA
>AR_comb_assmDRAFT_10160705_pt1 | contig 12838 bp, 11 predicted proteins | sample ArasoioldDNA_FD_10543 | JGI IMG/M metagenome (IMG submission 10543) | reverse complement strand
GAAAGGTTTGGAACGTAGCGATGCAGCCATGTGGGGTCTGTCTGCCGCTCTTGCGCGCGGAGCCCAGGTACCAGCAACAGCAAGAACAGCAAGGATTTTTTCACGTTCGGTGCTCCCGACTTGCTTGGATTTGATTTTCCGGTCTGCAGAGGAGTCTAGTCCAAAAACTTCTACTACCCTGGGAGGCTGGCCCACCTTTTGGTTTCGATTTCTTGTCCTTACTCCAAGAATGGCTGCCCCACTCTTCCCCGGTCTTGGAAAGGGTAGGAAAAACAATTCTCAGCGTCTTAAAGGTTTTGATTTATCTCACTGCCCAAATTTGGGCTCGAAATGTGTAATCCGATTCGCTGTGCACAGCACAGAATCCCATCCTTTAAAAACCGCAAAGAACGGGGGTGCCGCATTCAGATTTGAGCTACGCCACCATCGACATAAAGCTTTGCACCCGAGACATAGCTGGCCTCGTCAGACGCGAGGAATGAGACAGCCTTGGCGATCTCGTCCGGGTCTCCAACCTGCCGAGCGGAACATTCCTCTCCATTTCTTTTTTCATCTTTACGAACTTATCGCCCTGTTGAAGGTCTTCCAGGATCGGAGTATCGATGTGACCTGGGCTGAGCACATTCACCCGGATGCGTCGATCCCGTAAATCGTTGATCCATGTTCGTGCGAACGATCGCACGGCGGCCTTGGTGGCGCTGTACACTCTCATCGCGGGAAAACCCTTGATGTCGGCAATGGATCCAGTCAGGATGATGGACCCACCGTCCTTCATCAAAGGAAGCCCTTTCTGAACGGAGAAGAACAGTCCTTTCACGTTTGCGTCGAAGTGAAGATCGAAAAACTTCTCGTCCACAGCGCCAAACGATGCCAACCTTGCGAGGCCAGCATTCGCGACGATAATGTCAATCTTGCGCTCGTGCCTTTTCACCGTGTCGTACAAACGATCAAGGTCTGCAAGACTGGACACATCGCCCTGTACCGCCGTCACGTTCTTTCCAATCTCGGCAGTTGCAGCATCCAGCGCGCCTTGACCACGACCTGTAATGAAGACGTGATCCATTCCTTCTTGAACAAAGCGCTTCGCGGTAGCCAGGCCCATGCCCGTAGATCCTCCCGTGACAACCGCGAGCTTTCCAACAAACTTCTTTGACATGTGACTCCTTCTTGGAAGTAATCGTCGGGAATGGCCTGTCATTGCGATAGCGCTACCAGTAAGGCATCAGGTCGTCAATTTGGATCCTTCGCCGAACTCACTCATCGGTCGTTGATACCGCGGTCGGTAGATCCCGAGACGCTTCATTTTGGACACTAGCGTTGTACGCTTAAGACCTAGCCTGGCAGCAGCTCCTTGAGGCCCTCCTATCATTATTCTGGCAGCCCGTATCGTCTCTGAAATCAGAGCTGCTTCGTGGTCCCGCAGTGTACCTGGTGAGGCAACCGAGGGTTTTGTATTCCCCTGCGGTTGTCGGGAGAGGATTCGGAAGCACTCCGTTGTCTGATCGGATTACGGCTCGCTCGATAAGGTTCTGGAGTTCACGCACATTGCCGGGCCACTCGTATGAAATGAATGCATTCATGGTTGCCTGCGATATTTGTTCAATGTGCTTCCCCTTGTGCCGCGAAAACTTCAACGAAATGCAGACCAGTTGTCGGTATGTCCTCTCGACGCTCCCGCAGGGGTGGAACCAGGACGGGAAATACGTTCAGCCGATAGTAAAGATCACTGCGGAAGTCATTCCGCGCGACCATGTCATCCACATCGCGATGAGTGGCGGCGACCAGTCGCACGTTGATGTGATGCGTACGGCCGCTACCCAACCGCTCGAACTCTTGTTCTTGCAAAACGCGCAGAAGTTTCGGCTGAAGAGCCAGAGGCAAGTCCCCGATTTCGTCCAGAAAGAGAGTGCCGGTATCGGCCATTTCAAAGCGGCCGACTGTTGAGAAGGTCTGCGAATCAGCAGCTCTCGATTCAATAAAGAAGGGGAACTGTGAAGCCAGTTCCCCTTGTTGGACAGTGTTGGACAGTCACTACACTTTAACAATTGCCCGTAACGTTATGATTGCTTTGGTTGCGCGCGGAGGGGGGGGACTTGAACCACCGACCTTTGGGTTATGAGTTGCCCGGCGCGACGTAATTATAGGAAATCCAGCGGCACTGATGGCAACGCCGGGTAATTCAAACATACCCTCAGGACAGCCAATGGGAGCGGATGCGGAGTGTGGAAGCCTAGCGCAGGACTCTTAAGCAACATTGCCTACATCTGACAGATTTCTGAAATGCGAATAGTACGCCCACCCCTGCACCAGGAATTGACACCTCCGCTAGAATGATCGACGCACCCGGCGTTCTCAAGAAGGATCGAATGATCTCGCGCGCCTTTTGTATGGGTTGTCTCTTCGTCAGCTTTGCTCTCGCGACGCTCACAGGGCAAGCCTGCGCGCAGTTCATGGACAATTTCGACGGTCCTTCGGTTCAACTCGATCCCACTGGAACGGCGGGTTGGCTGTTTCAAGCTGGTGATGGCACCGCCACCATGGACCTCCACCAAGGCGGACCCGGTTATGCATCAGTCTTCGTGGACGGAACAACGGACAAACGAGGCATCTGGTGGGCGCTTATGGAGCGAAAAGCATCGGACAAGATGGACCTGAGTCTAATGCAGAAGCCCGGCCATGAATTCCGTATTGAAGCGCGTGTTCGCTCCAGCCATGCGCCCCGCCGCATCAATCTGCAAATCCAGACGCAGCGAACCACCGACTATGACTCCAACTTGATGGAGTTCGACATTCCCGATACCACCAACTGGCACACCTTCAGCATGACTACGCACGGCTTCGACGCCAAACCCGGCGATACAATTTTCGCCCACTTGGCACTGATGGATTGGGGACTGGAAAAATATCGCCTCGATGTGGACTACATCAAAGTGGACATAGTAGATGCAGCCTCCGCAGGTCCCGACTTGGGAGAAGCAGTTCCCTACCATCCCCCCATCGCCGATCCGAAGAGTTTCAATCAGAAAGTCAAGGTGGCAGCCGACAGTTCAATCGATATTGAAAACACCGATGTAAGAATGAATGACTGGTATGTTCAAGATGCAGCCGGCAAGAAAATCAACTTGCTTACGGTTGATGGAACTCACTATGTGATCTTGCGTTGGGATCTGCACCAGTTTGCTGGGAAGAAAGTGATCGGACATGGCTTGCTGGAGTTGACCACGCATTCCGTTCAGCAGAAAGCCGAACGCCTCAAAGATTTCGGAATCGTGCGAGTCGTGGAAATTCTCGGTGGTGATCCCAACTGGGACCAAACGACAGTGACCACCGACAGCTTCTGCCACTACGAACCTCTCAATCGAGCGCTCAACACGCAGATGATTATCGATTGGCCAATTACAGAAGGAGACAGCGGCAAAACATTTCTCACGATCGGTCATCCCGTCTTGCAGCGCCTGATCGATGGGAAGACGCTGGGCATTGCCATCAAGCCATTAGGTGCCCTGAATGCCTCCTTCTATTCCATGGAGGATGAAAACGGCAAGAATAGCGCGCAGCTCTACTTCAATATAGAGAAGTGAGTTCAGGAACGTGTTCGTTCGTACTGTTGTACCGGCGCGAAAACTCATTCCGTGAGGAGGTTTCTGATGACTGTTTTGCACGCAAGATTTTCGACAATCCTGCTGACATGTCTTGCCATGGTGCCCTTCGTCCAAAGTCAGCAAACTCCACCGAAGGAACCACCGCCGGCGCAACTGGCTCCGAAAACCGTGCCCGACCAGGTACAGCTATTCATCCCGTACAAACAATATTCTCGCGAAGACAACCAGCGCATCCTGAAGCTTTACGAGCCGCTGCGCGTCTCCGATGTGTCCGACGGAATGGATGTGATTGGTTTACAGGACATCGGAATCGTGGACGCAGCCATCCAGCCACTTTGGCGCGACACCGAGAAGTTTACCCACCGCATTGTTGGAATTGCCGTCACGACTCGCTACGTGCCCACGAATAAGCGTCTGGCAAAAACCCCGCCGGAAGAGGTCGACAACTGGTATGCCAATATTACCGGAGAGCCCTTCATGGATGCGCTTTTCCCGGGCTGCGTCCTGGTGATCGATGCAGAGGGCGACGGAGACACTCGCAGCATCGGTTCAACCAACATTATGGACTGGCAAAAGCTGGGAATGTTGGGAGTCATCACCAGCGGCGGTCTGGCGGACAGCGATGAGATCATCTACCACAAGGTTCCGGCCTATCACAAACGGAAAGGCCGCGGATTCCGCCCGGGCCGCAACGAAATCGAATCTGTAAATCGACCGATCAATCTAGGCGGCGTTCTGGTCCGCCCCGGTGATGTGGTCATGGCGGACGGCGATGGCGTCATCGTCGTGCCTCGCGAGCACGCCGAAGAAGTAGCCAAGGCCGCCATGCAGTTTCTCGATAATGTCGGCCTCGAGCGGTATCAGAAGATGCAGAAAGGCGTGAAGCCGTGAGGCGCAAGCTTACACGTCCATCCCGCATCGGACGTGAACTGCGAGAACTCAGATGAACGTAGGCTTTATCGGCTTGGGGGCGATGGGTCTACCGATGGCCAGACGTGTCCTCAGCGCAGGCCACACGATGTACACGACTTTCCATCGGAGGCGCGAGCCTGCGGAAGAGCTTCGGGCCGTGGGGGCGACCATCCTCGCAACTCCTGCGGAAGTGGCCGCGGCTGCCGACGTCGTGATCACAATCCTTCCAGCCGATGCGGAATTAAGAGAAGTAGTTTTCGGAGCGACAGGAATTCTTGGGGGCGTGGCGAGCGGCAAAACGCTGATTGAAATGACGAGTGGGACCGCTTTGGCCGTGCAAGAGATCGCCGCAGCAATCGAAAGGAAGGGTGGTGCGATTCTGGATGCCCCAGTGAGCGGCGGGACACCCGCTGCCGAGCAGGGCACCTTGACGATCATGGTTGGTGGCGATGAAGCTCTGCTGGAGCGTTTCCGCCCGCTGCTCCAGGCGATGGGAACACGCATATTGCATGTCGGTAAGGTGGGCCAAGGCAAAATCGTAAAAATCGTGAATCAGATGATGGCAGCCATTCACCTCCTCACCATCGGCGAGGCTTTTGCGCTTGGCATTAAGAATGGCGCGGATCCTGATGTCTTGTACGAGGTAATTAAGAACTCATCCGGCTACTCCAAGATGATGGACTTGCGGCTTCCCGGATTCCTTTTGGAAGGTTCATTCGAACCGGGCTTTAAATTGGACTTGATGAAGAAGGATGTGAATCTGGCACTCGAATCCGCAAAGGCATCCAGCGCTCCCCTTCTCCTAACCTCGGCAGCGGCACAGGTGTTCGCAGCCGCCAGTGCTGCTGGCAAGGGGAGCAACGACTTTTCGGCAGCCGCACAGTTTCTAGCCTCGCTCGCAGGTATCGACATCAGCAAAGCCAAGGCTAAGTTGGCATGACAATTTCTTCCGGGATCATCCGGCAGTTATCCGAATTCGATGCCGCCACCCTGTACGAGGCAGCCGGGCAGCGAGGTATGGTGGATCCCGCCATCCGGCCGATATGGAATGGTGCTCATGTCTGCGGTCCGGCTATCACCGTGACTTGCCCTCGCTGCGACAATCTCATGCTGCACCATGCGGTAGCACTTGCCGCTCCGGGCAGCGTGTTGGTGGCCAATGCCGAACGATATCAACATGCCGGGGCTTGGGGAGAAGTTCTTAGTGTCGCGGCACAAGCGCGTGGTATTGCCGGGTTGGTCATTGATGGCGCCGTGCGCGATATCGAAGCCATTACACAACGGCGCTTTCCTGTTTTCAGTCGCGGACTAGCCATTGGCGCATGCAAGAAAGAAAAGATCGGCACATTGAACGAGCCCATCGATCTCGGCGGAGTGACCGTTCGTTCCGGAGACATTGTTGTTGGGACGGGCGATGGTGTAGTGATCCTCACCAGCCAAACGATCGAACAGGTGCTGCAAGCCGCCATCGCGAGAAGGGATCGCGAATCAGAAGTCTTTCGTCAACTCAACCAAGGCAAAACTACGATTGAGATCCTGAATCTTCCCAGATGGGATCCCCATGGTGGGAAGGCCGGCGAGTGACGGAACGGCAACGTTATCGCGCGGAGGATTTGCACGAGTTCTGTTGTGCCGTGCTGCAAAAACTGAATGTTCCGCGAGAAGACGCCTTGGAAGTAGCCGACTGCCTAGTTTTGGCTGACTTGCGCGGTGTCGATTCCCACGGGGTGATTCGCCTTCCCGTGTATGCCCAGCGCATTCGCAAGAACGTAGTGAACGCGCGCGCGATACCTCGCATTATCAGAACGCACGCAGCCGCCGTTCTTATGGATGGAGACAATGGCCTTGGCGCGGTCGTAGGCTCCCGGGCCATGGAAAAAGCCATCGAACTGGCCACGACTGCAGGCATCGGCTTCGTAGGCGTTCGCCGGACGAACCACTTCGGGATCGCCTCTTATTACGTGCAGATGGCCCTTCAACAGGGATTCATCGGATGCGCGGCATCGAACGCGCCTCCGCACATGGCCCCCTTCGGCGGCCGTGCGCGATTCCTTGGAACCAATCCCTTCTCCATCGGAATTCCAGCCAAGGAAGAAGCGCCTCTGCTGTTTGACGCCTCGACCAGCGTGGTCGCGCGGGGAAAGATCATCGTCGCAGCTCAGGAGGGCACAACGATCCCGTCTGGCTGGGCAATCGATCCGGAAGGTAACCCAACCACAAACGCAAAGGCGGCGCTTGCCGGATCAGTGCTGCCGTTCGGAGGCCCAAAAGGTTCGGCAATCTCTTTGATCATTGATGTTCTCTGCGGCGTGCTGACCGGATCTGCCTATGCCATGCGTCTAAGCACTCTCGAGAATCTCGAGGCAGAGCAAAACCTGGGGCATATATTTATGGCGATGCGCACCGACCTCTTCATGACCAAAGATGAATTCGCCTCGCGGATGGACGAGATTCTGCGCATGCTTAAGTCTTCACCGCCAGCTCCAGATACAGAAAACGTACTTGCTCCGGGGGACATTGAGAGCCAGAACGAGGCCAAAAACAAAGCGCTCGGCGTACCCCTAGTGCCCAGCGTCATCGATCAACTCGCGGCGCTTGGAGCAGAAGTGAATGTCAGCTTCCCCCATGCGATAAGCCAGAAAGCGGCGGAGGCCCGACCGTGATTCGATGCAATCCGGAACAGACGTTCAACTTCTATCCCGTTCCCACCGACATCCATTTCGGCTACGGAACGTTGGCCAAGCTGCCGGAACGAATCCATTCCCTTCCCGCGCAGCGCGTATTCGTAATCACCGACCCGGGGATTCGGGCCGCCGGTATTCTGCAGCAGGTTCTCGATCTTCTGCGTGCGGTAGAGATCGGCTGCGAAGTATATGACGAAGTGAAACCGGACTCGGGCTCAACGCTGATTGCCGAAGCGGCGGAGCAGGCTCGCCGATCGAAAGCCGAAGCAATCATCGGAATTGGAGGCGGCAGCTCTCTCGATACTGCAAAAGCAGTGGCAACCCTGCTGACAAATCCAGGTACGATTCTCGACTACGCCGGCCTTCACAAAGTGAAGAATCGCCTCTTGCCGGTAATCGCAATACCAACCACCGCGGGAACGGGAAGTGAAGTAAGTCTGTGGTCCGTGTTCACGAATGATGATACGGGCCTGAAGATTGCGGTTGGCAGCGTCTATGTTTATCCGATGATCGCTCTGTGCGATCCCGAACTCACGCTAAACCTTTCCCCCATGATGACCGCCGCGACCGGCATGGACGCGTTGGCTCACGGCATCGAGTGCTACACCAACAATGCTTGCCAGCCCATCTCCGCTGCGTTGGCGCTGAACGCAATCGAATTGATTGGCAAGCACTTGAGAAATGCGGTCCAGCAGGGGCATCAGCGTGACTCTCGTTATGCGATGCTACTCGCCAGCACAATGGCGGGCATCGCGATGAACCCCACTCGCCTCGGTCTAGCGCACGCGTTAGCCATGCCGCTTGGAAGCTGGAATTTTCGCGTTCCACACGGGATTGCAATAGCGGTGACACTACCGCGTGTGATGAGATTTAACTGCGTGGCGGCGCCGGAGCGGTATGCCCATATTGCTCGGGCACTCGGAGAGGCTGTAGATCAACTTTCCCCGTCCGATGCGGCGCGGCGTGGAGTCGAAGCCGTCGAGGAGCTCGCTCGCGACATTCAGATACCCAAGGGACTGGGAAAGTACGGCGTTCATCCCAGCCACATTCCGCAAATCATCGATGAAGCCATGAAGAGCGGCAATGTGGTAGTGAATCCCCGGCCTACCAGTCGAGAGCAGCTGGCGGCTGTACTTGAACTGAGTCTTTAATGGCGCGACATCAAAACTACATTGCGGGACGGTGGATTCCTGCCGCGAGCGGTGGCCATTATCAAACTCACAACCCTGCCTGCCCGTTGCAAGTTGTGGGAGAGTTTCCTCGCTCGGGGCCCGCAGATGTGGAATCGGCTCTGGTTTCCGCAGAAGCCGCACGCGCGATCTGGAACAACACTCAGGCGCCGCAGCGGGCAGCAATCCTGTTGCGCTTTTCTCAGCTCTTGCTCGATTCGAAAGACGAACTGGCCAAGATCATCACACTCGAGCAGGGCAAGGCGTTGTGTGAATCGATGGGCGAGGTAACGCGTGCAGCCACCGAGGCAGCCTTTGCCGCCGGCGAAGCCTTGCGTCTGTCCGGACAAACCTTCCCCAGCGAACGCCCAGGGGTCACCTGTTACACCGTTCTGCAACCAGTCGGCATTGTGGTTGCGATTACTCCGTGGAACTTCCCCGTAGTGAGCCCGGTGCGGAAGATAGCGCCGGCGGTGGCCTGTGGCAACACGGTCATCTTGAAACCAGCGTCATTGACTCCGTGGACTGCCACATTCATTACCAGTCTCTTCGAAAAGGCCGGCCTTCCACCTGGCGTTCTCAATCTGGTGATCGGTTCCGCCAATTGTGGGGAAGAGTTGATCTCGGATCCCCGCGTGCGTGGAATCAGTTTCACCGGTTCGACTGCCGTAGGCATCCGCATCGCGGAAAAAGTTGCTGGTCGCATGGCTAAGATCCAATTGGAACTTGGCGGCAAGAATCCCGCGATCGTCGTCCAGTGCAATGATCTGGACACGGCAGCACAAGAGATCGTAGGAGCGGCTTTCCTGTGCAGTGGCCAGCGATGCACCGCGCTCAGTCGGGTCATCGTAGAGGAATCCCAGGCAGATCAACTCCGTGAGCGCTTGTCGACACAAATCGCGAAGATACGCGTCGGCAACGGCCTTGACCCGCAGACCACCATGGGACCGGTAGTAAGCGGGGAACAATTGGGGACGGTCGCGGGTTACGTCCGCAAAGGTTTGGACGAAGATGCTACCTTGGTCTCAGGCGGCCGACCGCTGAATGAAAAACCTGAGAGTGAGGGCTATTTCTATGCCCCAACTTTGTTCGATCATGTCTCGCCCGGGTCCGCCTTGGCTCGCGAAGAGATCTTCGGACCAGTCCTGCCCATGATTCGGGTCAAGGGTGCGGAAGAGGCATTTGCAGTCGCCAACAGTACACGTTACGGCCTGGCAGCTTCCCTTTTCACAGCGAATCCACACCTTGTGAATGAATTCATTCAGAACGTGGAATCGGGGATGGTTCACGTCAATCATGGAACCGCCAGCCATGCCCATGTTCCCTTCGGAGGCGTGAAGGATTCTGGGCAAGGTGCCTTCTCCATCGGGCCTACCGTGAAAGACGCATTCACCACCGTCAAGACGGTTTACATCAAGTGGTAGGCGCGCGATGCAGCCATGAAGATCCCGTTCGAAAAAAGGCACTTCGTGGTGGGCGGGCTGTTTGTACTGTCGCTCATCCTCTATATCGATCGCGCGGCGATCTCCTCGGCCAAGGCTGCGATCGCCCATGACCTTGCCCTCTCCGATACCGCCATGGGCTGGGTCTTCGGCGCATTTTCGCTGGGTTACGCCTTCGCACAAATACCGTGGGGATGGTTCGCCGATCACGTGGGACCGCGTGTGGCGCTGGCCATCGTGGTGGCCTTGTGGAGTGCCTTCACTTCCCTGACTGGAACAGCCCACGCGCTGGCTTGGCTGCTGTTAGTACGATTTCTATTCGGAGTCGCGGAAGCTGGCGCCTTCCCCGGTTCCGCCCGGACGTTCTACAACTGGCTGCCGACGGAGGAACGCGGCCTTGCCAACGGTATTCTCTTTTCCGGCGCGTTGCTCGGGGGGGGCTTGGCCTTTCCTCTGTGTCAGTGGCTCTCGACGGCTTACGGTTGGCGAATTGCCTTTTACTTGCTGGGCGTGCCGGGTGTTCTATGGGCACTGAGTTGGCTCGTCTGGTTTCGTGACTATCCCGAAACCAGAGTCATTCCGAAGCCCGAAACCATTACTCCCATTCCACTCTTGCAAGCATTTTTTTCCTGGCCCATGGCCAAAGCGATGGCCCAGTATTTCATCGGCAACTTCACCTTCTTCATCTGTATTACCTGGATGTTCCCTTATCTGGCGGACCGGTATTCTCTGACGCCCGCGCAAGCCGCGCGATATTCCATGGTGCCTCTGCTCAGTGGCGCAGCGGCCAACTGGATTTCTGGTTTCCTTGTCGACCTGCTCTATCGTTCGAGATTCCGGCCATGGTCACGACGGGCGCCCGCGATCTTCGGCTTTCTTCTGGCGGCCTCAGGAATTTACACCGTACCTCTTGTCAACAACCTTGGGGCGGCAGTCGCAGCTTTTGCCGCGGCCACGTTTGGAATTGAACTGACGATCAGCCCCAGCTGGGCCTATTGCATTGACATCGGCCACAAAAACTCCGGGAGTGTTTCCGCAGCCATGAATATGGCGGGCAGCTTCGGTGCGTTGGCAAGCGCCAACGCCTTCCCCTGGCTTCATCGCTGGACGGGTGATTCGGGAACCTATTTTCGAATTGCGGCGGGCTTGAACGCGCTCGCCATCGTGTGCTGGTTCACCATGCGTTCGAACAGTTCGGAGAAACTATCACTTTCTACCGATATTCTCGTAGATCCGGCACCTCGGACTTGAACTCGTTTACTAGTGCCATCACTGCAAAGCGGACTCATCTACGTGTATTTTCTAAACGGCCTTCGCGTCGCCCATCTCCTGGCTAAGACTGGCTTTGACGGGTGGGAAGCACTCGCCTCGGTGTGGGCAGGTTGCCCAACCGTCCGAACATTGACCGCAAACGAACTCTGATTCAGGAAGGTCCGGGTCTTGTTTGCGGCTCGGGGCACCGTATCTTGAAGACAAGATTCCACTGCTTGCCAAGGAACCTTCTTGCTCCATAGAGGCGCACGTAGGCAACTGAAAGTTGTTGTGCTTCATGCTGACGTCGGAAAAGAGCGAGGATTTTATTGAAAGATGCTGGCGCGATAAAACGGAAAACTGCAACTGCAAGATCGACGATTGGCGGCCAGATAAACGACCAGATTTTGCCGAACTGCTTCCAGAATTGAGGAGATCTCCCGAGTTAAACCATTCTCGGGCGGAATCTTGGATCCACGGGGAAATAATTACAAGCTGCGCTCCCAGATGATGGACTTTGTGGGTTGGAACTGGCCATGGACGGGCAAAGTAGAGCGCATTTGCTGAGGGAGGAATCATGTCCGACATCTATTATGACCAACTATGCCAAAGCTACCGTTACATTGATGAATTTCGGACCACGCTGCTTGGTTTTCTGCCAACAGGCGCCGGAATACTTATAGCAACAAAAGAAGTTCCCGCATCCCTGTTGCAGCACTTCTCTCTGCCAATTGCGGTTTTTGGCTTCCTGATCACCTCTGGATTGTTTTGCTTCGAAATTTACGGCGTAGAGAAATGCGCCGAGCTGATTCGAACCGGAAAAAAGATCGAGCTCGCGAATAATCAAGGACAATTCGTCAGTCGTCCAAATGCCGTTCTTGGCCGCATCAACGAACCGCTGGCTGCTGGGATAATTTACCCGGCGGTCCTGGCTTCTTGGGTATTTGTGGCGTTCATGAAGGCAAACGACGCAGCGAGCGCCGCCACTCCTGGGTCCGAGCGTACAGCACAACAGTTTTCCTTTTACGAACCCTCTTGGATAGCCTGGGTCGTTTCACTCTCGGTTTTTGTGGGAGGGTTCACAATAGTGTGGAAATTGGAGAATAGGCTAAAGAAAATGGAGAAAGCGCTCTGCGACGGGTGCGGATGTGAACTCGAGTCACGCAAACCTGACCGAGCGCGCACTTGCGCATTAGAACCCGATTACTGCCTCTGCCGCAATTGCAGCAAGTCATTGGCTTGCTGGCTACAAACTAGACGCGCTCTACAGGGAGAAGGTGGTACTCAGAAACCTGACAGCGACTGATACAGCGGCACTCAGACCTTGAGAGCGCCGCCGGACAAATGAACTAGGATATGCAGAAATCAGCGACCGGAGGAGGCAACATGGCATGCCTATGCTGATCTGGGCGATTTCGCACGCGAATCTGACAACAACAAGCAGACATTGGCAATTGTTCTCCGACCATTGCCTGAAATGTAGAAAAATAATGGCCAGAACTGGAGAAAAGGACTGTGTTTTCAGACGAGAAAAGACATGATCGAGCGCTGGGCGTTCATCAACCAATTTGCCGGCGCGACTTCCTGAATTCAACTCTGCTGGCTGCTGGTGGTGTCTTGCTTGGTTCCCTCACCCCGCAGCAACTGCTGGCCACCGCCTCAGATGACTGGACGGGCTACGGCGGCATTGGGGACTACGCCAATTCAAACGGAAACACTCTGGAAGTGATGAACGCGGGCCACCAGATTCGCGATGGCATCTTTGAATCACTTCCGTC
>AR_comb_assmDRAFT_11518115_pt1 | contig 12841 bp, 16 predicted proteins | sample ArasoioldDNA_FD_10543 | JGI IMG/M metagenome (IMG submission 10543) | reverse complement strand
CGGGCACCCGGTCACCGATAACGACGTCGTTATCGGTGACCGGGTGCCCGGGGACGAGCGGCGGTGGTCGGCGTTACTGCGAGTCCTCGTCTGCCACAACCAGGCATGGCGTCCGGGTGGCCGCGGTGGTGGCTCGCTGTGCCGCGGTGACGAGCTGCACCAATTCGCAGTGCAGGACGTCGAGTGCATCCCTCAGTTTGGCCAGCGACGGTGCGCGCCCGCAGGGGTCGGAATGGGCGTGGGCGTACGCGGCTTCCTCGGCGTCGGTGAGGGCCATGTCGAAGTCGGCGAGCCAATCGCGCAGGGGGTTGAGGGTGGCGTCGGCGAAGGTGCCGAGTGTGGCTCGCAGGTCGTCGTACGCGCCGCCCCAGGTTTCTTCGCGGCCGCGTGCCACGCGGTCGATGATCGTGGAGAGGTCCATCCCGCTACCTTCGCGTCGCCGCCGGCGACCTGCAACGCGAAGGCTCGGTCGCCGCAGGCTCGGACTATGCGTCTTCGGTGTCGCACGCGGTGGCCGTGCTCACGGTGACGAGGTCGCTGAGGATGCCGGCGACGTCGTTGACGAGAAGGGTGTGCGCGTCGTCGCGGTCTTCTCGGTCGGCGTCGGGGAGTGATTCGGCGGCGTCTTCGGCGTTGCTGAGGTTTTCGCTGATGGAGTCGAGCCATTCTCGAAGCGGTTCCAGCGCGCCGTTCTTGAGGGCTTTCAGCTGACTCTTCATGGCCGGGGTGGTGTCGGGTGCTTCGGATTCCTGGAAGGTGCGTAGCGCGCTGGTGACTGAGGCGATGTTCATGTCGGTGTTCATGAATGCATCGTGCCGTGCCGCTCCCGAGCTGCGCAAACGCGTCGGATGAACGCTTGGGGAGGTGGTTCCAACGGGTTTCTTCGCCTGGGTGTGGCATGTGGAGCTTCAGGAACTACCGGGATCGATATTCCGGTGCAGATTTTTCTACATTTTCGATTTTCGAGCATCCCCGTGCGCCTCGACACCGAAGAGGAGTGTTATGAGACCGTTATGTTCCGGTGGGGTATCTGGTCGACGGTCTTTGAACTTCCCCCGCCGCGTCTTCCCTCGGTGTTCCGACCTGTAGATGCGCCACGACTCTCCATGCCGACGGTGCCAGGAGAGCCTGGTGCAGGTCGGCCGCCCCTCAGCTGCACGAGCAGGATGTACGCTGCGGAGCACTTCAGAGGTTCCTGGCGCGCTCGCCGCGGGCCCGAAGCCCGGTACATCTGTAGGTCACCATCGGCGGCCTGGATATAGTGCAAGCCCTGTCCTGACCGCCGGGCCGGGGAAGAGGAGGGGAATCATGGTGGTGCCCCGCCGCAAGCTCACCAAAGGCGGCGTCGCCGGCTATGGCCTGACTGTCTTCGGTGCGGTCATCACGTGGACCGCGCTGATCTTCTCCCTGAACGTGGGGGCCCCTGTCAGCGGAGCCTTCATTGCGGTCCACGTCTTCATCACCCTCGCGGCTCTTGCCTGCATCGTCTTTGTCGATACCCCCATGAGTCCCCTCTGGGCCTGGTTGCGTTGGGATGATCGCCGCATTGACCGCCGGGCGTATGAGGACGCGGTGCGCGCGTACCGCGCTCTTGATGCCGCGCTGTATGACGATCAGCGTGCCGACCTCGAAGACACGGTCCGCCACCTGCGTACCGTCGTCTGCCACTTCAACGGGTGGGACCCCAGGACTGAGTGCGACACCGGTGGCCTCGCCGACCAGAGCATTCTCGCTTACTGGGAGCGCAAATACCCCGAGGAATTCCGTCTCCACCCGTGAGCCAGATCCCACCATCCACATTAGACACAGTGAGCGCGAGGCGCGCCTCGATCCGCCAAGCGAGATCTGGCCAGAGGAAGAGAGATGATGGGACCCACTGGGAATTCACGCACCGTCTATGCCTGGATCTCCTGCGTTCTGTGCATCGGCGCTGCCATCTACAGCTGGGCTGTCTTCATTACTACCCTTAACTTCAACATATTCCCTAGTAACAATTTCCTCGCCGCCCTCGCGGTCGCAACGGTCGCCGCTCTCGTATCCTCCTTCAACGCGATACGCGTTACCCTCCGGCGGCCGGAGCGCCGCGCCACCGACCGGCTGTGCGAAGAAGCCATCGCGATCCAGCGAATTCTCGACAAGGACATGCCGAGCTTCGCCAGCCATGGAATCACCGTGGCTCCCAGCGACACGTTCGCCGCCACCCTTTACGGCAGGCTGGTCGGTGTTCGCATGGGCATCTGTGTTCTCAACGGATGGGACCCGTGCCGCGATGCCGACAAGGAAGGCCCCGCTGACGAGCTGGTCCTGGCGTACTGGGAGAACCAAGCACCCCGCCGACTGGGCCTCACGCGCATAACCAGAGAAGAGAGCCCCGTGAACCTCATCCGCCGCTGGCTCAACCACCGCGAATCCAATCGCCTCTGCGAACAAGCAGCCGAAGCCCACCGAATGCTCGACGACCCCAGCAACGCCCAGATCCGTCACATGCTCCTCGGCGAAGTCACCAGGGCCCGCATCGGCCTCTGCCGCATCCACCGCTGGAACCCGGAGACTGACATCGACGACGGTGGCCGCGCCGACCAACTCGTCCAAAAGTACCGAGAACGACACGACCCCGAAAACGCCCCCGACCCATGGTGACCAGGGACAGCCACCGACGAATCCACAGGTCAGGGCGACCCTGGACGTTGCTAGTAGATTTCGAGTAGCGCGGTGGGTTGGCACAAGTGAAGCGGTTCCGCTTGACTTGTGCCAACCTGATGCCCACAAGCATCATGATCTTCACGAACGTGCATGGTTTGGCTTCGCGTTGAGTAGAAGTACCGATTCGCCATCTAGCCGCCGACTGCGATGATGCCGCGGTGACCACTTCCCCTCCGCCGGACACACGCAGGGACGGCCACGGCCGCGACCGAATCCGGAACGCCTTGAATGGCGCCGGCTACGGGTTCCTCACATGGCTAGGTACATTCGCTGTGATCTGCGGGGTCTGCCTGGCCGTCGTCGTGCTGAGGAGCGGGCGCGACTACGCCGACGGTTACCTGCCGGCAGTCCTGGGCGTGCAGGTGTCCGTGTACGGCGGCGTCTGCATGGCCGTGACCGCGGTCGCGGCCGCCATCGTTGGCGCCTGCGCGCCGGCTGCCCGGGTGCGGCGTCGAGCCTGTATCACCGCGCTCGTGACCGGCACGGCGCTCGCTTTCGCCGGCCCTCTGGTGTTCTTCTTGCTCTTCGGGTAGGTCCCACCCCCCGAGTCTTGCGCGCGCGTCGACGCGCCTCATGCGGCATCCTGGATCGCGAACGCGGGAAACCAGCGCCGGCACGCTTCCCCGCCAGAACGGGAGCACACGTGGAACGCAGGGCAGTCACCTCCTCGAACATCAAGTCGGTCGGCTACGACCGGACGCGGCTGCTGCTGGAGATCGAGTTCTGCGGCGACCCAGGACCGGTCTATCAGTACGGCGGCGTCCCCGAGCACCTGTACCTGAACCTGATGGGAGCGGAGAGCAAGGGCCGTTACTTCAGGGAGCAGATCCGTGACAGGTTCCCCGTGCGGCAAGTCAGCTCTGACGGCCCGGGCACCGAGCAGCCTTCCACCGCGGCCGCGATACCGACGACGCGCTGACACGAGCGGTGCATCCTGGGCGTGGCTGGATACCTCCCGATCGGGTGATCATCTTTCGCCCGGCCGGCGGATCGCCAGGCGCCCGCTGCCGGGCCAGGGTGCTCGGGCATGACTATCGTCCGCGTTGTCGTGTTCAACCTCAAAAACGGCGGCTGGAACGAACAGACCCGTTTCCACGACCTCGACAAGCTGATCAACACCGTGGCGCAGGTCGAGGCACCGCACCTCCTGTTCCTGCCCGAGTGCACCAACTACCACTGGTTCCGCAATGGACCGAAGTGGGAAGCCACCAACCGGCTCAGTGAACTACTGCCCGGCAAGGACGTCTACCGCCCATTCCTGTCCACCGGCACCGGCCACCGCAACCACGCCGGCCTCTTCGTCTCCGCCGACATGGTCAAGCCGATCGACGAGTACCGTCCCGACGACGACACGCGTTACGTGATGGAGAACGTCCTGCACTGCCGGGTCGCCGACGAGGAGGCGTGGCTACACGCCGTGCACTGGGACGGGTCCGGAGGTCCCGACTGGTTCGACATCCAGTCCGCCCGGCACGGCAACCTCGGTGCGAAGCCGACTCTGCTGGGCGGCGACTTCAACTGCGCCTCCCACGCCGAGAAAATAGAGACGGCGTTCCAGTGGGCCAAGCGCAATAAGCGCACGCCGTGGAAGCTGCGGCAGAAGGCGCGCCGCAAGAACGGTGCATGGACGCCACAGACCGAGCCCTACGATGACCTGCTGGACAACGGTTTCTGGGACGCGGCACAGATCGCCAAGAACGACACGCCGACAGTGAACGGCGGCTCGGAGCAGGTGATCGACCGGCTCGCCGTGTCCCACCAGTTCCCCGGGCGCCTGGTCGAAGGGTCCTACAGGGTCCTGGTTCCTGAGAAGGGCAAGGTGTACTCCGATCACCGGCTCGTCTACCTCGAACTGGAAGTCGCCGCAGAGCACCGAGGTTGTTACGACCTGGCCGCGTGAACTCGCGGAAGGCCGGGGTGGTGCCTGTCCAGTTCGGGACGCCGTGAAAGCAGCGGCGGCCGCCACCCGCGGATCACATTGTCCGCTGGCGACGGCCGCCGTGTACGGCATGCCCGTCAGGCGTCGGGCATCTCCGGCATCCGTACCCCGCCGATCGGCAGCACCTTCTCGATCAGGATCTCGGGTTGTGCGACGACGACGCCGGTGAATCGGTCCGCGGCGAAGAACACCCGGATCGCGTCGGTGACCTGGTCGAGGGTGACCTCGGCGAGCTGGTCGGCGAAGCGGGTGAGCCAGTGCATGTCCAGGCCCGCGTGCAGCGCGTCGGTCAGCCTGTCAGCCAGGCCCATCTGCGATGAGCAGCTGAACTGGTCCGCGCCGATGGTGTAGTTGCGGGCCAGGTCCAGTTCCTGCTGGGTGGGCAGCTCCTTAGCCAGCCGCGTGAGCTCGTCGCGGAGCCCCTGGACCGCGGCGGCGGTCTTGTCGGCGGCGGTGTCGATCGCCACCGTCAGGGCTTCACGGCCCGGGACGTTTTCCAGGCTGGCCCTGGTGTGATAGGTGAGGGCCTGCTCTTCCCGCAGTGTGCTCATGAGCCGCGAGTTCATGTGGCCGCCACCGAAGATGACCGTCGCCAGGTACAGCGCGGGGAAGCGGGGATCGGTGGGGGCGATCGCGGGTGCGGACAGGCGGACGTTGGACTGCACGGCGCCGGGATGGGGCATGCCCAGCAGGTCGCAGCCGGGCACGTGCGTGAGCCCGGTAGGTTCCCCGGCAGGCAGGGGCGACGTCCAGGTGGTGGTGGCCTGTTGGACGTGCTGGATGGTCTCGGCGGGGTCGATGTCGCCGACGATGACCAGGTAGGCGCCTTGGGGGGTGAACACCGTGGTGTGCAGGTCGCGCAGCTGTTCGGGGGTGACTGCCGCGACGTCGGGGAGGTCAGGCAGGGTGCGGGCGGCCGGGTGGCCGCCGTAACGATGGTCCTGCAGCGCCTGCTCGGCGAGGGCCGCCGGCTGCTGCATCGCTACCTGCAGCTGCTGCATCGTCAGCGCCCGGGCCCGTTCGACCTCGTCCTCGATGTAGGTGGCGCCGGTGAGCGCGTCGGTGAGGATGTCGAGCGCCGCGTCGAATCCGTGGGCCGAGACAGCTCCGGACGCCGAGAGTCCGATGCCGTCCCAGGAGACGGCCAGCTGACCGCCGAGGTGGCTGATCTCGTTCTCGACGGCGACGCGGTCGCGCCGTTCGGTGCCGGCGAGCAGGCACGTTCCGAGCATGGCGACCTGGGCCACGGAGGGCCGGTCGGTGACGGTGTGGGGGATGGCCAGGCGGATCTGGACGACGGCGGCGCCGGGTTTGCGTGCGGCGATCACGCGCAGGCCGTTGGGCAGCACGGTGTCGACGTGGGGAACGATCGGCGCGGGCTGGCGCGGTCCGATGGCGGGTACTGGCCGCGGTCCGGTGTCGGTGTGGCGGATTTCTTCCGCTGTCCTGGTCATGCGGGGCCTCCGGGGAGCACGGTGAGGATGGCGCGACGGTCGGGCGACAGTGCTTTGGCGGCCGCGGCGACGGCCTCGGCGGTTACCTGCTGCAGACGGCCTGGGATCGCCGGCAGCAGCGTGGGCTCGCCGTGCAGGAGCTCGAACAGCCCCAGTCCCATCGCTCGCTCGATCAGGTCGTCCATCTGCATGGACACTCGGGTGGTCCAGCGGGCGACCGACTGCATCACTTCCTCCTCGCTGGGCAGGGTGTTGGCGATCTGTTCGAGTTCGCCGTCCAGCGTGTTGACGAACAGTTCCGGGTCGGTGCCGGGGGTCATGAACGCGAGCACGCCGAGGAAGTCGGGGCGCCGCACGTGTTGCGGGCCGCCCATCAGCGGGGACGCACCGAGCTGGGCCACGGCGGGGCTGGCGGAGTTCACCAGTTTCCGCTGCAGTCGTGAGCCGGCGCCCTCGGTCAGGATGTCGAGCAGGACCATCGCGGCCAGGTAGTTGTCGAGTTCGTCGACCGGGTCGGGCATTCGGTAGCCGACGGCGATCGCGGGGAACGGCGCGAGCGGGTCGTGGTGAGTGTCGCGGCGTTCCCCGGCCAGGATGGGTTCGTCGAAGGACCGCGTCGGCGTCGGCCGCGCTGGGATGTCGCCGAAGTGGCGCTCGACGAGGGTGCGGACTTCGGTGGGGGTGACGTTGCCGACGACGGTGAGGATGGCGTTGCCGGGGGCGTAGTAGGTGTCGAAGAACGCGGCGGCGTCCGCCAGGGTGGCCCGCTCCAGGCTTTCGAAGTCGCCGTAGCCGTTGTGCGCGTTGGCGAAGGTCTCGAACAGCAGGGGCCTCAGCAGCACGGAGGGAAAGTCGCCGTAGGGCTGGCTGCGCACACGCTTGAGGATTTCTTCCTTCACCACTTCGGCTTGGCTGCGCAGGGCTTCTTCGGTGAGGGCGGGGGCGCGCATCCGGTCGGCTTCGGCGAAGAGCGCCAGTTCCAGTGCTTCGCTCGGTATGGCGTTGTAGTAGACGGTGTAGTCGGCTGAGGTCGCGGCGTTGAGTTTGCCGCCGGCGGCGTAGATCAGGCGCGAGTGCTCCCCTTCGGGGAGGCTTTCGCTACCCGAGAACATCAGGTGTTCGAAGAGGTGTGCGAATCCGCTGGCGTGCTCGGGTTCCGAGCGAGAGCCGACGTCGTAGTGGATGCTGACCACGGCGAGCGGGGTGGTGTGGTCGGGCGAGACCACCACGCGCAGGCCGTTGGGAAGTGTGAATGTGTCACACGGAACGGTAGTCACCGCGGCATCGTAGGGGCATCGTGTTTCTTGGGTTGCTATGGGCCCATGCCGACGCCGCGTTCTGGGTGAATGTCGTTGAAATCGTCAGAAGAAAGGGATCAGTGATGCGAGACGAGGAGTCGCGCACAGGAGAATCCGTTGCCGCGCACAGTGGCCGCTTACCCTCGCACTATGGGGATTCCGCGGTGCTAAGTAGTCCGGCTGGTGCGCTCTGCGTTCTCGGCCGAATGGGTGAAACCGGAACTTGTTCTGATCCGTTGGCAACTCGCTGGGCTGTTCGGTCTCGCGGTTGAGTGAGTACTCGGCCCATAGTCTCCGGTACTGTCTCGTTCGGGCACTGCAGGATGTCCATGTTCTGTCACAAACGGTTCTTGTTCCCCTTTGTCGCGCACTCCGGCAGCGTCGGCAAGCCAGGGCTCTTCATTGGCGGGGAGGTATCGGGGTGGAGCGCGTGGTGATGCAGGACCTCGTGGTGCTAGCGCAGCTGGGCGGTCCCGGCTCGACTGCAGCGCGCGTGCTGGAGTACGTCAGCACGCTGGTGGAACCGGTGATCTACCGCCATGGGAACAAGCTGTTCGTCGACGGGGTCGACGGGCTGACGGCAACGAGCGAGATCCCGCGGGTCAGTGCTCGCCGGGACTGTTGACCCGGGCCGGGCCCGGTGCCGAAATGAGGTGGGGCCTGGCGGAGATCTCCGCCAGGCCCCACTTTGTGCGTCGTGAAGGCGCGGGTTCTTCTCGGGTGGTGGTTGCGTAGGACGCTGTAGTTCCCAGACTGCGGATGACAGCAACGCATCACAGAGGGTGAGGCCGCTGTGATGGTCGTGGCCTGTCGTCAGGTCCTCGACAGCGACTGCTGAGGACCTGGCCGCCACCATAGCTTGCTGGGGCCGCACTCACCAAGGACGGCTCGTGCACGCAACGGGCCTGTCGTCGGTGTACTGCCTCCTGAGCTGCCCGAACGCCGGCAGGCTGGTTTACTCGACAGCGTGAAGCCCTCAGCCATCCGCGCAACGCAGCGACTCATGCTCGGTGTCGCGGTTGCCATGGCCATTATCGGCGGGGCGGCGTCGTTCGCTCTGGATACCTGGGGAATGGTGGTAGTGCTGACGGCTTTCGCACTGGCCATCGGCGCGGCCGTTCGTGCTTATGCCTTCATTGGGCTCATGGGGCGGCTGGAGGAACGCACCGGCCGTAGCGATGTGCCGGGCGCCGACCGGCCATCACCGTCGTCCTGACCCGGATAGCGGCATGTCTACGCGGGGCAGTTCGCTCGTTATGGGAGGTAGGTGCTCGCACTGCCGGGGCGGCTCGCCGAGCACCCACGTCGTGAAGTGGCCGCCGAAGGCGGTGCTCGACGAACGTGGCGTGGCTGTTGCGGGGGTCGTCCGGCGGTACGTCTGCGCCGCGCACAGCCGCGCTATCGTGGCGTTTCAGCGCTCCCGCGGGCTGGCGGTGCGTGCCTACCGCTACCGCCGGCTCCCGTGCTTCCCGCGCAGCGCGGATCAGTCGGCGAGACAGGCTCGTGGCTCGTAGGAGTAGCCCGCCATCTCGGCACTGGAGTCCGCCGTGCGAGCCGCGCGGAGGAGGCTGATCACGCGTCACTGCGTGAGTGCCAGGCGTTCGCTCGTAGACCGGTCTGGGAGAGCGGCTGGTCTGCAGGCGGCTCGCGAAGAGATACTTGACTAAGCCGTCAACAGGGAGAGCCCTATGCCCGAGAGGTACCAGCCGCGCGTCCAGAAGGTCGGTCGCTGGCCGTTCCGTCGCCACTCCTGGCAGGTCTGGGACACCCAGCTCGACGAGTGGGCTCCGAACGCCCTTTGCGGTGGGTCTCTGTCCATCGCCAAAGACGTGTGTGACGAGATGAACTGCCCGACACCCCGGTGACGACTCATCCGGCGGTACGCCTGCGCCGCGCACAGCCGCGCTGCTGTGGCGTTCCGGCAGCCGGCAGGGCTGATAGTGCGCGCCTACCGCTACCGCCGGGTACCGCACTCCCGGGCAGCGGCCGTCAGTCGGCGAGCTTGGCCCGCACGTCGGCGGAGTAGCCCGCCATCACGGCGCCAGGGTCGTGCATGCGCGCCGCGCGGAGAGTGCTGACCATGCCCGATGTCGTCGTCAGCATCTCCTCGGTGTGGCCACGGCCGTAGGTGACCGCGTGATCGCGGTTAACGCCGAGGCTGGCACCGACCTCGATGGCGTTCTGATCGGCGCCCATGTACAGGAACTGCCAGGAGTAGGCCGTGGCCTGCTGCTGGACCAGGGCCTTGACGGCGGGGTGGTTCCACCTCCTGCTGGCGTTCTCTTGGCCGTCGGTCATCACGGCGACGATGACGGTGCCGGGCCGGTCGTGCTCGGGCAGCGCGGCGAGTTCGGCGCCGGCGTCGGTGATCAGCGTGCCCATCGCGTCCAGCAGGGCCGTCCCACCTCGGGGTTGAAGCGCCAACGGGGGCACCTCGGCGATGGGCAAGCCGCAGTAGACCAGCTCGTAGGTGTTGTCGAACTGGGCGAGGGTGACCCTGCAGCGGCCGGGTGCAGCACGTTGCTCGGCGACGAACGCGGCGAAGCCGCCCTCGGTGTCGGTCTTGATCGTCGTCATCGATCCGCTGCGGTCGAGCAGGAAGTAGATGTGAGTCAGATCGTTGGAGGTCATCGGGGTCCTTCGGCTATGAGGTTGAGCGGCGCGGTCGGAACCGCATCGTCGTGGTGTCGTCGGCGGGTGTCTTGGGGGTGCCGGACTCGTGGTCGATTCGGGCTCGTTCGAGTCCGGCCGCGGTGACGCGGCCGGAAGGGGCGGCGTAGGCGCCGAGAGTTCGGGTGTGCGCCAGGCGAGGGCCGACGGCGTTCGGGCTCAGTCCGACGAGTTGCCCGGCCGAGCGCAGGGACGCCTGCCCGGCGAGCACGGCGGCGGCCATCGTCTCGTCGAGGAGGCCGGCCAGGAGTTCGGCCGCCTTGCGTAGGTGGGGCAGAGCGTCGGCTGCATGTGTTCCTGTCGCGGCGTCGAGGCAGGCGCGGATGTCGCCGAGCCGGCCGGGATCGACCTCGCCCGTGGGCGGGCGCTGGCCGGAGGTGTCATCCATCCGGCCAGCATATGCGCACTAACTGCGAATGCGCAGTAACTGCGCACCATTGGGCCATCAGATGAGGGATTTCTTGACTTTGGTGGCATGACCGTCCTGGCGGTCGCCGAGCAGGGCGATCCTGGCCGGTCAGAGCGGTTCGTGCCCGGCGCTAGCAGGAGGTCGCCCAGCAAGCTGGCCAGCGTGAGTGAACCGGCCGGCCAGCTGCCCCTGATGGACCTCTCTGCGCCGGCGCCCGCCCCGGCGCAGCGCCCGGCTGCCCGGGGAGGTCGCCGTGCTGCGGCCATGCGGCCTACGGGCGAGCAGGAACGCATCGTCGACGCTGTCCGTGACGGTCGCGACGTCGTGGTGCAGGCGCGAGCGGGCACCGGTAAGACCGCCACGCTCGTGCTGGCCACGCGCGCGATCCCGAACGTCCGGTCGCTGTACCTGGCCTACAACAAGGCCATCGCCGTTGACGCTCGGCGCCGGTTCGGCCGGCACGTCGACTGCCGCACCCTCCACTCGCTCGCCTTCGCCCGCAGCCACCCGTTCATGCGCGAGCGGCTGCAAACTCCACGCCAGAACGGGCGGATGGTCGCACAGATCCTCGGGATCACCCGGCCGCTGCTGATCGACCGGGGCAGCTTCGAGATGCCCGTCGACGCCCGCCTCACCGCCCACCACCTCGGCCGGCTGGCCGTGGAGACGGTCAAGCGGTTCTGCTACTGCGCCGATGATGAGCTGGCCTGGTGGCAGGTTCCGCGTCAGCAAGGACTCACCGATGACGCGCAACGGCACCTGGCCGAGCACCTGCTGCCGTACGCTCACCGCGCCTGGGATGACATCCGCAGCCCGCAGGGGCTGCTGCGCTACGAGCACGACTACTACCTCAAGCTGTGGGCCGCCGGCGACCCGCAGCTGCCCTACGAGCTCGTGCTGCTGGACGAGGCACAGGACTCCAACCGCCTCACCTCGCGGCTGATCGCAGCCCAGGACATGACGCAGACCGTCATCGTCGGGGACGACTGCCAGCAGCTCTACGCCTGGCGTGGCGCAAGCAACGCCATGGATCAGTTCCCTGGCCACGAGTTGCACTATCTGACCCAGTCCTGGCGGTTCGGGGAAGAGATCGCCGAGATGGGCAACGTGTTCCTGCGCATCCGCGGTGCCGCGCCGCTCGTGCGCGGCAACCCGCAGCTGCCCTCGCGGGTCGTGTCGGACATGCCTGAGCCGGACGCGATCCTCTGCCGCAGCAACGGCGGGGCGATGGAGGAGGTCATCAAGCAGCTCGACGCCGGGCGCCCGGTGTACCTGCAGGGCGGGGGTGAGTCGATCAAGCGGATGGCCGAGGCCGCTCAGGAGCTGGCGCTGGGCTACGGGACCAACAACCCCGATCTATGTGCATTCACCACCTGGGCCGAAGTGCTCGACTACGTCGACCGCGACCCGGGTGGCCAGGACCTGCGCGCGTTCGTCCGGCTGGTGGAGGATCACGGGGCGCAGGCGATCATCGACGCGTGCGAGAAGCTGGTGAACCCAGCGCTGGCCTACGGCGAGCGGCCGGCGCGCGGCGAGCCGGCCGTGCCGCCTGGTGCCGTCGTCGTCTCGACGCTGCACCGGTCGAAGGGGCTGGAGTGGGATCGGGTGCGGATCGGCAACGACGTCCCCGAGCCTCATGTCGACATGGAGACATGGGACATCCGGGTGGACTCCGCGGAAATGATGCTCAACTACGTCGGCGCCACCCGTGCGAAGCTCGAACTCGACCCCGGGCCGCTGCGGCAGTGGCAAGCCGCCGAGGCCGACATCCGCGCGCAGTAGCCGCTCACGGGCTCTGAAAACGTCGGGGTGGTCCGCGCAGACAGTGACCACGGACCACCCCGACATGGCCGGCATCCGGGCCTACTCGGCTGACCGCCCATCCTCGACCCCGTCGCTCCACCAGCTCAGGAAGAGCGCCCTGGGGCGCCACTGCACGTTAGCAGCGGCGCTGTGCCCTCGCCTGTCCTGCATGCGCGCTCCAGCCTCATGCAACTGCCACTGTCCGGTTTGCCCTCCGGCGCCCGGCTGCCGTACCGCTGCAGGCGTTTGACCTGCGAAGACACGGTTTTCCACAGGTGCAAGTAGGTGGTCTATTTCAACTTGCGTTGAGGGGGTGACCAAAAAATCAAGATGACCACGGTTTTTCGGTCCGCCGGGTGCGGGGGCGGCGGGATCGCCCCCGCGTCTGGCTCTTAATCACCGTTGGTCTGGTTCCAGTTGGTCTGGTTACCAGTTGTTCTGGTTCCGGGGCCGACACGGGCCCCTCGCGAGGGGCCAAAACGAGCCCCTTGCGAGGGGCCGAAATGGGCCCCTTCCGGGGGGCCGAGACGAGCCCCGTGCAAGGGGCCGAGACGGGCCCCTCCGA
>AR_comb_assmDRAFT_10442602_pt1 | contig 12851 bp, 9 predicted proteins | sample ArasoioldDNA_FD_10543 | JGI IMG/M metagenome (IMG submission 10543) | reverse complement strand
CATCCAGTATGCCAACCGCGGCGATGAGCGTGGCGGCGGCGAGAATGCCCCAGACCTGTTCACGAGCCGGTCCCTCGACGAGAAAGAGCACCGAAAGAGCCACACCGGCATAGATGGCGAGACCGCCGAGCAATGGAATCGGCTGCAAATGAACTTTGCGCGGTCCCGGATGGTCCACCATTCCGACGCGCAATGCAAATGCGCGCACCGGAACGGTAAGCGTTAGAGAAGCCAGTAGTGCAATTAAAAAAGCAAGCAGGCCGGCGGCCATGCTACCTCAGTTTTCAGAGTTACGGAACCGACGGGCCGGCATCATCGGTGGACACACGCGACTCACTGCCGGATTGGGGATCCGGCTCCCAAGTGAAATACCAGGAACGTCGACCAAGGCTGGTCAACTGACTGCCCCACGCAGCGCCTAAACCATAGCGCGGAAAAACCAGATTGGCTAGTTAAAATACCGAGAAAGTCAAAAATACAGATAACTACGTATGACATAGGAAACAAGCAGAAAATGTGCTGCAGGGCAGAAGAATTTTTGCTTGTTATTCGCCGGAGCCGCGGGCGAACAGGAGCAGGAATTTTTGTAATTCCTTCACCCGATCGTAAGCAGGCGCGGCGCATCTCGCGGCTGCCGCCATTTGCTCCACCCGCTTCGGGTCGCTGGCCAGCTGGCGTACGGCCTGAACCACTTCGTCGGGCCGATCGGGATCGGCCGCTATGCTGAAGCCGAGCCTTTCGCCCAGGGCGACGGCGTCGGTCTCGCGGGGCGCCACGGCCACAATGGGTTTTCCTGCCGCCAGAATGCCGTACATCTTGCTCGGCGCCACCACGCCCTCGAGTCCGCGTTTTACCGTGATCAAATGAGCGTCGGCCGCCGCAAGCACCGACGGGACGCTTGGGGATGGAAAGAAGGGGAGAAATCGGATGTTTGCAGCACCGCAAGCCAAAGCTTCCATTTCCTTTCGCTGCGCGCCCTCGCCGACGAACACCAAGCCAGTTCCGTCGTCGGTCAGCTGCTTTACAGCGGAGATGACTGTCGGCCAAGCTCCATAAAAGCCCAGGTTACCGGCATGCAACAAGACAAAGCGAAAATCACCGCGGATCGTTCGGATAACTTCAGGATCGAGTCGCGGTTGTTGCGCGCCAAGTGGTGGAATTTCGGCACCGTCCCGTATAATTTCGATTCGATCTAGGCGAACACCCTTAGACCGGATCCGCTCGCGCATGTCTTCGCCCAGCACAATTACCTTGGTCGCTCGGCGCATCGCCCAGCGATGGAGTTTTTCCCAGATGCGCGAAAATATGCCAGGCTCGACGATTGAGCCGCCGACCGCCATGTCGGGGTACATGTCGCGAATGTTGTAGAAATAGGGCTTACGCTTCAGCAGCGCCAAGAAAGCGCCGATGATTCCGGCAAACGGCGGATCAGTCATGGTTAGGACCGCGTCGCAGGGCGCGAACAGCGCCCGCGGAATAACCAGTGCGGTATAACTCAGATAATTCAACACCCTTCGCTTCATCTGGATGCGCGGGAAATCCGTCGACCCTACCCGAACGATTCGCACCTTGCCCGACACTTCTGTCTGAAACCAACGCCAGGGGCGCCGCTCCGTGGGATCGTAGGAAGGCCGACCGCACAAAATGGTCACCTGGTTTTCCCTTGCCAGGGCGCCTACCACCGTCTCTGCCATTTTCGCAGTGGCCGAAGTATCCGGCGGATAGTAGAGATTTAGCAGCAGAATGCGCACTGCAGGATTGTACACGGGAGCTTGCGGCTGCTCGTTGCAAGCGTTTCGTCATCAGGCTACATTCGGCAAATTCGGCAAGCAAAACGGCTCGTTGTGGTGTTTCAATTAAGTATGAGCTTGCGTTGGAGCATTATTCTGCCGCTGGCCGGATTGCTCCTGTTTACCGTAGTCAGTTACCAGTCCTCGCGCGTGAACGACGAATTGCAGCGTTCGCCCAATCGGTATTTCTGGTGGTCGTCGCTTCGGCTCGATACGGATCCATTGAACCGGAACCCGAAGCCGGCAGACCGCTGCCAAGATGACCCGCAACACTGCGCCGGCTGGGATGTGTCGTCACCGCGAGTCGCGCCCGGGTGGCTCGACAAAGTGTTGGTGGTGTCTGCTTTTCCCGCGTTCCTGGCCGCTTTTGCGCTGGTGCTGGCGTTCGGAAGACAAGGCGCCAGCGAAGTGCTGATCTTCATGGTAGTGATGCCAACGTTTCTCTTCGGGTGGTACTACTTCATTGGCCGTCTGATCGAACGCTGGCTTTACAGGCGTGAACGCGCCAAGAGAGTTCCGCTAAAGATGACTTGAAGGCGTGCTTATGGCCGAGTGATCAAAAAGTCGCCGAGCACCAGCGCGTCCATCCGCGTTCGCTCGAAGCAGTCGATGGCTTCTTGCGGCTTGCAGACGATCGGCTCGTTGTCATTGAAGGAAGTGTTGAGCACCACGGGTACGCCGGTTTGCCGCTCGAATTCGTGGATCAATTTCCAGTAGCGCGGGTTGGCAGTCGGGGTAACGGTTTGCAGCCGCCCGGTGCCGTCTACATGAGTCGGTGCGGGTATTTTGTCGCGCTTCTCGCGCTTCACCGCATATGCCATGGTCATGAACGGCGAAGGATGCGCTTGTTCGAACCACTCGCCGGTCCTCTCGGCCAGAATCGACGGAGCGAATGGCCGGAAGACCTCTCGGTGCTTGATGCGGCGATTTAGAATTTCTTTCATCTCTGGCCGCCGCGGATCGGCCACGATACTCCGGTTGCCCAGCGCACGCGGGCCCCACTCCGCGCGGCCCTGAAACCAACCCAGAATCTTCCCGTCCGCGATCATCGCCGCCGTCTTTTTTAGCAGCTCTGGCTCCGGCAGTTCACTGACCGTGCCGCCGTTTTCTCCCAGGCGGGACGCTTGCAATGCCAAGCGGATCTCTTGGCGCGAAAATTCCGGCCCCCAATAGGCGTGCTCCATCACGAATCCCCGCGGATTTCCCAACACTTGATGCCACACAAACTGCGCCGCGCCTACCGCGAGCCCGGCGTCGCCTGCCGCAGGATGCACGTAGACATTTTCAAATCCCGTCGAAGCGGGAATTTTTCCGTTCGCCACGCAATTGAAAGCTACGCCGCCCGCCAGGCACACCGATTTCATTCCGGTTTCTCGATGCAGCCGCTCGAGCATTCCCAGGTACACTTCCTCGAGCCGCACTTGCAGCGAACATGCCAGATTCTTGTGCCGCTGCTCGATGGATTCTTCTGGTAAACGGACTCGCCCCAGTTTGCGTGGCATCTCCTCCGAATACATTTTCCCCAGTACCGGAGTCTTGTCCGCTTCCGCCCAGCTCATCTCTGGTCCGCTACGATGGTGCGTGAAGTATTCCAGTCCCAGGTGAAACCGCGTCCCGTTGGAATGCACGATCTCCCGGAACTCCGGGAGAAACTCAGGCTCGCCGTAAGCGCCCAGCCCCATCACCTTGTATTCGTCGCCAAATTTCAAAAAGCCCAAGTATTGCGTCACCGCGCTGTAGTACAGTCCGAGCGAATGCGGAAAGGCCACCGATCCGTGAAAATTCATCCGCCGCCCGAAGCCGGCTCCCCACATCGAGCTTGCAAAATCCCCAAGTCCATCTGCGGAAAGCAGCGCCGCCTCTTCGAACGGCGAACAATAAAAAGTACTGGCCAAGTGCGCGACGTGGTGTTCCACGCGATGGAACTTTGCTGTCAATTGCTCCGGCGCAAGCTCGAACGCCGCCGCCAGCGCTTCGGGAATTCCAGTGAACTTGGCCAGCACTTTCGCGCGTTCTCGCGCAAACGACGGCATCCGCAGCGCGTAAAACAGTTTGGTACCCAACCGCGCGTACGGATTTCGCGGCACGGCGACGTGATCTACTTCTGCCAGCGTGATCCCCGCGGCTTGCAAACAATAACGAATTGCCGCCGCTGGAAATCCCGCGGCATACTTCACACGGTTGAAGCGCTCTTCTTCCACCGCTGCAACCAGGTTCCCGTCGCAGAGAATCGCCGCCGAAGCGTTGCCGTGATACGCGTTGATTCCAAGTATGTTCATTTCGCTGTAGCGGCTGGACTTTCAGTGTAACCCAGTTGCGGAAGCGGTCAGTCCAATGGCGCCGCGCCGCCCCGGCGCGCCCATTCATTCAGCGCAAAAATCGCCCACGGCCGCGACCACGAGGTTTTGCCCGCCAGAAACGCTTGCCAGACGCCGCGCACGCCGTCCGGTTTCAATAGCCCGGCAAGTGGCGGCGCGATATGCGCTAAACTCTCCGCAACGCGCCCCTTCAGCGGTCCGCCCAGCCATTGTTCCCACGGTAGCGTAAATGTCCGCTTCCCCCGCCCGGTAATCTCCACCGGCAACAACGATCCGAGTGCCTCCACCAGCAGCGCCTTCTGCAGGCCATCTCTTCGCCGCGCTACATCCGGCAACGCGTTCACAAACTCCACCAGCGGCGTGTCCAATAGCGGCACACGCACCTCCAGCGATCGAGCCATGCTCACCGAATCGGTGTCACGCAGCAGGGTGCTCACCATATACGAACGCATTTCCATCCAGCCCACCGCCGCTGCGGCTTCCATGTGCCGCGCTTCATCGGCCCCGCGCTGCAGCCACCCGAGCCAAGTCGGCTCCAGCGAATATCCGTCCGCAGCCACAGTGCTCGCCCGAAATCGCGGCTCCATCAGCTTTTCAAGCTGCCCGGGAGGAAACAGCGTTCGCGCAAAATAATAGGCGTGCGGCAGCAAAGAAGGGGCTCTCCAAACCGCAGCCGCCTTCCTCGCCGCATCCGGCGAACGTCCTGAACCGCCTGCCGCGCCCAGGATTCCGGCGCTCGCTTTACGCCACCCTGCCGGTACAAACTTAGCCACGCCAGCCAAACGCGCCAGCCGCGGCGTATCGGCAAACGTTGAGTACCCCGCGAACAACTCGTCTCCTCCCAACCCCGAAAGCGCTACTTTCAATCCCATCTGTCGCGCCGCCCAGGACACAAAATAAGTATTAATTCCGTCCATTGTTGGCTGGTCCTGCGCCGCCAGCGCCTCATCGAGCCGCGCCGGAATCTCTTCACCCCTCAGCGCTAGCTCGCTATGTTTCGTTCCGCATCGCTGCGCCACCACGCGCGTCAATTCCGATTCGTCGAACTCCGTTCCCGGAAACGCCAGCGTAAAACTCTGAATTCCCGCATGCTCGCGCGCCGCCAGCGCCGCAATTGCTCCTGAATCCAGTCCGCTCGATAAAAACAGTCCCACCGGCACATCGGCAATCAAATGCGCGCGCACGCTGTCTTCCAACATCGGCCGCAGCGCCTTAGCCGCCGCCGCAAATGTCTTCGGCGCTCGCGGATCCTTTGCCGCCGGGCTCCGCCGTGGATCCCACCACGGATGCGTGCGTGGCAGCCGCCGCCGGTCCGGAATGTACAGCAGTACGCGGTGCCCGGGCGGCACGGAAAACACGCCCTCGAATATCGTCACCGGCTCGCTGACGCTCCCGAACAACAAATACGACGTCAGGGCATCCTGCGAAATCTCGCCCAGCGAGATCCCGCTCGCCATCAGCGCCCGTACTTCCGACGCAAACGCAAAACCTTCGGCCGTCTGCGCGTAGTACAGCGGCTTGATTCCCAGCGGATCGCGGGCCAGAAATAACACCGGACTCGCATTGTACTGCTTGCGAAAATCCGCAATCGCAAACGCGAACATGCCGCGCAGCTCACCGAGGCACTCTTCGCCCCACTCCTCCCAGGCATGCACCAGAATTTCCGTATCCGATTGTGTTGTGAACCGATGCCCGCAGCGCGCCAGTCGTTCGCGCAGCTCACGGTAGTTGTAGAGCTCTCCGTTGAACACCACTGCAACGTCGAGCGTTTCGTTCCAGATGGGTTGCTGTCCGCCGGCAAGATCAATGATGCTCAACCGGCGCATGGCCAGCGCCAGCCCCGGCGCTCGCGGATCCCCGATCAAGAAGCCTTCGCCGTCCGGACCGCGATGGCGCATCGCCGCCGCCATAGCCCGCACGCGCGATTCAGCATCTTGGCCGGTGTTCAGGAATGCGACGCCGCAGATTCCGCACACGTTGCTATTTTATCTCAGGCGTCGTGAAAAAAGCCGATCCCGCCCGCGCCAAATGCGACCGCAAACGGAACCGTGGCATTTTCAGTTTTCGATCGGCGTACCTGGCCAGCAGTTGCCGCAAGATACAAAAAAACAAGGTCACCCAAGCCGCTAACGTCAGCGCAAAAAACGATTCCCGCTCCAGCAGCAGGCTCCAATCCAGCTTTTCGTCCCATCCGGGGAAAATACCATCCAAAATCGGCCGCAGCTGCAGCCCTTGTAGCGGAAGTCGCGCTACCCTCACGTGCGCAAAATTTTCGTAATTGTATTCCTTCGGATAGCCGGGCACCTGACCGATAACCTCGGCGAAGGTTTGCGGATTCCTCAACTCGCTTCGCGTCACCATTTCGCCTGCTGCGTTTCTCAGGATCACCCGGTACGTCGGGTCCACCACGATCCATCGCCCGTTCAACTGAACTTCCGCCACCACATGCTTCGTGTTTCGATCGGGAGTCAGCAGCAGCAGCCGCCGCGCCTGCAGGTTCGAACTGCGCGCCAGATTCAAGAACGCGTTGGTCGCCGTACCGCACACTGAAAGCAGTTGCTCATAGTTCAGCGTCTTTTCCGGGTCGCGCATCGCCAGACCGGTCGGAGTCGAATCCCCCGAACGCGGTGGCCCCTTGCGCATCCAGTCCAGAATGGCCTGTATTCTTTTCTCGGGCGTCACTCCGGCCGGCACGATGGCATCCGAAAACCCGTCCAGATACCGCCGCACCGAATATTCCCAGCTGGCCGAATACACCAGCGCCAGCAGCGATACCAGCAGCAGCACGTTGACGGTCCGCCAACTGATTCGAAACAGGTTTTGCCCCATGCTCAACACACTGCTAACCCCGGTCTGCGTCCTTTCGTATCGAACCAGTCGGTCCAGCGAACTTTGCGTACAGCCGCTCCATTTGGCTTACCGGTTCGTCCCAGCCAAGACCGCGCGCCACGCTTTTTCCGCCCTGGGCCAGACGCTCGCGCAACCGGCCATCAAATAATACCTCTTTGACGGCAGCCGCCACTTCGGAAATTTCATGCTGAACCACGATTCCCGCCATGCCTGCCAACAGCGGCGCGATTCCGCAGTTTTCGGTCACCACAACGGGCGTTCCGCAAGCCGCCGCCTCTGCCGCCGCATTTCCGAAATTTTCGTTCTGTGAGGGCAGCACGAAGACATCCGCGTCGCGGTACGCCGCCCACTTTTCTTCGCCAAAGAGACTGCCCGCAAAAATTACCCGTGTCTCGACGCCCAGTTTTCTTGCTTGGGATTCCAACCGCAGGAGCATGCCGGACTCGTCCGGCCCTGCGAATACCAGCCGCGTCGTATTTCCTTGTATGTGCGCGGGAAGGCGTGCGAACGCCTCCAGCAATAATTCCGGGCTTTTTTTCACGGAAAGGCGGCCCAGGAAGAGCACCACTAGAGCGTCGGCCGGTAGTCCGTGCTTTGCGCGAAAAGCTCCCCGCTTCGGCAGGTCTCTCGGTGTCATTACGCCGTTGCGCCGCAGCTCGATCTTCGCTCGGGGGATTTTACCTTGGCCAGAGGGACCATGACCCTTCGCTAATTCCTCGGCTTCCTGTTCCGACGTAACTACCACGGCCGCCGCGCCGGACAGCATCGCCCTGCCCCACATGGCGTGATACAAATACTTCAGCGCAATATTCCGCACGATCGGCACGAACATCCCGATCGGCTCAACCACGTATGGAATCCCCTGCTTCCGGCATGCCCGGGCCACCGCCGGCCCCAGCAGATCGTACAAACCAAAGATGTGAACCGCGTCGAACTGCTCGAGCCGCGACCGGCAATACTGCCCGGCCGCCGGACTCCAGCTCAACGCGCGATAGCGAAACCAGGTCGGCAAGTAGACGCTTTGCACTCCATTCGCTTCCCGCGTCCAGCCAAATGGCGATTGCTGCGAACGCGCCGCCTCCGGCTCGCCTTGTCTGCGTCGTTCAAATCCCCAATCCGTCGAAAGTACCGTCACGCTGTGCCCTCGCTGCGCCAGCCCATTGGCCAGCGCCTCGACCTTCACCGGCGGCCCGCCAAATTCATAAAACGGCGCGTAGGATTGCGTGACGCTCAGGATTCGCATAGCTCGCGCAAAATCTTCCGGAAGGACTTCGCAAAAACAGGGAATCGAAATTCATTCTCCACGCGCTGCTTCCCGCGCCGGCCCATCTCTTGTCGCAGCGTCGCATCGCTCAACAGAGTTTCCATCGCCGTTGCCAGTTGCGCGGCGTCTCCATGCGGCACCAGGTAACCCGTTTTTCCGTCCTCGATAACTTCCGGCGCTCCTCCGTGCGCTCCGCCGATCACAGCCTTTCCGCACGCCATGGCCTCCAGATACACCAGTCCGAAGCCCTCGCCCCGGCTTGGCAGCGCGAACAGTTCACAACGTCCGTAACACGCAGCCAGTTCCTCGTAGCTCAATTTCGAAAGAAAATGCACGTGCCGCTCGACGCCCGTCTCTGCCGCCAGATCTTCCAGCCAGGCGCGATCGTCTCCATCTCCCGCCGCCGCCAGTTGCAGTTCCGGCCAGCGCGGCAGCAGCCTCGGCAGCGCCGAGATGAGCGTGTCCATCCCTTTATAGCGCTCGTCGGCGCGCCACCGCCCCACTGTCAGCACCACTTGTCCCTGCGGAAAATTCGCGGGCACCGGATTCTTGCCTGCATTCGCCGCCAGCGCCTCGAACTGCGGGTCCAGCGCCCAGGGCAACACGCGGATCTTCCGGGTGTCTACTCCCTGCTCCGCCGCCACGTGCTCTGCCGTAAATTTGCTCGGCGCCAGTACCAGGTCCGCCTTGCGCAGCGCGTTTCTCCGCATTCGCGGCAATGGCTGCCACACTTCCACTCCGTGCGTGCACAGGATGGTTTTCAGACCCGGCGAGACCAGCCGCATTGCCCGCACCACCGGCGACAGATTCGGATGCCCGGCCACCACGATTTTCGGCGTTTTTTTGCCCTTACCCGAAGCCCGCCGCGCGCTCTTCAGCGCCGCCGCCAGAAAATTTCCTTTCGCGCGTCGGCTTCCGGTGAAAACGATCTCCCGCCCGGTCACGTTCAGCCGCTGCAACTCCGCTTTATCGTTCAGGCTCAAAATGCGGCATTCCAGCCCGCGGCTCGCTGCAAATTCTGTCATCACCGCGGCCAGGTGCCGTCCCGCCCGCTGCACTCCGCCCGGGGCATCCAGTTCCGGAAACAGTCCGATCAGCACGCGCCGAGTCTGCCTTGTGCCCGTTTTCTTCGCAAGTATCCCCCTTTTTTTAGTTGCAGCGCTCCGCGTTTTAAAAATCCCTTATACTTAGCCAAGTGATAATCGCGCCGCCCAGATTTCGTCGGTTTCTTCCGCACCCGTTTCGACCTCGTTGGGCCGTGCCGGGCCTCTTTTTCCTTGTCGTGCCGCTTCTGTTTCTCCAAGAACTCAAGCCACGGGAGCTGAACCGCCGTTCCGCGCCCGCACGTCCCGGTCCCGATTTGCCGGACCATACGCTCACCGATAATTTGGCGGGCATCCTCTCTTCTCACCGGCTGAATCCTCCGCTGCGTGCTGGCGCTCGCTTGCGCTTCAGCCCCGATGGTTCGCACCTGCTGATTCAGGATCAAGCCGGCATTTTTGTTCTTTCTCACAAACCGCTCAAGATTCTCCTGTACGCCGACATTGGCAGAGCGTACCCCGCCGCGTTCTCGGCCGACTCGCAGGGACTCTCCATTCTCGGGCGTGACCTGGTGCTGACCGCGTGGCATTTTTCCGAGCCGGACAAACCGCAACGCCGCGAGTTGCCCGTGCAGCGTGGTTGTCTGGACGCTCAGCTCTCTCCCGACGCCGCTTGGATCGCCTGTTTCACTCCAGAGTTTTTTCTGGATCTCTATCGCGCCAGCGATTTCCAGCGCGTTTATTCGCAGCGTCTGGGCTCTGCGTGGGCCGAAATGGCTCTTATCCCTATCGCCAGGAACCGCGATTCGCCTCTTTCCATTCCTTTCGGTTTCATGGCTGCCGATTTTTCCGCTCTGGCCGATCGAGGTGCTTTCCGCTCTGCCATCTACTTTGCGCCCGATGCGAAGTTCCTGCTGGTGAATGAAGAAGCCGCTTCCTTTCTCCTCGACCTTCCCTCGCTCCGCAAGTCCAACGTTCCGGGCGCCATTCACAAAGTTGCCCACGGCATCCTGGGCTTTCCCTCCGAAGATCGTGTTCTCGTGGTCTCGGAACCAAATTCGAAAAAGGATCCCATCCGCCAAATCATCTCTCTTACAACCGGTAGCTTCCTTGCTTCTGCCGCATTTAGCTCCGATTCGGCAGCAGTTGCCGGCAATCCGCGCTTCGCATTGCTCACGAATTTTGACGCTCCCGGCGTTACCCTTTTCGACCTCGAGAAAAACACCGCGCTTCCTACACCGCCCAACCTGGGCGCCGACGTATACGGCGACGATCTGGCCCTAATCAACGCCGAGGGGGAACTGCGCCTTTATCATTTGGGCGATGAACAACCGTCCGCCGTAGGCCGTCTGCCGCTCGGGTCGGCTCCCCCGCTTCGTTCCGCTCTGCCGGACCCTTCCTTGAGCACTCTCGCTTTGTCGCTCAATGGCGCCGGTGCGGTTTTTGACCTGGCAACCGGAAATCGCCTTTCCGCTTTCCGGAACTTTCAAGGAGTCTCCTTTGCTTCCTCGGATTCCGCCTTTCTGAGTGTCGTTCTTTATGGGAAAACGTCTCCGGGTATCCTGCATTGGGCAAAAAACCAAGTACCGCCGCCAGACGCGCCCGCCTGGACTGACGACAAGACTTTGGACCTCATTCCGTCCCGCAACACCTTCATCTCCTATTCTTTCCATAACGATACAGGTATTCGCGGTCCGCTGATCGGTCCTAAGGGCGAAGTTCCATTCCTGCTTCGCGGCCTAGACCCGGCAACCGGCCGCGAGCTCTGGCATCACCAGTACGACAGGGATTCGCCGGTTCCCTTTTCTGATCCTCAGGGCAGCCGTTTGGTCCTGGGATGGAAAGCGCATGCTCTCGCGGCAGAAACTGCTGCGAAACGCTTTCCCGCCGCCCGGGAGGCGTATAAGAAAACAAAGCTCAAGGATCAGGATTCTTTCTTCGAAGTCCTTGATGCCGCTTCTGGCGCTTCGGTCGGAGGTGTCCTCGTCCAGTTTGGGAGCGGTCCCGTCAGCTTTGATTCTGCGTTTTCGGCCGGCAATTTTCTCTTTCTTACCAAAGACAAATACCGCCTTACTGTTTTCCGGCTGAACGACGGCACTCTGCTCGGCAGATTTCGCGGTAACGATCCTGCCGTTAGCGGCGAGGCGAAATTGCTGGCCCTCGATGACGGCGCCGGCAAAGTCGCTCTCTACAATCTGGAAACTGCGGCCAAGCTTGCGGAACGCAAATTTCGCGACTACGTCAGCTACCTCTGCTTTTCCGAAAATGGCGATCGCCTTCTGGTTCTCACCGTTCACCAGATGGTCTACATTCTCGACGTGAAGAAAACCATTGAGGCGTTTCCCGCCGCACCTGCGCCTGCTAGGGAACCTGCTACCGAATCTTCTCCTGAAAGTCCTTAGCCACCAGTGGCACCAACTCGTCCATTTTATCCAGGTACACGTCGGCCGGATACTTCTCCCGGTCGTGCCTGCCAAATCCAAAGTTGACGATTGCCGAAATCATTCCCGCATTTCTCGCCGTCTGCACGTCCACTTCCGAATCGCCCACCATCGCCGTTTCGCTCGCCGCAACTTTCAAGTCGGCAACTGCCGTGTTCGCTCCCAATGGATCGGGCTTCTTCGTCGCAAAACTGTTCCCCCCGTAAATCACTCGGAAAAATTGCGCCAACCCAAGCTCCTCCAGAATCCGCACGCTGAGGTCCACCGGCTTGTTCGTCAACACCGCCATGGGCGTTCCGTTTAGTTGCTCCACTGTCTCGCGTACTCCCGGATACGCCCGCGTGTAGTCCAGTTTGTGCTCTTCGTAATGTCCCAGAAAATATTTCAGCGCCCGCTGTAGCAGCTCCGGATCAGCCTGTCCTCCCAGCGCCCGGCTGATCAGCACCGGCGCTCCCGAACCCACGTAGGTCGCTAGCAGTTCTGCCGGCAGTTCTTCCCGCCCGATCGCCCGCAGTGTCGCATTCACCGAGAGCACCAAATCCTTCTTCGAATCAATCAGGGTCCCATCCAGATCAAACACCAGCGCTCTCACGGATCCACGAAATTTCCTGTTCATCCTTTTATTATTCCATCCCGAACCGCTCCCAGGCGAATACTCGGCTGAACGCTCCGATGCGAATCCACCGGGTGCAACAAAAAACGCGTTGTCCTCCTGAGGTTTCAGCACTCCGGCGCCGAGATCGGAGGATCCCAGCTTCAACTCTGAACGGAATTTTAACGAGCGCGTCGCATTCTCCGCTTCGCTTCGATTAAACTAGAGGTTTCAAATTTCGTGTACCGGAGCTGTGTAGGATCCACTCCTTGGGGGTCGCAGCTTTAGCTGCGACATCTGTACTTGGCGCCAAACTGGGCTTCCCCCTGAAGGATTGTTTTATGGGCCTGCACAACTCGAATCAACACACCGGAGAACTCATGGCCCAGGTATTCCCGTTTCGCGCGTTTCGCTTCAACCCTCAACTCGCGCCCTTTGACCGCGTTCTCACTCAGCCTTACGACAAGATTTCTCCGCAGCGCCAGGCCGAATACTACGCGATGCATCCGCACAACTTGATCGCCGTGGAAAAAGGCCGCACCAGCGAACGGGACGA
>AR_comb_assmDRAFT_10290774_pt1 | contig 12852 bp, 13 predicted proteins | sample ArasoioldDNA_FD_10543 | JGI IMG/M metagenome (IMG submission 10543) | reverse complement strand
CGCGCGAGAGATCGAAGACGACGGTGGCGCGGCGGTTCTCGGTCCGATGCAAGCCGTAGTCGGGCGCGCGGCCGGAAATCGCGCAGGCGATGTCGAGGAAATCTCCGTACCGATTGGTGCGCGCGCCCAGAACGGAGTTGCAGAACACGACCGCGTTCGATTCGCCCCAGGCGACCTGGCTGCCGAGCCGCGGGCGATGGCCGGCCTGGTAGGGCGCGCAGGTCCACGTCGATTCGCATCCGAGCTGTTGATACGCGGTCATCATGCGCCGGGCCATCTCGAGCTCGTGAGGCGGCAGCCGGTTGCGCGAGCAGCCGGTCAGATCGATCGCGCCAACATTGAGCGTCGCCCGAACCGCCGTCCTGGCCCCACCGGCGACCAGGCGTTCGGCGAACAGCGTCCCGGAGTCACCGTGATAGAGCGCACCGTCGATATGCGCGGACTCGATCGGAATGAGCCGGTCGGCGCCCATCAGCCGCGCCGTCTCCGCGACGATGCGCATCGCCATGGCGGCGCCGTCGCCATGCGCTCCAGCCGCGATCGCGCGTTCTTCGGTTGTGAGATGAACAGCCACTAGGGACCTAGTCTACTGTCACGGACGTCAACCACGGAGGACACGGAGCACACGAAGACGTTTCTCCAAACACCAATGCTGCTACGCAGCTTTGGCATTTAGAGAAGATTGCTCCGTGCTCTCCGTGTCCTCCGTGGCTAACGTACGTGTTAGACACATGCGGCCGTTACTACTTGGATAGTTGCGCCATCTTTGCGAAGTGCGTTTCGGCGCGCTGCTTCAATTCGTTCTCCGAGAGATCTTCCTTGCGGGTCGCGATCCACCAGTTGTAGCCGGCGGGATCGGTGAGAAGTCCTGCGCGATCGCCCCAGAACTGATCCTCCATCGGCATTGCGACTTTCGCGCCCGCATTGAGCGCGCGCTTGAAGAGCGCGTCGCAGTCGGCGACGTACAGCCAGAAGCCTGCCGGTGATCCGCCGAAGTCCTTTGGCCCCTTCCCCATCATCACGTCGTTGGCGTAGAACACCGAGTCGCCAATATGCACCTCTGCATGCATCACTTTGCCGTCTGGCCCAAGGCTTCGATAAATTTCCTTCGCGCCAAACGCCTCTTGATACCAGTCGAGCGTTTTGGCGGCGTTGTCCAAGGTGAGCTGTGGAGTGATCGTGTGAAGACCCTTCGGAACCGGACTTGCTGCTTTCGCCATGAAACCCTCCGTTCGAAACTTCCACTATCGCCACATTACAAAACGCGCGCAAGCTGAAGCGGTGTAAGGCAATGACGATTCAGTCGACCGACGCACTCAAGACCACATAGAATGCGTGGCCATGAAAGTCCTGGCCACGCTAGTCCTCTTGCTGTGCAGCGTCGCTCCCGGATCCGCCCAGACCATTCTGGGACGCTGGAGACTCCTCACCGCCGAAGACATTCGCGCCGATGGCAGCGTGGCCCGGTATCCGTGGGGACAAAAACCGATCGGCGCCATTGTCGTCGAGGGCGGCTACTGCTTCGTGCAGATCATGTCGAGCGACGTGCCTTCGTTCACCACTGGGAAGCCGATCGGCGAACAGATGACAGCGGCGCTGCTCAGCACCTATATCGCGTATTCCGGCGCCTGCGCGATCAACGACACCGATGGAAGCCTCTCCTTGAGGGTCGACTCGGCGTGGCGGCCTGATTACGTCGGCACCGACCAGAAGCGCTTCTTCAAGTTCGACAACGGCAAGTTGATTTTTGGTCCGGCGGCGGGATCGCTTCGTTCGGGCAACGAAGCATTGACGCGACGGCTGACGCTGGAGCGCGTCTCGCCTTAACGCGCCGGCTTCGCCAACACGCCGCGGTTGACAAACGCCTGAATCGCCTCACGCGTGGCATCGAGTGTATCGACGCCGCCTTTCGATCGCCACGTCGCGCTCGCGAACGTCAGTTTGCGCGTGTCGACGGTCAGTTGCCCGACCAGCCAGCTGACACTCTCGCCGGACTCGATGGTCGTCGCGCCGGTCTTCGAATTGAGCGTGATGCCGGGCCTCCAGGCCGCATCCAGCTGGTGCACGCCGCTCGCATTCTCGACGGTGCCCGCCGCTTGCACCATCGCCGCCTGCAGATGATCAACGAACGCCTTCTTCACGGGCAGCGCGCCGCCGTAGAACTTCATCAAGAACGCGAGCTGCTCGTCCGGCGAGATTCTCAAGCGGCCGTTGATCCAATACTGCGTGATCGGGCCAGAGGTGTCGGCGTTGCCGTACGCGAAGCGCTGCAGCCACTCGTGTGCGCGCTCGGCGCCGATGCGCGGCGCCATTCTCTGGAAGAACCAGAGGACTGACGGCTTCATCGCCGAGAGCACTGTGTGATCGAGGTTCCATTTTGGCTGATTGGGATGCCGCACGCCGTCCCACTTCTCAACTGCCGTTTCCGTGACCGCGCCGGTCTCGAGACCGACGAGTGCGTGGGGAATCTTGTAGGTGGACGCGGGCGAGAGCCGCGTCGCGCAATCGGCGGCCGATCCGCTCCAGCGTTGCGGCGGAGCGCCATCGTCGCTGACGACAATGCAGGAATGCGGCGCGGAATGCGCGGATGTCAATGCCGGAGCAACCGCCGCCAGCATGGCCAGAAGAAATCGTCTCAACACAGTCTCACCTGCGAAATGCCGCAGCCAGCAATGAAAGGATGACGCTGATCAGAATCGAGGACGTGATCGGAAAGTAGAAACGGAAGTTGTTTCGCTCGATGACGATGTCGCCGGGGAGACGGCCAAGCCAGGGAATTCGCGCCCCAAACGAAAACAAGGCGCCCAGCAACAACAACGCGCCGCCGACGATCATCAATATCCGGCCGACACCGAACACGCCGCCAGTATTACCCCTCCCGGGGCGAGACAGAAGTCTCCTGTTGCTGAGCTTTTGTCCAGACACGCGAGCTTAGCAAACAGAGGCAACTCACACATTTGTAAGGGTTTAGGGCTTACACAAGGCCTTGAAGCTGCGGGTACGTGGATTGCTCAAGGCAGCTCATCACTTCCCTAGCTACAGCCCTCGGCAACGCGCCACAGGCGCGCAATTTGAGCGAACGGCGTCGGCTCGCCCAGTCGATTCGGCCCGCCGTCGTGGCCGCGATTGCCCTCCTTGCGGCTGAACTGCTCTACCTCACCTTCCGGTTCGACACGCAGGGCCTCAGTCGGTCCGATTCCGCCTTCGCCTTAGTCCTTGGGTGGGCGCCGCACTATCTGCGGTTGTCCACCACGATCGCCGTTCTGACGATCGTGTTGGCGGGCGACGACCTTCTCCGAGGACTGCGCAGCGTCGCGGTTCCCGATTCTCATCGCTGGCGTCTCGCGCCGTTGGCCGTCCATGCCACCTTCCTTGCTGCATTCATTGGCCTGAGCGCGTCGCTCTTCGAATCCGATGCCGCAGCGTTGGCGCAGTTGCCGCTGGGCACCGTTGGCTGGTTCATCGCCGGCGCCGGTACTCTCGTCGCCTGGAGCCTGGCGGTTTTTCCGATCGCCAGTTGGGCTGCTGCCGCGAGAGCTGCGGGCATCAAGCTCGCGTGGGCCGCGGTCGCGGGCGGCGTGATCTGGTCGGCAGGATTCGTCACCGAACAGCTCTGGCGATCCCTCGCCTTTTACACCTTCGCCGTCGTCGAGTGGACGCTTCGCCTGATCTATCCGGTGACGATCAGCGACACGGCGCGGCTCGTCGTCGGCACGCCAACGTTCAAGGTCGCGATCGCGCCGGAGTGCTCCGGCTACGAGGGCATCGGACTGATTGTCGGCTTCCTGAGCATCTACCTCTGGTTGTGCCGCCGCGAGCTGCGTTTCCCGGCGGCGCTCATGCTGCTGCCGATTGGCGCCGTGACCATCTGGTTCGTCAATGCCTTCCGGATTGTCGCGCTCGTTGCGATTGGAACCTCCGGCTGGCCCGCGATCGCTCGCGGCGGCTTCCATTCACAGGCCGGCTGGATCGCCTTCAACGTGATTGCGCTCGGATTCGTCGCCGTGACGGTGCGGGGCGGGTTTTTTCAGCGGACGCGCACGGAGAGCCGAGACCTCGCGCCCCCGGACACCGCGACCGCCGCCTATCTCGGACCGTTTGCGGCGATGACGGCCACGGCGATGCTGACGGGCGCGCTCTCCGCCGGCTTCGACTGGCTCTATCCGCTGCGCGTGTTCGTGGTGGCCGGCGTTTTGTGGGCGTTCCGCAAGCACTACACCGAGATGAAGTGGTCCTTCTCGCCGATCTCGATCGCGATCGGCGCGGCGACGTTCGTCATGTGGCTGGCGCTGCTGCCCAGCGAGCCCGGCGCCAAGGATCTCTGGCCGACCACCCTCTCGAGCGTCCCCTTTTGGTCGTCCGCAGCGTGGCTTGTCATCCGCGGCATCGGCTACGTGGTGGCGATTCCGATTGTCGAAGAACTCGCCTTCCGCGGATTCGTAGGCCGGCGGCTGTTGAACGCGGACTTTCAGTCGATTCCGGCCGGACGTCTTTCGTGGCTGCCGTTTCTGGCGTCGTCGGTACTGTTTGGCGCCATGCACGGCCAGCTGTGGATCGCCGGCACGCTCGCCGGGATGGCGTTCGCGCTGGCGCTCTATCGACGCGGCGCGATTGGCGACGCCGTTCAGGCGCACGCGACGACCAACGCGCTGTTAATGCTCTACGCGCTGACGACCGGACACTGGTCAGCGTGGTCCTAACCGACGGCAGTGTTCAAACCAAGGAGGCGCCATGCGCGCACGGTGGATTGAGAAGGCAACCTACGGTCTTGGACTCTTGACGCTCATGCTCTCGCTCGGAACACCACTCTTTGCGACCGTAGCGGCGCCGGCGCCCGAGATCGACGCGAGCTCAATTTCTGCGGGGCTTGGCGTGCTCGCAGCGGGCGTCATGATTGTTCGATCGCGGATGCGATCGAAGTAACAACGAAGGGAGATAGGAATAATGAAATCACGCATTGTTAACGCAGCATGTTACGGACTCGGAGTCCTGGCTCTGGTCCTCGCCGTTCAAGGCCCGGCACTTGCGGGCGCATTGCCCCAGGCACCGGAGATCGACGGCAGCACGCTGTCCGCCGGCTTCGGGTTGTTGGCGGCGGGAGTCCTGATCGTCCGATCGCGGATTCGCGTGAAATAGTCACGGAGGACAGTTCAGTGAGAAAAAATATCGTGTGGTACGGCCTTGGCGTCATCGCCATGGTTCTTGCGGCTCACGGTCAGGCATTCGCGGGGGAGCCAGTCCGGACACCCGAGATCGACGCCAGCACCCTGTCGGCCGGCTTTGGGTTGTTGGCGGCGGGAGTTCTGCTCGTCAGATCCCGGATGAAGTCGAAGTAGGAGCAGCCAGAGGCACGAATCATGGAAGGCCTGCTCGCACGGGCGTCGGAGATCTACGCCGTCGACTACTTCGGCGCCATCATCGTCGTTGCGCTACTCGAGTGCATCGTCCCGCGTCGTGCCGCGGGCGATGCACTCAAGCTTCGATGGACGAGCAACTTCGGCATCGCCATCCTCGGCAGCGTGGTCATGAAGGCGGTGTTTCCAGCGTTCGGCCTGTTGGGCGCCGCGCTGAGCCAGCAGTACGGGGTCGGGCTGATGAACTTCATCGCGTTGCCGCAGTGGATGGGCATCGTCGTGACGGTACTGACGCTCGATCTGGTGGCTTATGGGCAGCACTACCTGCTCCACCGCGTCGACTGGCTGTGGCGAATCCATAGAACCCATCACAGCGACAACGACTACGACTTCACGACCGGCGTCCGCTTCCATCCGCTCGAAGCCATCATCACGGGGGCGATTGGATTTGCGGCAGTTACGGCCCTCGGCGCACCGCCGGCCTTCGTCTTCATCGCCACGCTGCTCGAAACCTTCAACGGGTTTCTCGAGCACTCCAACATCAGGATGCCGCGCACGCTCGACCGCCTGCTGCGCGTCACGCTGGTGACGCCGGCGATGCACAGCATTCACCATTCAAAGGCCGGAGGCGACAGCCAGACCAACTTTGGATCCATCTTCCCGTGGTGGGATCGACTCTTCGGGACCTATCGCGATCAGCCGTCCGTGGGCGAAGACGCGATGGCGTTCGGAGTCGACGGCTTCGAAGGGCGCCGCCACCAGATGATGCATTGGATGCTCGCGCACCCGTTTCTCAATGAAGCTACCGTCGCCGAGCCGACGAGAGAGCCGTCAACCGTCGCACCCCAGGCCGCATCGATCAAACACGATTGACACGATCGACACGGCGTGGAGCGCGATAGTCCAGATGCCGTTACAGGTTGAACTCCAGAATACTCATGGCTTGATGACGACATCCGTAGCGAGCGGCGGCGCGCTTGCCGGAGGCACCCGGGCATGCGTCGCCTGTTCGAACGCGTAGGCGAGCGCGATCAGACGCGGCTCGCTGAACGCGCGGCCGGAGAACGTCACGCCGGCCGGGCCGGGTCGCGCGTTGAAGCCGGCTGGGAACGGCGGCGTGACGACGTTATCGAAGAAGCCTGCCGGCACGACGATGCTCGGGTAACCCGCTTTGGCCGGCGTCCCGGCGCCGCTGTTTCCCGAGAAGAGGAGCGCGTCAAAGTCATCGGCGGTTCCTGGCAACGTATCAGGTCCGTTCAATACTGCCGCGATCGCTCCACGCGACCGCGTGATGTCCTCGGCGCGGTCAGCCTGATAGCGGAGCGTGTTGGCGCTGCCGGGTGACACGTCGAAGAACTCTGAGAAGATCGCGAGATCCTGGTCGTACTTCGTCGCGCCAGTGCCGAAGGCGATGTTGAAGGCAACGACGTCGGCGAGCGACTGGACCGGGAAGTGGTTGCGAACGTGGTCCTGGATGTACTGGTTGAGATCGCGCTTGAAGCCGTAGTTGAGCACCGTCGAGCAGCCTGGCGCGGGAGGGAAATTGGCCGCTGGCGGGCGCGACGGACAACCCGGCAGCTGTGCGGCCAGCGCGTTGACCAGCATGACAGTCGCGCCTTGCGCAGTCAGCGTCGCGATCGCGTTGTTCATGACGGTGGCCCGGTTCGCGGGAAATGGCGGCACCGCAATCCGCGCGCCCGCGAGCGCGTGTGCATCGAGGAACTGCGTATAGTCGCTGAAGCAGTTGCCGGGTGTCAGGCACGCGGCCGTTGCCGGATCCTTGGGATCAAAACCGGCGATCACGCCGAGCACGATCGCCGCATCGCGCACGGTTCGCGCCAGCGGTCCCGCGGTGTCCTGATCGGCGGTGATCGGAATGATGCCGTCACGGCTGATCAATCCGACGGTCGGCTTGATGCCAACAAGCATGTTCGCCGTCCCGGGACTCAGGATCGATCCGGACGTCTCGGTACCGATGCCGACGGCGGCAAGATTCGCGGCGACCCCAATGCCCGGACCGGAGCTTGATCCGCCGGGTGTCAACGCGGGGCGGCCGTCATTGAACGGACGCCCGAGGGCGTCGAGGTCCGGGCGCGGATCGGGCCGCGGATCGTACGGGTTGAAGCCGTAGCCGCCGAGCGAGCTGTAGCCGGCGGGCATCCCGTTGGTCAGGAAATTCGCAAACTCCGTCATCGTGGCCTTGCCGAGGATGATGGCGCCGGCGTCGAGGAGCTTCTGCGTGACGAAGGCGTCGGACTGCGGGATCGAACCGTCGAAAGCCACCGAACCTGCGGTCGTCGGCATCTTCTTGGTGTCGATGTTGTCCTTGAGCAGAACGGGAATGCCGAAGAGCGGGAGCTTCTGATACCCGGGAGCGCGTCCCTGGTTGGCCTCGCGCGCCTCGCGTACCGCGTCCATGTTGACGTGGATGTACGCGTTGAGGTGCGTCGCCGTCGCTTCTCCATCATAGGCGGCGATTCGTTTGAGGTACATCTGAACCAGTTGTTCGGCGGTGATGATGTCGTTCAGGATGGCTGCCTGGATCGACGGAATCGTCGCTTCGACGAGATCGAAGCGACCCGAGCCCGAACGGTTGTCTGCGACTAGTCTGGCGCTGAGAACGAGCAGCGCAATCCCGATGAAGACACGTTTCATGCGACGCCTCCTTGGGGGATAGCAGTTCTAACTCAATCGTTGGTATCCCACTACAGTTATTTGCGGCTCAGCTACGTGCGAAGGTCGACTATTCGAACAACGGCATCCGCGCGAAAGCGGGATCCTGAATCTCGTCGAGGAGCAGCATCAGTCCGACAGCGCCTTTGTAGAGACTATGGACATCGCCGGGATTGTCGGGCGGACGGTCCGGGTGCGTCGCGATGCGATGGGCGTACTGCATGGCGCGCCTCAGCCACTCCGTGTCGCCGGTGTGGCGATGCATGTTGAGCATGGCGTAGGCGCAGCCCGCCGCTCCGCAGCAGACGTTGTTGAAGCTGACCGGCTGCTCCCACATGCCCCACGCGGCCTTCGTCGCGAGCTCCAGGTAACGCGGCTCGGCAAATGTCTCGTGCGCCATCGTCCACAAGTGCACGTGGCCGGCGTTGCCATTGCACCACCCGGGCATCAGGCCGGGGTCATCGCCCTGAAGCTCCGCATGGCGCGCATTGAACCATCGCCAGACGAGACCGCGACCGAGCGGTGTCCCACAATCGGCGAGCTCGTCGAGTCGGGTGGTCACCGTCGCCGGTACGGTCTGGTCGGTCAAGGATCCGCGCCACTTCTGGCTCACCCGGCACCAGCGCAAGCTGCCGTAAAGAATCCCCGCCCAGCCGTGCGCCATTCCCAGAAACGTCAACTCGCTCGACTGCGCCACCGGCGCAAAGCTGTTGACTCGCTCCCACATGCCGGCGAGCACGCGATCGCCGAACGCGACAATCGGCGTCGCGTCGATGTATCGCGACGGACCGCCGTCCTCGAGAAGCATGGTGCATCCATGCAGAACGCTCATGCGGCCGAGGGTGATATCAAGACATTCGGGTTCGCCTTCGGCGGCGTGCAGGAAGGCCTCGATGGCGCCCTGTTCCGTCAGCGGATCGCCCATTGCCCTGCTGATCAGCGCGCGCACGAAATAGACGCCGCTCAACATGTGGTGCAGCGAGATCTCGCTCACCGAGTCTTTCGTGATCTCGAGTTTCTCGTTATAGAAGGCGCGCTCGTCGGTGCCCTCCGCCAGCGTCTTCGTGATCCAGAGATCGGCCAACGACAGGAGTGCAGGGTCGTCGCGGTGGCACGCGAGGCGGAGCATGGCGTAAGCAATGCCCGCCGCGCCGTGGTTCGCCGACGCGACCGGCAGCGAGTGGCCTTCACCGATGACTTCGCTGAACAACTCACCGTCCGGCTCGAAGCGCTTCAACACGTCCTGGATGAAGGGCTCATGGCTCTGGTCCGCAGATGCCGCAGGCTGTTTTGTGGGCGGCCGGATCGACCGCAACCTGCCGGCGAAATCACGCATCGAGGGAAAGCGCTCGGCAGGATCACGGTTGAGCGCGGTGCGGAGAGTCTGCTCCATCTCGGGCCACGGCTCGACGCCGAGATCTGACCACGATCGCGGATCGCTTTCAGCGATCTGGCGAATCGTCTCGTCATACTTGGGCGAGAAATCCAGGTGCGGCGAGCCCGTGACCATCTCGAACGCCATCGCCGCCACCGAATACTGTTCACCGGCAGGCGAGGACTGCGGCGGTTGCCGGCCCGAGACGATGGCTTGCGCGCACTCGGGCTCGAAGTACAGCCCCACGCCGGCACGCGGCGCGACGTTCAGCGGATGCGCCGGCGCCTCGAATCGCGCGTAGCCGAAGTCGACAACTGAGATCTCCCCCGCCGCATCGGCGAGGACGTTGCTGGGATGCACGTCGGAATGGATGACGCCTCGCTCGTGCAGGTGCACGTACGCATCGACGAGCCTCATCACCAGGCCATGCAGTCGGGCGAACGGCGCGTCCGCGTCGCCCGCGAGCTCCGGCGCCTGTCGCAGCTCCGCGGCGACCTGTGAAATCGGGACGCCATATTTCCACTCGCTCGCGAGGAAGTGCCTGTCATCGATCACGCCGGCGTCGATCAGTCGAGGACTACTGACGCCGTCGAGGTGTCGCAGTACCGCCGCTTCGCGTTCGAACATGGGGCCGAGGTCGACACGCGAGGCCGGGCGTGTCACCTTCAGCGCGACGTCGCCGTCCTGGGCCGATCGGGCGAGGAACACTTCCGTGTCCTCGACCATCTGCACGACCTGCCGGATTTCGAAGCGGGCGAACGCCTGTCCCGCGGACAACGTGGGAACAATCTGCACCTGTGGAGAGCTCGCATCGAGCAGCACGTTGGCATCGATCAGATGCCGCAGGAGAGGGAGCGCGCCCTCCAGCACGTCTTCCGGATTCGCCTGGGTGCTCTGACTGTAGTCGAGCACTGCGGCGACAATCGTCCGCGGTGTTTGAAATCGCCTGAGGAGCTCCGCGGCATCTGCGCTGACGATTTTCGACGGGGCCCGGACGTTGGGCCTCGTGATCGCCAGATCGCCCTCTTTGCACGTCAGCTTGTCGCGGACCGCGTCGGGCAGCTCGGCGACCGGGATGAGGAGCACGTCCTCGGGCAGGATGAAAGAGTCGGTGATAGCCATGGCGTTGTCGCGACCTACCGCCACAGCTCGGCATGCGGCGTCCACGTCTCGGTGTCGACGCCTTCGAGCTGCAGCCGTTCCAGCGCATACTGCCACGCCGGACGACGATGAGTGCCATTCGACGGGGTGCGCTTTGCCGTGAGCAGCGCGTTGGCGAGTCGATTCGTCAGCCACAAACGCCAGCTCTCACGGGGCTGCCAGTTGAGCAGCTGCTCGGAGGCGGGTGGATCGACGCCCCACGACAGGAGGCCGTCGTCATCAAGCGAGGCCGTGAATGGGACGCCGTGTGCCGGGCATCCTTGCAGCCGCGGCGCGAGAAGGTCCGCGGCGCTCCGCAGGTCGTCGAGGCTCTCGAAATACGCCACGATCTTGTCTGGCCGCAGAAGACCCTCGACGTCAGCGCCGACCTTGAGCTGCAGCGCCCGTGTGTCCGTCAGTGTTCTCAGGGTGACAGCGAATACGTTTTCGACGAACTGCGGCATCGGGCTGACATACAGCTTGTGTGTGGTGGGGGTGGCGGCCGATGGACCCTGACGCCGCGTCGCCCACGAAAGCCAGCCTACATGTTCGGAGTCGTTGTTCTGCGCGTCGCTGTCAACGTCGCCGACTTCCTGCCAGTGACTCGACACAAACGACGCGTACCGGCCACCGCTCCTGACGCCCAACCGCTCGGCAACCGCCTTTCGATTGGGAAACGCATCGCGCCAGCGATTCGTGATCGGCAGCCGGTGATAGTTGTAGAGACGCAGCGAGAGCTGAAACGTATCGGCAAGATTGAGAGCCGCGCCGTACTGAAGTGCGCTTCTCGACAGCTGCTGAACCCAGCCAGTCGCCGAGTGACTCGACGATGGACCGAAAAACAGCCCGTACGCCTCCGCGCCGCTAAGAAAGCGCTCGCCATCCGCGATCTCGAGGACCTGATCGAGGACCAATCGGGAGATTCCCGCGCCCGTGTCGGCGGCCAGCATCTCTCGGGCGTAGCCGGGCAAGGCGCCGGGCTCTTTCATCGTGAGGAACAGCAACGCCGTCTCACGCGACACCGATTTCACGCTCATCCCCGAGTCGCCGACGGGTCGCAGCACGCCGTAGAACTCGGGCTGCTTCTTCAGGTCGGAGAGCATCTCCTGCTGGTCGGCCGGCAGCCGATCGAACACGACCAGCTCGTACGAGCCGTTCGATCGAAAGACCGCGCGATCGAGATCAATCGGCGCAGCAGGCAAGTGCGGATTCGGCATGCATTCGTCTCCGATGCGGCGAAACCCCTTCGCGCGCATAAGCAGACCTGACTGGCCCATAGGGCCAGCCAGGTCCGAGTAGCTACTTCTTGTCGCCCTTTCCCTTGGCGGCATTGCGCTGCTGCTGCAGTTGTTCGAGCTGCTGCTTGAGCGCTTTCTCTGCTTCGTCGAACTCGGCTTCGGACCGGGGCCCGGTAGTCTGTTTGAGGATTTCCTGGTGGACATCCACCTGTCTCAATGTTTCCTGCAGCTCGGTGCGCAGGATATCGAGGTCGCTGGGATCGCTGACCTCGCGCATCAGAACTGTCGCCTGTTCATAGATGGTGAAGTCGCGGATCGTTTTTGGCGGGACCGAAGCAATCGGCTTGCTCAGACAGATGCAGGTCAGTAGACGCGTGAGGCACTGGCACTGCGTCGGAATCGCGCAAAACGAGATCGGCTTCGTGTTACATGGACAGAATGTGGGACGAAACGTGCACGGCTTATACGTGCAGAGGCATGGTGGCTGCGAGTACAGCGGACACGGTCCGAATTGCCAGTCCTGCTGTGGCATGAACTGCATATTCAGATCGGAGAAATCGAACGGCATATCCCTCTCCTTTCAGTCGAGCTAGACGGTCAGCACCGCAGCGCGGTCCGCCGCTCGAAGAAAGCCCAGTGACCCAGACGGGATGTGCGATCGATCGCGCGCCGGCCCGACGCGCACAATGAATCTCGCACGCTAAGCCCGCTGTCGAAGTGTGTCAAGCAACAAAGCGGCAACAGAGCTGAGCAGTACTGTTGAGAAGTGATTTGTCTGTGCAACTCCTCAACGTTTCCAACGGCGCAACTCACTGATGATTCGTTGAGCTTCGCCGCGAGCGAAGGCGCTCGCGAGGGTGTATAACTCGACCGACATGGAAGCTCCGCGCCGGCGGTGGATTCCCGTGACGTTTCTGATCTGGCTCGGCTTGTTTCTCCTCGCCGCCGAGCTCAACTCCGACCGACCGAACATGGGCGACCCGCGCTGGTCGCGCCAGTGGTACGCGTCCTACCCGGACGGCGAAGGGATGTTTTACGCCTGGGTCTTGCCGGCGCTCGGCATCGTCTGGAC
>AR_comb_assmDRAFT_11410636_pt1 | contig 12857 bp, 7 predicted proteins | sample ArasoioldDNA_FD_10543 | JGI IMG/M metagenome (IMG submission 10543) | reverse complement strand
GCATGTTCACGCAAGTAAGGACTGGAGGCTGAAGCAAGCCTGTTTTTCCCGGGAACGCTGCCGCATGCCGCAAGGAGACCAATCAATACTATGTAAATAAGGTATTTTACTGTCTCAATTTTTTGAGTTGGACGCTAACTGCTCATGCTTCTTATTTTCAAAAACTCTTAAAGAGTCGTTGTTGGAACTAACTAGCACCACCGTGCCCGTTTTTGTCTTAATAGACTTAATATCTTTTACATTAAAAGGAATAAAGAAGCCGCTCTCCATCGGTTTGGTGGAAACAAAATTTCCCTTCCCGTCCCCTTTCAAAAACAGGCCAGGAGATGCATCTGCTGCTGTGGTTTCTACCTCTACATCAAATTTATTTCCGCCTAAAAGAATATCTTTTTTGCCATCGTTATTAAAGTCTGTGATTTCAATGGCATTTACAGTTGAAAACTGTGCTTCCACTGGAAGCTTTTTTATATTAAACTTTCCGTTCTCATTCACGAATAACACGCTCGAAAACAAGTAGACCTGTTTATGGAAAGCCGTTTCAATCTCTTCTCCTAAGATTCCCTTTAAATCAGATTCAGCAAACGACAAATAAGTCGGAAACTTCTGTGCGATCATCGGGCACTGTTGCGATGTGCATTCTCGCCCACGAATCGGGACCACGATGTCATTGAGGTGTTTGGCAAGAAAAATATCATTGGTTCCGTTATTATCGAAGTCCTTAGCGTATACCTCAAATGGTTTTTGTTTGCTGGCCGAGAACTTGTAATTCTCTCCCAGGTTTCCAGCAACCAGGTCAATGTCGCCATCACCATCAATATCATCGGCAACTATTTTATTCCACCATCCTTCAGTGCTATCGAGATTGAATTTATTGGAAACGTCTGCCAATTTTCCTCCGGCAAATTGGAAAACCTTTATCGGCATCCATTCGCCTGCGATAATCAATTCTGGTATTTTATCTCCATTTAGGTCAGCACTTGTCGCAGTCTTAACCATGCCAATAGTTGATAGCGCTGATGCAATATCTTTCGTTTTATCAACCAGCTTTCCATTATCATTTATCAGTAAGTAGCTCATCGGGGACCTTGGATACTGATGCGGCAGTACTTCACCGCCGCGAAAGATATCAAGGTCACCATCGCCATCGGCATCAAATGCAAGAACAACAGAACCACTACTTGCAGTAACCGGTAAAGATCCTTTCGTAAAATTTCCCTTCCCATCATTGATGTATAACCTGTCCTGATACATATCTGAACCTTCCGGATATTCGCTGCCACCACTAACAACGTACAAATCGAGATCACCATCTTTGTCCACGTCAAAGAAAACAGAACCCAGGTCCTCATACTTTTTGTCCGCTTCAAACGCAGGAGTTATTTTCTTGATGAACTTTCCCCGTCCGACCGAGCCATCCCCGCCTGAATGACTCAGTCGGGCAGGCGGGCCGGCATTCTGTTGCAGGTATAAACACGCGGCCTGATCTTTCGCGCCACCTACAAAAAAATCTTCCGCTCCATCTCCGTTCACATCACCGGTAGATATAAAGGGCCCACTTTTCGAAAACCCGTGCGGCAGCAACACCTGATCCTTGTATTCATCATACACGTTTTCCTTATGCACAAAAGGTTGTGATAATACCTGGTTCGTTGCTTCGTCAAATAATTGGTGAACTGTGGGCATGGGATGGTGATTCACCTCCGCAGTCTTATAGTCTGCCTTAACCACCTGATTAGTGCTAACGTCTTTTAATAAACTTTCTTTCCCATCGGGCCATATGATTACAACACTATCGATCCTGGAGGTTTGCCCCACACCGAAATGAACTGTAGGTTCATTGCACGACAAATATCCACGCACTGTTTTTTGTTGGAAATATTGCTGGAGTTTACCGTCGTAATAAAGAGAGAGCTTGGCGCCAATACCATCTCGATTCTTTTCAGGCCCCTCTAATTTAATTCTCAGATAATTGTTTTTCTTGTCAGTTTCATTTTCGTAGAGAAGAGCCTCTTGGTCAAGATTATTGATCACCAGGTCAACGTCACCATCGTTATCAAAATCGGCAATCGCCGCTCCATTGGAAAATGTACTATCTGCGAAGCCCCATGCCTCGGAAACATTTTCAAATTGGAGGCCGCCCTTATTCCTAAACAAATAATTTCTGACCTTGATCGGATTGTATATTTCTATATAGTCTTTAAATCCTTTTTCAAACATTTCTTCCCCCGATGAGTACTTGTGTTTATTTTCATTGATGTACTTGTCTTGCTTCTTTAATATATCTCCATCAAAAAGATCGCGACGATATCCATTTGCTACAAAAATGTCCCGGTTGCCATCGTTGTCGAAATCTTCAAGGAGGGTTGCCCAGCTCCATTCGGTTTTGGACACTCCCGCCAATTGAGAAACTTCACTAAAGAAACCATTGCCCTGATTAAGGTGTAGGGCATTGTGCATGTATTGTTTCTGAAAGCCGCTGTCAACAATAGCCCAGAATCCTTCAACATCCATCCTCGGCATCGAAACTTTTGATCGCTTGTAATTTTCAGGAAGCATTTCGCTTACGTATATATCTTCATATCCATCATTATTAATATCAGCGATGTCGGCGCCCATCGAGAAAAGAGAAAGATGATTAGTCATCGACTTCACTTCGTCTTTGAAAGTGCCATTCTTTTGGTTGATAAAAAAATAATCGTTGTCCGCATAATCATTGGATACAAAAATGTCGGCATATCCATCATTATTCAAGTCCGCAGAAATAACGGAAAGTGCATACCCAAAGCTATGATCCACCCCAGCCTGTTTTCCTATTTCAATAAATTTCCCGTTATCATTCCGATACAGCTTAGCCCTGCATTTTTCTTTTGGGTTTTTTTTACCTGACACCATTCTTGATAAACCGAGATAAAATGAATCTGGCCTGCTGGAAAGAAAAAGATCAAGGTCATTATCGTTATCCATGTCAAAAAAAGCAGCATGCTGAGAATAGCCGTCATCATTCAATCCATATTGTTTTGCTTCTTCCCTGAAAGTTTGATTGCCCTGATTAACATATAACAGATTTCTCCGTTCACTATCGGCATCCTCAAAGCCCCCCTTGCAAACATAAATATCCAGTAAACCATCATTGTTGATATCAACCATTGTGACGCCATTGTCCCAACCTTTACCTCCATCCACACCTGCAGATTCAGTAATGTCTTTGAATTTCATGCCCCCAAGGTTGAGATAAAGTTTATTGGGAACTTCATTGCCGGTGAAATAGATATCCTGTAACCCATCGTTGTTTATATCACCAACAGCAACTCCTGCGCCGTTGTAGACATATGCAAATCGGTCAAAATAGTTTTTATCATAGTTTTCATCTACCACGTTCGAGAATGTAATGCCACTCTGTGCAGATGAAATTTTTTTGAATATGGGTGTAACTAGACTGGTAGGTTGTGTTTGATCATTATTATTATTGCTACAACTGATTGTCGAAATGCAACAGGCCATCGCCATGATATAGTACAGATACGAGTTGTAAGCAATTCTGTTTTTCATCAGTGAATATTTTTACCGTTTATTTTCTCCCGTTGATATGGGCCTGACATTTACGAAAAACCAGGTGACCAACATCTCGTCCTAATTTTAAACCTTCAACATTTTCTTTTGGAATATGATATCCGCCCATTACGCGCGATATGCCAGCCTGCTCCGCGGTTTCAGTAAATGTTGGAAATCTTAGGGTGACTGATTTTCCGAGGTTGTTTGGCTCGGTCAACTCACCGGGGATTCTCTCAACCTTGATACCAAAAGAATCGCTTCCCGTGAGCAATCGCAATACTTCAGAACAAGCGCCACTTACTGTACTATGACCGGAAACATAGCTAGGAAACGCAGGGCAAAGAAATGCATCTGGCGAATATGGACGCCAATCCTCTCCGGCTATTTCTCCCCATCCTTTTTCTGGACCTGCCCAACCTTTTATTTTCTTGCCTTTGAAATAATAGTGTACTAAGGTATAGGGCCTCGCAAAGTTGTAATACATTTTAGCGTCCCAGCAGGCGATAAAGGCATCCATAGCCGCAGCTTCTACTGCAAAATACATTTTAACGTCCTCGTCAAGTGTGTGCTTATCTCTTTTTGAAACTGCCTGAGAAAAAATAAACCAGTGTCCGGCTTGTTGAACGGATCTGGGACCATCGCGCATGAATTCAACAAGAGCCTTTTGCTCGTTGGTTAGATTAGCCTGATAGTTGACAACCGCCATTACATTTTCTTTTAATTCTTCAGACCCCAGCTGCGGCGGTGGCCCTGGCCGGAATTGGTTCGCCGAATCCAAAAACAATGGCTTTACCAATTGCCAGTGAGCAGTAAGGCACCCCGGTGCAAATCTTCCGCCCTTGCCATCTGAAAAATATTTTGGCTGCCAATACCTGTCATCATTCATAGTATCCGGCGGGTTCACGGGATGATACCCAGTATAATCAGAATAGGGATTTCCATTTGAGCCGTTCATGTGACCCGACTGGTTGGAGGCATCATTCATTCTTTTTTCAATAATTGTTTTTGCGGCGAGATTTCCTATTCCCTCGGGTGAGGTGGGATCAAGAGAATGGTTATTGGGATCGAAGCCCAAAGTTTTCATTTTCTCAGTAAGCAACACAGAGTCAGAAGAAAAATATTCCATCATCGTTCCGTAAGCCGCATAGCTAATGGCAATTTCTTTATTGGAAAGTGTTCTCTCAGGTACAGGTCGCCTCTCAATATTTTCTAAGTAAACAGGAACTGCAACGGAGTCATATCGTGACCACGCATCAAATACTGCCGTCCAAATGAGTCCAAGGAATCTGGATGTCACAGTGGGTCGAGGGGTAAATTTTTCCGTGTTGTTTGCCGTAGCAGTCATTGCTATTTCACCCCATTTATATGCAAGATTATTTTCACCAACCCTCACTGCGGTTGAGTTCTGAGAACCTGTGCAGGTGGGCAATATGCAAATCAACAAGAGGAATTTCAGAAGTCTACACATAAATCTCACTTTGCCTTAATGATGAAATATCAGTGGCCAGGCATTGTAAATATTGAAGACCGGGGAAAATTAGTTTTTTCCCCGGTCTTATCGAATACAAAATCTCAACTAGATGAAGTGACAGATTTCGGTATTAATATCCCGGATTCTGAGGAAATGGTGGACCTTCTGTCACCAGGTCAATTTGTGATTGCGGGATCGGCCGCAGCATATTAAATGGCTGGACTCCTGCAGAAGCTTCGGAATTATATAACTGAACGCGACTGACCAGGGTCTTAGTCCTGGCGAGATCCCACCATCGGGTATCTTCAGCAAACAACTCGCGGCTTCGTTCCTCCAGCAGAAAATCAATGGTCATTTGCGCAGCTGTTACCTGTTGCGCCGCAATCGCCGCTGCATACTGAACAGGTGTTTGATTGGCTTTCAAGGCAGCTCGCGTTCTTAAAACATTAATCATATCTGCAGCTTCCTGGGGCGATGCTCCTCCCTTAATGGCTGCTTCTGCGGCAATCAAATAAACCTCTGCAAAACGGAACAAGATATAAGGTCTGTCAGAATAATCGTTCAAGTCACCTCTGGTAGAATCGTCAAATTTCCTTACACTTGGAAAGAAGCTGGTTGTATATTTTACAGTGGAACCGGGGAGATGGTCTGGTTCAAAAATGACGCCCTTGAAACTATTTCTTTCGGTTGCGGTCACCACACGGTCTGCCATCCAGATGGCTGTATCGATGCCATTGATGAGTGTTCCTCTTGGCGTAGTGACACCAGTAGTTCCTCTTACTGACATCTGCGTACTATTAGAGAGCCATACTGTTTGGAAAGTTCCTTCATATCTCGAGTCTGTTGCCCTATTCGCAAAAGCAACATCCATAATATATCTTGTATTTGGCCTGATACGTTGGAACGGTCGTCCATTATTAATATCTCGTACAGTAACATTGCCCCCACCGGCAGCGGGATAGTTCGCCGTAAGCGTGGGATAGTTAGGACGCCAGAAGAAATTGGCTTTGTTCTCACTTCCGTTCGTTGCTCCGGAGCCAGGTGCTGAATTCTGACCAAATTTCAAATCCTTAGTATGATCAATCACCATAATCACCTCAGAGCTGTATTCTCTTCCTTCCCTGAACACATCAGGAAAATATGGCAATAATGCGAGCCCATAGGTGCCTTTATTATCAATTATCTCTTTCGCCGTTGTATATGCCTTGGCGAAGTCGCCCGATTGCGCAGCAGTTGACCAGCCTCGCCAGAGATACGTCTTAGCTAATAAGAACAATGCTGTGGATTTCGTGGCCGGCTTTCCTGTATTTGCAGCAGGTACATTGGGTAAATCGGCAGCTGACTCAGTTAAGTCTTTGATGATTTGTGCATATAGATCAGCAAGACTTGCCGGCGCATCTGCAGCAGAAGCAGATGTGTTAAAAGTAGTATGCAGTGGAACTTGTCCAAACGTGGTCACTAAATAATAATAACAGAAGCCACGGAGAAACTTTGCCTGGGCCAGCAACTGGGTTTTTGTAGCTGCCGGTATATCTGCGGAAGCTCCAAATTCCAACACACCATTCGCGGTATTGATGTCAATAAACAGCGTGTTCCAGAATCCCGAGTAATCGTTGGTGTTACTCTTGATCACTGGATTATTGTAAGTGAACCAGTGTTGCACGTCCGCAGCTGCGCCTCTCAGGCTTTCGTCTGTTCCGCTATTAAACAATTGCGTCCATACCTGGGTTGCCCATTGTCCGCGGAAGCTGGAATAAATTCCAGCGACTCCACCCTGCAAACCGTCAACAGTAGTAAAAAAAGACGGTGCAAAAAACGTCCTGGGTTGCTCTTCCAATAATTTCTTACAACCGGCAAGGGCAAAAATAATTGCTCCAAAAACCAGGCTGTATAAGAAAGCTTTATTTTTCATGAAAGTGATTTTTAAGATTTAGAACGACAGGTTAACTCCGAAAATGAATGCGCGTGAAGGGGGAACACCCATGCCCACTGTAATGGCACGATCATTCGGTACTGAGGTTGCACCTCCTCCCTGAGTATTTATCGCATTCCCAACTGCATTTCCTTCCGGATCTATTCCCAGATTATCCTTTACAAGTGGAGCCCACAATATGAATGGGTTCTGGGCCGAAAAATAAACTCTCAGATTCTCAATTCCTGAGTTGCCGAGTACATTCTTCTTGAAATTATATCCCAGGTCAATTGTCCTGATCTTGATAAATGAACCATCACGATACGTAAGTGTTGAAGTGTACTGTAAGCCATCCCTGCCTGCATCTGGTTGCGGAAACTCGTTCGTTGGATTAGTTGGAGTCCAATAATCCACTTTCAATTGTTGTACACGACTATTCATGAAAAACGGATATCCATTGGCGCCGCCGTCAGCTGATAGATAAGTGACAACAACATTTTGCCCGAACCGACCAAACAATACAATGTTCAGGTCGAAATTTTTGTACTGGAAATAGTTAGTCATCCCTGCAACCAGATCCGGTTGGAAACTACCGAGAACCTGCCTGTCCGCTGCAGTTATCGAGTTGTCCTTATTTATATCTTCTATTTTGATGTCGCCTGGAGATACGCCGAATACTGCAGCCTGCGCTGCATCCTTGGTTTGCCATATGCCTGTTTTCTTATAGTCGTAGATCACTGTTATTGGTTGACCTACAAACCAACCGTTGCCTAAATCTTGTTTCAAATTACTCTGCAACGCCACGATCTTTTCGCGATTGAAATAGGCATTAAAATCAGTGCGCCAGGTAAACCCATCCGCTCTTTTATTTTGAATATTTATACTGCTAACGGAAAATTCCATTCCGTGCGACTCAGTTTCGCCAACATTATCCAGAATAGAATTGGTCCCATTGCTTCGCGGTAGACCTTTGTTTAAGAGGATATCAGTAGTATTAGTTCTATAGTATTCGAGTGATCCTGTAACTCGACTGTTGAATAATCCGAAATCAACACCGATATTCAATCCGTGTGTCTTTTCCCAGGTCAGATTAGGATTTGGGCTTGTATTGACCACGTAACCGTTCAGGTAGTTGGTTCCAAAAACAGTACCCTGACCCATGTTGTAAAAGTTAGCAGTGAGACTGCCCAAAGTTGTATAAGGATTAATCCCCGAGTTAGAACTAACACCCCAGCCAGCCCTTAATTTTAAATTGGAAATAACCTTAGACTCATTTAGTCCTAGAAATTCTTCCCTGTCGAGATTCCAACCAACAGATACCGCCGGATATGTGATCCATTGATGGCCCGGAGCCAACACTGATGAACCGTCTGTCCTCACAGTTGCCGTCAACAAATATTTGTCGTTAAAAGAATAAACTACTCTGCCCATATAGCCAATGAGAGCCGATTCATTAAACTGCCCGGCTTGCGGGTTCACTGCATTTACCAACTGCCAGTTATAATCCTGGATAAAATCAGCGGGTACTCCCTGACCGTTAAATTGCTGCTGCTGGAAATGATTTTTCTGTACCTCTTGCAAAGCCTGCACGTACAGCCTGTGTTTGTCACCGAAAGTTTTGTTGTACTCGAGCGAATTGTTGAGTGTGTATTGCCAGCCTTCTGCGTTTGCTTCATTGAGGTTAGATCCAGCAGTTGTAGCATTAGTATTGAACACTGTATTTGGTCCAGTGTAGTTGCTGTTAAATGTTTGCGACCACCCAAAGCCAAATGTTATTTTGTATTTTAAGTCCTTTAATATTTTTAATTCCCCATAAAAATTATCCTGAATCTGATACCTGCGCTGATAAGCTTTAATGAGATCATCATTTCCGATTGACGTTAGCGGGTTAATCTGGTTAAAGTCGACCCCCTGTTGAATTGCAGGTTGGAAATTAATTGTTCCGTCAGCATTATAGGGTTTGTATAAAGGACCTAACCTTGTTGCAGATCCATATGCGTTAGTCCCGATCCGGTTTGATGGTGAAAAAACATTCAAGCTCGTAAATCCTACTTTAATCCGCTCTGACAATTTGTGATCAACGTTTACACTAAATGAATACCGATCCAGGTTTTGATCATGTATGATCCCCGTTTCACGATAATATCCAAGCCCAAAGAAATACTGAGTTCTGTCTGAACCTCCTCTCACACTTACATCATGACTTGTTCTTATTCCAGTGGTCAATAGTAAATCCTGCCAGTCAGTATTTACACCGGCGGCAAGATTGGTTTGCTCAATGGGAGTCAGCGCGTACAGATTTGAGTTTGGCGTATTTGAATTACCAACTGCCGCGTCAGCCTTGAACTTTGCGTATTCCGTTCCATTGAATAATGTGTACGTATCTAGCGGTTTGATCATACCCACATAGCCATTATAGGTAGTAATTGGTTTCCGCGTGGAACCACGTTTAGTTGTAAGAATGATTACGCCGTTCGCACCGCGCGAACCATAAATTGCGGTTGCCGATGCATCCTTCAAGATATCGAGGCTGGAAATGTAGTCGGGATTTATGTCATTGATGCTTCCTCCATACACCATTCCGTCAACTACGATCAGTGGATTATTATTTCCGGTAATGGACCTGTTACCCCTAATCCGAATTTGTCCTGCTGATCCGATCTGAACACTGTTGCTCACAATATCAACGCCGGCTGCTCTGCCCTGCAGTTGATTGATTACATTAGGCGCTTTGATTTCGTTGAGTGTTTCGCCCTTTACAGAAACGGTAGAACCGGTTACATCTCTTTTTCTTTGTGTACCATAGCCAACTACAATTACTTCTCCCAAATCTTTATCGGCAAGGACCAATTGAACGTTTATGTTCGTATTATTCCCTATTATAACTTCCTTTTGTGCGTACCCAACATATGTAAAAACGAGTGTGCCTCCGCGTGATGCGGCAATTGAAAAATCGCCGTTCCTATCGGTTACGGTTGCTGCCGAAGTTCCCTTGACTGAAACCGTGGCGCCATCAACGGGAGTGCCGCTTTCAGTAGTCACCTTTCCGCGAACAGTGACTTGAGCAAGCACCGGCACGTTCACCAGCAGCAAAGAACAAAACACCATCAAGGCAAGTAACGTGGATTTTACGCTCAGTAAGCTCACTTGAGCAACTTGGTTTTGGTTGTGAGAATTCTTCATAATAATAGTTTTGATAGGAAATGTAAATACATCGAAAATTGGTTTGAAATCATGTTAACAACTATTATGCATCCCTGATACCAGAGCAATACAAGAACTGTTTTCTCATGTTTGCAAATGAATGCCCGGAGTAATCTGCAAGGATTGACAGGAAATATGAATAGTAATGTATCGAGTTATTACAAGACAGAGGGGACCCAAAGAAACGCCCACAACTAGAAATAAAGCATTTCATTTTCATATAGCAGTTGGTCTTAAAGGACTGATGTTGGTACTATAATACTTGTCCCTTTTTTCAAAACGAATATAGGTTTTTTTTCAAAAATTGTAACCGATTGCAATTTTTATTTCAAAAAGCTGCCATCTCTCTGACAAACCGTTACCCCATGCTCCCGGAAAGGAGAATACCCTCCCGAATCTTGAGGACCCTCGTGTTATACCAGCTAGCGTGGGAGGATTACAATCAAGAGTGAAGAAATAAGCTTAGTCGAAAATATTTGTATTGTCGGACTGCACATTCGTCTTCAAGTCTTCCGGTTTTTTTTATTTGATTTTTTTTGCGATTTTTATGCAACCGATTGCATATGAATACTAGGAAAGAGGTTACAATCTATGACATCGCTCAGAAGCTGGAACTATCTTCGGCTACGGTTAGCCGTGCGTTGAAGAATCATCCCGCCATTAGCAAGCATACAAAAAAGAGAATACAGGATGCAGCAAAAGCACTCGGCTATCGCCATAATACATTTGCTAGCAATCTAAGGAAGCAGAAGACGAATACCATAGGACTCATTGTACATGAATTGAACAGCAATTTCATTACTTCAGTATTAGCCGGGCTTGAAAAAGTAACCACAGAAGCGGGTTACGATCTCATCATCGCACACTCATCCGAAAGTTTCGCGAAGGAATCCGCAAATGCACTAAACCTATTTCATAAAAGAGTAGACGGCATTATTGCGTCACTTGCCTTTGACACGGAAGGACTGGAACATTACCGACCATTTTCCGACAGGTCGATTCCTGTAATATTCTTTGACAGGGTGGAAGAAAGCAGCGACACCACAAAGGTGATTATCGACAATTACAAATGTGGTTATCAGGCAACTCAACATTTGATCGATCAGGGATGCAAAAGAATTGTTTTGGTAACCGCAAGTCTGAAGCGAAACGTATATGCGCAGCGTCACAATGGTTACAAAGATGCGTTGTTTGATAATAATATTCCTTTCAACGAAAAATATTTACTGATCAAGGATCTTAGTGAGCATTGCGGTATCGAAGCGGCCTTAGAGATCCTAAAAATGAAACCCCTGCCTGATGGTGCTTTCATCACTAATGATTTTTCTGCCGCAGTATGTATGCAAACTTTAAAAGAGTACGGCATAATCATCCCCGATGATATCGCGATAGTAGGATTTAATAATGATGCAATTGGTAAAATTGTAGAGCCGCAACTGACCACAATTGATTATCCAGGGATGGAGATGGGAGAGATTGCAGCAAGAAGCCTGATCAATCATCTCAAAGGAGTTGCTGACTTAAAACACACACAAACTATAGTAATCAGATCAGATCTAATTGTGAGAAAGTCGTCATTAAAGATTAAAAAGTAGTAGAGATCCCAGCTTTCTGAAGTATGACATATCGGATTGTAGTAACAGCAATTTCAATATTATAATGAAAACAAAATTGAGGAAGATATTGTCCCTTTTTGCTGTTTTGATAATTGCCATTCCTTGTGTCGCTCAGCAGATAAAGACAAAACCTACAATATCCGGTGTTCAGATAAAAATCGATAGCGCCTTAACGATTTCATACTTAAGTAAAACATTGCTCACATATCAATTCAAGACTATATATCCTCCAAAAGGAATCGATACCAACTATAAGCGAAGCGGCTTTATTCATCCCCTCTATACGCCACATGGACAAGTACTCACCCGGATTCAACCACCCGATCATTATCATCATTATGGAATCTGGAATCCCTGGACGCACACTTTTTTTGAAGGTGATACAGTTGATTTCTGGAATATAAAAGGCCACGAGGGAACCGTTCGATTTGCAAAATTCACCTCTCAAAAGAACAAATCAAAATATGCGCGATTCACTGCACTGCATGAACACGTAGTGTTTAAGAAAGATGGAAGTGAAAAAGTTGCATTGAATGAATGGCAAACAGTGAGGGTATATGCGCCAAAGAAAAATAAAGACGCTTATACCGTTGATATTACTTCAGAAATGCAATGCGCTTCACAAAGTCCTTTGTTGATTCTTGCCTATCGCTACGCTGGCCTGGGTTGGCGGGCAACGGAATATTGGGACAAGGACAATTCGGAAATGTTGACTTCGGAAGGCAAGACAAGAGACAGTACTGATAACACTACCGCAAGATGGATTATTGTATATGGGAAATTGCCGGGAAACGAAGAAGGTGGAATACTGATGCTATCACATCCTTCCAACTACAATCATCCGGAGCCGTTGAGGATCTGGGATAAGAAAGCAAATGGAGGTCGCGGTGACGTGTTTGCCAATTTCGCTCCAACCAAAGACAAGGATTGGTTGCTGGAGCCTGGCAAGACATACACCTTAAAATACAGGCTGGTAGTATTCAATGGAAAATTTGACGCAGTGAAAGCGGAGAGCGCGTGGAAGCAGTTTGCCAATGGTGAATGGTGAGTAGTGAGTGGTGAATAGTGAATCTGTATCTGGCATCAGGCATCTGGTATCTGG
>AR_comb_assmDRAFT_10099675_pt1 | contig 12857 bp, 11 predicted proteins | sample ArasoioldDNA_FD_10543 | JGI IMG/M metagenome (IMG submission 10543) | reverse complement strand
GAATCCGCATGCCCCCAGAGGAGGGCCATGCCAGTGTAGGCCATCAACGGACCACCGTAGCTGACAAAGGCACTATGTGGACCGCTCTGTCCGAAGCCGGGCATACTCACCATAATGATGTCGGGACGTACCGCGCGCAGATGCTGGTAGTCCAACTCGTATTGCCTCATGACACGTGGGCTAAAATTCTCCACCACCACGTCGCTGATCGCGACCAGGCGTTTGAGCAACTCCCGACCCTCCGGCATCTGAAAATTCAGGGTGATGGAACGTTTGTTGCGATTAATCTCCGCAAAGGCTGCGGCGTTGGAGCCACGACCGTCCGGGAATTTTCTTGACTCTACTTTGATTACTTCAGCGCCAAAGTCGGCGAGGTAGCGTGTCCCGTAGGGCCCAGCCCAGACCCGGCTGAGGTCCAGGATACGAATGCCTGCGAGCGGCAGGCTGCGGCGTGCTGCAGGGACAAGACCGGCGTGGGCCGTGCTCGTAGGCGCTACGGCTGGGCCCAGCACCTCTGCCTGGTGTTCTCCGAGGCGCGGTGCTGGCCGTCGCACGCGCATAGGCGAGGCGGCGGCGCGAAAGAGCGGACCAGGGCTCCGCAGGCGGCCACATGGCGGTTGCTCAATGTCCGTGAAAAAGTGCCGGGCGGCGAGATGCACATTGGCAGCCAGGTCGGCGATGGTCGATACGGGCGCCGCCGGGAGGCCACGGCGTTGCAGCGCTTCCGTCAGCGTCCAGCGATCAAAACACTCGGCAAACTGCTGGATGTGCGCTTCCACTACGTCCGCATGCGCAAGCTGGTAGTCCCGGTCGCGAAAGGCTGGCTCCAGGAGGACAGGATCTTGCATCAGTTCCACCAGCCTGTCCCACTGATGTGGTTGGAAGAGGGAGAGGAAGACATGGCCGTCCTGGCAGCGATAATAGCCGTTCGCTGGTTGCGGATTGCGGGCGCCAGTGCGGCGCAGGATGTCTTTGCCGTAGGTATAGCGCACCAGGACATAGTAGATCTGGGCCAGCACCTCTTGCGCCGACACCTCGACCACCTGGCCACACCTACTGGCCCGTCGTTCCCAGAGAGCGCTGAGCGTGCCGAAGGCCGCGTGCAGGCTGGCCAAATGTATCCCTTGCTCGTAGGGAGAGACGCACGGTGGCCGCGTATCGTCGCCCTGGATGTACATGAGGCCTCCCATGGCCTCAGCGACGATGTTGTTACCGACATAGGCACTGTAGGGGCCACTGAGACCAAAAGGCGTCAGGGAAGTCCAGATCAGGCGTGGGAAGTCGGCGGAGAGTCGGTTCAGGTCCACCCCACGGGGGGCCCAGGCCGCGACCCCCTCGGTGCTCACTACCACGTCAGCCTGCCTGGCCAGGACACGAAAGCGTTCCTGGTCCTGCGGCTGACGCACATCCAGGACGATGCTGCGTTTATTCAGGTTGGCATGCACGAAAGGGAGGCTCAACTGCTCTGCATCCACAGGCAGCAAGGGAGCCATCTGCCGGCCAGGATCGCCCCCAGGAGGCTCGATCTTGATCACGTCAGCGCCAAGGTCGCCCAGAATGCGGCTCACATAGGCTCCAAATGGTTCGGCGACATCCAGCACACGAATCCCGTCGAGAGCCCCTCGGGGCTCCTCACGCTCGGCAACTTCCATGTTCCCTCCATAGAGGCCAGGGGGATGCCCCCTGGCGATAGATCAGAGCTGCGACTTCTCCCTGCGTCGTGCCTCACCTGGAACGTGTGGCGTGCGCATCGTAGCATACAGAGGACACCCGGTCATCTTGACGTGCGGTGTGCTATGCGGTCACGTATAATGCCGCCAGAGTCTGCTGAGGTGCAGGGCTGCGGGAAGGCAGAGCGGCCCATCATACGCGTACCGGAGCCCGGCGTGCGGGCCCACAGAGGAGCAATCCAGCATGAAGCGCAGCACTGAACGTATTCTCACCACCCACACGGGGAGCCTGCCGCGTCCCCCAGATCTGTCCGCCACGTTGGAAGCACTGGACGCTGGGACAACCCCCGATCCCGTCGCCTTCGACGCCCGCGTACAGCGTGCCGTCGCCGAGATAGTGCGGCAGCAGGTGGACGCTGGGGTGGACATCGTCAATGACGGTGAGCAGGGGAAGGTTGGCTACTCCACCTATGTCAGACATCGCCTTACCGGGTTTGGGGGGCAGAGCAGAGTGCCCATGCGTGCTGATTGGGCTGATTTCCCTGAGGCCGCAGAGCGTCAGGGTATGGGACGCCAGAGCACTATCGCCCGACCGGCGTGCAATGGCCCCATTGCCTGGAAGGATATAGCAGCGGTACAGAAGGATATCGCGCACCTCAAAGCCGCGCTGTCCGGTGTACAGCACGCCGAAGGGTTCATGACCGCTGCCTCCCCAGGAGTGATTGCGCATTTCTTGCGCAATGAGTACTACCCGAGCCGTGAGGCGTATCTCGCCCATCTGGCAGACGTCATGAAGGACGAGTACGACGCCATCTCCCAGGCGGGATTCGTACTCCAGATCGATTGTCCTGATCTGGCTATGGGACGCCATTTGGCGTTTCCCGACCTCAGCACAGCGGAGTTTGTGAAGATTGCCGAGGCAAATATCGCAGCGCTCAATCACGCCCTCCGTGACATCCCCCCAGACCGACTCCGCCTGCATCTGTGCTGGGGCAACTACGAAGGGCCGCACCACCGTGACATCCCGCTCAAGGATATTTTGCCTATTGTGCTCAAGGCGCGCCCCCAGGCCCTCTCCTTTGAAGGCGCCAATCCGCGCCACGAACACGAGTGGGCCGTGTTCCGGGATATCAAGCCGTCCGAGGATAAGATCCTCATCCCTGGGGTGCTGGACTCTACCACCAACTTTATCGAGCACCCGGAGTTGGTGGCACAGCGACTGGTACGCTATGCCGAAGTCGTGGGCAAGGAGAACGTTATTGCCGGGACTGATTGCGGCTTTGGCACCTTTGCCAGGGCGATGTATCAGGTTGAACCTGAGATTGTCTGGGCTAAGCTGCGCGCCATGGCCGAAGGTGCCCGGCTGGCGTCCGCGGCACTCTGGGGATAACCGCCTAATACCAGATCTCCATGCGTAGCCCTCTGGCATCAGGCTGGGGGCTACGCGGCACACGCAGGGCCTGTCCACGCCAGATACGTAGCGCTGTCCACACCAGGACATACGCGTCCAGGATGTCGTCAGGGGCTACGTCGGTGCGTTTGCACGCGCGCAGCACATGCTCGAAAGCGGCTCGTATCCCGTGGCACACCAGGCTTGGGATATTTTCTAGGACGCGTAGTCTTTCTTCACGCCCAGCAACAGTCTTTTTGCGGTCTTGTAGCGGGTGACCCGCCAGGGCCTGGAAAGCCAGCTCTGGATGCGCCTCGTACACCTGCTGTTGCAATGCTGGGGTCATGACACGATCGACTTCACGGATTTTGGGCAAAATATTGAACGCCTGGATGCTCAGGCCGTGCCCACGCACGTGTGCGTAGTGCGTGGCGTCCAGAAGCGGTCGTGTGGGTGGCGTGAACACGCTACTGGCCCGACGCCCCAGCAAGCGTCGGGCGCACCGGTCACAGTCACGCCCACCTGGCTGCTGCTCTGTCAGCAGCCCTATGGGGATATCGACAGCGCTGACCGCTGATATCGGCAGCAGGGCAAGAACGTCGTCAAACCTGGTGCATACCGTGACCTGGTGCTCATGGGCGTTACGGGCGAGCGGGTGCGCCAGGACTACTAGCCATCCCGCACGACACCCGTCCACTCCAGCCATCCAGGGTATGGTGCTGGCTTCCTGGTTGGTTGTACTATGCATGTGGCGCCTCAGCTACGGGTTTGATCTGGCCTGTGCGGCACATTAACGTCTACCCCATTGACTTTGATATGCCACAGACGCTGTGTGCAGTCCAGTAGGAAGATGGCTATGGAGTTGCACGAAGTATGACGGACAGTGACGGAAGGAGAGAATATGCGGTTGAAGGATAAAGTCGCGATCATTATCGGGGCGGGACAGAGCGAGGGATCCACTACGGCAGTTGGCAACGGTCGGGCAACGGCACTCGTGTTTGCCCGGGAAGGTGCGAAGGTGCTGGTCGTCGACCGGGACATCACCTCGGCTACGGAAACCGTCACGCTTATTGCCCAGGAGGGAGGGGAGGCGACGGCGTGTCAGGCGGACGTAGTGGACGAGCAGCAGGTCAGGGCCGTGATCGATACCTGTGTGCAGCGCTGGGGACGGATCGATATCCTGCACAACAATGTGGGTATTAGCGTCGCTGGCCAAGATGCGGCTGTGGAGGACATTACCACCGAGGCCTTCGATCACCTCGTTGCCGTCAACTTGCGTGGCATGGTCTACAGTTGCAAGCACATTATTCCCATTATGCGCCGGCAACGCTCAGGCGCTATCGTGAACATCTCATCCATAGCAGCTTGGTCGACCTATCCGTGGGTCGGCTACAAGACCACCAAGGCTGCGGTAATTGCCTTGACCCAGCAAATCGCCATCCAGAACGCGCCGTATGGCATTCGCGCCAACGTCATTCTCCCTGGCCTGATGGATACGCCGATGGCGGTCGACACGCGCGCCCGAACCTGGGGACGCCCGCGCGAAGCCATCGCGGCGGAACGCGACGCACAGGTCCCTCTGCGCCAGAAGATGGGTACGTCCTGGGATGTGGCGTATGCGGCGTTATTCCTGGCCTCCGATGAGGCACATTTCATTACCGGTGTCGCGCTGCCGGTCGACGGGGGAGCTAGCGTGCGTGTCGGGTGAGAGGCGCAGATGATAGAGCCCACAGTTCCCTCTCTCCGCGGGAGATGGCGTGGGGCTAGAGGGTGTGCTTCCAAGGTGCCGGCGCAAAAATGCTGTTGGTTTTTCCCACGGCAAGAGGTCATGCCTGTTTCCCGCCGGCGGGGCGCAACAACGATTGCTGTAACCCGTGGGGTCTGGCCGACGATTGGAAAGCGCCCCAAGCAGACGTGAGAGTAGATTCTTGCCTCAACCAGCACGCAGCACAGTTCGGCGTTCGTGCGGCAGCCAAACAGGACAGGACATATCACGCCAACGATTGTGCCCAAGAGCTTTTTTTGACTCCGCAAACGCTCTCCGATAAATGGGCGGGACCGCCAATGTGGAGAAGGCCTGGAGCATGTACCATTGCAGCACACTACTGTGAGAACTGCGGGAAGAGATCATGGACCTCACTGATGGTCTCGGCCATTGGTGACCTCACAGCACCACGTCTGAGGCCTCGCACACGCCTTGTCTCCGGTGCTGAAGGGCTGTGGCATATCCAGAGATAGCCGGGGGGCCGCCGCCATGATCGAGGCCCTTTTGTCCACCCTGGGCGGTATACATGCGCCCGCGGGCTTTGACATGGCCGACCTCCAGGAGACCAAGGTATTGCTGGAGGCGTTGACATAACACAACGCCAGCGGACACGCTCTTGCTTCCCTACAAGGCTGGACACGTGTGCATCATCCCTTGAGTGTGAAGTACTTTCATTAGGTGCAACTAAAGGGGACATACTGAAAAAGAGTACATGGCCCTCTTGTCTGCATCCTGTGCGTGTACTGTGTATGAGTGGCTTGAGCCATTTTTTATCTATTATAGATAGTAGTAAAAATGTGCTTGATGCCTGCACGCTACTCGATGTAATATATGTTCCATCCACAACTGATCCTTCACGGTATAGTACTTAAATAATAGTAGCAATTTCGACGAGCTGTACTATCGATGGAGATAATGACAGCGCACATGGGCAAGCTCTAGCACCGCGGGGATGGCTCTGTACCCTTTTTTATGCGTACGCCCGCTGGAGGAAAGATGATGTCAGGCCACACATAGCACGGTGCGTATAACCCGCCACCGGTTCACGGGGAGACCAGCGAATGAGATTTGGCAATTTTTTTCGTTTGCTGAGCGAAATGAGGGCTTTACCTGAGGTTTCAATTCACCTATCTGGCGATGACACCTGTAAGAAGATATTTCATTATTTTACCCAACCCCATCCAAAGTATAGGTTTATTCAAAATAAGCGTTGGGGAGTGGCTTTACTTCCATTACCAAACACATTTAACGAATATCTGAAGGGCAAAGATAAGCAATACCTTCGAAGAAGAAGGAAACGTGCTCTAGATTTAGGGTTTAATTTTTATAGTATTGATCCAATTGATCATCTTAATGAGATCCTCTCTATCAATACCTCTACGCCTCTTCGTCAAGGCCTACCAATGCATGTTAGCTATTTGAAGATCGAACAACTCAAAAATTACTTTGAACATAAGCATAAAATATATGGAGTTTTGGATGATAAAGGAATATCAAAAGCTTATGCTGATACTCCTATAGTTGGAGAAATATTTGTTTTTAACCGACTGCTTGGACACTATGGGGAACTCGAAAAAGGCATTATGTATTACTTATAAGTGGAGTTATCCAGGAAATGATTGAACATACGACTAAACATGAAGTTCCCTTGTGGGGCATGTACGATACCTTCTTTGGAGCTTCATCAGGGTTGCGATACTTCAAAGAACGACTTGGATTCAGACCATATAAAGTAAGATGGATATGGGATTTACAAATCGGCCATGGGTTATCGGGTTGGAAATTATGAAGCCCCAGATATTTACGCGTGAGAATGGGAGGAGGAATCCCGCTGCTCGTAGGTAAGAGGCCCGTCACCCTAGCCCTCTCCCGGGAGGAGAGGGGAGAGTCGCTTGTAGAGCGCCGATAACCGCACAGATGCCGCGTGCCATTGTTTCAAGCGCCATGGAAGGCATAGGCGGATAGGCGTTGGTCACCTGCTCTGGCAACGCTGGCAAATGCACAAAACCCGCTGGGATATTGAGCTGGTGGGTGGTGAGGTAGTGCAGCAGTTCGTAGGTGACTTGATTACACAGGAAGGCCCCAGCGCTCAAGGACAATTCGGCAGGAATACCTGCCGCACGTACGGCATCGAGCATGGCACGCACTGGTAGGGTCACAAAGTAGGCGGCTGGCCCGTCGGGCCTAATGGGCTCATCAACGGCCTGGTGACCGGCGTTATCGGCCATACGATAGTCGAGGAGGTTAAGCGCTACGCGCTCAATCGAAATGGCCATACGCCGCGTGGCCTCGCCCAGACAGAGAATAGCATCAGGGTGTAAGGCGCGTACGGCGTTGAGCAGCGCCGCGGGACCACCCTGGCGGTCCACGGGCAAAATAGCCGAGTGCAATGCCACGCCAGGGATGCCATTCTGTGCGAGCCTGTCTACGACCTGTGCAGAGGGATTGACCTGGCTGCCGCCAAAAGGTTCGAAGCCCGTGAGCAATAATTTCATGACGCCGGTGTCCTGCGGGGCGGTGGCATCTCACCATGCGCCAGTGGCTTGGAGAGCAAGGTCTCTATGCGCTGCCTCACATCGCTTTGGTCATAGCTGCGGAGCAGGTTGATACGGTTCCGGTTCGGGTCCCCCCCGTGCCAGTACTCGTACAACTCCTGGCGCATGCCAAAAGAGGAGATGGCGAGATCATGAGCCAAACGAAACAGCCGAGCCTTTGACATCGCATCCACGTCCTTGCCCCGCATGTACTTGTCCAGATATGGCCGAAATTCAGGGTTCATAAAGTCATGTTCACTGGGCTGCATAATCATGCCGGCACCGGAGATTTCCCGCAGCAACTGGACCATGCGCGCGGAAGTTTGGGCGAAAAAAATGTTCATGCCAGACATCGACCCCAGGGACATGAGTCCGCCTTTAGTCTGAAACGCATTGTGTTCGACGCCATCCATGGCGTGGCGCCACATTTCCACATAGGTGATCATTTCGCCGAGCTTGGCAGCGACCTCGCGGTACTCAATGACGCCAATGGCCTCGGCAATCATGGTGGCCACCGCTGTCATCAGGCGCATGCGTTCATGGATGCGGCATAGGTTTGCCCAGCCGATAAAATTGACGCCGCTCTGATAGCGCAGCAGGATGGGTGATGCATCGTACAGTGTAAACACGCGCTCCCAGGGCACCAGGACGTTATCGAAGAACAGCATAGCATCCTGTTCGTCATACAGCATCCCCAGAGGGTGTCCGTAGCTGCCCACCCATTGCGAGACTGGTTCGCGACAGAGAATTTTCATGCCAGGAGTATTCGTGGGAATGGAGAAAGCCAGGACACAAGCAGGATCTGCACGCCGTACGAATGTGGCCGACAGGGAGACGTAGGTCTCGTGGCTGATGGGCGCTGCGGTCGCCAGTTGCTTGGCGCCGCGCACGATGATGCCCTCGGCCGTCTCTTCCACGACGTGTAAGACCACCTCGTCCTCCCGGGCGGCGCGTTGCTCGTTCTGCGGCTGCTGACCGCGGTCCACCTGCGGATCACCGAGGGCGTGCGTTAGGAAGAGGTCGTTCTCCAGGCAATAGTGATAGTAATTGACCACGTTCGCACCGAAATCGCAGCGTGGATGCTGGATGGCACTGAGGGTCTCGCGCAGGTCGTACAGGGTAATAATATAGGGCGCCAGGATGTCGGGGCCACGCCCCAGTTGTCCCCAGCACTGCTCATTCCAGATCTCGCTGTTGCGCCGTTTTTTCTGCAGATCCTCGGGCGACTGCGGCAGCAGCCAGGACAGGCTGCTGCGATGGCCAGTCGTAGGGGAGATGAACGTCATCTGCTCACAATACGGCTCTGTGTGCTGGAGATCATAGATGCGAGCTAGTTCGTGCACCATGCCCGTGAAGGCCGGATGCGTCGTGACATCCTGGACCTTCTCGCCGTCCAGCCACACTGCACGGCCATCTTTGAGACTCTCGATGTAGCGCGCACCAGTCATTGCACCTAACGCTGTAGTGGTATCGAATGTCATGCTCTGTGCACCTTCACGGTTGTGCCTGGGGTGGCGTAGTTGTATGGGGGTATCATAGTCGATGGCCTTGCATAGGATGAATGCCAACAATCCGACCTCGACACTGCCGGCTGCCGCACTGGCAGTCGAATGGGGTCATGCGCGCATCGTAGAGGGTCGCGTAGTCGATGGTTAATTCTTCGTCCGCAGTAATATCCCGCAGCGCCACCACGTTCAAGCCAACGAAGGCCGTATTGGGGGCGCAGGAGTGATTCTGCGGCGCCCAGGCAGCCGGGGTCTTCTCCCACATCACGTAGACGTCACGACCAAGCGGGTAGGCATAGCGGTCAAACACGGCGCGCTCGGCGGGAGGCCAGGTCCGCTCAACATGTGAGCGGGTGACCAGCGTGTGCGGACGCTCTTCCCCATGCCACACGACCTCCCCACACCTGATGGGGCGCGTGGCAAAGAGGCCATAACCGGGGGAGGCGCGGCGGACCACATACGGCGCTTGCTTCCTGGCGTGACGCGCTAGACCTTCAGCGATAATCTGGCGTAAGAAACCCGCCTGTCCGAGGCCATCGTACGCCAGGATGTAGTCGGCTGAACCTTGATAGCCTTGGGGATAGAACACGGAACAGGCAAAATTCACTTCCAGGAAGTACAACTCGTTGTCTAGCGATAGGCGAAAATCCAGACGCGCATAACCCTCACCGTCGAACCCCTGAAAGATGTGCACGGCGGCTTCTTGTAGGCGTTGTATGAGCACGGAGTCAGTACAGGGTACGTTACATTCCGGGTGAAATTGTCGGACTTTCAAGTCGTAGGTCTTAAACTGCTCCCCATCTGGAAAGCGAAATTCCAGCGGTATGAGGGCATGCGGAGGACATCGCGGGTCTGGGTCGGCGTACACCAGGACAGTGAATTCCCGGCCAGCGATATAGGTTTCGATCAGGACCGCGCCGTATGCCTCAAGCAGCGCACCGGCCTTGCGCAGCAGGGCCGGAGTATCGTGTACCAGAGAGTCATGATCAATGCCCAGACTGTCTCCGGCAGCATTGGGTTTCACGAACAGCGGAAACGGTAACTGTTGCCCAGCCTCGACAACTTCCTCGGCGGTCTCTGCGACGACGTAGGCTGGTACGGCGACTCCCTGCGTATGCGCGACCAGTTTCATGAGGTCTTTGGGTGGGTCGTAGAGCGCCAGAGTCGGCCCAGTATACGGCACGTTCAAATGTTCGAGGGCCATGATGACATCGATGGAGGGAATGTCTGAGTCTAGATAGCCTTCGCAGAGATTCACGTAAACATCACAGCCCTGTTTCTTGAGGTCGCGAAGTTGCCGGAAAGTGGAGACCTTCTTGAGAAAGGCGTGAAACACGGTATGTTCGGGGAGCAGAGGCGACAGGTCACGCTGTGGGTCGTAGTGCCGATAGTCAAACGTTGAGCCCTCATAGGAGGGTTGCAGCACACAGATGTTCATGGGCCGTGTCCCTGCGATTGTCTGGTGGTCTGAAACCGTACCAGCGCATCTTCGAGCACGCTCGCAAGAAGCTGATGGACAGGCACCCTGGCCAGACGCAAGAGCTGGCCTACGGAGATCTCGTCTGGATCGTTGCCGAGACGGGCCCATGGCGGGGTGGCAATGCCGCATTGGCGTAGGCGTTCCTTCATCGGAACTTTGGAGGTGGTGAGAGCATAAAAGGCCGAAGTAGCCCCTGTGAACGGTATGCCGGCCTGCTCCAGGGCACGTACAACGGTAAGACCGGGATAGCCGTGAATCGCATCACCATCGCAGAGGTTGCAGACCAGGGCCGGCGCAGTCTGGCCAGGAGCGCATATGGTGGTAAGCGTCGGCGCCAGACTTGCAACCGTGGTTGGTACCCAACGCCACGGCAGGTGCAGGGCCTCGAACCAGGATTGCACTTCAGCGCGGTACGCGGGTGTATCGTACAAGGGGCTTTCGACTCTGCCGTTAGTCGTAGTGTAGGGAATAAACGCGTATACCTCTGGCCGCCATCCAGCGAGGGGTACACAGGGTATCGACGTGGCGTACGCGCGCCACAGACGACGGAGAGGAGGGGAACATTGGGGGGCCAGTAACACTTGCTGCGCCGGGGTGAGATATTTAAAACCTGCCACGCAGCCGTAGCAGTGCAGGGCGCCACACCGGCATGCAAAGGGCTCGACCATCTCCCATTCTGTCGTCAAATAGTTGAAGGTCAACTCTTCCTTGCATTGGATAGTACGTGTGGTGATAAGAGTCCAGGTACTGAAGTCGATGCAACAGTTAGGGGCACAGGAGTGATTGAGATAGCGCCAGAGTTGGCCGTTCGGTAGCAGGTGCGTGTGAGTACCAATTTGCACGGTGTATGTATCAGGGCGGCGAGTGAGAGTGCCGGTGAGCGGGAATACTGGCGTGCCTGGCGCCAGTTCCTGCCCAGCAATCACTGCCTCACCATGTGGGCTTGCTCCTAAGACCGCGTACGTATCGAGCCGTGACATAGATAAGCTGTATTACCTCGGCAATTGCTCTATAACTAGACCAGGATATAGCACACCAACATGATAGGGAAATTGTCGGAGATTGCCAGGAAAAAGACGGGTTTCTGCGCCTGTATCTACACCTCTGCATGCCTGGGTCTAAGAAGCCGGTGAGGTCCCTCCGCTGTCGCCAGAGCAGTCCGAATGGCATAATTGTTAAGAGGCGAGACGAGAGCTAGCACGGACGCATATATTGTTATGAGCCACTAGTAGGGCAGATGGCTATACGAGGACGCCAGGGAGCGACAAGAATGAAAGTTGGAGTCATCAAAGAGATTAAAGACAAAGAGCAGCGAGTGGCCTTGACACCTGCCGGTGCCAAGGCCTTGCACAAGGCCGGCCATACGGTGCTGGTGCAAGCTGAGGCAGGGCTTGGCTCAGGCTTCTCTGATGCGCAGTACTGCGATGCAGGGGCGCACCTGGTTACGGTGGAGCAGGCGTGGGATACCGACCTGGTCCTGAAGGTGAAGGAGCCGTTGGCAGCAGAATACCACTACCTACAGGAGCAGATACTGTTTACCTATTTCCACCTTGCCGGAGTCCCGAAAACCTTGACCGACACCCTGCTCAGGCAGAAGACCACCGCCGTGGCCTATGAGACGGTGGAGGACACCCAAGGTCGGCTCCCTCTCCTGGCTCCCATGAGCGCCATTGCCGGCAATATGGCCGTCACGATCGGGAGCTACTACCTGGCGAAGGTCAACCACGGCAAAGGCGTGCAGCTTGGCACTGTCCTGGGCACGCGCTACGGCAAGGTCGTGATCATTGGTGATGGCGTGGTGGGACAGCATGCGGCCAGGACTGCGGACGGCATGGGTGCGCGGGTGTTTCTTGGTGGCCGAGATGACAGTAAAGTGGCGCAACTCAAACGCGATATTTCGTCCGCGCTGGTCGTCTTTGAGTCCACCCCTGAAACCCTGCCCCAGTACCTTGAAGATGCCGATCTCGTTGTCGGCGCAGTGTTGCTGCATGCCGCTAAAGCGCCACACGTGGTCACCAAGGAGATGGTGCAGGGCATGCAACCCGGCTCAGTGATCGTCGATGTGAGCATTGACCAGGGGGGATGCGTGGCCACCTCGCGACCAACCTCGCATTCTGCCCCTGTGTTCGAAAAGTACGGCGTCATTCATTACTGCGTTACCAACATGCCAGGGGCGTATCCAGTGACCGCGACTAAGGCGCTCACCGCCGCAACCTTGCCCTATGTGCTGCAACTGGCGCATCAGGGTCTCGACGCCCTGCGTGCAGACCCCGGGTTCGGCAAAGGCGTGAATACGTATAGGGGCTGTGTGACGTCGAAACCTGTCGCCGAGGCTCTGGGACTGCTGCCGCAGTATAAAGAATTTGCTGCCCTCTAAGCCCCTGGCCAGTAGTGAGTCATGATGCCTCCACAATTGCTGGTGTCGGGGGCCTATGATAGCATGCCTCCAATATCCTATTCCCTCCCCCTGCGACTGCGTCGGCAGAGGGCGCCCAGCTTAACGGGCGCCCTTC
>AR_comb_assmDRAFT_10335251_pt1 | contig 12862 bp, 13 predicted proteins | sample ArasoioldDNA_FD_10543 | JGI IMG/M metagenome (IMG submission 10543) | reverse complement strand
TGGTCCGTCGCGGCGATCAGGAAGGCCTGTTGATTCGAGCCGAAGACAAGGATTATGGCCCGCCGCTTGTGAATCCGATCTTCCTCATCGACGGCTCCGACTACAATAATGTTCGCTTCAGCATCGGCGCGCGCATCACGCTATTCGATATTGGAGGCTTCGGTTCAGAGTGGCGCAACGACATCATCGTCGGCTCGGAATATGGCCTCAGCTCCGAGTATTACCATCCGCTGCGTTGGAAGAGTCACCTCTTCATCGCCCCCCGCGGCTTCGCCAACAGTCTGCCGTTCGATATCTACTTCGACAACGACCGCATTGCCGAATATCGCAATCGCAACGTGGGTGGAGGCATTGACTTCGGTCTCGCCATCGATCGCTTCTCCGAACTCCGCGCTGGTTACGAGGTAAGCCAGGTCTCCTTCGCGCGGGATATCGGTTCCCAGGACCTGCCGAACGACAGTGGGCGCCAAGGTTTCGCACGTCTGCAGTACACCAACGACCATCTTGATAATCCCACCATCCCGCGGCAGGGCTACTACCTCAAATACGGATTCCGATATTACGAATCGGCTCTGGAAGCCACGGAGAATTTCCCTTGGACGGAACTGCAGACCCAGTTCTTCCAACGCGTCAGTAAACGCGGATCCGCTTTCCTCCTCGCTTCTGGCGGGACGACCTTCGGCTACGACGGCACCGGACTTCCACCTCCGTTTAGCTTGGGAGGCCCGACGCATCTTGCTGCCTACGGCACCCACGAACTCCTCACGAATCAGTACTTCTTGTTCCAGCCCGGATACCTTCACCGGTTGAAGGAACTTTCTCCGCTCGTCGGCGGCAGCATTTCACTCTTTGGAATGTACGAAGTAGGGAAGGCCTACAATCCGCTTCTCAGCACCACCGAACCGGGGCTCCCGCAAGATTTCAATGGCGGTATCATCATCTCGACTCCGTTTGGGCCGATTGTTTTCGGCGGCGCCGTCGGCAATGGGGACCACCACAAGTTTTACTTCCAACTGGGGAGGTATTTCTGATGTGGACGATCCCTGCCATTCACTTTCGACATCCGACTCGACGCCGGACGCGGCGCCTTTTATCATCGAGACATATCGCTATCATCCAAAGGAGTCATGCCGATGTCTGAACCAAGCTACGAAGAACTGAAGGCGCGCCTCGCCGATCTGGAAAAACAGGTGGAATCCAAGAAGCGCAGCGGGGCGATGGAATTCCGCGTTTCGGAGAAGGGCGGTGTCAGCGTCTATGGTCTTGGACGCTTTCCGGTCACGCTTTACTACGAACAGTGGATGCGTTTGCTGGATGCGTCCGACGAACTCCGCGCATTCCTTGAAACCAACAAGTCCAAGCTCAAGCTGAAAGGACAAGTCGCCTAACCTAGGACAGCTACGCCGAAATCAAAGAGCCGGAGCCATCTCTATCGCAGCTCCGGCTTTTTCAGTCCTCCCATGACCCCTGCAATCCCCGACGACGACATCCTCGAGAAAACCCCGCCGCCGGCCGACGTTCGGCTGACCTACGGCTCCGATCCGAGCCAGTTTGGGGATCTGCGTCTTCCGAAAACAAGCAAGCCATCCCCGGTGGTGATGAATATCCACGGCGGCTTCTGGCGCGCAAAGTACGGCTTGGCTCATGCCGGACACCTGTGCGCGGCCCTCACGCAAAACGGAGTTGCGACATGGAATCTCGAATATAGGCGTGTCGGAGACCCGGGTGGTGGATGGCCCGGCACCTTTGAAGACATCGTGAACGGCTATCGATTCCTATCTCAGATCGCAAAGCGATACAACTTCGATCTCGAACGAACGCTCGTCATGGGTCACTCGGCGGGCGGCCAACTGGCAATCTGCCTCGCGGCCCATGAATCCACGGTGCAGCGTGTAATCTCGCTTGCCGGAGTGCTCGATCTGCAGGAAGCATATCGCCTTCACTTAAGCCACGATGCGGTCGCCGAGTTTCTTGGCGGAACCCCCACCGCGATGATCGATCACTACCGCGAAGCGGATCCTATGGCACTTAAGATTGCCACCGCTCGTCAGATCGTCGTGCACGGAGCCATCGACGACACGGTCCCGCTCTCATTTAGTCAAAATTACGAGAAGGAAAAACGGAAGCGCGGCGAGAAGGTGGAATTGCTCGAAATCGCCAAAGCCGGCCACTACGAACTGATCGATCCACGAACGCCTGCCTTCGCACAAGTTCGCGACGCCGTCTCACGTCTGCTCGCGTCAGCCTAGCTCCGCCTTCAGGCGCAATTCCGCAAGACCAGCGCAGAATTCTTGGATCCGAACGCGATGCAGTTGCAAACCGCATGCTCGATTCGAGCCGCCCGGCCGACCTCCGGCACGTAATCCAGGTCGCACTCCGGATCGGCCTGATCCAGATTGATGGTCGGCGGAATGCGCCCACTCTGCATCGCCACCAACGTAGCTGCCACCCCCGCCGCGCCGCATGCACCTTGAGGATGCCCGATCTGCGACTTCAGCGCCGACATCGGAATCGCCCGCGCGTGCTCACCCAGCGCCAGCTTCATCGCCTGCGTCTCGATGCGGTCGTTCAGCTGTGTCGAGGTCCCATGCAGATTCACATAGTCGACATTGTTCGGAGCGATCCCCGATTCTTGCATCGCCAGCCCAATCGCCCGCGCCGGCTCTTCTCCGCACTCCTTCAACCGCACCCGGTGAAACGCTTCGCATGTAGACCCGTATCCCGCCACTTCTGCCAGGATCTTCGCACCGCGTGCACGAGCTTGCTCCATCTCTTCGAGCACGAACATCCAGGCACCCTCCGCCAAAACGAACCCATCGCGGTTGACCGTAAACGGCCGCGAACCTTTTTCTGGCTCCGCGTTCCAGGAGTCGGTCAGAATTTTCATCAGGATGAACCCCTTCACGATCCCAAGCGCAATAGGAGCGTCCGCCCCGCCTGTCAGGACACGATCCACCCGCCCAGCCTGAATTTGCCGCAGCGAATACCCAAAAGCATCTGTCGACGATGTACAACCCGTCGTGATGACCTGACTCGGACCGCGCAGGCCAAAGCTAATGCTGACGTCGCTCGAAAACGTTCCCATCACGCCCGTAGGCACACAGAAAAGGCTCATCTGCCGGTATTGTTCGTGGAAGAACAGCCGATACTGCTCCTCGGTAAACTCTTGCGACCCTCCTCCCGAGCCCACAATGACCCCGAATCGTTGGCGCTCTTCCTGCGTGAGGGATGTCGGATCAATTCCCGCATGCTGCAATGCTTCTGTCGCCGCGGCCAACGCCAGCGGCAAGATCCGTGAAACGTGCTTCCGCTCCCGCTTCTCCACCCACGCCAGTTCGTCAAAGTTCTGAACCTGCCCGGCAATTTGCACTGGAACTTCCGAAGGATCGAACAGCGAGATACGACGTACTCCGCTCTTGCCGGCAAGTGCTGCTTCGGTGAATGCTTCGCGGCCGTTCCCGTTCGGGCTGACCGCCCCCATCCCCGTGATCACTACGCGACGTTTCACATTGTTCTCCCGTTATGACTATAGTCTAAAGATGCTGCGGTCCTGGCGTTGCGATTGTCCTCAACATGTAAATTCGTGAGCGGTTCGCAATATTCCCACGGAAGGCAATAGTTTGGTCTACGACTTGTCAAAAGACCTTCGATGCATCTCCGGGACGCTCCGTTGAACCTGATTCGGTCGGGGGCACCCCCATCGGGTTCTATAATCCTCAGTTTGCCGTAGCACGGGAGGACGCTTGGCCTATAGCGACTTGCGGGACTGGATCGGCGCGCTCGACCGCGCCGGCGAACTGAAGCGAATTGGGACGGAAGTCGACCCGATCCTTGAAATCGCCGAAATTACCGACCGCGTCAGCAAGAGCCGGCCGCAGAAATACGGGCCCGGCGGACCAGCCCTGCTCTTCGAAAATATCAAGGGTTACGCGAATTCGCGCCTGCTCATCAATCAGTTTGGCTCGGAACGCCGCATGCGCATGGCTCTCGAGGTGGACTCTCTGGATGAAGTCGCTGAACGCATCCGCGGGTTCATGGATGTAAAGTCGCCGCAGGGATTTCTCGACAAAGTCAAAATGCTGCCCATGCTCGCGGAGATGGGTAAATTCTTTCCAAAAACTGTTACCAGCGGCGCCTGCAAAGAAGTCATTCGTCGCGACGGGTTCTCGCTGCTCGATTTTCCCATCCTGCAATGCTGGCCGAAGGATGCCGGGCGGTTTATCACCTTACCGTGCGTGATCACCCGCGATCCGCGAACCGGCAAGCGCAACGTCGGCATGTATCGCCTCCAGGTCTACGACGAGCGCACGACCGGCATGCACTGGCAGCGTCAGAAAGTCGCCGCCGAGCATTTGCGTGATCGACTGCGGGCAAGCGTGTCCGGTGCAGATTCCGGACGCTCCGCGGCTGTCGATCTCATGGCCCGGACCTCCGGCGGCATCAGTCTTTCTGATAAAGATCACCCGAGCGGCAAGATGGAGGTCGCTGTGGCCGTTGGGACTGATCCGGCTCTGACGTTCTCCGCCATCGTGCCCGCGCCGCCCGACGTCGAGGAATTCATCATTGCGGGATTTCTGCGCCAAAAACCGGTCGAACTCGTAAAGTGCGAGACCGTCGACCTCGAAGTTCCCGCCGACGCGGAGATGGTTCTCGAAGGCTACGTGAATTTCGACGAACTCCGCACCGAAGGTCCTTTCGGCGATCACACCGGCTTCTACTCGCTCGACGATCAGTATCCCGTCTTCCACGTCACCTGCATCACGCACCGTAAGGATCCCATCTATGCCACCACCATCGTAGGCAAGCCGCCCATGGAAGATGCCTGGATGGGCAAAGCGGTCGAACGCATCTTCCTTCCGCTCATGAAGCTCACTATTCCAGAACTGGTCGACGTCAATCTTCCCGTCGAAGGCGTCTTCCACAACTTGATGATTGTTTCCATCCGTAAGTCGTATCCGGGGCAAGCGCGCAAAGTCATGAACGCCATCTGGTCACTCGGCCAGGCCATGTTCACCAAATGCATTCTCGTGGTGGATGAAGACGTGAATGTCCACGACACCGCCGACGTGACCCTGAAAGTACTGAACAACATCGATCCCGAGCGCGATATTCAATTCATCCTGGGACCGATCGACTCCCTCGACCATGCCTCCCGCCTCGCCAACTACGGCTCCAAAATGGGCGTGGACGCCACGCGCAAATGGCCCACCGAAGGCTTCACACGCCCGTGGCCGGACGAAATCACCATGGACGCCAAAACTCGTGCTCTGGTCGACGGCAAATGGAAGTCGCTTTCGAAGGAGTTGGGCCTTGAGTAGCAGGTCCGGAGCAGATGACCGAATACACTTTGCCTCATCAATTAGCAGGCGAGCAACGCCGTCTCGCGCTGATGTCCAGCTTGCTTGATCCCATGGAGCACGCCTACCTCGACAAACTAAGTGTAGGCCCTGGATGCCGATGCCTTGAACTGGGTTGCGGCAACGGATCCATTGCACAGTCCCTGGCCGCGCGCGTCGCCCCAACCGGTCACGTTCTCGCGAGCGATATCGATCTCAGCTATGTCGGAAACTTGAAAGCATCATGTTTCGAAGTTCGTCGCATCGACGCTCTCCGGGATGAAATCGAGCCCGGAGCCTATGACGTCGTCATCGCCCGCGCTCTACTGCACCACCTCACGCCCGCATCCCGGGCCTTGGAGCGCATGGTTGCAGCGTTGAAACCGGGTGGAGTTCTTCTCTCTATCGAGCCCGACATGACGCCGTGCACGATCAGCGAACCAGATTCAATGCGTCGATTCTGGCAGGGATGGCTGAAATGGTCCGCGGAAGAGAACATCGATTACTTCATCGGACGGAAGATTTCCAGTTGGCTGGACACGCTTGGCCTGCGCGACGTCGGCGGTGAAGGACGCAGCGCGTGGTTCAACGGTGGGTCCGATTGGGCAACGTACTGGACGCTCACCGTGCAAGAACTCACGCCCTCACTTCTGAAATCGAACTACATTACGCAGCCGATGCTCGAAGAATTCAAGGCACACTACAGCGATCCGCATTACTGGACTAGCGTCATCACGTTCACTGCAAATTGGGGACGGAAGCCTGCCTGAACCAATTGCGGACCCCAGTCATGTGCTAGTCGGGCGTGGCAGGTCTAGGAACACGCTCTGCCCCACCGCCAGTCGTCCCACTCGAGTCACCGTCCCATAGATCCCTGCGTTGTTCTCATTCGCGTGCACGACCGCCTTCAATATTTCAGGTGTCGGCACTGCCGTCTCGGGATCAAGGTTCACCATCGAACAGCGAACGTCGTGCATCGTGGCGGTGATTGCGGGAGCGTCCTCATCGTCTCCAAAGGAGAGAACTCCTCCTAACCATTCATCTTCCTGGAAGGGAACTGGCCGCAGTAAACGAACCAGAATATTTGGCCGGAATCGCCGCACGTCCAGGCTCCGGCCTGCCAGCCGTGAGATCTCGCCGATCGTATCGGAGGCGATCACCGAGATACTCGCGTCATCGAAAACGCCATGCCTCAAATGCATCATCTGCACGGGAGCTCCATATCGCCGCCCAACCTCCGCCGCCAACTCCTCGCCGAATACAGGCATTTCTTCGCCCTCGGGCGTGCGGACATGCGTGGGAAGGCCACCATCATCGCCATTGTCACCGCGCCGCGGAGCAAACATAACAAGTTCGGGAAGCTTGGTCGCCGTCAGCCAGGGGAATCCGCTGCGGTCCTCAACCCGCCGGAACGCCAGGCGTCTGTCACCCTCAAATCCATGCCACCCCAGTTCAGCGCTCTCAAGTCGCTCGCCGCCCATGGACTTCACTGGATACCGAAACAGCGCCTCCACATCTCCAATCCTTATACGCATGCTCTCGAATCCGCCCCTCAAACCAAGCCCGCGAAATTTCCTGCGTTCGGTGATTGTAAGGCAGACTGAGGGATGAAGAACCGGGCGCCAGCCTTTTTGCCCCTCCCGGATAACGCAAGCCGAAGGGATGCTTCCTTAGTAGATACTCCACACTCCCGGTGTCACCACCTCGAGCAGGTGTCCATCGGGATCGCGAAAGTAAAGCGCCTCGCCGCCGAACTTCCATTTCTTCCGAGACTCAATCGGAATTCCTTGCTGTGATAGCCATGCCTCCCAAGCGGTCAATTCCGCTCGCGCAATGCCAAACGCGATGTGAATCGCTCCCATCGCATCGGTGTCCGTGGTGGATCCTTTCTTGAACAGTAATAAGACGCTACGATCCCCGGCCCGCATTGCACACAACCGCGTCTCGTCTGTAATGCCCTCCTTCTCGTCGACGTCCATCGGCTCAAACCCAAACACGCGCCGATAGAACTCCACGGAGCGCGTTGGTCGCTCGACGTAAAGCGACGTTTCAAGAATTCCATTCACGTGTGGTCGGCTGGATGTTGCCTCTAACATTACGACTCTCCGCTGTCTCCGAAATCGCTAAAGCAGATACTATTGAGATGCGCCGGTTGCGGTTTCGTCGCACCACGATCAGGGATGGCGTAACACCACCGGATTTCATACTCGTCGTGCTGCCACAAACCTCATTCTCCACCCAACCCTAACCGCTGCTCGAGCAACTGCGCGGTATGAAGGACGTGTAGCTCGGACGCGTCCGTCGATCTCTATGTCCTGCCCCACATGGTGACTCGCGCAGGAACGATGCGCAGCACCGGCGAGTCATCGGCAAGCATCCTCGCGTCGTACTGGGGATACTTCGCTCGCAGCCGTTGAATGGCTCGCGTCCGTTCGGCCGGATCAGTCACCATTCCCGCTTCGCCGTGCACGAGCACGTACCACAAGCGTGTCCAATCCTCGTCGTAATAATCCACCAGCAGCGACACTTGCGGCGCCCTTCGAATATTCTTCACACGTGCTAATTCGGTCGGAGCGACTCGCTTGGGCTTCTGATCAATCGCCGAGTAGAAAAGCGAACCATCCCAGATGAAACAGATCGGAACCACATGCGGTCTTAGATCCGCATCCAGCGTCGCCAGATGCGCAATCCGCGCCGCTGCAAGTTTTTCCTGAATCTCGGGTGAGATGGTCGGAGGTTGGTTCGCCATGGTGGCAAAATATCACCAATTCAGAAGGCCATCGCCGTCCTGCAAAACCGCGAACTCGAATCAAGTCACATTTCAGTCCCAGCGTCGCAGCCCTGGGCAGACCCGTTTTTATCGCGCAGCAGACTGGCGCTGATTTCGTAAGCCTAGTAACGTCAAAACGTACGCCCCTTTCGCCTTGAACATGAATCGACGTTCGTTTGTTCATCAGCTTCTTAACGTGGGACTTGTCACCGCGCTTTCGCAGATCCCTGCCACTCTCGCCATGCAGAAAAAATCCGCCATGAAGAACTGGATCTGGGCCCCCGTCAACGTAGAGCGTTCCACCGAACAATGGAAACGCGCGCTCGCTACTGCTCGGTCCAGCGGCATCCAAGCGCTCCTGCTTGAAATCTACGATGGACGCTACGCTTACTTCGCGAGCCGTCGCTTGCCCGTGAAATCCGACCTGCTAGCCAAAATCTTGCCTCTCGCCAAAGCCGAGCAAATCGAAGTTCACGCCTGGATGTGGTCGATGCCCTGCAGCGCCCCTGAAATCCTCAGTGGGCATCCCGACTGGTACAGCATAAACGCACTCGGCGACTCCGCCGCCACCAAGCCCGCTTATGTCGATTACTACAAGTTCCTCGACCCGGGCCGCCCCGAAGTGCGTGACTGGGTGCAGGGAACTGTCCGCGAGCTCGCTGCTATCCCAGAACTCACCGGCATCCACCTCGACTACATCCGGCATCCGGACGCCATCCTTCCCAAAGGCCTCTGGAAGAAATACGGCATCGTGCAAGATCGCGTGTACCCCCAGTACGACTACGGTTACTCGCCGTACGAGCGAGAGCAATTTCAGAAACAGTTTGGCGTCGATCCCATTCGCATCGGCCGCAACGAGCTCCATGATTCGACCCTCGAGCAACATTGGCGCAGATTTCAACTCGACATGGTGGTTGGCCTCGTGAACGACTACCTCGCCCCGGCCGCGCACACCGCAGGGAAGCTCATTACCGCAGCCGTGTTCCCCGGCCCATCGCTCGCCCGCCAAATGGTTCGCCAGGACTGGCAGCGCTTCCAGGTCGATGCCTTCCTGCCCATGCTCTACAACACGTTCTACGAAACCGGGCCCTCATGGGTCGGAGAGATGACCGAGGAAGCAGTCCACGCTGTTCAGAAGCCTGTCTACAGCGGTCTCTTTATTCAGCACATGAAGCCCCAAACGCTAATCGACACCGCCCGCATCGCGCAGACCTCGGGCGCATCCGGCATCTCGCTGTTCTCGCTGGATGGCATGAATCCAGCCCAATGGGAGGCCTTGGGAAAAATCGTGACCACCGCCCCGCCTGACAACTCAAAAAAAAGTCCGTAACCTTTTCCCCCTTCGCATCGTTTACTTGATTAGAGATCGATGATGCCGGCCGGCAAGAGCAAAACCCGCGCTCCGAGTTCCGGGCTCGATCCCGCGTTGACCGCCGAGCGCGCGCCGAACTCGCTTTCCGAACGCAGCGAGCGTTTGCTCGTGCAAGCTGCACAGCAAGATCCCGCGCGTTTCGCCGATCTCTATGAAGAAAACTTTGAGCGCGTATACGCCTTCGTGATTCGCCGCGTTCGCAACCGTGAAGTCGCCGAAGACGTAACCAGCGATGTTTTTCATCGCGCGCTCGCGGGACTTCCCAAGTTCGATTGGCGTGGCATCCCATTCCGCGCCTGGCTGATTCGCATCGCCGCGAATCTGATCGCCGACCAGTGGAAGCGCATCGCTCGCGAAGGTCTTCCCGAAGGGGATGACCCGCCCGAGCCACCGTCAGCCATCGACCTTGAGGAAGTCGAACACCGCGCGCGTCTCTTTCGACTGGTCGAACGCCTGCCCGCCGATCAGCGCCAGGTTCTGCAACTCCGTTTCACCGAGGGCCGCAACATCGCAGAGATCGCCCAGTCGCTGGGACGGAGCGAAGGCGCCATCAAACAACTTCAGTTTCGCGGACTACAGAAGTTGCGTTCGCAACTTCACGGACGACGAGGAGCGAATCATGGCTGAGAGCCGGTTCGAACAACTCGAGCGAGCGATTCAGGCGCTGACCAGCGCGCCCGAGGCTGCGCTGCGCGTCGTCACGCCTGAGCTCGCTCCCCTCGCGCAAATTGCAGCCGACTTGCGTGAACTGCCCCGCGCGTCGTTCCGCGAACGCCTCAAGGCACAACTCAAAACCGCAATGCATCAGTCGCCGCACAAATCTACAGCGGTCGACAGTACTGGAGAAGACAGCACCATGACACCAGCATCCTCAACAGTCACCGTCAATCCGCTTCGTGCAGGCTTCCATACCGTTACACCGTATTTGTTACCCGCAGGCGCCGATCGCCTCATTCGCTTCGTAAAAGATGCGTTTGATGCAGAAGAAATCTTGCGTGTGCCGCGGCCTGATGGCACTGTACTTCATTCGCAACTTCGGATCGGCGACTCCATGATCGAGATGGCCGACCCGCAAAGCCCATTTCCAGCGATGCCCGCCGCCATCCATCTTTATGTGCCGAACGCTGACGAGGTCTACGAGCGCGCCCTAAAAGCCGGCGGCACATCACTGCACCCCATGACCGACCAGCCTTACGGCGATCGCGAAGGAAGCGTGCTCGATCCGCTCGGGAATCACTGGTATATCGCCACGCACCAGGCCACCGGCCTCGCTCCTGAGGGCTTGCGCACCATTACTCCGTACCTCCACGTAGCTGGTGCGGATCGCGTACTTGACTTCGTGGAGCACGCCTTCGGAGGCGAAGTACTAGCGCGCGACCAGTCGCCCGACGGCATCATCCACCACGCCAAGATGCGGCTGGGCGACTCCATCGTGGAACTCGGTGAAGCGCATGGCAAGTACCAACCCATGCAGAGCGCTCTGCATCTGTACGTGGAAGATACCGACGCCCTCTACGCACGAGCAATCGCCGCCGGAGCGACGTCGATCTATCCGCCTGCCGATCAGCCCTATGGTGACCGCGGGGCATCTCTGGTGGATCCGTTCGGCAATCACTGGTACTTGGCGACCCCGATTCGAGAGTCTGAGTAACTGCTATCCAAACTCTGCAGTCTTAGTCCAAGTAGCGCAAAGGAGCTTGCACGATGCCCGTCAACCACAAACCAGATGGCTATCACTCCGTGACGCCGTATCTCTACATCCGGGGAGCCGCCAACGCGATTGAGTTCTACAAAAAGGCGCTCGGCGCCGAAGAACTATTTCGCTTGCCCGACAAGGATGGACGGATTGGCCACGCCGAGTTGAAAATCGGCGATTCCGTCGTCATGCTCGCCGATGAATATCCCACCATGAAGATCGTTGGCCCGCAGACGCTCGGCGGCACCTCCGTCGGCCTCCTCGTCTACGTCTCTGACGTCGATACCATAGTCGGCCGCGCCCTCGCCCAAGGCGCAAAGCTCGATCGCCCCATCCAGGATCAGTTCTATGGCGATCGTTCGGGTACCGTCGTCGATCCCTACGGCCACAAGTGGACCATCGCTACTCATGTCGAAGACGTCCCGCCGGAGGAAATGGAAGAGCGCGCCAAGCGGGCCATGCAGACTGCATAAGACCATTCGCCGCGGGGAGGAAATCGGTTGCCTCCCCGCGCTGCTAGAATGGAAGCGCTTTCAAACTCGCTTCGAAAGGACGCTTTCATTCATGGTTTCCGCCGGCACACCTTTCCCCGCGTTCTCTCTCCCCAATCAGGACGGCAAAATTCAAAAGCTGAGCGACTTCGCAGGCCAGTGGCTCGTGATCTACTTCTATCCCAAGGACGACACGCCCGGCTGCACCATCCAGGGCAAATCCTTCACCGCCAGCAAAGCCGATTTCGATAAAGCCGGAGTTACCGTCCTCGGCGTCAGCGCCGATGACGTCCAATCCCACAAAGATTTCTGCAACAAATTCGCTTTCAAAATCGATCTCCTCTCCGATCCCGACTCCACCCTGATGAAAGCGCTCGGCATCGGGCAGGCAGAATGGCAAGGCATGAAGTTCTGGGAGCGCACCAGCTTTGTCGTCGACCCCAAGGGCTTGATTCGCAAGGTCTACTCTAAGGTCGATCCCCAAGGCCACGAACAAGTTCTGCTGCGCGACGTGCAAACCATGAAATCCGCCGCTGCCTGATTACAACCGCAGCAGCGCGAAAAGTGTCCGCAAAGAATCAGGGGAGTTGCCGCCATACTGCGGCAACTCCCCAATTTTCAGCGCTGCGAGTCTTGCCGCCTTACCGGAACCCGTCCACCAGCATGATGTCCGCAGAACTCCGCTCCAGTTCCGCATACACCAGTTCCTTACCATCCGGTGAGACCGACAGTGACGTGACAAACGGCGCCGGGCGTCCCGGTGTACGTGCGGCCACATGCGACCGCCGGCTTGCGAAATCGAAAAACAAGATCTCTTTCGAAGGCGGAATCGCGTCGTAGTAATAGATACCGTTCGTCGTCAGATCCCAGGCCGGCCACGAAAACGACGGCAGCCCCTTTACCTGTGCTTCTCCACTTCCGTCCGTTCCAATCGACCAGATCTCCGTTTTGCCGCTCACTCGCAGGTAATACAATCTCGACCCATCCGGAAGTTCCCGCGCCAGCAATCCACCGCCATGCGTGAGCTGTACAGGCTGTCCGCCCTCCGCTGGAACCTTGAAGATCTGCGATACCCTCTGCACATCCGAGGCAAAATAAATCCACCGTCCGTCATGCGACCAGAAGGGCACTGAGCCGCCATCCGGAGTGGTGCGCAACATCTGTGGCGTCCCACCGTCGGCGTTGATGATGTAGAGC
>AR_comb_assmDRAFT_10146684_pt1 | contig 12862 bp, 11 predicted proteins | sample ArasoioldDNA_FD_10543 | JGI IMG/M metagenome (IMG submission 10543) | reverse complement strand
GGAGTCCGCGTGGCCAGCCCATCGGCACAGGTGTTGCAAGTATCCGTCGCAACGGGTTTGCCAGCGCGCCAGGATAAAACGTACGACGGTGCCTGCTCCGCTTGCACTCCGATCACCTTCGTCTGCGGGGAAAGCTGTTTGATCGCAGCGCCAACCCCTCGGATCAATGCGGTATCGCCCATCGGCACGAAGACGGCTAAGAGCTCCGGCAATTGTTCGAGGATCTCTAAACCAATCGTGCCCGGGCCGGCTGGCAGGTCTGGGTCGGTGGCATCGTTCAGGAAGTACACTCCCGGTCGCCGCGAATATTCGCTTGCCTTCTGAAATGCGCCAGCGAGGTCGATGCTGCCGTGACAAACGATGCGGGCGCCAAGGTCCTCAATCTTCCTGCGTTTGACGGGATTGGCTTGCTCGGGCAGGAAAATGGTGGCCGACACTCCAAGTGTTCGAGCAGCAAAGGCCGTAGCGGCTCCGTGATTTCCCGTGCTCGAGGCCGTCACTTCGTCAATGTGTCGGTGTTGCAGGTTCTTGGCGAGGGCATACATCGCTCCGCGCGGCTTGAAGGAACCGGTCGGCAACCCGGTTTCGATCTTGAGATAAACTTCCGCGCTCGCACTGCTCAGGCTTGGCGCTTTCACCAGGAGCGTCGGAGGAAAGTACTTCGCGAGCAGTTGCTGCGCGTCACGAATGGCCGACAGTTCAGGCAAAGCAGGCATAGATTATTCGAGTCAGGCCTTCTGTTGACGATACGATACTGTGCCTCACTTCGTCGGCTCGACGAATACGGCTGTTCCGTACGCCAGCACCTCAGTGACGCCCTGCATGATCTCGGTGGCATCGTAGCGCGCGCCCACGACCGCGTTTGCTCCCAATTCGGCAGCGTGCTGCAACATGAGGTCGAATGCCTCCTGCCGTGTCTTCTCGCACAAATTGGTCAGCAGCGTGATGTTGCCTCCGACCAGCGTTTGCAGCCCGGCGCCAATGGTGCCGAAGATCGAACGCGAGCGCACCACAATGCCGCGAACAACTCCCAGCGTGCGGGTCACGTGAAATCCGTCGAGGTCAAACTGCGTGGTCACCATGTTGTGACTTACCGATCTACCAGCAGTGTAGCCAGTCGTCATAAGAAAGAGTCCTCTCTATTGTGTGCAACGGCCGCCGTCTCGCTCCGAACAGCAGACTATAGCGCGGTCTGGGTTCGACCACGAGTGTTTTGAGAGTTGCTGCCTATCGTGCGGCTTACTCCAATTCGGCGGTGATAAAGAATTCCTGCGACGGATTGTCGTACTCAATACGGAGTACGTTAGGCTTGCAACAGACTTGGCAGTCTTCGACATAGGACTGGCGGCGCCCAGCGGATTCATCAACCGAGGTGACGTTCCACTCTCCACAGGAGGCACATTGGAAGCCAGCTTCCATGACTGAGAGAGCTTACCTCAGCGCCTAAAGCTGCGTCCCGCGGCCAGCCTTGCGCGATTGAAGTCGTGACCTCCCCGTTCTCCTATTCCCGCTTTCGTCAACTTCTTGCCTATAATGACGGATCGCAATCTATGACCTTGGAGGCTTCATGATCTCGCGGCGAAAGTTCCTGGAATTGAGCGCGACGTCGGCAGGAGTCGCTGTCCTCGCTCCGCCCCGACTGGGCGCCGAGTCACAAGATGCTGCCCTGCCTCCCTCGATTGCGGCGCTCAAGTCGCGTAAGGACGAAGCCACTCCCATCACCCGCGCGGAACGGCAGCAGCGTCAGGAGCGCGCCCGCAAACTGATGTCAGAAAACTCCCTCGACGCCATGGTACTGATGGAAGGCACATCGCTGCGGTACTTCACCGGAATTCGCTGGTGGGGCGGCGAACGGATGTTCGCGCTGGTCCTGCCCGCGAAGGGAAACGCGTTTTACGTGTGTCCCGCTTTCGAAGAAGGACGCGCGAGAGAACAGATCAAGAATGGGCCAGAAGGCGAACATCCAGACGTACGGGTCTGGCAGGAAGACGAGAGCCCGTACCAGCGGTTGGCTCAGGGACTGCAGGAGCGAGGCATCGCCACTGGGAAGATCGGTCTGGAGGAGACTGTTCGGTTTGTGTTTGCGGATGGCATTGCGAGGGCCGCATCGCAGGCGACCATCGCCAGCGCTACCCCGGTGACAGCCAATTGCCGCATGATCAAGAGTTCGCATGAAATTGCATTGATGCGGCTAGCTTCGCAGATCACTCTCGCCGCCTACGAAGCAGCTTATCGGGCGGTCAAAGACGGCATGACGCAGCCCGAGTTGGAAGACCTGGTGGAGAAGGCGCACGCACAACTGGGCTTCAAAGGAAGCGCGGATGCCCAGGTGGGCGAGTTCTCCGCCTTCCCGCACGGCTCTGTGACGCCGCAAGTGGTGCATGAAGGCACCATCGTTCTGATGGACGGAGGGTGCACTGTCGAGGGATATCAATCCGACATCACACGCACATTTGTGTTAGGGAAAGCTTCCGACAAAATGAAGAGCGTGTTTGATATTGTCCATCGGGCCCAATCGGCGGCGCTGGCGGCCGCCAGGCCCCGCGCAGAGTGTGGATCAGTCGATGCGGCAGCGCGGAAGGTTGTGACCGATGCAGGTTACGGCCCGGACTACAAATACTTCACCCACCGCCTGGGACATGGTCTTGGCATGGATGGCCACGAATGGCCCTATCTCGTTCGCGGCAATCCAGTGAAATTGCAGGCAAATATCACGACCAGCAATGAACCCGGCATCTACATTCGCGGCGAGTTTGGCATTCGCCTCGAAGACGACATGCACATCACCGAAAACGGCGCGGAGTTGTTTACCGCGCAGAGTCCATCGCTGGAAGATCCGTTCGGGAAGGGGTAAAGCGTCTATGGCATTTCCGAGCTTTGAACTGACCGGCCAGGTGGCTCTGGTCACCGGCGCTGCGCGCGGCCTGGGACAGGCGATTGCACTGGCCCTTGCCAATGCGGGTGCAGACGTAGCCCTGGGGCTACGAGATCGGAACACCAGCGGAGACGTCGAGGCACAGATCAGATCCATGGGACGGCGCGTGCTGCCGTTGCAAATGGATATGACCCAGATGGATCAGATATTCCAGGCAGTGGAGGAGACCGTCAAGCATTTCGGTCGGATCGACATCCTGGTCAACAATGCCGGACTTGCACCTGACAATCTCGCGGAGAACGTGCGCGAGGCAGACTTCGATTTGACGCTGACCGTCAACCTGAAGGGGACTTTCTTCGCCAGTCAGGCGGCCGGACGCGTCATGATCCGGCAGAGGAGCGGACGAATCATCAACCTGAGTTCGCAGGCTGGGTTCGTCGCCTTGCCGACCGAGTCGGTGTATTGCATGACCAAGGCTGCGATTGCGCATCTGACCAAGTGCCTGGCCGTCGAGTGGGGGAAGTACAACATCACTGTGAATGCGGTGGCGCCCACGTTTATTCGGACACCCGGCACGGAAAGCTACCTGGCGAACCCTGAACAGCGCGCCGATGTGGAAGAACGCATCGCCGCGTTGCATCGCATCGGCGACCCCATGGACGTGGCGGGCGCGGTAGTGTTCCTGGCTTCGAGCGCCGCATCGCTGATTACCGGTGAGACCATTCTCATCGATGGCGGATGGACGGCGCGGTAAGCATCCACGGACTTGTATCCAAGAAGCAACTTCCAAGGCGGCGGCCACACGACAGCGCGGAATCATTCCAGCCCAGAGTCACTCGCTGAAAGATTCCTTCAGGAAGAACTAATAGAACGTCAATGGTAGGGCCGCTCGGGGTTTCGCGATCCGTTGCCTTAGCTGACCTTCATGGACCGCCGCCACTTAGCGTGAAGCCAGCAGAGAATTCCCAGAGCGCAAACCTCGACTGGGCCCGGCGGCATGATTTGCATCCGCCACAGATCGGCATAGGCGACCGTCGCCACATACACCGCCCAAACCGTGCCACCAGCGGCAATCAAGCTACCCAAGCGCTCTTCCGCGCGAATGCTCACGAGTCCGTCGCCCTGGCCTTTGGCTTTCTTGGGAGCCTTGGGAATCTCAACTACTGGCACGAAGCGGTTCTGGGAATTAACGTAGCCTTCGCGCCCCGAATCCCAATCGATGAATTCGCCCTTGTCTGATCTGGCCACACTTCAAGGTGCCATAGAAGGACCGGTGCGCGCAGCGTGACTCAAGTACATGGTCGCCAGTTCCTGCTTCAAGATCGCGCTCGGGACCGACGCTATTCGGGCACCGGCGGGCAGCCGGGGAATTCCTGAAGGTAGGTATTGCCAATATAGCCTAGGTAATCGATGCCGATATCGCTGGTAAAAAATCCGTCGGCGGTGAGTTTGCGGAGGAAGCTGAAGAATTCAATTCCCTGCCCCAGGCTCGGGTCTTTCTTCGCATTCTTTCGATAGGCGATCAGATCGAGAATCTCTTTCTGCTGCTCGGCGCTGCAATCGAGATAAGGCTTTTCAAAGCGGTCGCTGCAGGTATTGTCGAGCCACATCAGCCCGCCGCCGAGAGCGACCTGATAATCCTTGTTCTCGCTGGTCAGCAGATCGATGAACTCCGGAGCCCCGGCTTCCACGGCGCCTTTCGCCTCGTCATCCGCTGGAATGATCGCGTTACAAAGACTCTGCAGCGTTTTGTACGCGTGCGCGGAAAAGAATTTCGGAGAATACGCGTGACTTTGCGCAGCGGCCTTCTCGGCTTTCACCATGCGGTGCGCGTATTCGGCCGCTTCCAGCGGAATCACACGCAACACGGATCCGCCGACCGCCGCCATCGTGAGCGATTTGAGGATGTCGCGCCGTGAGATCGCCATGCCTATGCTCCCAGATTCCCTTTTTTCGCCTGGTCCATCAAGTAATCACAAGCCCGCCACGTAAGCGCCATGATCGTGAGCGTCGGATTCTTGTCGGCATTGGTGACAAAGCAAGCGCCGTCGGTGACGAAGAGATTCTTCACATCGTGCGCCTGGCAGTACTGATTCAGGGCGGAAGTTGCAGGGTGCTCTCCCATGCGGACCGTCCCAACTTCGTGAATGATGACGCCGCCATCGGCGATGCCATAGGGATGCGCGGCATCTTCCCGCGTCGAAGGAATAAAAATCCCGCCAGCTGCTTCCACGATGGCGCGATAACTTTCCTGCATATCTTTCGCCATCTTGATTTCGTTGTCGCTCCACTTCCAGTGGAAGCGCAGCACCGGGATGCCCCACTGGTCGACCGCCGAAGGATCGATCTCGCAGGAGCAATTCTCGTTGGGAATCATCTCGCCGCGGCCGGCGAATCCGATGTATGTGCCGTATTTCTTCTTGCACTCCTTCTTCAGCGAAACTCCATAACCTTCGAATTCGTCGCACAGCTCGTCATAGTCGCCGACACCGGGCATGCCGCGGCCGCCGCCGAACTCAGTGTGATACCCGCGAAGAAAGTCATTCCTGCGATCGAATTTCCACCACGGCAGGTACATGTGCATTCCGCCCACGCCATCATGATTGTGAGCAGGCATTCTTTCGAGTTGGGGGAAGTATCCTCCAGCATCGCTGCCGACTGTGTCCATCAGGTTGCGCCCGACGACACCGTCAGAATTCGCGAGACCATCGGGAAACAGTGTGGATCTTGAATTGAGCAAGAGCCGCGCCGACTCACAGGCACTCGCAGCAACGATGAAGGCGCGTGCGTGCAGCCGCCTTTCCTCTTTTGTTGCCTTGTCGATGTACGAAACCGCCGCAACTTTCCCGTCTCTTCCCACAACTAGCTCGCGTGCCATGGCGTCGGTAATCATGGTCAGGCGACCCGTTTGCTCGGCCGGCGGAATCATCACCTGGCTCGAACTGAAGTTCGAAGCTGTTTTGCATCCTCGTCCGCACTGCGCACAGTAGTGGCAGGCGGGTCGTCCGTTGAGCGGCTTCGTCAAAATTGCCAGCCGCGACGGAATGCATAGGATGCTCAGCTTGTCGCACGCCTTCTTGATGATGGTCTCGGTGCAGCGAGGCCTCGGCGGCGGCAAAAACACGCCGTCGGGTGCGCTGGGAATGTTCTCCTTAGTCCCGAATACCCCGATATATGACTCCACTTTGTCGTAATACGGCGCGACGTCTTCATAGCTGATCGGCCAATCATCGCCCATACCGTCATGCGACCGGACTTTAAAATCCACCGGCGCCATACGCAGCGCGATACGTCCCCAGTGATTGGTGCGTCCGCCCACGATACGCGAACGAAACCAGCGAAACTTCGAGCCGGGAGCGGAAACGTAAGGTTCTCCGTCGATCTCCCAGGCCCCATTGGGTGCGAGAAATTCGTTGTCCAGGTCATGCCGTGCTCGCCCGCCGATTCCTGCGCCACGGTGCGGCAAGTCATAGGGCCAGACGTGTTCCTTGTAATCGCGATCGGGAAAGACGGGAGGCCCCGCCTCGAGCAGGGCGACGGTCAGGCCGCCCTCAGTAAGAACTTTGGCCGCAGTGCCGCCCGCAGCACCCGAACCGATGATGCAAACGTCGTAGGTTTTCGGCGTGCGCTTGACCTGCATGGTCCCCAGTGAAGTTCGCCTCAGAAAAGTCGCCGCCGCGGGAGCGGCGGCGTCAGTGCATTATCTGCTCACGACCAGCGCAGCTTGCTCAGGTACTCGTAGCTGCCCTTTATGCTCTCTAGCGGCTGCTTGGGATGGTCGTGCTCGACGATGTAGTGCTTGATTCCGGCTTGATCTGCGTGAGCGAAAATGCGCTTCCAGTCAATCACTCCGCTGCCCACTTCAGTCAAGTCCACCGTGTCTCCGAAATTCTGCGCGCCACCGGACGATATCTTTGGCATCGTCTTCACATCTTTGACGTGGACGAGCGGGAAACGTCCGGGATATTGTTCGAAGTACTTCACCGGATCCGTGCCTGTGGTCGCGATCCAGCACAAATCCAGTTCCATCTTCACCAGATTCGCGTCACAGAGTTTGAGCAGCTCGTCATAGGGTAGCTTCCCATCCGTGGGCAGGAATTCGAACCAGTGGTTGTGATATCCGAATTGCATGCCCGCCTTCTTAGTCTGCTCGCCGGCCTTGTTGAACTTGTCCGCCGCTTGCTTCCAGATGTCCGGATTCTTCCGCAGATCTTCGGGAATCCAGGGACAAATGATGTATTCCAGATCGATGGCTTTCGAAAACTCAATGACCGAGGGGAACTTGTCCTCGAGTTCGTCATACTGCACGTGGGTGGAAGGAGCCTTGAGACCATTCTTCTTCAGTACCGCCTTCACCTGATCCGCAGTGTGGCCGAAGTATCCTGCGAATTCCACTTCCTTATAGCCGATCTGAGCGACCTTCGCGATGGTGCCTTCGAAGTCGTCCTTCATCAGATCGCGGACGGTGTAGAGCTGCACTCCGACCTTGTTGATCTTGTGCTCGCCGGCCGCCCACAGTAGTCGACTGGGCAGCAAACTCACCGCCGCGGCGGTGCCTGCGGTTTTCAGAAACGTGCGACGATTGATGGCATGAAAACTCATGACGAGGTGTCCTCCGATGCTCCGTTGGGGCCGAAGTCAAATCCGGTGAGAATTATACGCGGGAACCGCAAGCTTTGCCCCGCGGAATAACGATTTTGCCCAGTCACAGGTTGGAGTCGCGTGGAAATCCCTGAGAAGAACAAATGCGAGAGGGCGGGCACACGTCCTCTCGCACTGCGCTATTTCGACGCCGCGACCTGTAAATTGTTAGTCACCGAAAATAGCCCGGAAACGCCGTTTGCCCGTAGGCCTACCAAGTTCTTGTCGCCTTCGTTATCTACTACACCTTCCAAGGTTGCACGGCCATTCTTAACAATGATGCGAATCGGCTTCTGTACTCCGAGTTCGTACTTCTGCAAGGCCGGGAATTGGTAGATTGCACGAAACAGCCGAGTACGGAGCCGATCATCCGTCGGAGATGGAGGAAGAACTTCGATTTGGTTATCGACCTTCTCGACTCCTTCAATCCGTTTGATGGAGTTCTCGGCGTCGGACTTCAGTGTTGGCCGCACCACCTGGCCTATCAGAGTGACCGTAGCGCCATCAACTTTGAAGGCGATATAGTCGTACACGCCGAAATACGGCAGCATGAGCAACTCGTGACGTACTTCCCTGATGATGCGATCTTCTGATTTGGCCGAAGGCTGACTGCGCTGGGTGTCTTGTGCGGCGGCGCTCAAACACAGAAGCGAAAGTAGAGTGCCGAGAGAAACAAGCGATTTGACTCTCATATTCGACCTCGCTATAGACAGCTTTTATGGATGCGTCCCCAGACTGTTTAGTTGGTCAACAGCTCTGAATATCTTAAACCGGGACAGAAGAGAACACGTTCGGAGGCGAACGCCTAGACAGAAAGAATTCAAGGGCGTGCCCGAAAGGGCTGTTGATCGACAATCCGGAGAACGGTCCATTTGGGAGCCGTTTTCATCTGGACAAGTGGAGTCCCAATCGCAGGCCCATCACTTGGTCCAACAACCGAATATCCGCGCAACTGTTCAGAATCCAATCTGCGCCGGCCTCCTTCAGCCCCAATGCCTCAACGGTCGTCGTAAACGCAATCACTTTCGCCCCTGCCGATTTCCCTGCTCGAACTCCGGCGGGGATATCCTCCAGCACGACGCACTCCTCCGCCGAAAACCCCAGGACGGAAGCCCCTTTCAGATAGGGCTCTGGATGTGGCTTTCCGTGTTGAATGTCGGTTGAAGTAATCATCTTCCGCGGTAACGGAAGCCCGGCCGCTTTAATGCGGACTTCCGCCAGAGGTCGTGTGCTGGAAGTCACGATCGTCCAGCGGTCCTCCGGAAGGCTGGCAAGCAGGTTGAGTGCGCCGGGCAGCGGGGCCACGCCCTCCAGGTCTTCGATCTCGCGCCGCTCGACCTCACCGTTTTCCACCTCGTGATCGGCGTTCGGGAGGTACTCGCGAACAGTAGCCAGGCTGGGCCGGCCGTGTGCTCGAGCTACTACCTCCTCGGCGTCGAAGCCGTGCTCTACAGCCCATCGCCGCCAAACGCGCGCAACGGCCGGAGTGGAGTTGATCAGAACTCCGTCAAGATCGAACAGCAGTGCGGCGCAGGAGATTTCGTTCATCTTGAAAGACTAGCGGATCGGAAATTGCGCATCATCTTGCGATTCTAAACCAGCGGATCACCAGTCTCCTGTCCTCTGCCGATTGGGTGAGACGAGTCACCCGATACCGTATCCCGCATCACCTCACATTGGTCCGATCTGCAATACAATTCTTAGTACATCGCCGGGGAGGCGTGCGCGCATGGTCTCGAAATGCGCCAATCCCGCATGTTCCGAAAAATTTCTATATCTCCACCAGGGGAAGATTTTCCAACTAACCCCCACGCCCGAGGTTGAGGCGGTTGGCGGAGGCTTTCCGCCTTCGCTGTATGAGCGGTTCTGGTTGTGCGACAAGTGCTGCAAAGAAATGACGTTGGTCTGGGGAGGAGTTGAGGCCAAGCTTGTGCCTCTGCCGGCAGAGTCGGTTGCGCCGTCTCCGGCGGGTTCGGTGGAGGTCGAAGAGAATGACACGCCAAGAAAGCGCGCCGCGTCGGTAGGATTGCACTGGAGATAAATCCGCGTCGCCGCCGCAGGACTGGAAGAGGTTAGGAGCGGCGGCGGGGAGAGGGGTGCCTGAGAAAGCCCCGCCGAGACACTGCTGCCTAGCTGGCGCAATCGCCGGGGCCCGAGACAATCAGGACTGAACGATCTTCTCCAGCGCCGGACGATTGCGGAGGATTAGTGTCGACCCCTTCAGTTGCAAGAGTTGTTTTCTCTTGAATTCAGAAAACAGCCGGCTGACGGTTTCTCGCGTCGTCCCAATGATCTCAGCGATCTCTTCGTGCGTAAGCGTCAGCTTTACCTGCGCCCCGTCGCCGTTAGCCGACTTCGGGGACCACGACAATAAGAGCTTGGCAAACTTTTCCGAGGGCGAGGTTGCCAGGCCCAGCGTCCGGATCTCTTCGTACGCGGTGTAGTAGTTCCGACTAAGCTGTTCGGCGACGCGCAATGCCACTTCTCCGTGATCTTTCAAGAATTGCAAAAGAGATTCGCGGGGAATGAAGTTGGCTTGGCCCGGCTCCATCATTTCGGCCGTGACTTCATACGGCCGATTGGAGATCACCGAGTTCAAACCCAATACATCGCCTGCATCCGAGAGCTTGGTGATGATGGTCTTGCCTTCGCGCGACGAGGTGGAAAGTTTCGCCTTCCCGGCACACAGCACGAATACACCTCGAGGTTGCTGCCCTTCAATGAAGAGCATCGCGCCTTTGGGATACACGGCCGTCGATTTTATTTCGTTAAGTCGTTGTCCGGCATGAATCGAGAGATTGCAAAAAAGATGTTCTTCTCGTACCGAACAAGTAAGGCAATTATCAAGAATATTAAGACCGTAAGGGGCGCGCATTTCGCTGCACCTCCTTTTCGATTAGAGTGCACCTGCGCACTTTTGGGTGTGACCGCCATCACAATCCCCTGTGATCGTAGGTATGTCCTTGATCCACAATGGCATAGAACACTCTGCCAAGATGAGTTAACAGAGGCCGGGTGCACGCAAGCTCTATCCCTATGAAACAATGACGCATCCGGCGGAGGATTGTGTGAGCCAGCTGTCGAGCCCAAGTGTAACGTCTGCTGTTGGAAAAATTTACACCGCAGTTCCACCGGCGAGGGGAGCGCTTGAGCCCCTGTTTCTGCCCCGATCCGTGGCTGTGATTGGAGCCACAGACCGGCCGGGCACTGTCGGACGCAGCGTCGTTTCCAACCTGCTGGAAAGCAAGTTCCCGCTCAAGATATATCCCGTCAATCCAAGCCATCCAGAGGTCGCAGGAGTCAAGACCCAGAAGCGGATTGCGGACATTCCCGGCGGAGTCGATCTGGCGCTGGTCGTGACGCCGGCTCAGACCGTGCCGCAGATAATTGGCGAGTGCGTCGATGCTGGAGTGAAATCAGCGGTGGTGATTTCGGCTGGGTTTCGCGAGCAAGGGCCACATGGCGCCCTGCTGGAAGAAGAAATAAAAAAGCATCTGCAGCGCGGATCTCTGCGCCTGATCGGTCCCAACTGCATGGGATTCATGAATCCCACGATCGGCCTCAACGCCACCTTCGCGAGATCCATGCCGAAAAAAGGCAGCGTTGCCTTCCTCAGTCAGAGCGGCGCAATGCTGACTGCGATCCTTGATTGGAGCCGGAAGGAGGACGTCGGCTTCAGCGCGATCGTTTCGACCGGCTCGATGCTCGATGTCGGCTGGGGCGATCTCATTTACTACTTCGGCGACGATCCCCACACCAAGAGCATTCTGGTTTACATGGAGTCCGTGGGCGACGCGCGCTCCTTCCTTTCCGCAGCCCGCGAAATTGCTCTTGGGAAGCCGATCATCGTGATCAAAGCTGGACGTTCCGAGGCCGCTTCCCGCGCCGCCGCGTCCCACACCGGGGCGTTGACCGGAAGTGACGACGTTCTCGAAGCCGCCTTCCGCCGTTGCGGCGTGCTGCGCGTGCAGAACATCGCAGACCTCTTCTACATGGCAGAGGTTCTCAGCAAGCAGCCGCGCCCGCGCGGGCCGCGCCTCAGCATCGTAACCAATGCAGGCGGACCGGGTGTCCTGGCCACCGACGCTCTCATGGCTACCAGCGGAGAGTTGACCGTGCTCTCGGCCGCGACGTTGCACGAATTGGACAGCTTCCTCTCCTCGCACTGGAGCCGCCATAATCCGGTAGACGTCTTGGCCGACGCCGACGCCGAGCGTTTCGTGAAAGCCATCGACATCGTCTCCAAAGATCCGGCCGGCGATGGCTTGCTGGCCATCATTGCGCCGCAGGGGCTTGCCGATCCCACAGCCACCGCCAGGGAGATGGCGAAATACGCCCATACGACGGGAAAGCCGCTGCTCGCGAGTTGGATGGGCGGCGACGGAGTCGCCGAAGGAACCGCGATTCTGAATACCGCTGGCATCCCCACATTTTCTTATCCCGATACCGCCGCGCGAGCGTTCACCTACATGTGGCGCTACACCTACAACCTGCGCGGACTCTATGAAACGCCCGCCATGATGGAAGGGCCCGAGCCCGCAATCGATGCGCGCAAGAAGGTCACCGAGTTTATTCAGCAGGCGCGTGCCTCGGGACGAACCTTGCTCAACGAGTTCGAATCCAAGCAGGTCCTCGCGTCGTATGGCATTCCTGTCGTGGAGACTCGCGCCGCGGAGAGTGAAGACCAGGCTGTCGCGACGGCATCGGCGATCGGCTATCCCGTCGTGTTGAAACTACTGTCGAACACAATTGCGCACAAGACTGACGTCGATGGCGTCCGCCTGAGCCTGCAGAATGAGGATCAATTGCGCGGCGCGTTCCGCTCGATTCGAACCGCGGTCACCGAGAAAGCCGGTGCACAGCATTTCCTGGGAGTCACCGTGCAACCCATGGTGCGGCGCGACGGATACGAACTGATTCTCGGCAGCACCATCGACGCGCAATTCGGCCCCGTGATTCTGTTCGGATCGGGCGGCGTGATGGTGGAGGTGTATGGCGATCGCGCGCTGGCTCTGCCTCCGCTCAACACCACGCTCGCTCACCGATTAATGGAGCAGACGAAGATCTTCGCTGCTTTAAACGGAGTGCGTGGACGCAGGCCGGTGGACTTGTCCGCGCTCGAGCAACTGCTGGTCCGATTTAGCCAGTTGGTGATGGAGCAGCCGTGGATCAAGGAAATCGACATCAACCCCCTGCTCGCAACTCCCGATCACCTGTTGGCGCTTGATGCGCGCGTCGTCGTACACGACTCCAGCATGACCGCCGAGCGCCTGCCGCGTGCGGCGATTCGTCCCTACCCCGCGCAGTACGTTTGGGACTGGAATCTGAAAGATGGAACTCCGGTCA
>AR_comb_assmDRAFT_10442290_pt1 | contig 12866 bp, 9 predicted proteins | sample ArasoioldDNA_FD_10543 | JGI IMG/M metagenome (IMG submission 10543) | reverse complement strand
ACGTTGGGCCAAAAGCTCTGCATGATAATCTCGGGCGGGCAGGCGTCAACAGGTCGGACCTTTTCTACTATGAGCACACACATGTCATTCGTCAGCACGACCTGCACGGGCTGTTTGCCACGGAAGCAGATTTAGCTGGGGGCTTTACTGACATCTCGCATTTCGTCCGCAATCGAGAACGAGAGGCTGATGTGCAAATCTACTGGCGGGCTTTCAAAGGAGAGCCTGAACGCTATATGCCGTCACCGTACCGCGATGAACTGTGCATGGTGCGTTTTTTTGAACTCGCACATTTTCTCGGCAAGCGAGGCTTCGCCTGGGAGTGGAATCATGAGGTCGGCAAGTGGGCGAAGAGATACGCTTGGGAGATCAGGCCAGGGATGACGCTCTTACTCGCTCTCGCGCAGGGTGGTTATGACGAGAGACTTGGCTGGACAGGAGATGTACACCACAAACCCACGCCCTACGAGCCTTTTACGCAACCACAGGAGTTCTTAGATGACGACTTACCAAGCCAGACTGACTGGTGGTCGCTGCCGGATCATCTGCGCGATACGCAGGCAGAAGCGCAGGAATTGGTCAGCGCACTGGGTCTGAGTCAGGGGGCAGAAGGAAAAGCCATTGTGCTTGCAGCGTGGTGGCATGATACGGGCAAAGCACACGTGCGATGGCAACAAGCAGTACGAACGTATACGGCGCAACTCCAGCAAAAGGCTGAAGCATACATGCAGCAGCCTCTGTCGGCGCAGGAAATGGCGTTCGTGCAGGATTTTATGTCGAGAGCGAGCCAATTGCCGCTTGATCTCAGCCCATGGGCCAAGCTGCCAGACATGCGTCGTGCGTTACTTGGAGCAGACTTACCAGACAAAGCGAAGCGAGACATAAGAAAAGCACTCGATGTCCCGTTTCGACCAAATATGCGTCATGAAGCCGCCAGCGCATTAGCAGCTTGGCGGGAGTGGCAACAAGGTATAGAGGGATGGACGGCGTTAGCTGTGTACCTCGTCGCCTGTCATCACGGCAAAGTGCGTACGGTGTTAAGAAGTACAGACACGGGCAAAGACGTGTTTGGGGTGCATGAGGGGGATGCTCTGCCCGCATTGCGCGAATGGCTAGCAGCGGAACAGCCTCTCGATCTGCGCCCGAAAATGATCGGCGCAACTGGAACCTGGGAGGCAGGCTCTTTCACAGTGCTGACGCCAAGTTGGATAGGCATGATAGCTGAACTGCTTGGGCCAGAGCTCCCCGACGATCCTGACGCGATGTCAGTCGTGTCGGAAAGTGAACCGCGCCGGCTGGGGCCGTTCCGACTCGCATTTCTTGAAGCGTTGATTCGGGCGGCAGACGTGAAAGCCAGTCGATGCCCAGGGAAAGGCAAGCAAGTATGAGTAAAGTCTTAAATGTGGTGTCGTTCTCAGGTATCTATCCTGATACTCTGGGCGATTACCTGGTGGGTCTGGGATTGTTAGCGGCCTCGGCGCAGCAGTGGCCGGCCATCCGAGGCTGCTGGCGCAATGGGAGTTTCACGCTGATAGGGGATAAGATAGAGCGTACTAGTATCGAAAGCTATTTGTTCAGAGAGTGGCACCCAGCAGCTTACGAACGCTGGTGGGAAAAAGCCTACAAAGAGGATAGAGATTCTGCCAAGAAGAAAAGACCACTTGAGGCAACTGTACGCCTGAGGGCGCAACAGGAGAACACCATCCTACGTTCGCTCGATGCAACCGTGGTCACACTGCATCGTCCGGTCAACAATCCTATTTTTGGCAACCTGGCAGGACAGTTAGGTGCAAAAAGGGATTTCTCCAAAGTGCAGTTAGCGTGTTTACAATTCCTGAACATAGCGCGCGATAAGGCGTTAAAGCTTGATAGCGTGGCGAAAGATTTAGCCTCAGTGCTAAAACAGCTCGACAAAAACGAAAACAAAGTTGCACTTCTTTGTGGGTGGCTCCGATTGACTCTGTTTGCAGAAGATTGTCAGGACGTACCACCTATTGGAAGCGCAGGCACATGGTTTGTCTACGCCAATAGAACGTATAACAGCGGACAGGACTGGTATCGCGAAGGCGAGATTTCCCCGTGGTCATTCCTCCTGGCGCTGGAAGGGGCGATGATGCTCGTTGGCGGCATTGACCGGCGCTTGTCAGCAAAAGCACGGCCCTACGCGGTGTTTCCCTTCGTGACGGAAGCTTCTTCAGCCGCATCAGAAGGTGAAATTGGTCTCGCCAAAGCTGAATTCTGGGCACCACTCTGGGAGCAGCCAGCTACGCTCCAAGAGATACGTACCTTACTGAAGCGTGGGCTAGCTCGTATTGGTGAGCGTACAGCCAAAGCCCCGCATGAATTTGCAGTGGCAGCGCTTGCAGCAGGTGTTGATGCGGGGGTGACAACCTTCGCGCGTTTCGTCCTGCGACAAACAACTAGCAGTCAGGTGTACGAAGCTATTCCGCGCGAGAGAATTCAAGTGAAGGAGGTGCAAAGTCAGGAATCGAAGATGGTCGAGCCTTTGCTGCCCTGGCTGGATCACTTGCCTTTTGAAGTTTCCGACAGCAAACAGCGTGGCAAATTCAAGGGGCTGCGTGGTCCAATTGAACAAGCCATCATTAACGTTGCGGCTCAGCCCGAGGAGCCCGAACGATGGCAGGGCCTGCTGTCGATGCTGGCTGACACACAAAGGCGCATTGATCATAACAAACTTCTGCGTGGTCAGTGTCATGCGCTGCCCTGGCTGGATCAAGCATGGTTTGCAAAATGCTGGCCTGTACCACCGGCTGAGATGCTGGTAGCACGCGCTATCGCTTCTATAGGTGCAACGACAGACGAGCCAATCATCATCAACATCTACGGCGTAGAGCCGCACAAGCACACCAATCCAAACTTTTCGGGTGAGCAGAGACCCCAACGCGTTATCTGGCATAGCGGCCAGCCTCTACGTGTGCTCGCCGATGTGCTCGAACGGCGGCTCATAGATACCGATGCCGCCTCGCCCCTGCCACTGCGGGCGAAGCATCTGTGTACGGCCGAAGTATTCGCAGGGTTGATGACGCGTGGACTTGATTTCGAGATGATCGTACGCTGGATTCCCCCGCTTTCGCTCATCCGTTGGGATCAACAACAGATCATAGCATCCTCGGCAGAGGAGATCACCACATCGTCATCTCTGGATGGAACGAGCTTGCTGCACGCCTTGTTTCGTCCCTTGTTTTATCCGGGCAAGCTGCGGATCAGTAGGGAAAATCTCTTTCCGGATCGCTTGCTTCCTCGCGCTATCACCGCGCGTCGATTGCTTAACCTGATTCGCCAGGGGAACTGGGATGAAGCGATACAACTGGCGTGTGGTCGTTACCTGGCTGCTGGACAGACTGTCGTGAAGCCGCCATCCAATATCCACGCTGACGGAGAACTACTAGCAGCAGCGTTGCTTACGCCGCTGCAGGAGCATGTCATCGCCGCTGGCTTACGCCGCTGGCTACAACCCAAAAGAAATAATGGAAAGTGAGGATGATCATGCCTGAAAGCAAAACTTCTACTCTGTTGCACGATTTAGTACGGCTGGGAGGCTCGACCTGCCTGCTCATCAAGGCAAAGCTACAACCTATGGGCGATATAGATCGCTTTCAACCCGCCGGTTTCCCTGAAATCGGGCATGTGCTCTACGATGCACCGCGTAACGGCAACATGACCGAGAAAGTCTGCATTGTTGACAGCCCGGCAAGCATGGCTAATCACCTTGAAACCATTTGTCTGGCAGGACCAAACGAGGCTGATCTGCATCCTGACCTGGCGGGTTTGCCTTATGTCGTGTGTACGACGGATAACACGACAACGCTTGATGGAGACACGGCGGAAAAGGATCCCCGAAGACCCCACGACAGGCGGGTCTTTACAAGCCTCACCGAAGGACACCGTATCGCTTCAGACTATTTTCTTGACGGGCTGATCAACCCACAATGGGTAGAAGAACAGCGAGTGAGCAAAAGGAGGGCGAAGCAAGAGACGGTCCCAGCGCATTGGGAATGGCAAACGTTTCGTATGCAGCTTCGGGAGGCGTTTGAGATTGTCGAGGTAAAGAAGGACAAAACATATTTCATTCATCCCGATAATTGGTGGACAATCTATCGGACGATCTTCCAGTACGACCCCAATTCACTTGTACATGGGGTAATGTTCGCCAAAGAGCAAATTAAGCTCAGCCGTATCCTCACTGCCCATCTTGAAGCTTTCGGCGCCTCCCGCGTCGGTCGTTCAGGAGTGAAGTTTGATCGACTTGGCAAGACCCTTTCCGGACAGCCGATCTTTGCAGTAGACGAAGAAACTGCGCGTGAAATTCGGGCAACATTCATTCTCGACCTCGCACTCTTGCGGTCGTATGGCCGGAACGGACAGGGGCTGAATGAGGCCCAGAAGCAGCTTCTGCTCGGCTTGGCGCTGTGGAAAATTAAACAATTGCTCGCGCGTCCTTTCAGATTTCGCTCTCAGTGCCATCTGCAATGCGCTGGAGTTTCGATCAGCGTAGAAGGCACAGATGAGAATATAAGAGATCAACCCGACTACAGCACTCTCCTGGATAATGCAGATATAGGGCAACTGATTGCCGCCTGCCACTTCAACACCGACCCTGTCACCCGCGTTTATTATCCAAGCAATGAACTCTTCAAACCTGGCAAGGATGATGAACAGGACACGGATGCAGATACAGAAGAGAGCGATAACGAAGAATAAACGGAGGATTGAGGATGGCTCTAATTATTGAACACCGTTTTCCTCTGGGCCGATTTCACGCCACACGCTGGAAACAGAATCCCTTTGAAGACTCTTACGGTGAATGGCCGCCATCGCCGTGGCGTCTGCTGCGGGCGCTGGCAGCGCGCTGGTTTCAGTATACGCGCGAAACAGGAGATGCAGACACACAGCGACGCGACCTCTTGCTGCAAATGCTTGCCTTGTCCCTTCCTGCCTTCGCTCTGCCGAAGACAACGTGGCGCGGTCCTGCACTCAAGCAATATCAGCCAACCAGCGTGGAGTGGACAGACGCAAGCAAAGCAGCCGCTGGCTATAAAAAACCGCAAACCACGCTGGTTGAAGATCATTATCGTGTCTTACCGCCCGAGGAACCGCTCTATTGGGTATGGGATCATCTTGTCCTTGAGGATGCACATGTCGAGCTGCTTGACCATTTGCTTGATCGCACGCTCTACTTTGGGCGTGCAGAAAGCTTCTGTCGTTTGCGTCGGGTCAAAGAGCTACCGGAAGGCACAAAGACCAACTGTTCGCTGACACAGCGAAGCGCTGCGGCAACAACGCCCGTCCTCGTCCCAATTCCAGGCCATACATTCACGATGGCAACACTCCTGGCAGCAACGGACGATAAAGAACATCTCAAAGGCAGGCCAGTGCCGCCAGGAACGACGTGGTACTACGCTCAGCTACCTCCCCGCCCCGTGATATCTACACTGGCCATACACCATAGCCGTTACCACGATGAGTTACATTGCGTGCAGTTTGCTGTTGGCGGGCGTGTCTATCCGCCTCTACGTCACTGGATCAAGATCACAGAACGCTTCCGCGGTCATGTGATTCGCTCTTTAGCATTGCTGATCGCTCCCGACTCCGGTGGGCGTTATGATTTGCTCACGCCTGAGCAGAAGGAGGCCATGGCACTCATGACGGGGAAGGATGGTCAAGGGCAACTACTGCGTGGCCATCGTCATGCCTTTTTCCTGCTCTGTCCTGATGGAGATGGCTTGCCCTCGCGTCTCATAGTGTGGCGTTCAGAAGCATTCACGGCCAATGAAACGGATGCCTTGTTGAAAGCGTCAGAACGGCCTCTCGCGTGGGAGAACGGCGCCGGGGATTGGAAAGTGCGTTTGGTTCCCCTGCCTTTTACCACGCCTCCGCCAGTAGGGCTGCTCTCCGCATCACACGTGTGGGAGAGCGCGACACCCTTCGTCCCCCCTGCGCACCGACACCGTTTCCGTAAGAATGGACGGTTACGCCCAGGCGAATCGCTGGAGCGTATTCTTGCCATACTGCTGCGAGCTGAAGATAAACCGGAGCCAAGTGCCTCCACTCTACTTGACGACGACCAGGATCGGGTCTGGGTCAATCTCCATGAGACCCGGGATAGACGCTTTTCACGCGAGAGTAGCCGGACACCTTGGGTACGACCAGGATTTCGGTTCCGTGTGACGTTCCCTATATCTGTGCAAGGCCCTTTGATTCTCGGGGACTCTTCCCACTTCGGTCTTGGCTTATTTATGGCCGTGTGATTACGAGCCTGTCGAGCCATCGGCAATCACCCTCAGGCCAGGCTATGCCATCCCTGGGCACCCCTAGCCTGGTGGCTCGACTTTCACACATACCATTTTAATGGAGAGCAGAGTTATGGTCTGGTGGGCTTTGCCTGTCATTTTGGGTTGGGACTCCTTTTACCGGCGTAGCAATCTTTCGGAGGCGTTATGATGTCTCTTACTCTCCTGGATACTCCCACCCATCTCCCGGCGCGGATGCTCAACGAATATACCTACTGCCCGCGTCTATTTTACTTGGAGTATGTCCAAGGTGAATGGGCACATTCTGTTGACACACTCGACGGACGCCTCACGCATCGCCGCGTAGACCAGGAAAAGGGCAGCATGCCTGCACCTGAGGAACTGGACGACATGCCGAAGCTGCACGCGCGTTCGGTTATGGTTGGCTCTGATACCCTGGGGGCCGTGGCACGGATTGATCTCATAGAAAGCCATGACGAGCGCGTGGTGCCGGTTGACTACAAGCGTGCTGCACCGCCAGCCATCCCTGAAGGAGCGTACGAGCCGGAGCGCGTTCAACTCTGTTTGCAGGGGCTGCTTCTCCGTGAACACGGCTATATCTGTGAGTATGGCATCCTGTACTTTGCCGCCTCACAGGCACGTGTAACGGTGGAATTTACAGAGGCCCTGATAGCACGCACCTTGGAGCTACTCGCAGCAGCGCGGCGTACTGCAGAGAGAGGGGAAATCCCACCGCCACTAGTGGATTCACCGAAATGTCCACGCTGTTCGCTGGTGGGCATATGCCTCCCTGATGAAGTCAATCTGCTCCGAACAGGGGACGAACGTCTATCAACCGTCAGTGTACAGGATGATATCGGCCTGCCTGCCGCAGAGGCTATGCCTCAGCGTGCAGAGCCGCGTCGTCTCATACCAGCGCGCGATGATCGCCTCGCTGTGTACGTCCAGGGGCAAGGCTCCAGCGTTGGCCTCAAAGGCGAGATCCTCGAAATCCGTCATAAAGGGAGCGTCGTCAGTGCAGTGCGACTTATAGAGATCTCTCAGCTTAGCTTGTTTGGTAATGTGCAACTGACGGCCCAGGCGCTGCGTGAGCTGGCAGCGCGCGAGGTGCCAATTGTCCATCTCTCCTATGGCGGATGGCTGCATGCCGTTACCACGCCGCCACCTCACAAAAACATTGAACTACGCCGCCGGCAATTCGCCACTGCGGTCGATCCAACAGTGTGTTTACGCCTGGCACGGGCCTTTGTCGTGGGCAAGATTCGTAATGCGCGTACCCTCCTGCGCCGCAACGCCCCTACCCTGCCAGAGGGCCTGTTGTATCAACTTGCAATTGCGCGCAGGCGCGCCGAAGGTGCCGAAGCACTCGAACAACTGCTGGGTATCGAAGGCACTGCAGCTCGGGAATACTTTGCTCACTTCGCCCTTATGTTCAAAGTAGGAGAGGGAGAGGATGTGCCGGTTTTTGCATTTACATCGCGTAACCGCCGTCCACCACGCGACCCAGTCAATGCGCTGTTGTCGTTTCTCTATGCTCTACTCAGCAAAGAGATGGTCGTCACGCTGGTGGGCGTGGGCTTCGATCCGTACCTCGGCTTCTATCATCAGCCACGCTACGGACGCCCTGCGCTCGCGCTTGATCTGATGGAGGAGTTCCGTCCGCTGGTGGCGGATTCCGTGGCCATTGGCCTCATCAATAACGGCGAACTGCGCCCATCGGATTTCATTGCACGGGCAGGGGCCGTGGCGTTGACAGAGAGTGGACGCCGCCGTGTCCTTGACGCCTATGAACGGCGCATGGAAACCCTGGTGACGCATCCGCATTTTGGTTATGCCGTCAGCTACCGGCGAATTTTTGAGGTCCAGGCACGGCTGCTAGCCCGCTTTCTTCTTGGAGAGATCCAAGCCTATCCGGCTTTCTATACACGATGAGTTCGTACTGCATGAGAGAGAGGACTATACCAGGGTTGCTCATGAGGGGGAATCATGCGGACATGTTACATTGTAGCCTACGATATCGCTGACCCGAAACGACTGCAGCGTGTGCATCGTACTATGCGTGGCTATGGGGACCCATTGCAGTATTCGGTCTTTCGTTGCATCCTGTCGCCCTCTGAGCGGATATTACTCATCGAAGCATTGACGCCCATTATCAACCACCGCGAAGATCAGGTCATGTTCATCAATCTCGGTCCAGCAGACGGCCGTGCACAGACCAGCTTCGAAACGCTAGGTCGTGCTCTGGCCAGCAAGCCGGACCGCGTTGCTGTCATCGTCTGATGATCTATTCGCTCGTGCGAGCGCATGACCGATGCTCATCTCCCTGGGACTGCTCGCATGGAGTAACTGCAATAATGACAAGGTCATAATGGATAACAACTTGAAGACGCATGAACGACATGCTAGTCTATACTCACTTTGGCAGGACCCGCTCGCAGAGCGGTGTGCAAATGCTGTAATCATCAGCTTTTGCCTGCGAGGGGTTTCCACGTCTGAGAGGACGTGGCTCCATTGAAGGCAGGTGGTGCCGCTTACCGGCATGACCTTGACGCTTGTTTCCACGTCTGAGAGGACGTGGCTCCATTGAAGGGCTCGCCCGACAGCGAGCAAGGCCAGGCATCTCCCGTTTCCACGTCTGAGAGGACGTGGCTCCATTGAAGGCGTGGCGGCCGGCAAAACCGCCTGTGGCCTCCTGACGTTTCCACGTCTGAGAGGACGTGGCTCCATTGAAGGCAGTTGAATCCCCAGATATCGGGGTCGCTCCCATTGGCGTTTCCACGTCTGAGAGGACGTGGCTCCATTGAAGGACCATATTCCGCATACCGGCGTGCAGGGCCTGCGGCGTTTCCACGTCTGAGAGGACGTGGCTCCATTGAAGGGCCTTCCCAGGTGAGCACCCCCACGGCCTGGCCGCGTTTCCACGTCTGAGAGGACGTGGCTCCATTGAAGGCAAGAGGGTACAGCGCGTTTGCAGGTCGGCAATCAACGTTTCCACGTCTGAGAGGACGTGGCTCCATTGAAGGCTCCGGCGCCCCCGGCGCCACGCAGCGCACGCACCTGTTTCCACGTCTGAGAGGACGTGGCTCCATTGAAGGTCCCAGATGCCCGGATCTTTTCCAAGCTCAGTTATAGTTTCCACGTCTGAGAGGACGTGGCTCCATTGAAGGAGCCTACCAGAGCGAACGCTGTCGCCCGCTGCTGCAGTTTCCACGTCTGAGAGGACGTGGCTCCATTGAAGGAGGTACGGGAAGACAATAGCCAGCGGTGGCTGAAGGCGTTTCCACGTCTGAGAGGACGTGGCTCCATTGAAGGGCGACGAGCGCGGGGAACGTCGGCGGCGTCTTCAATCGTTTCCACGTCTGAGAGGACGTGGCTCCATTGAAGGACTCATAGTTAAATAAGCATGTTGTGCCTCTCCTACAGTTTCCACGTCTGAGAGGACGTGGCTCCATTGAAGGCGTCGTGTCGTCCGCGTGCCGGAGGTAGAGTTGATAGTTTCCACGTCTGAGAGGACGTGGCTCCATTGAAGGATCTCGGCAGGGTATAAGGAACATAATTATCCCTGGCGTTTCCACGTCTGAGAGGACGTGGCTCCATTGAAGGCGCTACACCCCCGGAATTGTTCTTCTACTTTAGAAGACGTTTCCACGTCTGAGAGGACGTGGCTCCATTGAAGGACAGAGATGGTTTGGGGTGTGGTGGTTTCACACGTAGTTTCCACGTCTGAGAGGACGTGGCTCCATTGAAGGGCGGGATAGATGTCGCAGGGCAGGCCGTGCTCACGCGTTTCCACGTCTGAGAGGACGTGGCTCCATTGAAGGCGTTTTGCGCCGCCGTCGTCGTATTCGCATCATTGCCACGTTTCCACGTCTGAGAGGACGTGGCTCCATTGAAGGCAGTTGATCCGGGCCAATCAGCGTCGTGGGGCTCGGCGTTTCCACGTCTGAGAGGACGTGGCTCCATTGAAGGGAGCGCGTCTTGCACGTTGGGAAGGGCGGGCTGCATGGTTTCCACGTCTGAGAGGACGTGGCTCCATTGAAGGTGCACGGCAGTGGTTGGCCGCGAAGGAGACGCCGCGTTTCCACGTCTGAGAGGACGTGGCTCCATTGAAGGGACGTGATGACCGACACGGTGGTACCTGCGGACCTGGTTTCCACGTCTGAGAGGACGTGGCTCCATTGAAGGCTAGCGGTTGTGGCCATCAGGGTTCCGGTCTAAGCGGTTTCCACGTCTGAGAGGACGTGGCTCCATTGAAGGTCTTGCTGGTTGAAGGCCCCGCGCTGGTCTCCGAGGGTTTCCACGTCTGAGAGGACGTGGCTCCATTGAAGGCGCCTACACCACCGTTGCAGGCTCCATCAACAACTCGTTTCCACGTCTGAGAGGACGTGGCTCCATTGAAGGCATGTCTTCAAGTATAGAACATTTACCGATAGACCAGTTTCCACGTCTGAGAGGACGTGGCTCCATTGAAGGACCGAGGCCGCCGAGGGCTTTCGCCGCCTCGAGGCCGGTTTCCACGTCTGAGAGGACGTGGCTCCATTGAAGGCCGTGGACCGCCACCCAGACGCAGGTGCTCGAAACCGTTTCCACGTCTGAGAGGACGTGGCTCCATTGAAGGCTCCTCACCGCCTGCGCGAAGAACGAGGCCCTGGTCGTTTCCACGTCTGAGAGGACGTGGCTCCATTGAAGGTTCGGCCCAGGCCTGCGCCACCATCTGTGCGGCCAGGTTTCCACGTCTGAGAGGACGTGGCTCCATTGAAGGCAGTCTGCCGGAAGCCTCCTGCCTCTACCTGGGGCTGGGTTTCCACGTCTGAGAGGACGTGGCTCCATTGAAGGCTGCCGGTAGATGGTGGTCTCGTGCCAGTTCGCCCGGTTTCCACGTCTGAGAGGACGTGGCTCCATTGAAGGGGTGAGAAAGGGCAGCGGCGTCATGAGGGCCTCCCCGTTTCCACGTCTGAGAGGACGTGGCTCCATTGAAGGCGATTGCCCCCAGCGATGGAAGCGCTTATCATCCCCGTTTCCACGTCTGAGAGGACGTGGCTCCATTGAAGGTTTTCTTCCGGTTCGCCATATTCCCAGGGGTGAATCGTTTCCACGTCTGAGAGGACGTGGCTCCATTGAAGGTCTGCCCGGCCTGCTGCACCTCGAGGGCATCCAGGGTTTCCACGTCTGAGAGGACGTGGCTCCATTGAAGGTGGACTACAACTGGTGGACCAATATTGCCAACTCGAGTTTCCACGTCTGAGAGGACGTGGCTCCATTGAAGGACGGGGCAAACGACCGTGCCCGTGCTCGGCACCACCCGTTTCCACGTCTGAGAGGACGTGGCTCCATTGAAGGCAGGACGTAGGGGATGCGTTCAGAGTCGCCATGTTCAGTTTCCACGTCTGAGAGGACGTGGCTCCATTGAAGGTGCCACTCAAGAGCAAGCACTACAAGGCGCATACCAGTTTCCACGTCTGAGAGGACGTGGCTCCATTGAAGGCGCTGAGATGTCTACCAGGTAGCGCTGATGAGCTGTCGTTTCCACGTCTGAGAGGACGTGGCTCCATTGAAGGACAGTGACGCCAGAGAGCACGCTTCCTGTCGAATGGTTTCCACGTCTGAGAGGACGTGGCTCCATTGAAGGTCATAGAGCACTCCTGTGTAGCATTGCCAGTTTTAGCGTTTCCACGTCTGAGAGGACGTGGCTCCATTGAAGGTGCCTAGAGTGCTGTTATAAGCAGCATCTGGGCTGTAGTTTCCACGTCTGAGAGGACGTGGCTCCATTGAAGGAAACTGTTGAGCAGCTTAGCCGGGTACTGACGGCGCTGTTTCCACGTCTGAGAGGACGTGGCTCCATTGAAGGTTCTGCATAGCACCTCACAATCAGAAGTAGCCTAGCTCTTGTTTCCACGTCTGAGAGGACGTGGCTCCATTGAAGGAAGCGGTACCACATCGTAGACGATCAGGCTGTGGCCCGTTTCCACGTCTGAGAGGACGTGGCTCCATTGAAGGAGATAGCTCCAGCGCCCTGTTACCTGCGTAGGCAGGTTTCCACGTCTGAGAGGACGTGGCTCCATTGAAGGAGTGCGGCGCTCCTGGTCCTGGCCTCGGTCTATCTCGTTTCCACGTCTGAGAGGACGTGGCTCCATTGAAGGATCTCCTATCAACGCTTTGAAATTACCGTTACGGCGGTTTCCACGTCTGAGAGGACGTGGCTCCATTGAAGGCCCTGGACCAGCACATGGTGCGCGCCTCCGCCCATCGTTTCCACGTCTGAGAGGACGTGGCTCCATTGAAGGGCAGCGCCTCGCAACCGGCATACCCCCTACGCAAGGAGTTTCCACGTCTGAGAGGACGTGGCTCCATTGAAGGGGGGACAGCTGTATTGTAATGGATGTTGTCAATCACGGTTTCCACGTCTGAGAGGACGTGGCTCCATTGAAGGTGGACTGTGTTCTGGAGGTTGAACTGGGAGAGGTCCTGTTTCCACGTCTGAGAGGACGTGGCTCCATTGAAGGGCGCCATTAAAGGCCAGGCTGATGCTTGCTCCATTGTTTCCACGTCTGAGAGGACGTGGCTCCATTGAAGGAACCTGGAAGATTGCATGCT
>AR_comb_assmDRAFT_10147643_pt1 | contig 12867 bp, 11 predicted proteins | sample ArasoioldDNA_FD_10543 | JGI IMG/M metagenome (IMG submission 10543) | reverse complement strand
TGGCAGTGTCCAACGCTGGTGTGGGAGCGCGGGGGCAATTTGATCGATCAGACTGACTTTGCTCATGACACTCGCGCCAAGTATGTCCCGGCATACTGGAAAGATGTGACGTGGAAGCGGTTTACTGAGCAGGTTGAACACGATTTCAATACTGACGATCTCGCTACGCGAAAAGCGTTCGTGGAGAAAGAGCTTGTAGTCGTCAACGCGATGCATCGCGCTGGGATTCCTTTTCTCGCCGGAACCGACACGCCTCCGGGTGTCTACATCTTTCCCGGCTTTAGTCTGCATGAAGAGTTGCAGCGATTTGTAGCGGCTGGATTCACTCCGATGGAAGCGCTCCAGACGGCAACGCTGAATCCGGCAAAATTCCTGGGCATGGAAGACCGGCTAGGGACAGTTGAAAAAGGTAAGGTCGCCGATCTCGTTCTGCTTGACGCGAATCCGCTGGACGATATCCGCAACACGCAGAAGATCGCGGCGGTGATTGTAAATGGACGGTACTTGTCGCGCGCGGAGTTAGACAAGATGTTGAAAGAAGTTGAGGAAGCGGCGAATGCTAAGTGAGAAAGTTCATTGTCTCTTTGGAGGGGCAACAGGTTGTCATCCTGAGCGAAGCGATGGACCTGGGTAGTCGCTGACAGCACCGATGCGCTCAGCGATTGCATTAGGTCTTTTGGGGCTAGAAGGTCCGCCTCAGGATGACAGAGCACTGGCGTTTGGGTCAGATTCGCCTAGCTCTTTCCGGATTGCTTCTTCTCGACCTTAGCCCATGTATCTTTCAGCGCGACGGTGCGGTTGAATACGGGCTTCCCTGGCTTCGAATCAAGGTCGGCGCAGAAGTAGCCCAGGCGCTCGAACTGGTAGCGGCTCCCTGGCGCAGCGTTCGCGAGCGAAGGTTCGAGTTTCGCGTGCGGGATTACTTCCAGTGAGTTCGAGTTCAGATAATCCAGAGGATCTTTACCCTCTTCTAGGTCGGCCAGGTTTTCTTTGGTGAAGAGGTTCTCGTAGACGCGCACCTCAGCATCGACCGCGTGCTGCGCTGACACCCAGTGGATCGTGGATTTCACCTTGCGTCCGTCAGGAGAGTTGCCGCCGCGCGTCGCGGGGTCGTAGGTGCAGTGAACTTCGACGACCTCGCCCTTCTCGTTTTTCACGACGCTCTTCGCCGTGATGAAGTATCCGTAGCGGAGGCGCACTTCGCGTCCTGGCGTCAGGCGGAAGTATTTGGGCGGAGGCACTTCGCGGAAGTCGTCCTGCTCAATGTAGAGTTCGCGCGAGAACGGGACTTTGCGCGTTCCGGCGCTCTCATCTTCCGGATTGTTGGTCGCGTCCATCTCTTCGACCTGGCCGTCGGGGTAGTTGTCGATCACGACCTTGAGAGGATGCAGCACGGCCATCACCCGCGGGGAGCGCTTGTTCAGGTCTTCCCGAAGGAAGTGTTCGAGCATCGCCAGCTCCACAATCCCGTTGGTGCGCGATACGCCCGCAGCGGTGACGAAATTGCGAATGGCTTCCGGCGTGTAGCCCCTGCGACGCAAGCCAGAGAGCGTGGGCATGCGCGGATCATCCCAGCCGCGAACGGTGCCTTGCTCAACCAGTTGGCGCAGCTTGCGCTTGCTCATCAGCGTGTAGGTCAAGCTGAGGCGGTCGAATTCGATCTGCTGCGAGGGAAAGATTCCCAACTGCTCGATGAACCACTGGTAGAGCGGCTGATGGTCGGCGAATTCCAGCGAGCACATCGAGTGCGTGACTTTTTCGAGCGAGTCGGACTGGCCGTGGGCATAGTCGTACATCGGATAGATGGGCCACTTGTTTCCGGTGCGGTGATGCTCGGCGTGCAGGATGCGGTACATTACGGGATCGCGCATGTTGAAGTTCGGCGATGCCATATCGATCTTGGCGCGCAAGACGCGCGAGCCGTCGGGGAATTCTCCGGCGCGCATGCGCTCGAATAGATCCAGATTTTCTTCAACAGGCCGATTGCGATAGGGACTGTCTTTGCCCGGTTCGGTCAGTGTGCCGCGATATTTGCGAATCTCTTCTGCCGTGAGGTCGTCGACGTAGGCCTTGCCTTCTTTGATCAGCTTGACTGCCCACTCATAGAGCTGACCGAAATAATCAGACGCGTAGAACAGCCCGTCCCAGTGGAAGCCGAGCCACTGTATGTCTTCCTTGATCGATTCGACGTACTCCACGTCTTCCTTCTCAGGATTGGTGTCGTCGAAGCGCAGGTTGGTGTGACCGCCGAACTCGTCCGCGAGGCCGAAGTCGATGCAGATCGCCTTCGCGTGGCCGATGTGGAGGTAGCCGTTGGGCTCGGGAGGAAAACGGGTCTGCACACGTCCGCTGTACTTGTTGGTCTTGAGGTCTTCGGCAATCCGGTCGCGCAGAAAATTAGAAGGACGCGACTCCGGAGCCGGGTTCGCGCCCGGCTCAGGCGCGGCTGAAGGCGTTGTCATAATCTTTGATCTTACCGCAAGACAAGCGGGGGCAAACTCTCTCAGCCGCCCATAGCGATTGCAGATTTCACATTGAAGATTTCAGATTGCAACCTCTTCAGTGCCCCGACGTTTCAACCTGAAATCTGCAATCTATTTGCTACAACCGGCCATCGACCGGTTACGGCCGGGCTTGCTCTGTCACCCAGTCCGTCAGGTACGCAGCGGTGCCGCTGGCGGCCAGCGGCGTCTTACCCTCGACGGCATCCACAAAGTTCTCGATCAGTGGGAAGTGCAGGTTGGGATGTGGTGGCAGGTTCTCTCGGCCGCCAGGGTAAATTAGATCAGGACCGTTCAAGGGCGACATTTCCATCTCGCCCTCCGTGCCGCGGATTCTGCATTCGTCGCGACTGATCTTCGAATGCCAGCGAACGTCCACGATCCCGCGAACTCCGTTTTCGTATTCGATCATGACGGTGGCGTTGTCTTCGACCGCATAATGATGCACGACGTTTGAGAGTTGCCCCGTAACCCGAAGGGGTTTGCCGAAGAGGAAATTCAGCACGTCGATTCGGTGGGAGGCGATGTCGAGCAGCGGCCCTCCTCCGGCTTTGGAGGGATCGAAGAGCCAGTTGCGCTTGCCCGTTCCGTCGAACCACATGTGGTTAGTCAGCTCAGCAAATACCGGCTTTCCGATTGCGCCGGCTTCCAGCAATTCCTTCGCCCGTTGGACCTTGGGATAAAAGCGACGGTAATAGGCCACGCCGAAAAGCTTGCCGCTCTGCTCGGCGGCGCTCACCATGCTGCGGGCCTCGGCTTCGTTCATCGCCATGGGCTTCTCGCAGAGGACATGTTTTCCCGCGCGCAGCGCTTGGATGGTTTGCCGGGCGTGCAGGAATACTGGAGTTCCGACGTAGACAATCTCGACTGCGGGATCGGCGAGGGCTTCTTCGAGTGAGGTCCATGCCTTTGCGCCGAACTGGGCGGCTTTTGCGGGGTCGCGTGTGACGAGGCCATAGAGGCGGCTTCGGGGCTCGGCTTCAATAGCGGGGATTACGCGGCGAATCGTGATATCGCCGATTCCGATGACGATCCAGTTAGGCATTCACGACCGGTGCAGTGAATTGAGCTGGTTTCCTGGACCACGCGCCGATCAGGCCAGGCGACAAAACCACTCCTTTGAGGGACACCACTTCTTCCGACATGCGCCGTGGCAGAGTTGCAACATCAATTTCGTCCGAGGTAGCGATGCCGAGTTTCTCCATGACGGGGAGCAAGGTTTGAATGACCTCTGTGACGAGCTCGTACGCAATGATATCTCGGCCGCCACCGATCAAGCTGTCCATACGCATGGAGGGTCCCGGCAAGCCAGCATCGGCGAACACCGCGTAGAGTTCCAGCCCAAGTTGCGTGCGCGCTCCCGTGGCCGACAAAGTGCGCTTTATCAAATCAACAGAACGGTCAAACAGGGGACTGCAGGGATGCGATCGACAGTTCGCGATATCGAATTCCTGAAAAATCGTTACGCCGGCTGGACGAAGGTGCCGGATGAGATTGGCGAGTGCATGAACAGGATCCGGATAATACATCAGCACAAGGCGACCGACAATCGCGTCGAACTCGTGCGGGAATTCCATGCAAGTTGGATCGCCAACCAAGAAGCTCACGTTGTATGCGCCGGGCGCTGACGCTCGCGCCTTCGCCCATTCCACTGCGGCGGCTGCGCGGTCCACGCCAACTACTTCTCCCGAAGTCCCGACGATGTCGGCGGCGAGAAATGCGACATCGCCACTGCCGCATCCGATGTCCAAAACCCGCATTCCCGGAGTGATTCCCGCCTCAATCAGCAGTTGGCGAGTAAATGGCGCAAAGGCCCGCCCTTGGCGGCTGAGCCGTTCGAGCTCCTGTTTTGAATGGCCGAGAGCGTAAGTACGTTCTTCAGAGGTTTTCGTATTCATAACTGATCCAGAGAAGTGGCTCACGAGTGGAGTGGAAAACATTGTAGCCAAAATCAAAGGCCGGCGGGATGCCGGCCTTTGGAAATTCCGAAACGCGAACTACTTCTTGGGGGCGATCGCGTCCTTCGCGGCTTTAGCGACGCGGAACTTCACGACGGTCTTCGCCTTGATCTGGATGGGTTCGCCGGTTTGCGGATTGCGTCCTACCCGAGCTTTGCGGTGCGCTTTCACCAGCCGGCCCAGTCCGGGCACAACGAAAATGCCATTCTTCTTGGTTTCTTTGATGGCGGTATCGGCAAGGTTCTCGAGGAACGCCGCCGCGGTTTTGTTGGGGAGCTCAGTCTTCTCGGCGAGTTGCCGAATCAACTGGGTTTTTGTTAGACCTGCAGCCATACTGCCTCCTTAAAAATCGTTTTGATTCCAATGCGGGGCTTATCTTATACCTACGGGCCTGTGGAAAACACATATTTTACAGGGGTTTTATCATTTGTAAACGTGCGCAAGCCCGTCTTTACAGGGTTTTACGCCGGTTGGGGAGCCGGAACGGGCCTAATATGCGGATCAGAGTGGTAACGCGAAATGCTTGGTTCACCACCGGAGACACGGAGGCGACCGAGAAGAAAATCTCCGGGTAAGAGGTCAGGGGGCAGGGATTTGTGGTCAGTAATCACGCGCATCTACTGAGAAAATTTCCGACACGGCCGTGTATTCCCAAGCCTCTGTTCCCTGGCCCCTTGGTCCTTCGCGGGATGCAATAATGATTGCAGGAGCCCTGATTGAGCTGCATCATCTGTGAAATCCGCAAAGAGAAGCGCTTTTGTCCGGCGGTGCATGGACGCATCTGCCCGCAGTGCTGCGGCGAGCAGCGGGAGGTAACGCTCGATTGCCCTAGTGACTGTCCCTATTTGCAGCAGGCCCGCGAGCACGAGAAACCGCGTGCGCCTGAGCAGATCGATCCCGCGGGATTGTTCCTGCAGATCGAGGTCTCGGACCAGTTCATGTACGAGAAGGAACACCTGCTCATGGGGCTGACTTACGCGCTAGCAAAGTCGGCGCGGGCGGACCGAAGCCTGCATGATCAGGATCTTATCGCCGCTCTCACCATGCTGGCCACGAGCTACGAACGGCGTGTGAACTCCGGGCTGCACTACGAACAGCCTTTGACCAGTGATTCGCAGCGAAGGGCAGTCCTTGAGGTAGAGACCATGGTCAAGGAGTACCGGGAGGCCGAGCAGAAGCACATGGGCTACTCGACTTTGCGGGATTCCGAGGTACTGAAGGGACTGGTGTTTCTGTTGCGATTGGCGCAGGGAAGAACCTCAGGGCGCCCGAAGTCGCGAGCCTTCGTGGAGTTTCTGTTTGCCCAGTTTCCGGAGAAGGAATCAGCCGTTGTTATGCCGCAGGAACCTGGGAGCCGGATCATTCTGCCTTAACGCGGCGGGTCTTCGGCCGTCGACGCCCAAACATCGGCCACGGATTTTCACGCATCCCACAGGTCTGAAATTCTCGGTTCCCTGCTCTGTGAAAATCCGCGCTATCTGTGGCTATTTTGCTTTGTGGGCCTTTTGCCCGGGCGGCAGATCTTCCAGCAATTCTTGGATCGTCTTCTTGAGTACGGGATGAATGGCGTCGGAAGCAATCTCCGCTAGTGGTTCCAGGACGAAGCGGCGGTATTGCATGGCCGGGTGGGGGATAGTCAACGCGACGGTGTTCATGACTTCATCTCCGAATAACAGAATGTCGAGGTCGATGATGCGTGGGCCCTTTTTCTGCAATCTTTGCCGACCCATGGCCCGTTCAATCTCGAGTAACTGCTGCATGAGTTGCATAGGTGTCGACGAGGTTTCGAGCGCGACCGCGCAGTTCAGAAACCAGGCCTGATCGGTGAACTCCACTGGCTCCGTTTCGTACTCGGAAGAGATCGATTGAACGCGTCCAAGCGACTGGAGCCGCTGGATCGCCTCTCGCAGGTGCGTCTCACGATCTCCGATGTTCGATCCCAGCGAAAGATAGACAAGGTGCGGCATAAAAGCCTGGAAAGTATTTGTACTCTGAGACGAACGGCGCGCACAAATCTGCACCTTTTTGGTGCCAGAAAGTTGGAACAACGTGCCAGTATCGCCGACCGAGGGCCCATCACCTTGGTCACTATCCGAAGTCTCTAATCCCCCCCTAGAATCACAATCATGACGTTGGAGTCACTCCTCCTTAGCCAGGACCCCGAGTTAGTGCGGGTGCTCAGGCCCACGCTTGAAAAACTGTCGATTGATGTGGAGATTTGCCCTAATGCGCGGTCGGGCTCCGACATCCTGATTTCCGACAAGTTCGATGCCGTCATCGTCGATTGCGACGATCTGACAGGCGGCCTGGCTCTCCTGCAGGGCTTGAGGAATACTCCCAGCAATAAGAACTCCGTTGCGTTCGCCATTTTGAATGGGAAGCGAACCACTACCCAGGAGGCGTTCGGCATGGGGGCGAATTTCGTCCTGCAAAAGCCGATCAGCACCCTGAATGCGTCCCGCTGCTTTCATGCCGCGCTGAACTTCATGCTGAAAGAGCGGCGGCGCTACTTCCGGCAGCCGGTGAAAGTGCAAGTCAAAGTGGTTCTCGAGGGCAAGACCCTGACGGCGAGCAGCACCAACATCAGCGAGGGCGGCATCGCTCTGCTGTTGCGCGAGGCTCTGCCCAAGGGCGCGACTCCGAAGCTTCAGTTCTCGTTACCTGACAGCAGCATCCACATTGACGTCGAAGCCGAAGTTGCGTGGGCTGACATGAAAGGTGTGGCCGGACTGCGTTTTCACACGATGCCAAAGGGTGTTCAAGCCCAATTGGAAGAGTGGCTCGACAACCACATGGAAGCAGAATTTCCGGGATCCAAGGACCGGCTGGCCGAGTCCGGCTCACTGCAGTAACCCTCCTGATTCTCTGAGCTCGCACGCGCAGGGAGAACCTTCTTTTGGACTTGTGCGCCTTGGTGTTCGTCCGCAAGCTGATGGGCTGGGAGGAATCAGATGACAAATGAATTCCGCATCGCCAAGGTGCAAAGGACGCTGCGCTGGTTTGAGCAGGACATTCCCCTGCTGAACATGCGCGTCAAAGAGCTGTCGATGGAGCGCCAGGAATCGGCAAAGAAGTTCGTGGCGGCAATGATCGACCAGACCCGCGCGGAGCTGGAGAGGCTACTGCAACAACAGCCCAACGATCAAAACGACCCGAGTGAGGCGCACTGCGAGCCGGCCGACTGATCGAGTTGCACTCAAGCAGCTTCTGTTGCTCTGAGTCCAGGTACAACACCAGGACCTTCAACCACTAAGGACACGAAGGGACACGAGGTACTCCCCAGAGCAAGCGGTTCTCCTTCGTCTACCTTCATACCCTTCGTGGTTGAAAGGGTTCAACTTGGAAGCTCAACAAAGCGCCGGTGATGGCGGCGCTCCTGCCCGATCAGGATGACGAATTGTCGACGGGCTACAGTGAGGAGCCGGCTGAGGCTTGCGAGCTGTAGGGAGTCGCGCGGTCTTTTTCTTCTTCCGGAAGCGTGACTTCATCCCACAGGCTCTTGTCGCGGAGGATGCGCGAAACCAGCGCCGTGTGCATAGCGTGTCCCGCGCGGTCGGCGACCACTTTCCCTAAGACCTGCTTCCCTAAGAGCGCCAGATCACCCACCAGATCGAGGACCTTGTGGCGGACAAATTCGTCCGAAAAACGCAGAGGCCCGTTTTCGATTCCTTCGCGCGTGAGAACAATGCAGTTTTCGCGCGAGGCGCCGCGGATCAGGCCCATGTTGCGCATCGCCTGCTCGTCTTCGCGCGATCCGAAGGTGCGGGCAGGCGCGATGTGCTTCAGATAGCTGCCATTGGACAGTTCCACCTGGAAGGTCTCTTTTCCGATCATGGGATGCGGGAAGTTGATCGAGTAGGAAACCGAATACGAATCGGCGGGGTAGACAGCGATGAACTTGTTGCCCTCGCGCATCTCGACTTCGCGTCGGATCTTGAGATACTTACGGGCTCGGCGCTGCTTGCGAATGCCGACCTTGCGGATCATGTCGACGAAAGGTTGAGCGCTGCCGTCGAGGATGGGAAGTTCAAGGTTGTCGAGCTCGACGATGGCGTTATCGATGCCGAGGCCGATGAAGGCGGAGAGCAGGTGCTCGGTGGTGGAGATGAGCACGCCCTTTTTCATGAGGCTCGTGGCGTAGCTGACACGGGCGACGTTGCGGCTGACAGCCTCGATCTCAAAGCCGTCGAGGTCGGTTCGGCGGAACACAATGCCCGTCCCAGAGGCAGCGGGCAAAATGCGCATGGAAACCGGGGCTCCGCTGTGTAAGCCAATGCCGCTGCAGGCCGCAGCGGCGCGAATTGTCTGCTCGTACACCAAGGGTATTAAGATTGTTGGTTAACGGAACAGAGTACAGCCCCGTTAAGAAAACCGTCTGTGGCAAAATAGCCACAGTTCGTGGCGGGATGGTGCGCGCCGATTGCCCCTAGCATACCGGAAACGAGTCGACGTAACTCATTGAAACTAATTGACCTACTGAAAGAGCCGAGCCCTCGCAGAGAGCGAAGACCGAAAGAATCTAGAAAGGAAACAGATTTCCTTTATCCTTGAGCTTTTCGAAGTTTCCCGCGGCGGAATTCCCGTGTGGGACGCAGCATCTCAGGGACAGCTTGCGGCGGAAATTCCGTTTGTCTAGCTTCTTATCGAGGATGGCCTCGTAAACCTCCTGCAGTTCGGTCAGTGAAAAGCGTGCCGGGAGTAACTGGAGACCCACCGTCTATGTCAAGAGAAGTTGCGGCGATCGTATCCGTTGTCTCCTCAGAGGGAACTACTTCTTGGACTTGTTGGACTTGACCTGTTTATTGGGATCGTAACCCGAGTTGGGGTCGAACATGGCGGGGTCGAGGCCCTGATTGATCGTCACGGAATTCAGAAAGCGCTGGTTGGACATGTCGCCGTTGAAAAATCGCGTCCGGCTGTACGGTGCCATGATGCCCGAGACGGGCTTGTAATTGTCATAGACCTCTTCTTCCAGGTTCTTCTGCTTGTCGACAGGATCTCGCCATTCGAACGTCTTCTTGATCGGGAGATGCGTGTAGACGTCAAAGTAAAGGCTGACACTCTCGTTCTTCGCATTGACCAGCGTTACTTTCAGCGCTGGATGCTCCGCGGCAATAGCATTGCCGTCGAAAAGCAGGATGACGCCGGGATCGTTGACCCAGGTTCGGAGAATCGTATCCAGCGAAAAGCGGCGCTGCCGCAGGTACTCGTCAAGATCCTTCTGTTCAAGCGGAGTTGGGCCCTTGAAAGTAATCTCGTATGCCTTGTTCCCAACGTATATCACCGCGACGTCGCGTTCCTTCGTAAACTCGATCCGCTCCTTGTCTGGAAACTCGCTGAAACTCCAGAAAAGGCCGCCGCTGCCACTGGGACGGCCGGCGTGGAAGCCGTAACCGCGTCCCTGCTGCTCGCGGTCGCGGATGGTGAGATACGTTTGTCCGCCCAAGGCCTCAATACCCTGCTCGACGATGGCTCTGGCTTTGTCAGAATTCTGCTGGGCTTCCTTATCGAGCGTGATCAACTGCGAGGATGAGGCCTTGGCCGCGTCCTTGGGAGGAGGAGGGGTTGCAGCATTCTGCGTCTGTGCCCCGCTCTGGGAACAGGCTGAGCACACCAACACCAGAATCGTGAAGAACTCTTTCATTCCGTTTAGGGATGGATCACGCAATCAGAATTGTAGCTTTTCCTGTGGACTTTCCGCTGCGGACAATCGATGCTCCTCTCCACTTTGGATGCACGAAAGGTCCGAAAAGCAGGCTTTAGGCGGGAAATTTCCAGCCGAGACGGCGCCGCTATCCCGCGAGGACCGCGCCTCCGTTTACATTGAAGATCTCCCCGGTGATGAAGCCGGCGTGTTGGGTACACAAAAACAAAACCGGGGCGGCAATCTCTTCGGGCTTGCCGACGCGGCCCAAAGGGATCGTACGCAGGATCTGCTCGCCGCTTTTTGGATCTTCAATAGCCTCGGCGCTCATGTCGGTGTCGACCCATCCGGGCGCGACGCAATTCACGTAGATTCCGGCAGAGGCGAGTTCCGTGGAGAGTCCCTTTGTCATGCTGATGAGCGCGCCCTTGGTGGCGGAGTAGTCGCAATGATAGGCCTCTCCGCGCTGGCCGCTGGTCGAGCTGATCAGCACGATGTGTCCGGCGGTGGCGCTGGTGCGCGGCTGGGCTTTCATCTGAGCGACTGCATGCTTCACCAGGCCGAAGACACCGTCGAGATTGGTTGACATCGTCGAACGCCACTGTTCGTTGGACATGCGCTCGATGGGGACGTCCTCGACGGGCCATACGCCGTGATTGGCGACGAGAATGTCGAGGCGCCCGAAGTGCTCGACGGTCTTACCCACAAGGGAACGAGCCGCATCCGGATTATTCAGGTCGCAGGCCATGGGAACAACATTGGGGCCGCGTTCTTTCGCCAAGGCCTCGGCTTGAGAGCGGGCGCTGCGGTAGCTGAAGGCAACCTTCGCGTCGGCGGCCGCGAACATGCGGACGGTAGCGGCACCGATGCCACGCGAGCCGCCGGAGATGAGAGCCACTTTGCCTGCGAGTGAGAGAGGGATCGACATGACCGAATAGGCTACCGCATTGGGCACGCTGTGAACCAGTGGCCAGTCGCCCGCAGTCAGGGCATCCGGCGTCCGCCAGGAGCAGCACAAACAGCTCGATAGAGCCGTTAAAATCACTTGGAAGATTTCTAGAAGGATTAGGCTCTCCTCGCGCGCAGAACCCGGCAAGAAGGCTTACATGCCGGAGCTTGAGGAAGTGCGCTCCGCTCTCAGTCCGCGAATGAGAAGGCGTACGAGCATGCCATCGAAGCGGGTGCCGCTCATCTTCGAGAGTTCGTCAAGGGCCTGATCAGGTGTGCGAGCCGCCGAGAATGACTGTTCGGTGAGCATGTTGGCGTAGGCATCCGCGAGGCCGATGATGCGCGCCCAGAGCGGGATTTGCTCGCCGCGAAGACCATCCGGATATCCCGAGCCGTCGAAGCGCTGATGATGGTGCTCGATCGCCTCGCGCATCATGTCCGAGTGCGGGATCGTTCCTACAATTTCAGCTCCTATGTGAGGATGCAGCTTCACCTGAAAGAATTCATCGTCGTTGAGCGGTCCGGGCTTGTTAAGGATCTGCTCCAGCACAAAAATCTTCCCCACGTCGTGAATCCGGGCCGCGAAAACCAGATCGGCAGTCTCTTCAGATGACAGCCCCAAAGCGCGGGCTATGACCTCGCTGTAGCGAGCCACTAGGTCTCCATGTCCCGCAGTGGCCACTTCGCGGGACTCGGCGGCACGGCTCAATGACTCGATGGCTTCTCTAAGTAACTGGACTTTACAGTCATGTTCTCCTCCACAGAGTTTGAACAGCGTGGAGGTGAGTTCCTCGAGTTGCTCCGGCCCAGTTCGTTCACGTTGCAGGAAGCCTTCAATGTAGGCTGAAATCTGCTGGCGCTGGCGGGCAAAGTCCTGGCCTTCGACGTACTCTTGTGCGGTCGAGACCAGATTGCCGCCCGAGCGCTTGGAGACATACATGCCGGCATCGGCGACGCGAATGATGTCTTCGATGGAGAAGCCATGCATGGGAAAGCTGGCCACACCGAAGCTGCCGGTAATGCGATGCTCGGCCAACATGGGATCTGTGGCCAGCCACTGGCGGAGGCGTTCAGCAAGCACCTGTGCCTGCTCGGAGCCAGTTTCGGGCATGAGCACGATGAATTCGTCGCCGCCGTAGCGAGCGACCACGTTCGACTGGCGCGATTTCTGTTCGAGCAAGCGTCCCACGCGTGCCAGCACCAGGTCGCCTTCGAAGTGGCCCATGGTGTCGTTAACCTCTTTGAACTTATCGAGGTCGATAAGCACCACCGAGAAGGGCCGTCCCGAGCGGGAGGCGCGCTTCCACTCCGCGGAAAGCGCTTCCCAGAAGAAGCGGCGCGTCTTGATTCCGGTCAGGCCGTCGGTGATCGACTGCTGCTGCAGCTTCTGGAAGACAAAGGCGTTGTGCAAGGCGGTGGCGAGCAAATCCGCCAGCGTATTCAGGATCAGCACATCCTGCGGCGAGAATGCATTTTCGTTGCGGCTCTCGACATTGAGCACGCCGAGGAGCGATTCACCGTAGGTGATCGGGATGCAGAGTACAGCGCGCGCGTCGGGAAGGATACTCGTGAGATTCCCCGGCAGAGCGTTTTGGACGAGTGCCCGCTCACCCGTGCGCGCGACCCGTCCCAGAATGCCTGTGCCCAGCGCAATGCGCTTCCCCATGGCGTGAGCCGTGGCGCCTGCCTCGGCCTTGATTTCGACTTCCTTCGTTCCCCTGTCCAGCAGGCCGATTCCGATGTGATCGAAGCTGAAATTCTTCTGAATCTCGCTGGCGATCTCGGTCAGCATGTGAACCGGATCGTCGCTGGAGAT
>AR_comb_assmDRAFT_10176318_pt1 | contig 12869 bp, 14 predicted proteins | sample ArasoioldDNA_FD_10543 | JGI IMG/M metagenome (IMG submission 10543) | reverse complement strand
CTCCGAACTCAATACTCCGAACTCCCGACTCTAAATATTTCCTTTCTTCAACTCATCCATCGCATAATTAGCTGCCCTTGCTGTAATCGCCATAAACGTCAAAGTTGGATTCTGTGTACCTGTTGACGTCATACAAGCTCCATCTGTGACAAAAACATTTTTGCATTGATGTAGCTGGTTCCATTTATTCAGCAGCGATGTCTTTGGATCATTCCCCATTCTCACGCCACCCATTTCATGGATGTCAGCACCTGGTGGTGACTTGGTATCTTCTGCTTTAATATTAATAAAACCGGCTTTCTCAAACATCTCCTTTGACTGTTGCACATAATCTTCTACCATCCTGTCATCATCTTCACTCCATTCGCATGACACGATAAGCTGTGGAATGCCATATTTATCCTTAAGATCTTTGTGTAGTCGCACATGATTTTTTTCCAATGGAACTGTTTCGCCCATCATCCAGGTGGCGACGCTCCAGTTACCGAGTTTATCAGACAACAAATTTTCTCTGAGCACATCACCGATCATACTTGTGTCCTGCGCAACATTACGGCCACCCCAAAAACCAATCGCATATCCTCTCAGAAAATTCATTTCCTGCTTATGAATATTCCTGAACCTCGGGATATAGCTGTTGCTTGGATTACGGCCATCTGTTTTCTTCTCTTTAAATCCTTCATATTCTGCGCTTGCTTTTCCGCGGTAATTATGCCAGGCCACATATTTACCCAACAAGCCATTATCATTACCTAATCCATTGGGAAACCTTGAAGAAGTTGAGTTCAATAAAATTGCATTGCTGTTTAGTGCAGATGCGTTCACGAAGATCACCTTTGCATAAAACTCAATCATCTCTTTTGTAGTACTATCGATCACTCTTACTCCTGTCGCTTTCCCTTTTGCCTCATCATATATAATAGAATGAACCACAGAAAACGGACGAATCGTGAGATGACCTGTCTTCATTGCCCATGGAATAGTAGAGGCGTTAGCACTGAAGTAACCACCAAACACGCAACCCCTGTTGCACATGTTTTGATTCTGGCATTTATTTCTTCCCTGCTGTACATGTATAGGCTGCGGATCGGTGATATGAGCGCACCGTGCCTGTATCAACTTTCGATCTGGATAATGTTTCGCCAGGCTTTCCTTAAAATAATGTTCTATACAACTCATTTCAAATCCCGGCATCACTTCACTATCCGGCAATTCGGGCAATCCATCTTTGTTGCCTGCAATGCCCACAAACTTTTCAACATAGTTATACCATGGTTCAATATCTTTATACCGGATCGGCCAATCAACAGCAAATTTGTCACGAAGAGGTCCTTCGAAATCAAAATCACTCCATCGTTGTGTTTGTCTTGCCCACAACAAAGATTTACCTCCTACATGATAACCGCGAAACCAGCGGAATGGTTTTTCCTGGATAAATGGTTGCTCATCGTCTTTCAATGCCCAGTGTAATGTTTGTTCACGAAGTATTCTTGCATTCTGGTATTCCTTTCTTTTTTCGATGGCTACTGTCCCGCGAAATTCAAATTCCCAGGGAGCTTTGGAAGCGGTGGGATAATCCTTGATATGTTTAACATCACGGCCTCTTTCGAGCACCAGCGTCTTCAATCCCTTGTCGCAAAGTTCTTTGGCCGCCCAACCACCACTGGCGCCGGATCCGATAACGATAGCATCATATGTCCTCTTTTCTTTATTATCGGGCATGGCCTATGATTTTACATCCACGCAACCCCAGTAATGTCCGGGTGCAACTTTATAATGATAATAATTCAACATAACTTCTTTGGAAGTAGTAAATCCATTGATCGTTTCACTTTTTGCAAGGTCAAAAAAATCTTTCTCCGGTTTATTAGCTGAAGTTGATAGTTTCATCAATAAATCCTGACGCTGCTGCTGGCTGCATTTTGCAAAAGATTTTCCATAAGCTGTCTTTGCAGAAACATCCAATCGTTTTAGTTGTGCTTTGAAGTTTTCCTGCACGTCTTTTTCATAACATTTGTCGATCAGTTTTTGGAGATATTTATCTATGCCGACCGATAAAGCACCAATTGCATTGCCAGCAGGAATGATCGTATCCGTAACCGCAGCCAGTGTTTCCTGTTCGCTCAAAGAAAATGTTGAAAGATGAGTAGTTTCTGTGTCATTACTATTACAGGCCGTCATCCAAAACGGAAGAGTAATCAGGCTACCTGAGGCAACAGCAATTGTTTTAACAGCTCGGCGGCGATCCACATTCAAAAATTAAGAAGGTTGAAAATGGATATGAATATAAGAAAAATGCAGTTGCCTTGACAACTGCATATTCTAAACAGATCAACTGTTTGTTGAATTGAAATAAACCCCTATTTTAATCTATACACCAAAGCCAATCCGTGATTTAATCCATTCGAATAAGGAACTAAGCTCAGATTTGGATCTTTAATAATTTTATGTTTATGGAAATGCGGAACCAGTATACCTGTCAATGTGCCCTGCGTCACTCCCAACAAAAGATCTGAGGGGAAGTGCATACCACCCCTATGCCTCCAGTAAGCAGTAATACCTGTGGTTCCCGCTGCAATTGTATAAAATAGCCATTTGAACTTTGAATCCGGGTAATAATCGGAAAGAACTTTTGCCCCAAAAAACATCGACGTAGCTACCAGTGCGGGGTGACCAGCGAAAAATGAATTTTTACCACCCCCATTGATCCTTTGTTCCATTGTTGTTCCTGAACTATACACATATGGACGATAACGATCTACCAAATAAGTGGAGCCGGTATACAATAAACCGGTGATCGACATCGCTTCTAGATACAGAAAAGTTAGTTTAAAGAAATCCTTCCGCGTATCTTTTGGAATAAGAAGAAGGATTGGTACTGTCATAGATGCATGAAACGGAATATAAGCGAGCTTGTCCAGGTGCGGCGAATAAGGCCTCACTGCCCAACGATCAAACCAGTTGATATCATCTTTATTTAAGCTCAATACTTTTTCCGGGTCAGATGTAGGTTTGCTGTAAATCTTTGTGAAAGCATACATCGTCCAGGCAGTATTAATAGCTGTTAATGGAACATCAACTATCGGTTTTAATTTATATACCGGCTGTTTTTTTACCGGTGCGTCCATAACGTTAAAGGACGCAACAGGAATTGAGTCTTGCATTAAAGTAACGGGAATATCGGTTGCACGCATCGGCGCAGTGCTGTCGTTTTGGGCTTTTACTTGTGAAACTATCAACAAGAAAATAAGGCCGGCTAATTTGGCTTTCATCATTGGTTGCGGGATTTCCACCAATGAAATAAAAAAACCATGCCACTGCCTGAAACTCTCTGCCCACAGGCTTTCCAGCTAATAAAGATGAAATGCGTGAGGAAAGTTTTTCTCACAATAGAAGCCAGCAACTATATAAATTACTCACCTGGATGAAACAATGTTCATTTAAAATACGATTCAGGAATAGAGCGCCACATGCCATGTGATAGATTGCCAGTAAGCAGTTCATAGATTAGGTAGATCGGCCAGATGATCACATGAATGATCAATAGTATTATGGAATGATTGTAAAACCAGCTGATCATGGCGGCATAGACGCCCAGGAGAAAGTAAATTAAACCTCCGCTTTTTCTGTTCATAACGATTGCTATTTATTGTGAAGACTATGATATGCTCAGCGAATTAACATCAGCGTGCCATTAAGCTTCAATGTGCTTTGTTTGAACGTGATAACATACACATAAACACCAGAACCCTGTGCAACGCCTCTTAATGCTCCGTCCCATGAGATAATCTCCCCTTCTGAATGATAAACTAATTGTCCGTATCGATTATAAACGTTGACTGTTGCATCAAAAGCAGGATCAAGGAATGGTATTTCCCATTTATCATTTACTCCATCTCCATTTGGTGTAAAAGCGGTAGGAACATAAATGCCTGTCACCACTTTCACGTGCACACGATCTTCACTGGTACAACCAAAAGAAGATGAAGCGGAAAGAGTGTAATCAATATCACCTGGAGGATTGACAGTTGGCGTCAACTTCTTTATATCATCGATATAACTATTCGGCGACCATGAATACACAAGATTATCTCCTTCAGCTTTGCCAAACAATGTGGCAGAACTTCCGGTCAGCAATATTCTGTCGGGTCCCGCACTTACAACCGGTTTGGGATGAACATTGATGACAATTATATCTGAAGCAATCCTGCAGGAAGTAATGCCGGCAACCGTAGCGTCTACAACCGTCAGGCGGTACCAAAAGTTTCCGGGACCGGTTGGATTCCTCGTGTATGTTAGTGTTGTTGCGCCTGCAATATCCTGCCATGTTACTCCCAGGTCAGTACTCAGCTGCCAACAATATACCGGGTTTTGATAAGCCGAGGATGCACTGCCCGAAAATCTATAGACGTTTGAATTGCCTTCGCATACATTAACAGTATCCGTTGTACTTCCTACAATGCCCGCAGTGATCTTTGAACCGCAGGGTCTGAAAGTAATATCGTCCAAAGCAAGATCGTTTCCATAACCACCGGGAGCGCTGTTAGATATTCGTAAAACAATATTTGCATTGTCGGGAGGTGTGGTAAAGAAAAAGCCGTATTGTTTCCATTCAGGCGAAGGAGTGACATCAATATCACCTGTTTGATAAGAAGCAAGAACATTTCCGGATGGTGTTTCAATTTTGAAAACGATAGCCGGCCGGATGCTGGCAATAGGTTTCATTACATTGCATATCCAGGTCGCAAACTCATAGGTTGTATTGGGGCAAAGGTTTGACACAGTTGTTACAAAGAAATCACCCGGCGTATAGGAAGCGTTTACCAACATGAAATTGCCATTACCGGTATGATCAGTTGAAACGGTATGCCACGTATTCCCAAAGCAGGCACTGGTACCACCGGTAATTGTATAAAATCCATCATTTGGACAGGTAGATGCTGTGTAGGTGTATCCGCCCGGTGGAGGAAAATTGCCCGTGCCATTGCCCGATCCGAAAGTTATGTTAACCGCAGGATCACCCAGGCTTCCATTGCATATTTGGGCCTTAGAACTGACGTTTATCAGCAAGGCAACTAACGATAAAACTATTGCGGAAAAAAAATAAGGGCGGTTAATAAGAACAAGTGCAGACACTACAGCAGTTTTGATTAAAATTCAAAGCTAAATTACGGCTTTTTAGCCTTAGTTTTTTGATCAAAAGCCGGACTGATAGGGCTTTGCAGCTTTTAGCTTAAAGACGGACGGTAGCCGGGGAAGAGTGATATGGCTCATGTTTTGAGCTTCTATTCATGTTTAACTTTATACTGTATTTCGAGTGTTTATTTTAAATAAAAGCATATGGAACACAAGAAAAGACTGGAAGAATTGCACAATGAATCGCTCCAGAAGTTTGATGAATACGTAAACACCAAAGGCCCTTTAAAGGACGAAGATCATACACAGCTGCACAAAGCAAAAGAAGAATGGCAGCTCGCCTGGGCTAAAATGATGGACACGCTGATGGTTTTGGAAAGACTCGAGATTTAAATTAATTCCGCGGCTTACGTCCATTGGAATCAAGTGGCGACATCTCATGCGAAGAATGATCCATCTTTGAAGAATCCTTCGCGCCTGGTGAATCAGCAGCCATGATGGAGGTACCAGAATCTAACCGACCGTGCAGAATTCTTCAGCTTCAATAGTATTATCTTTGACGCATAACAGCGACAAAAAGATGAAGAAGAGTCATTTCATAGCATTTGAAGGTATCGACGGCAGCGGCAAAAGCACCCAGGTAAAGCTTTTATCGGAAAAATTAAAGAAAGAAAGTTTTAAGATCTATACGACGTTTGAACCCACCGATAGTCCCATCGGCTCTGTTATTAAAAACATATTCAGGCATAGAATTGAAGCCGATCACCGCACCATTGCAGGATTATATGTTGCCGACAGACTTGATCACCTGCTAAATAAGACAAATGGTATTCTAATGAAAATGGAAGAGGGATATACCGTTATCACCGACCGCTATTATTTTTCATCCTATGCTTACCAGGGTACACATATGTCGCTTGACTGGGTGATACAGGCCAATTCATTGAGTGCTGAATTACTACGACCCGATCTTACCATTTTTATCGATGTACCACCCGAAGTTTGCATGCAGCGCCTCAGTGAAGGGCGCGATATGATCCAGCTGTATGAAAGCCTGGATAATCTTCACAATGTGCGTAAAAAGTATTTTGACGCCTTTGATAAATTAAAGGACCAGGAAAATATCTTCATCGTGGATGGCAACCGTCCGCTTCAAGAGATTGCCAATGATGTCTGGCATAAGGTGATTCCTTTGTTCAGATCACAGACACCTGCCATTAAATGATAAATGTAAAATGTAGAATATAAAATATAAAACGAATCTCCCCCGTTTTACATTTTACATCTTAAATTCAAAATTTTACATTCTAAAGTTCCCTTAGCCAAATATTCCGATAGCTGATCGGCTCACTGGGATCGCCGTGATCCTGCAATTTAATGGGAGTAGCGCCATGCTTTTTACTGTAATCTGGCGTGCCGATATATTTGGTTACACCTTTTAATTCAAAATTATTCTGCACCACAACCCCATTATGAAAGGCGGTTACTCTTGCGGGGGACTTTAACGTGCCATCATCATTGAATCGCGGAGCCGTCCAGATGATGTCATACACCTGCCATTCGCCCGGCTTCTTGCAAGCATTAGCCAAAGGAATCGCTTGTTTGTATATACTAGCTGTTTGACCATTTACATAGGTTGTGTTGTTATAACAGTCGAGCACCTGTAGCTCATATCCCTGGTCACCAGGCCCGGTAGATGCCAGGAAGATGCCGCTATTACCTCTTGCTTGTCCCGAACCTGTAATGTTCGTTGGTATCTTCCACTCAATATGCAATTGATAATCGGTAAATGATCTCTTGGTTTGTATGGTACCCGTTCCTTTTTTTACTGTAAAGGCGCCATCAGCAACGGTCCATTGCGCAGGACTGGTTCCATCTTTCGTCGACACCCATTCATTTAGGTTTTTTCCATCAAATAAAATAATAGCATCGGAAGGCGCAGCAGAAGGCGTGATGCCGGGAGTTACGATCTTTGGAACAGGTGTCCAAACTTCTGTCAGCTTCGGATCGCCCTCCTGGGAAAATGCAGTCATAGAATAAATTGATACAATTAGATAAAGGGGAATTGTCTTCTTTGTCATGGGTTCATTTTTTATAATTTCTTACCTCGATAATTTCTATTCTAAAGTGCAAAATAAAATCCAATGTTCAATCCGGCACTCCATAAATATTCCGTCACCGGCCTGTCAATTGTTTTCAATAACCCATAACGGAACGTGGGCTCCATTTTTACATACAGATTTTTCTTTATTTTATACTCGGCACCCAGGCTGACTAAAGGTGAAATACCGAACTTCTTAAACTCATATGTTGATGACTGCTCCTGCTTCCTGGTTCTTCCGTTTGGATATTCAAAGAGACCTCTCGTGTTGGCATTAAGAAGAAAATTCAAGGCAACACCAGCAGCAGAAGTGAAACGGATTCTCTTTTTTCCAACAAGCAGTTTAATTTTTAAGGGAACGTCAATATACTGGTAGTTATAAATAAACTTTGCTGTTACAGGTATGAGCGGATCAGAAGGAGGTTGCTGGTAATACATCTCCTGCTTCCGGGTTTCATAACTTTTATCGGAAAATTGAACTCCCGCTTCTACCCTGAACAGCTTTGAGATATTCATGCTAATATCTAAACCGGCTGTAAATCCCAGCTTTCCGATCTCCATGTCGTTGCGGCTATTGATGATCTGCGGAGCGAAATCATCGCCCCCATTATTCTTTAATACCCGGTAAGCATAATCAGGTGAAAAACTAAAGCCTGCAAAGATCTGTTTTGATTTAGCCGGGCTACTGGCTTTTTGTGCAGACACGACGATACAGGAAATAATTCCTAAAAAGAGAGTCCAATATTTCATATAAGAGTGGTTGATTTACGGTCAGACTTTCGGTAGCTGGTAGCCGTTGTGATATTTCTTCATAAAATACTCCTGGTTGATTTTTTCGTCTGTGAATTTTCCTTTCGCGTTATCCCAAAACAATTTCTGCTTGCTGCGGTAAGCAATGTTTCCCATTTGTGAAAGAATGGCGATATGTGCCGCATCCTTTATCGGGCAATGCAACTCATCCTGCTTCCTTGAACGCACTGCGCTGATAAAGTTTTCCCAATGCTTGTCGAGACCATTATCACTCACCTTGGTAAATGGTACCAATACTTTGCCCGGGTTCTTTTTTTCTTCCATTACTTCCCACCCGCCACGGTTGAGCACCAGCGTACCATTGGTTCCGATAAAAGCAATACCATGATCGCGGCCGTAATCTCCATTCCCGATACCAACAGCATGATCCCAGATGATATTGTACTTATCAAATTCATACAATGCCATCAATGTATCAGGCGTCTCATCAGCCGAATCCGGTTTGGCAAACTTGCCTCCCAATGCCGCAATGGATTTAGGCGTATCGGCTTTCATTCCCATAAAGGCATAATCCAATAGATGCACGCCCCAATCGGTCATCAGGCCACCTGCATAATCCCAGAACCAACGGAACGTAAAATGAAAACGGTTTTCATTGAATGGATGCGTTGGCGCGGGCCCCAGCCATTTCGCATAATCCACGCCAGCTGGCACGGGAGTATCAGGTTTTACATCCAGCGGTTGCTTCCAGTCGAGATAACACCACACTTTTACTGTACGTATGTTTCCTAATTTACCACTGTGCACAAAGTCAACCGCATCTTTGAAATGTTGCTGGCTACGCTGCCATTGACCGGCCTGTACTATTTTATTATACCGTTGCTGAGCAGCTACCATTCTATTGCATTCACCGATTGAGTTACCCACTGGTTTTTCGCAGTACACATCTTTACCGGCTTCGCAGGCATGTATCATGATCAACGCATGCCAGTGATCCGGCGTTCCTACGATGACCGCATCAATATCCTTCTGATCTAACAGTTGACGATAATCGCCATACGTCTTTATTTTGGACGTATCGATATTCCGCTTTGCGAGCTCTGCCATTCTTTTATCTAATACATTTTTATCGACATCGCACAACGCAACCAGGTTTACACCGGGCACTTTCAATGCTGCGTTGACGTTACTCCATCCCATCCCATTGATTCCAATGGCACCGATATTTACCTGGTCGGCAGGCGAAAAACGGTTGCGGAAAATGGAAAAAGGATTGTTGTCAAATGAAGAAAGTAAAAGACCACCACCAGCGAGTACGGCGGTGCGCTCCAAAAATTTTCGACGGGCAATCATATAGCAAGATGTTTTTAAAGTGAAGGTGAAAACTAAAGATAAAGTTTTTTAGTGCTTAACCAGCTTTCATTCATTAGAAGTGGAAAATAAAAAAAGAGCATCTTACGGGATGCCCTTCTTTTTTAAAACGCCAACTGTTTCTATCTTAAAAAATAACCGACGGTGAGTTGTAAACTACGGTTTCTATATTCCCCTTTTTCCTGACCTCCATCAATGTTTGACAGGCTTAGTTGATAACCTGCATTCACAAAGACTTTTCCAAAACGAACTCCTGCTAAGCCACCAATGCCCCAGTCTGTTTCCTTAAAACCTGATCCGCCATCTTCTTCTTTTTTGAATGAGTCGGATTTTTCAACTGTACTTGTCTGATGACCATCCGGCATGGTATAGCTTAATGTAGCGGTCATAACTCCATCAACGCCGTAATTGATATAACCGCCGGCGCCGGCATAGAATTGAATACGCGACAATGGTACAGTGTACAAAAAGTTCAGGGGTACTTGCACATAATGCAACTTGCTTTCCAGTTTCACTTGCGTATGACTCGCATCATCGAATGGTGTGGTAATCGTCACACCCTGCTGCGCATAATTGATCCCGCTGCGAACGGCAAAATGTTTATTGACCTGATACTGCACAACAACACCTCCGCCAGGCATCGCTTTCATTTTCTTTTTGTAGTTGAGATCGGCAACCGTTTTGATTTTGGCGTCTGTGATACTACCGGTGCCTTGCAAACCAATTGACAATTGTGAAAAAGCTGCAACTGAAAACAGGGTAACTGATAATAGGAGAACAATTCTTTTCATAACGAGTGGTTTAATGTTTAAAAATTTTTCCAAAGAAAGCTGTAATGAAAAAGTGATGCAATCAATGACAGAATGAATTGCAGTTTTGGGGGAATGAAGTGATGAGATAAAGCAGCGTTTTAATGATTATCTGGTCTTGTATAAGTGAGCACCTTCTCTCCGCGTTAGAATTTTATAAACCGAATGCAAATCTTTTAAACAGATGAAACCTTATCTAACCGCAATCATTGCTATTATCTGCTTCAACCTTTGTAAAGCGCAAACTGCAGAAACGCGTTCAATTAATGCCCTTTCACTTGAAATTGGAAAAACGGGACTCATTTTTAATCTGAACTACGATCACAAAATAAAGAATACTAAGGTTGGCTTTCGAGTCGGCTTTGGTGCGAGCCCGCGTAGTCATATTGGAGCTGTTACAGCCGGTGGCGGCGGTTATTTCCTTGCCGGATCCTCTTCACAGTTCCTTGAGTTAGGAGTAGACCTGCAATATCTTGTTGTAGATGAAGAAAGTGATGATCAGAAAGGATTTCCCTTTGTCTATCCTAACTATTCTATAAAAACTTTATATCCGAGCCTGAATGTTGGCTACAGGACATACGGTAAAAAAAGTTTGTTCCGCATCGGGCTTGCACCTGGCATTATAGATGGTAAATTCGTTCCCGGTGGATACATAAGCTTTGGAATAACATTTTAAGACGGCCTTCTGCATTAAATAATCTTCCATAGGCAGATCAACTGCATAAGAACGATAATTATTTATAGTACCGGCCAATCATCGGGTTTTCTACGATCCTCTTCTTCATTTGTGCTACATCAATCTTGCCTCCTTTACCATAGACAATCTTTCCGCCGGGCTCAACTAATACGGTATAAGGCAACTCTCCCTGCCATTTGGGATCAACGGCTTCGATGAGTTTATATTTATCATCAATACTGAAAAGATAATTTTTGTTGGAAGCCTGCTGCGATTTTAAAAACTTCAGCACTTTATCTTTCACGGATGGATCATCTGCACTGATGCTGACAAATTCAAAGTCTCTTCCGCGGTACATGCGGTTGATCTCAATGAAGTCAGGAAATTCCGTTACACAGGGTCCGCACCACGTTGCCCATATATTGATCAGCCGGAGTTTATCGGAATTATTTTTCAGCAAATCTTTAATACCGGCTTCATCGATCATATCAACGTTCACAGGTTCTTCCGCCCATTTCTTTAAAAATTTTTTGCCTTCTTCTTTCTTCTCGGCCCATTTAACCGAGCAACCAAAGACCTTGGTGGTTGGTGTAGTTACTTCTTTACCCGCAAGCAATTCATCCAGCGCTGCACGTGTATCGAGATGATCAGGTGTCTTTGATGGTTTTTCTACATCATCAATCCTTCCCTGGAACCGAAGTTTTCTTTCTTTATCAAAAATAAAAACATGCGGTGTTGCAATCGGACCGTATGCTTTAGCTACGGCTTGTGTCTTTCCATCGTATAAATAAGGAAAATTGAATTTCTTTTGCCTGGCCCGGAGCTTCATTTCTTCAAACGTGTCTCCCATGTCGGTATAACCCAGTTCGTCCAATCGCACCGCTCCAGGATCATTGGGCATTATCGCGATCAACTCCACTCCTTTCGGCTTATAATCCTTAGCCAATTGAATAATTCTTTCTTCATATGCCTGAGCTGTTGGACAATGATTACAAGTAAAAACAATGACCAGCAGTTTTGCTTTGGCAAACGATGCAAGTGTATAAGTCTTGCCATCTACAGCGGGCAATTTAAAATCCGGAGCTTTGGTACCGATCGCCAGTGTCGGATGCTCGTCTTCAAACTTTCCAGGTTTATTTGCAAAAGACAGTGATAGCAAAACGACAACTAAAAAAATGCCTGCGCCTTTCATAGATAAACATTTTCAGAAAAGATACGATTTTGGTAACTTAATTGCCAAATCAAATCACAACCATGGCCAGGTCACACCACCGCAAGAAACATAAGCAGCATGTTCAGCAGTTCAAACACCGCGGTGATTTTGCTGAATCAAAGTCAAAGGGAAAAGCCTCCTATACTTTTTTGATCATTGGTCTCATTATCGGATTCCTGATCGGCTACCTCGCATCCGGTGGCGCTGTAGGATGGATGGCCATTGGATTGATTGCCGGTGGTGCAATTGGCTATTTTATCGGCTACAAGGTTGATGCAACTAAATAATCAGAATGAATTACCAGGTCCATGATCCGATACCCGCACTTCAGCCATTTGTAAAATGTTTTTGGACGCTGGAGGATAAAAGTTGGGATAAGCCGAACAGGCAACGCGTTATTCCCGACGGCTGTATGGAAATGATCATTCACTACGGCGATCTTTTCAAACAATACTTCGAGGACGGTTCTTCTCTTACACAGCCACGAAGTTTTATTTTCGGACAAATAACAAGCTACATTGAAATTGCTCCTACCGGTACCACCGGACTTGTTGCCGCCCGTTTCCTACCAGAAGGATTGTTACCGTTTTTACCTATACCAATATCATCGCTTGAAAACAAGGCTGTGAGTCTCGGGAGCATCTTTGGTGCAAAAGGAAAGATCCTGGAAGAAAAAGTTGTTTCCGCAGACGACAACATTCAAAGGATTAGGCTGGTTGAAGAATTCTTAATGGAAGCCCTTGAAGAATCACAGGCAATCGATACGATTACAAAAGCTTGTGTGGAAGAAATAATTCAATCACAGGGCCAGGC
>AR_comb_assmDRAFT_10039689_pt1 | contig 12869 bp, 7 predicted proteins | sample ArasoioldDNA_FD_10543 | JGI IMG/M metagenome (IMG submission 10543) | reverse complement strand
CTCGACTCCAACCCGCGTATCGCTTTCTATCTGCCGCATACACAATTTCCCACAAAGGCGATGACGGTGGCCTTCCGCGGCAGCACGAGTCCCGCCGCTCTTTTGTCGTCCGCCAAGAGTGAGCTCCGGAATCTCGATCCCGATCTTCCCATGTACAGAGTTCGAAGCATGGAGGAGCGAGTCGACGAATCGCTGGCACGCCGGCGTTTTTCGATGCTGCTCCTCGGAGTGTTCGCAGGCGTCGCGCTCATTCTCGCTACGATCGGCATTTATGGCGTAATGGCTTACCTGGTGAACCAGGGGACGCGTGAGCTGGGAATTCGCCTCGCACTGGGCGCCTCACAGCGCAATATCCTGAGCCTGGTGGTCCGCCAGGGAATGGTGCTCGCGATTTCCGGCGTGACGATTGGTTTGGCCGCAGCTTTTCTGCTTACGCGGCTGATCCGAAGCCTGCTCTTTGGCGTAGAAGCGACCGACCCAGTCACATTCGTTGGGATTGCGTTCTTGCTGGCGATGATCGCGCTCGTCGCCAGCTACATTCCCGCGCAACGCGCCGCCCGCATTGATCCGTTGATCTCGCTGCGCTGCGAGTAATCATGGTGCGCTTGCAACTTGAAGCTGCGCGGGAGAATCGCGTTGTGTGATCGGAACAATGGCCAGAACCTTGGTTCCGCAACCATTCGAATCAATTCGCAAGGTTCCCCCTAAGCGGCGCAAGCGCTCCCGCATTCCCTGGATGCCGACGCCAGCATGGGCCAACGACGGAAGGGAAGCGTCGATTCCGGGAGGGAATCCCTTGCCGGCGTCTTCGATCTCGATCCTCAAGCAACTCTTGTCGCTGGCAACCCGGATTGCTGCCGTCGCGCTGCCTGAATGGCGATGGATGTTGGTAAGACACTCCTGCACCATTCGAAATGCCGACAGTTCCACTTCGTCCGGCAATCTCCCAAAGTCCAACGGGATTTCCAGCTGAGTGGAGATTCGACTGCGTTTGGAGAATCCCTCCACGTAGATGCGCAGCGCAAGGGCAAGACCTGCTTCATTCAGCAAGGGAGGATGCAGCAAATACGAAATCGTACGGATCTGTTTGCTCACTTCCGCAACCATCACAGAGTTCTCAGCAAACCTCTTCGCCGCCACTTCCGAGAGTTTGTGAGACTCCGGCTCAATCGCCGAATTGTTCATTGCAATGGCGGCGAGCAATTGCCCAACACTATCGTGCAGGTCGCGCGCAATGCGGCGTCTCTCTTCTTCCTGCAACTGGGTTGTGCGTTCGTTCAGCACCTCCAGCTGTCGAGTTTTTCTATGCAGGTCGGCAAACACCCTGACTTTTGCGCGCAGCAATTCGGGAATGACCGGCACCGGAACATAGTCGACGGCACCGTACTGATAGCCCTTCAAGCGGTCCAGATCGGTTACGTGAATTCCTGAAACGAAGACGATCGGTGTGTTTTGAAAGCGGGGGTGCTCATGGATCATCTGTGCCGTCTCGAAACCGTCCATTCCCGGCATGCTCACATCCATCAGCACTAAAGCAACGTCATGCTTGAGTAGTTGCTCGAACGCTTCCATTCCCGAGTGAGCTTTGATCAGATTCTCGCCGAGTCCGGTGAGTATGGCTTCGTAGGTAAGCAATTTGGCGGGCTGGTCGTCCACCAAAAGAATGTTCATTTTTTCATCCATCAGCTGACGCCTCCCCAAAAGAGTGAAGTGATCCCGAGAAGGGGGAGACACCGCAATTTGCAGTCTTGCAGTGAAATGGCGGCTTTAAGCTAAGCCAAAGACGAACCTTGGGAAAATACAGGGAAAGCTGTAAGAATTAATGTTGGACGAGTCGTTGCTCTGCAGCCGTTTGACTATCTCGTCCAACAGCGAGGCAACGGCTCTCTTGACTGCACGGGACGGAATCCTGTTTATTGCCTCTACCGTTCCACTCTCCTCAGCACGATCGGTATCGCCTTCGGCACTTCCCACGTCGTATCGACTGACGGATCCGACCCATCCGGTGCTGGACCGATCGCCGGACGCCCAGGCTCTTCCTTCGCTGGAGTTGGCGATTCCCACGGCAGCGTGAACGACCGCTGCAATTCCAGTCGATCTCCCTTGAGCGCCCCAGTGTACTTACTGTCGCCGGATTTGAAGTTCACCTGGTCGCCCTCAACCGTCCCATCGACAACCGGAAGCGGCACATCATCGCCACCAAAGAATCCCGCGCCTCCCTCCACGCTTCCCGTCACCTTGTTGCCATCCTGCCGCAGGGTGTACACGGTGTTCGTGCCAACGATCATGGAGAGGAAATCATTCCCCGGCCCCGCCGCCGGAACCGGACGCCACAGTCCCGTCACTCCTGTGCCCGTCGGTACCTCGCGCTCCCAAACGGCAACCTGCGGACGCGGCGTCACGCCCTTCGCCTCGATAGTCGCGCTCGACGACGCCAATCCGGGCGACGTCACTTCCACCGTGATCTTTCCTACCGTCTTCACCGACTGCACCACTCCCATGCAATATCCCGAGAACGCCTTCCGCGACGTGCCCTTGTCCGGCGCGTGGTCCGTCGGATCACCATTGCCCACGCCGAGTAACTTTCCCGCCCCTGAGACCTTGAATGTCACTTCATTGTCTGTGATCGGCACCGTGCGTCCTTGCGCGTCTTGTACCTCGACCGCGAACATGGCCACATCTTCGCCGTCAGCGCTGATCTCGGTACGGTCAGCTGCAAGTATGAGCTTGGCTGCCGCTCCGGTGGTCTCGCGCTTTGTGGTCATCACCTGCTTTCCGTTCTTCCAGCCTCGAGCTTCCAGCGTTCCGGGGGCATACTTCACCACCCATGCCACGTGCGAATCTTTCTTCACATCTTTCGCACCCAGGCTCTTGCCATTCAGAAACAGTTCCACGCGGTCAAGATTTGAATGCGCCCACACCGCGATGTCCTTGCCCTCATATCCCGGCCAGTTCCAGTGAGGGAATAAATGCAGCACCGGCTTCGTCGTCCACCACGCCTGGTAGTAATAAAACGTATCTTTCGGGAAGCCGCACATGTCGATGATCCCGTACTGCGAACTGATGTTCGGCCATCCATTCGGCGACGGCTCGCCGCGATAGTCGAACCCGGTCCAGACAAATCCACCGGAGAGCCACGGACGCGCATTGCAGAATCGCCACCAGCCCTCGGCTGACGCGCGTCCCGTCGTCGTGTACGGATCGTAGGAACTCACGAATCCCTTTTTCGGATCGGTAATGTAAATTCCACGCGTGCTCACGGCGCTCACCGTCTCCGTGCCCGTGACCGGCTTCTCGGGATGCTTCTTGTGAAATTCCTCCGCGGCTGGGTCCATGTAGTTGTAACCGGCTACGTCGCCGACAGCCAGTCCGCCAACGCCGATCGCGCCCGCAGGTGCAATCGACACCGGACGCGATCCATCATGACGCGCTACCACGCCCTTCATTGCCGTCAGGATCAGCGCGCCCCGGCCCGTGTTCGCCTGCCCTTCTTCATTGCCCATCGAATACATGAACACGCTGGGATGATTGCGATCGCGACGCACCAGATTCTCGAACTGGCTCAATCCCTCCAGATTCGACGACATCATGCGCGTCTCGTCGAACGCCAGCATACCGACCTGATCGCAGGCGTCCAGCAACTCTGCAGTCGGAGGATTGTGCGACGTCCGCAGCGAGTTGCAGCCCATCTCCTGCAGCTTGCGGATCCGGTAGTACTGCACGGCATCAGGCAATGCCGCGCCAACACCGGCGTGATCCTGATGGTTGCACGTCCCTTTCAACTTGACTGGATTTCCGTTCAGCAGGAATCCCTTATCGGCATCGAATGCAACCGTGCGAATACCAAACGGAGTCTCGTACCGATCGACGACTTGCCCGCCCGTCTGAATCTCGGTGACAAGCTTGTAGAGATTTCTTTCATCGAGAGACCACAGCCGCGGCTGCTGCACAGCAATCTCCTGCTGGTATTCCTGATCGCCGCCGGCCGCGATCGACGCCGCCGGCGCTGCGCTCTTCCCGATTTCCTTGCCTGAAGGATCGAGAACTGTCGAGACCACGCGCGCATCGCTCACCGCCGCGCCATCATTGCTCACTTCGGTCAGGATTGAGAGCGAGGCCGCGCTTCCTCGGATCTGCGCCTTTACCAGTGTTCCCCATTTCTTCACATGCACGGGATTGGTCTTCACAAGCCAGACATGGCGGTAGATTCCTGCGCCCTCGTAGAACCAGCCATCGCTCTGTGTCGCGTCCACGCGCACCAGCAAGGTGTTCCGCTGTCCAAGGTATGCGAAATCCGACACGTCGAAACTGAAAGGATCGTACCCGCCGCTGTGCCGTCCAATATAGAAGCCATTGAGCACGACCATGCACTCGCGGTACGCGCCGTCAAACTCAATCGAAATGCGTTTCCCCGCATCGTCTGCCGACAACTCGAACACCCGCCGATACCAGCCCACACTGGTTTCCGGATACTTTCTCCCCAGCGGATAAAAGCCCTTGTTCAATAAATCTGGATCGTTCGTGAACGGCAGCTCGATGGCCCAATCGTGCGGCAGATCAATCGAGCGCCAGTCTCCGTCGTCATAGGCCAGCGCGCTTGCCGGCATGAAGTTCCCGGTTTTCTGAAAATTGCCCCAGGTCGAGCCGCCGAATCCGAAATCCTTGTTCGGATCATTGGCATGTCCGAAGTGAAAGCGCCATCCGAAATCGAGCAGCAGTCGCTCGCGCCCCGCGCCCGGAGTGGGAGAGGCTCTCAATGAGTCGTCAACGAGAGGCACAGGCTCGGGCATCGCCCTCATGACTTCGAGCGGCTTGATCCCTCTGGCCGCTGCCACGGCGGCGGGCGCAAGTAATCCGGCTTTCAGAACATCGCGGCGGGTCGGCATAACTCCTCCGGAAGAATGGATGGAAGATGGAACTCCCCGACGGTCACGAGATCGCTGATGTCAGAGAGTCGAAGCCACGAAGTATACGCCCGCGTTGCACGGTCCTCAATGAACTCGCCCATCAAGCCACAAAAGGGGGCAGAAGAATTCTGCCCCCTTTCAGAGATATCGCGCTCGTCTCGACTTATGCCACTTCCTTCTCTCCCTCTTCTCCTTGCGGTGCCGGTACGCTAGGGGCAGAGATGTGTGGTTGGCCCGGGGCGTTCCACTGATTGGGGTGTTCAGTGAAAGCGTAAGAGTTAGGGTTTGTCACGAATGAAACAGTGGCTTGCACGTAACCACCGGCTGGTACTGCATAGCTGTCCTGCGTGCACCAAGTGCCACAGTTCTTGACCTGAACATCGGAAGTGGTTGGGTTGTACCAATAGAAATTCTGCCCGTGCGTTATCGTGCCGGTTATTGAACCGTTTTGAAGATTAATATACGGCGGAGATGGTGGTAGCGGCATACAACGTCCTCCTGAAGTTGAATGAAGCCTTACTGCTGCATCAGGGCCTGATAACGAGGATTCGAGTGGAGATTCTCTAATGCCGCACTGGTGGCGATGACTGAGCGCGAATATCCGGCATTCAGAGCCTTTCCCAACCACTCCAGCGCGGGACCGGTTTCGCGCAGTTGGTTGTACACCACTGCCGCATTCAATAGCAACTCTTTATCGCCGTGCCCAAGTTCGAGGGAACGATCCAGATATGACAACGCTGCGCTCCGGTGGCCAAGCATCGAATGGTAGCTCGCCAGATCTCCAAGCACTACAGGATCTCGCTGGTTGACTTTGAGCTGGCGCTCGGCTAACTCAATTGCCTTTCGGTAGGAATCCATGGCTGATGCGTTCTCGCCGCCGTAGTAGTAAGCGTCACCCAGGTTGCCCCACTTTTGATAATCCGTGTCATCGATCTTCAGCGCTTCTCTGAAATTTGCAACCGATTCGTGAAAGCGGCGGAGGCGAAACTGAGCCACAGCGACGTTGCTGTACGCGTCAACACTGGGACGGATGGCGATCGACTTCGCAAACGCCTTGGCGGCATCATCGTCTTGTCCTTGATAAAGCAATGCTGCACCCAGCGCGTTGAATGCGAGATAGCTGTCCGGATCAAGCTCCGTTGCTTTCCGGTACATTTTTTCCGCGTCTCCATACTGCGCCCGCCCAAGATAATAACCACCGAGCAGGTTGTACACGCGCCAATACTGTGGTCGCACGCTGATGGCGCGCTTGTAGGTCTCCTCCGCTTTCTCTGGCTGATTCAGATGCTGGTACGCGCCCGCGAGATTGATGTAAGCGCGGTCGTTGGTCGGGTCCAACTGCACCGCGCGTTGAAACTGTTCCGCTGCTTTCTCGTACTGACCGGCCCCATCCTCAATCATGCCCAGGCACATGTGACCCTCGGCGCCGGAGTTTCCCAGATCGACGGCCCGGTTGCATGCTTGCTGTGCGAGAGTGATCCACTGCTTCTGCTTGCCGCCCATCGCATAGCGCAACCAATAAGTCTGGCCAAGCGCGGCCTGGGCCTGCCCGTAATTGGGATCGACCTTCAAAGCCTGCTTCAGGACGATCTCAGCGCTGGTCAGATTCTCGGCTCTGCGCGGATCCTGTAGATAGCCGCGCCCCTGCGCATAGTACTGGTAGGCTTCTGGAAAGCTCGTCGAATGGGCCCCCAACGCTTGTTTTTCTTCGCTACGCAGCGGAATTTTTAACGCCGCCGCGACACCGTTCGTCAACTTGTCTTCAATCATGAAGAGATCTGAAACCGGTGCCGTGATGGAATCTCCAGCCACATTCTTTCCGCTCTTGGCCTCGGTCACGCTGTAAGATGCCCGCACCAATTCATTCGCCAGCTCCAGCGAGACGTTCAGTCCGAGCGTGACGCCCAGTTCCTTACGCGCATCGGCAAGCGTGGCGACCTTCTTGTCTTCCAGAGTGCGTGCCGGAATGACTTCCACGTCATGGTTCGCACTCAACTGCGAGAGTTTCGCCGCGACGTCATCGAGCAAGCCTTTGCCCAAAGCGGAAAGTTTCTCATCGCCAGAAGGAACTCCGATTGGGAGCACCGCAATGCTCTTTCTTACAGGAAAAAGTGAAGCGCTAAGCTCATTTGAGACGGCACGAGAAGTCACACGCCGAACCAATCGAGGTCCCCAGATTGCCGCTGCTAGAGCTACCAAAGCGGTAAGCCCTGCGAGTCCGAGCCGCAACTTTCTCTGCGGGGTCCATGTCGCGGCAATCTGCGTCGTCTTCAGCTTCTTTCCTGATTCATAATCCTTCTTCAACTGCACCAGGTCGCGATGAATCTCGGCCGCCGTCTGATACCGCAGGTCGCGATTCTTGATCAGGCACTTGTCGATAATTTCTTGCAGGCGCTGTGGCAGTCCGGGCATCGATTCGTTCAGCGACATCGGCGCCTGCCCCAAGATTGCGTGAACAGTGACCGCCCACGTCGGCCCTGAGAACGCCTGCCGTCCCGTTGCCATCTCGTACAGGAGCACGCCAAACGAGAACAGATCGGTTCGCGCATCGAGATTTTCGCCGCGAGCCTGCTCGGGAGACATGTAGGCGACCGTACCGATGGCAGCTCCGGCATGCGTCAATGGCCCGGTCCCCGACATAGTCATTTGGTCGGAACTCATCAGCTCCGCGGCGGTCAACTTGGCTAGCCCGAAATCGAGAATCTTGGCCTGCCCACGTTCGGTGATGAAGACATTCGCCGGCTTGATGTCCCGGTGCATCACGCCCTTGGCATGAGCGGCTTGCAGCGCGTCTGAAATTTGAATCGCCCAGTCGAGCAGCGTGCCGAGCGGCACCGGCTTGTCGCCGATCCGATCCCGCAGAGTGTGGCCCTCGAGCAATTGCATCGCGATAAACGGATGCCCGTTATCCTCATCGATCTCGTAGATCGTGCAGATGTTGGGATGATCCAGAGCTGACGCCGTCCGGGCTTCACGCTTGAAGCGCTCGAGTGCGCGCGGATCCTTTGTAGAGCCTTCAGGAAGGAATTTCAGAGCAACCATGCGACCGAGGCGCATGTCCTCGGCTTTATAAACGACCCCCATGCCTCCGGCACCGAGTTTTTCCCGAACGCGATAGTGCGAGACTGTCTGCTCGTCCATGGGCGCGCAATCCTGGTGGGATCCCCGATTGCGGCATAGTAATCAGACGGACAGATGCGTGCAATAGCACACATGAGGAATATGGGCCTGCTGGCAGCTTTTCAGAACTGAATTTCAACGGTAGAAATCCTTGCGAACCTGTTCATGAAGCAGGATGACCCAACCTCGCGCTTTGCGTCTTTTCGAGAGAGACTGTCAGGTCGTCGGACAAACCGGATCCTGGAGGTTCCCATGAGGCCATTTGCTCAGAAGTTTCTCTCTGTGTACTCCGCCGTTGTCAGCACCATGTTCTTATGTTTCCTTCTCCTCGGAGCCAGGAAGCCACAGACATCTGACCTCGATGAGCTCCGCATACATCGGATCGATGTTGTCGAGCCCGATGGAACCTTGCGGATGGTAATTTCCAATAAGGACAGACTTCCGCCGGTCATCATCAAAGGCAAAGAACATCCTGAAATGGGAGAACCGAGACCTCAGGCTGGCATGATTTTTTATAACGACGAGGGATCAGAGAACGGCGGTTTGATATTTGGCGGAAGAAAGAACGAAAAGGGCGAAGTGGTGGATTCGGGCGGAAGTCTGTCGTTCGACCAATACGGTTCGAGCCAAATCGTTCAGCTTGCCGGAGTCGATGACAAAGACAACAAATTCGCGGGTCTGGGCGTAAATGAAGGCGGACAACGAATTTGGATCGGGCGTGAGCAGCCAGGCATCGCCAGCGTTTCGCTAACAGATGCCAAGGGAAAGAAGCGGATCGTTATGCAGGTTGCCGCAGACGGTACGCCCAGTCTGGCTTTCTACGATGCGGAAGGGCGCATTGTTCAAGAACTCGCACCCAGGAATTGAGAGAGGCCCTACTTTTTCTTGCCCAGTTTCTTCGCGATCTCTTCGACAATCTTGGGGCGCATATCGGCGAGAACGCTGTCAACGATGCTGGCGATTTCCTCGGTTTCCTCTGTCGGCCTTACGTCCTCAGGGCTGCCCTCCGATCCGGCGGCAACGGCCATGGCCGCGGCATCTTTCGGCAATTCCTCCGAGGATCCTGCAGGCGCTTTGTCCACCGAAATCTTGCGCCAGCTCGCCCACGCTGCCGCGGTCTCCGATTCTCTCTTTGCCATTTCGTCTGTACCTCCCGCAATTCGTACGCCCGGAACCGCCGCAGGTTCCGCAGGAACTTCTTCTTCCTTTGACTTCTCTTGCTCTACAACTTCAGCCACGGCAGCCGCCTCCGCCACTGGCGCGGTTTCGTTCGAGTGAACTGGTTCTTCCTGAGACTTGGCTTCCTCGGATTTGCTCTCTGATTCCTTGGCCTCGACCGGCTCTGCCTGGGCGACAGCCTCTGGTTCAGGTGCAGTCTTCGCAATAGCGGCTTCTTCCGCCTTCGCTTCGATCGAAGGCGTTTCGGTGACGGCCGGCTCAGGCTCGGAACTGACGATCGCCGCGGGCTCGGATACCACAGGGGCTGCCGATTCTGACGCTGCAGCCGGTGGAGGCTCTTGAGCCGGAGCGTGCGGTGCCGCTGCCTCGTAGGTCGCGGCGACGGATTCAAGCTCTTTCACCGCCGCTGTCACGGCTTCTGTTGCTGCTTCGGCGACGGCGGTGAGTGGCTGCACGGCTTCGGGAGCGGGTGTGGCGGGAATTTCTGCTGGCGGCTCAACGAGGGCAGCTTCCGCTGGAGCAGGAGTTTCGACAGCGGCCGCCGCGACTGATGTCGTTTCCTGGGCCACCGGAACTACAACTGTGTGACCACCCTCAGCGGCAGCGAACGCCGCATAGGCTTTCTGCATTTCTTGTTCGAGCGAAATCGATGCCTCGTCGGACGCCAGAGCTACGGCCTGCGCTACCCATCGCGGAGCGGGTGGGGCCGTCTCCGCACCGGCGGCAACCGCCATGGTGACCGGCTCGTCCGCTTTCTCTGCAGTGCTCGGAGCCCACGACCCGTTCCCAGAAGCGGACGGGGCGTCAATATTTTCCTTCTCAAGTCCGGCGATGGCCGCCGAGACTTCCGCCTGAGTAGCGGCGACCTCTTCAGCCCTTTCCTTCGACTCGACCTTCTCTTCTTCCTTCTTCTCCTCAACAGCCTTCTGCTCCGCGAAGGTTGCGGGTGGCTCGCTTGCCGACGGTTCGGGCACAGGTACTGGTTCGACAGTGCGTGCCTCCTCCTTGATCTCTGGCTTCGCCGATTCCACTTCCACCGGAGCATTCACCGGCATTTCCGCCATGGGCTCGGGCGCTTTTTCATCTCCGAACTTGCCCTTGATCTGCGCAGCCGCGGCAGCTAGTGCGGCAATCTCTTCGGGCGTCACATCCTTGGGTAAGCCCTCCGGAGCCAATGCCCCGACTTTAACGTGTGCTTCCTCTTGCTGCGCCTGCGGATGCTCCGCCGGTTTATGCTCCACAACAGTACGCAAGTCCTTGTTGACCGCGTTGTAAATCGTCGGATCGTCCCCGTCAGCCTCTTGTTCTTTCTCTTTCTTTTTCTTCGTGGGGAACGAGATGCGGTTCTTCCATCCGCTGTCTTCCTCGACGGCCATCGACTTGTCGTACCGGGATTCTTCAATCGCCGCCGTAGCTTTCGCAAACCGGCCCGGCTTCGACGACTCGGATCGCGGTACAACTTTGTCTTCCAGCTTGCTGAGAGCGCTCAGCAGTTCGCTCGCTTCGAAGGGCTTTACAATGTAGGCATCCGCCCGAACGCGCTTGGCTTCTTCGGGCTTAAAAGGCTCCAATTTTCCTACGGTCAACAGGATCGGAATTCGTGAGGTTTCCGCCGCTTCCTTGAGACGCTGGCACACCTCGAGACCGCTGTAACCGGGCATGTAGACATCGAGGACGATGAGATCGGGACGCTGGTCGCCAATTTTCTTCAGCGCCGCTGAGCCGTTGTTGACGGTAATGACTTCATATCCCGCGTCTGCAAGGATTTTCCGCCCCATGTTCTGGGCGGTTACGCTGTCGTCGGCGAGAAGTATCTTCCTGGCCAAGGGTATCCTCTAAAGAGCGGGGGATACCGCGAAGGTAACCTGAGGGGCAACCTAAGTCAATGATCCGGAAGGGAAGTAACACGTTACCAGTGGCCAAGACCTAGTGCGCAACAAGCGTATGTGTGCAGGCACGGACCACGTAGGGACAGCCGCCTCAGCCTGCCCTGAGCGCAGTCGAAGGGTCCCCCGAGCGAAGCGAGGGCAACGCGCAAGAATTCTCCCTCTTACCAATTGTCAGCTTAGAGCTGAAGGCTGAACTGTTTCTCAGAAAGGATTCAGCTTCTTCAGCCCCTTCTTCTTTTTCTTCTTGCTGCTGGAAAGATCCTCATCGCTGGCGGGAGTCGAGTCATCCGCATTCGTCGCTGTGCTCGAAGAGGACTGCCCCTGAATTTCGTTCACCTGCGTCGGTGGAGGCAAAGAGTTGTCGGTACTCGAATCAGCCGGCTTGAGGTCATTCGGATCCGGAGTAGCATTGGGCTTCAACTCATTCTCGTCGGGGGCGGGAGGAGTATTGGCGTTAGTACCAGTACCGCCTGTTCCAAATGGATTCGGATTCCCAGCGTCAGCAGCCGGAGGCACAGCACTCGCACCGGGCTGATCCGGCTTAACAACCTCTACGCCAACCGACTTTTCACCGCCACCCATGACCGCAAATGTTTCGTTCTGCACGATCTTGTTCGCCGCCACTGGCTCGGTATCTATCAGAGAAGGCTCTCCAACTTGGGGTGCGCGGGACACATCTGGCGACTTCTTGATGAGGTACTTCATCTGCCCCAGCATCGTTGTCTCGCCCCGGCTCGCGATTTCGGCTTTGTTCTGCGCCACCGCTGCTTTCGTAGGCCGCGGCACTGGCTGGTGCAGCTCCGTGAGCCGCTTCTTGGCATCGTCGGTTCGATCCATCATCGGATAACGTGTCAAAATCTTTGAGTACGCATCCGATGCGTGTTTGGTCAACTCTGCGAGGTAGCGGGACTTGATCGCCTCCGTCATGCAGCCGCGCGGCAGATTGTGCGCGTCGCACGTTGCCATCGCCCGCAGTCGCGTCATCTGCCCCTCGTAGTTCTGACCCAGCAGGTAAAGCGCTTCGTCGGCCCGGCTGTACAGCGGGTACTTGTCCACCAGTGACTGCAGGCGCGCGATCGATGCCGGATACGACTCGCGCAGGTAGTAGAACCGTCCGATGCCAAACTCGCGATCCGCCAAAACTTCCTGCACTTCCAGCAGCCTCTTCTTCGCTTCGGGCACCAATTTGCTATCGGGATACTGCAGGATCACTTTTCGGTATTCATCCTCCGCCCGCTTCGCGTGGGTGTAATCCCGATCCGATTTTTCCATTTGCTGGTAATGAATGTGAGCGATCTTCAACTGCGCCTCAGCCGCTTCCGGCATATTGGGGAAGAAGATTTCGAAGTCGCCATATTCCTGCTCGGCCTGCGCCAGCGCGGCTGTTCCCCCCTCTGCGTACCAGGAATCGCCCACCGCCAGCTTGGCGCGCGCAATGTACTCTGAGTCGGGATAGGTATTGATCAGGGTCTGCAGCGTGAGGCGCGCGACGTCGAACTTGTTGTGATGCATCGCGTCCATCGCTTTGTCGAACAACACCTTGTCAGGCTGCTTCGAGCCCACTCCAGCCAGAGGGTTCGTCGACTTCTTGTTCGTACAAGCTGCGGTCAGGGCCAACAGGACGCCCAGCACAACGATCAGATGGATTCTACGTAGCATTAAGACCTCGGAAAATAAGTGGCCAGTGATTGGTGGTCGGTGATCAGTCAACACCTTCAACTAGCCACTGATCACTCGCCACTCGCATGCGTGTTAACGGGCGAACAAGCCCCCC
>AR_comb_assmDRAFT_10322978_pt1 | contig 12870 bp, 12 predicted proteins | sample ArasoioldDNA_FD_10543 | JGI IMG/M metagenome (IMG submission 10543) | reverse complement strand
GAATTGAAAATTTCCTTTTTTCACCAAATCCTGCGCTGAAAAAGAAGGATCCAGCTTGTGCAGATAATTCGTCAATGAATTTCCAAGATAAATTCTGATGTTAAAGTCAGTATTCTCGTTATAGTCAAAGCTTGAAATATAGTCCGACTCCTGAGCCTTTTCAACTGCAATGGCCTTTTGCATGAAACGAATTCTTCCAATATTCTGCTGGTGTATTGAATTGTTTATACCCTCTGTTTCTACAAAATTTCCCTGCTGTCCACAGGCGAGGTTGGCCAATAGAATCGGCACAATGACTAATTGAAGTTTCATGGCTAATTATTCAAAGCGAATTTCAAGGATAATTTAAACTAAAAATAGAATATAATTAACCAGTCACCCCTACGGGGTGGAACAGATGAACAGACGAACAGACGAACAGATGAACAGATGAACTCCTGATTCAGCTAATGACACTAATTTTAATGTGGAAGCTTTTCCCGGATCAAACCGTAGGTCCATGTGCCGGCGATAGCGCAAAGAATTGTTACAAGTACAACAGTTGCACCGCTTCCCACCTGCGCGAATAACGGCCCCGGGCATGCGCCGGTAAGCGCCCAACCAAAACCAAAAAGCAATCCTCCGTAAATATTTCCTTTTTGAAATTTCTTTGGAGTTAGTAGAATGGGTTGCTTATTTATGGTTTTTATTTTGAATTTCCTGATAAGAAATATTGAGGTCATTCCCGTTGCTATTGCAGTTCCCATGACACCAAACATATGGAAGCTTTCGAGTCTGAACATTTCCTGTATTCGAAACCACGAGATCACTTCACTTTTAATAAGAATGATTCCGAAGAATACGCCAGCAAGGAGAAATTTGATATTTGATATGAAATTGTTTTTCTGCTCACTATAACCACCAAGGCCATTTGGCTTTGACTCATTTTCATTCTTTAAATTTTCTTCAATATGAATAGTTCCACTCTTCATTTTACAATTTTAAGATTGAGGGTACAACAAGATTTGCGACCAGAAAACCACCTGCCATAAAACTGATAGTAGCTATTATCGAGGCCCATTGTAAATTCGAAATACCAGTTATTGAATGACCCGATGTACATCCGTCGGCGTACCGCGTACCAAACCCAATCAGAAAGCCTCCAACAATAATCATAATAAAACCTTTCAAACTTAATAAGGTGCTCCAGTTGACTACTTCTTTGGGAACGAGTTGGTGGGAATCCACTATACCGTATTGGGCTAAGCTACCAAGCAATTTCGGGTTGACGTCGATGTTATGATCAGACAAATAATACCAGGCAAGAAAACCACCCAGCATTATTCCTGCGGCCAGGAATAAGTTCCATTTTTCTTTTTTCCAATCATATTTGAAGAAAGAAATATTGGCAGGAAAACATGCCGCGCAGATATGGCGTAAGTTGGATGAAATACCGAAGGCCTTATTACCAAGTATCAAAAGCAAAGGCACCATCAATCCAATCAATGGACCCGAGACATACCATGGCCATGGCTGCTTAATAAATTCTAACATAGTCTTGCTTGTCTGTCGGCAACGAAGTTAACCTTCTATTCAAAAAACGAAACCACTAAAATTGTGGATGGAGTTTAGGTTTTATAACTCTAGCTGTTATTTTGATCCCTCTTTTTTGTAAACCGTCAGGAAAAGTGTGGGTTTACTTTTGGTTTCGAACGCTGCGGGATAAGCATCTCCTGCTAAATTGTAACAGATAGTCAGGATGTCTTTTTCTAGTTTGTATATCGCAGTGTAATGTTTGCCTTTATTTGGACCTTCCTTTCCATAAATATCCATTTTGCCTTTGTTGTAAGTCGCAATTCCCATGTCTTCTTTTCCGATACCAAAAATGTAAGTGCTGTCGGCCATCGTCAGTTTGTAATTCTGATAAACAGTTTCAGGGAAATCTTTTCCGTTCATTTCCTGTTTAGTTGGTATCCACACACCATTAAGCTCATGTGAATTCGTTTGTGTTTTTTTCGCTGTATTGCAGGCAATGGCAATACAGGAAAGCAGGAGAATTGGTAGCAGTTTCATAATTCCAGGTTATTATGATTATCCGAATTTAAAACTTTCGGCACAAATCTAAATTGACATTATTAATCCTATTAAGATCGTGTTTCGGGACTTCTGCTATCTTCATTTTCCTTAACAAATGGAATGATCACAGAAACCGATGTTCCACTACCCTTTTCACTTTCTATTTTCAATTCAGCTCCAATCATTTTTACCAGGTCCTTTATAATAAGGTAACCTAATCCATTTCCCTGGCGGGTATCTGTCTTCCTCGCCTTAATAATAATCTGCTCCGACATAATATTATTTACCTGTTCCTGGTCCATGCCAATGCCTTCATCTTTCACACTTACAATTACGCTTCCGGGTTTCTGAGCGCTGCTAACAACGACATTTCCTCCTTCGGAAAAGTTGATTGCATTTGAAACAAGGTTATAGATCAAAATACGTGTAGGCTCCGCGAATTGGAAAATTTCGAGCGATTCATTTACTTGATTGGAAAGTTGCAGTCCTTTTTGATGCGCCATTGAATTGAGAACACCGAAAACCTGGTTAACCAAATCGTGCAAATGAAAATTTTCTTTCGCGAGCCTTCGGTTCTCATTCTGGTATTTGATCCAGTTCAGGATATTGGTTGTAAGCAATTGCAATTCCTGTGAAGTGTTCGTCATTTCTCCAATCGTTTCATTTTGGAGCTCTTCAGACATCATTTTCCTTTTCTCCACAAGATTTTTTCCAGCCACCGATAAAAATTTTAGCGGCGTTACAATATCATGACTGATGATCGAGATAAGTCTGGTCTTAATGCTGTCATTCTTTTCTAATATTTCTGTCTTGTGCTGCAATTCACTCGTTTTTTCAGCTACCAGCTTCTCAAGTTTTTCCTGGCGGATCCGGTATTGTCTAATCCGAAGCCTGACAATAAGACTACCTATTCCAAAAGCAAGTGCCGCGAGCAAAACAAAACTCCACCATTGGAGATACCAGGGAGTCTTGACAGTGAATTCGAGTTTGTCATAAGAATAATTGTTGGGACCAAATCCCTTTATCTTTCTGATTCGAAGCTGATGTTTTCCATATCCGAGGCCAAATAAATGAATAAGAGCTTCATTCTTAATATCGACAGTTTTCCAGTTGCCGGAATTGTCGAGGTCGTATTGTATATAAAGATTTTCCTTGTTCGACCAGGCAGGATAACCAAGATAAACCGTGAGATCCGAAACAGTTGGTGCCAATTCTAACTTTCCTATTGAATCAAGGTTTACCTTTTTATTATCAGCGTATAGATCATCGATAAAAATATCGCCCTTTGGAAGAATTGGTTGACTGGATTCGGGATTGACCCATAGCAAGCCATCCATTGTAGGAAATGAAAGAGTTCCATTTCGCATTTGAATTGCGCACGGTGCGCATCCTCCATTCATTTCAGTGCTTTCTACCCCATCATTTTTTCCGAAATAATGGTAGTATACCTGTGCTTCATTTTTTTCGAATGCGTTTAAAAGATCAGCTATTTTGGATTTAAATAATCCCCGGTTGGTGCTCATCCAACAATAGCCAAACTTGTCAGGCATAAAACAATGGACATGGGATAAATAACCATTCTTGTCTAGCGGCATCTCTTTTAACTTACCATTCTTGTAAATGAAGTATCCGTGTCCGTAGGTACCGATGAAAAGATAATCCTCGTACTTCCAAAGTGAACGGATGCAGGTTCCTGGTATCGTTAACAAAGTATCAATCTTGTTTGCAGCGACGTCATAGTTTACCAATCCTTCGCAAATTACAACCGTAAAGATTCCGGGTGTTATTTGGATCATATTGAATATGGCGACAGTTCCATATTTATCTTTCGGGAGCGGGAACAAGAAATGAATACTATCGTTTTGCAAAACTCCGAAGCCCGCTGGTGTGATACTATCTCCGTCTGTCATAACATAAGTATCACCCTTCCATGATCCCAATCCAAAACGACTACCAAGAGTTATTTTATCATAGGTTTTGTGTGCTCCGGTTTTTAAATCATAGCTGTTCAGTAAGGTGGTCTCAGCATTCGGTTTCGGTTGTGAATACCATAAAACGGAATCACCTGTTACATAGATGCTAAAACGAAATGCCTTCTTTATCGGAAATGGGTTTAGCATTTTGCGCTGCCGGCTTATTACGTGTTCATCACCTGTAAGAATAGCATCTCCAGGCAATTCGATTTGCGAATAATAGGTGCTTATTTCGTTCGGACGGGGGCGATTGTTTCTTAAAACCTCGACGCGATTTTCACTTATTACTACCAATCCTTTAGAATCAGTGCCGAGAAAAAGGAGTTTGTTTTCCTTGCTGTATTGTATGTGCAATGGACGAATATCAATCGGCACTTCATTACAGATTGCATTTGCATAAATTGAAACGTCATCACATTCTAAAACCCAGGCTCGATTTTGATTCACAAGTACAGGATATTCCATTCCTGGTTCCCAGAAAAACTGGAGGGAATTATTCTTAAATTCCTGTGGAAATCTGAATTCGATCGGCGATAGCTTATGAGTTTCCGCGTTCACCAGAAATATTTTATTCTCATCCGAGACAAGGAATATTTTGTCCCTTAATTTGAATCCAATTTTTATAGAATCGCTCCCGGTTTGAAAAAGCTCAGTCTCTTTGCTGAGCGAAATATCAAATACTTTCTTATCGAAAATAAATAAGGCATTGGTATCGGAAACCGGAAGGGTATGTACTATATTAATATTTGCACCAGGAATGAGAATTGGATGATTGATCTTACGCTTAAATAATGTATCGGAGACCGGAAGTACAAAACTTACAGCCAGCATCGTTTCTCTCTCAATGTGTCGCACAAATGCGATTTTATTCTTTTGGATTCTGATCTGGTTTTGATGATCGTCAATGGCAAAAATTTCGCCCTTATTGTTCCTTAATAAATTTCGTATCCGTTCTGAACTAATGAAAGGAGTATTCTTATTCGAGAAGGTTTTAAAATCAATTCCATTAAATCTTACTATACCTGCTTCAGTGCCGATCCATAGGAAGCCGGTTTCTTTATCCAGTTGCAGGCCCTTTATTCCGTTTGAGGGTAATCCGTTCTCCGTATTGAAAAATCTAACCTGATATTTAGCAGAATCTTGCGCTATAGCGCAGAGGTAACAAAAATGAATAACAAACAGAAAGGCGAGGAAATGTTTCATAGCAGTTGTGCCTGCTACAATTTAACGAATTCATTCAATAGTGCAACATATACATGCAGCCGAATATCGAAGCTGCACTTTGTATAAAAGTATTAATCCTTTAATGCCGAAAACTTTTCTTTTAAAGGAAATTAGTTATCAAAAAATCCGATGAAAGGACTTAGAAACTCAAGTTATAGAGTGTAGCCAGTTCTAAAAGCTCCTTGATGTTTGCTGCATTCGTTTTTTCGAATATTCTGTTTTTTAGCGTAGAAACAGTGTTCATCTTAAGGTTGAGTGTTTCACTAATATCCTTAGTGCCCATCCCTTTTAGTACGTAGTGAAGGATTTCAAGTTCTCTCGGAGCCAAAGTTGAGAAAGGTGATTCACTGTTTTTTGAATCAGTTTTTCTTTTGACAGGCGTCTCGTTTTCGATGAAACGTCTCAGCATTTGCAGCATCTCCTCCTCTCCTGCGGCCTTAGACAGATAGTAATCGATGCCGTATTGTTTGACAGCTTCACCATAAACACCTGCGGGCTGCATGGAAAAGATCATAACATTCAGATCCGGATAAACCCTGCGGATATTTGGAATTACTTCCAGTGTATTTCCATCGGAAAGGATGATATCAAGAATGAGATGTGTGTATTTTTTCTTCACCAATTCTTTCATTAGACTATTACAATTTGTTACTTCATGAATGTCGGTATACCCGAGATTGAGTTGAAGAAACAATTTCATTCCCTTTCTGATCATGCTATGGTCGTCTGCTAATAGAATTGATGGCTGCATATAACTTCATTAGTGTCGTCGTGAGGCATTAATTGATATGCTTTTAATATACGCAGCAAATGACTATTGCGGTTCCGAAAAATAATTCGAAAACCGTAAAGGCAAATTTGGGTCGGACATTAAAAGCGCGCTTTGGTCATATCAAAATTCCTATTCCAAATTTTTTTTGAGATAGAATTAATTCTACAGCATTTCTTTTGCCAATAAGTGAAATTGCTTAAGATTCTTACGCCAATCCTTTTTACCCGAATTTAATGTACTAATCCTTGCCCTAAGTCGCTCTGAATAAGAGGGATAGGGATATTTTTTGACATTCCAAAACAACACTATATGCAAGCCTCCATTTATCTGTATGCCGGTGCTGTCGCAGTCGCTGCCTCGGCAATATTTATTGTATTTAGGACGCTCCGAAAAAAGAAAATCCCCAATGTTTTAAATGACAACAAGGTCAAACACATTTACGCTGTAAAGGCAAAGGAGACTCATTTATTACTAACCGAATTTCTTATCGAGAAGAAGCCTTATTTGCAGCAACGCTATTCGATCTCTCAATTATCGAATGATTTGGGGATACCAGCGCACCATCTTTCGGCATTCATCAATTCTTATTACAGGCTAAATTTTAATGATCTAATTAATAAATATCGCATTTACCATAGTAAGTTAATGTTGATGGATAATGAATGGAAATTTAAGACACTACAGGGCATTGCCGTTGAATCCGGATTCGGAAACCGGACATCCTTTTGCGCTGCTTATAAAAAAGTAACAGGACATAACCCATCAGATTTCATTAAGACTTTGAAGGAGACCAACGGAAATAATCCCTGCTCGATGGATCGAATCAAAGAAGCATGCCTGGCAAAATACCCGGAAATGAAAATATTGATGTATTCAAAAAAGGTTTCCTAATAAGATGTTCGTTGGGAAATAGAAAATTCCAAGACAGAATTTATGCAAATGACCTTTGACCTATATGCTTTATCTGCTCTCTTCGTAGTTCTGGGAATAATTTTAATAGTAAGGACATTTAAAAATCCCCGAGAAAACGAAGAACATCCAGAATTGGATAAGACTAAAGTGCTTTCACGGAAACAAATGATCGAAATGGATGTTCTAATGACTGATTTCCTGGTTAAGAACAAGTCTTTTCTTCAACAAAGATATTCTATTGCTCAGTTGGCGGGCGACTTGAATATTCCGCAACATCATCTTTCAGCATTTATCAATTCGTATTACAAAGTAAATTATAACGACCATATCAATAAATACAGAATATACTACAGCAAGATCATGATGATAAATGGTGAATGGAAATATAAGACGCTGCAAGCAATCGCACATGAATCTGGTTTTGGAAACAGAACCTCCTTTTGCAATGCATTCAAGAAAGTAACGGGCCTCAATCCTTCAGATTTTATAAAAGAATTAAAATACGAAACCGGAGGTGATAATTTGCATTTAAACAGAATTAAGGAAGATTGTTTACAAAAATGTCCGGAAATGAAAATTCTTTTTATTGGAATGGCTTCCTGACAATCTGATTGAATAAAAAATTGAGAAACCAAATAAATCGCACTGAAATCACCATAACCGCAGAGTCCCCGCCGGCAAGATTCTTCAATTTTTCAAGTCGTGAAGGCGGGAGACTCTGCGGGAACCTTCAAATAAATCGCATCGAAATAAGCAACTAATTGATTGGGGCGTAAAATCCTTATCCTGCGAGTAGGTTAACACTTGGGTTGGAGTCATGATGTGCGGCACTCTTCAATTGAACGGTCACAAATGAAGGATGTATGAATGTTGAAAGGGTTGGACTCCAACCCTTTTTTAATGAAACGCGGTTACCTCAGATGGTTAGATTTCTATCAAATGGGAACGAATTTGCCCGAAATGTTGTTCTTTCGTATAGGGGCTTATAGATTTTAGATCCACTTGTCGCCGTCTCTCTCAAAATGTATTTGCCGGATTTACAATCTGCCATGCCAATGAAGTATATTTAAAATATGAGGTGGATAACTGTAGGTCTTTTGTTGACCGCGGCTATATTCGAAGCGAGTTTCTCAAATGCTCAGCAGTATCCATTTGTTCATTACACTCCAAAAGATGGTTTGGTTAGTGCACGGTCCCGTTCCATGTTTCAAGACAGCAAAGGCCGTTTGTACATTGCGGGCTTTGGTGGCTTAAGCGTTTATGATGGGGTCCGCTTTACCAATTACACAACTGACAATGGTTTGGCTGCAAATATTGTGAATGAAATTGTAGAATTAGGTGAAGATTCAATATGGATATTTCCAAACGTAAACAGGATTCAATGCCTGGTCAGAGGCAGGCTGAAGAATTATACAACGAAAGACGGTTATTGCCCTGTAATTAACAAGCTCATTAAGGCAAGTGATGGAAAGAATTATGTGCTGGCGGATGAAGGATTATTTCGATTCGATAAAGATCGATTCACCCGAATCAATATTAATCCTGTAAATGGAAAGGAAATCAATAAGTATCTGAGCGACGGAATCGAAATAGACGGCAAATTTTATTTGATTACTGATGCGACTTTTGGTTCTTACCCCTCTCCTTCTTACCTGATAGTTTATGACATTAAGAATAGCCGATCTTATATTAGTAAAAAACCACCCGAGGTTTATGACCTCGCATTGTCACCGCAGAATGATATACTCGCCAGCACCGATGAAGGATTGAAAGCTCTTGATAAGAACGCACTTCAAAATGGCGAGATTCATTTCATCTATCCATCTTCTACTTATCTGGCCGGTAAAAACAAAGTTGCCAGTAGCCTGTACTTCGACCATGATCAGAATCTATGGATGACAACGGCCGATGCTGTCTATAAAATTGACCAACGAGGGAGGATCAAATCGTATTCAGTTGAAAATGGACTATTAGTCAACAAGCACTATTCTGTGTTCCAGGATAAGGAGAAAATTATGTGGTTTATAAATGAACAGACTGGTATTAGCAAGTTGTCCAATTCCGAGCTCGAGTTCTATTCACAAATTAAGCCAGGATTTATTGCTTCGGATCTTTATGCAGATAACCACAGCGATTCGGTATGGTTGATGGATCGCCAACAAAAGAAATTGCTCGTTCTTGGTTCAGGAGCGTCGAAGGAGTTTTCAATAAATAAAAAATTCGAATGGATATTCAGATTTATCCCGGGAAAACAAAAGGATTTCGTCACAGGATATTTTGAGTTGTATCAATTCGACAAGCATCAAAAGAATACAATCAATCCTCAATTGATTCGGAATTACCGTGATTCCATGCAGGGTGTGCCGATGGTGAATTTTCCAATGACCGACAATTACGGGAATCTTCTGTATTCGAATGACAAGATCAATGTGGTATTGTCAAACGGAAAGCAAATCTCTTATCCGCTGGGCTATTTTGGTGACCAGTTTGTTATTAGTCCCGAAAATGAGCTTTGGATAACGAACCGGGCAAACAAGCTTTTTCTTTTCAAGATCCATCCGGAAGATCCGGACAATTATTTTGAGTTGTTAAAAACATTTGATAGCTGCGTACCGAAAGGTCCGAGATCCGTTACTATTGATAAGAATAGAAATATTTGGATAGGTACCCGTGATCTGGGTGTTTATTGTTTTGAAGTTGATAATGGCTTTAATCTTAAGTTGAAGCATGAATTAAATACTAAGAGCGGTCTGTCTGACAATTGTGTGCTGAATTTATACTGTGATGAACACGGAAGCATTTGGCTTTGTTCGCCCGTTGGCCTGGACAAAGCCCGGTTAAATAATGGCAAATGGATAGTTGAAAACATCACAAGAGGAAACAATATCTACCAAAATGTAATTAAGGTTAACGGAACGCGCAATGGTGAGAAATGGGTATTGACAAGTTCAGGGGTCATAAAAATCAATCCTGCTTCTCAATCTTCAGCTTCAAACTTCAAAGCCAGTATACTTCTTACTGAAGTGAGGACGGGAAGGGATTCGATTGATTTTCTTCATTACAACTCCGGGATCAGCTATAAGAAAAATGATCTGTATATCGAATGGGCTGTACCAACATTCAAGGATGAAAAACAAACCCGTTATAGCTATTTGCTTTCAGGAAGCAATACAAAGGATTGGAGCGAACCTTCAACAGAAGCAAGTATTAGATTTATAAACCTGCCTCCAGGGAAATATAATTTTCACGTAAAGGCAGTATTTACCAATGGGCTTTATCCCGATACTGAAACAAGCTATGCCTTCGAAATCCTTCCGCCCTGGTGGGATGAGTGGTGGGCTAAAAGTCTGGCACTACTAATAATTCTCTCAATCGCGCTGATTAGCGTTAGAAGTTATGTTAGAAGGAAACTTCAAAAGCAGCTTCATGCATTGGAAAAGAAGCAAGCGATAGAAAGAGAAAGAAGGCGAATTGCCAGTGATATGCACGACGACTTAGGCGCGGGCCTTACATCAATCAGGTTTCTCAGTCAAAAAGTGAAAGAAAATTCCACTAACGATAATTCAAAAGCGGAGATTGGAAAAATTGCGAATATATCCGGTGAGTTGTTTGAAAATATGAACGAGATTATCTGGGCAATGAACGAAAAGAATGATAGTTTGGAGGATCTTTTATTATATACGCGCACTTATGTTCAGGAATATTGTGAAGAAAACAATTTAGAATGTATTTCTGATTTCCCGGAAACAGTACCACAAGTTTTCGTTAGTGGAGAAGTTCGGCGAAATATATTTCTTACAATTAAGGAAAGCCTTCACAATATTGTAAAACATTCTTCAGCTACACAGGTTAAAATTAAAGTCTGTCTTCAAGATCAACTCTCCATTCAAATTAATGATAACGGCAAAGGATTTGCAGCGGCAGGCGTTAATTCATATTCGGGTGGCAATGGATTAATAAATATGCGGAGGCGGCTGCAATTGATTGGTGGCCATCTGGAAATATCAAGCGGCAAGGGCATTACAGTAAGTCTGCATGTTCCGCTTCAAAAATTGGCGCCGGGAATGCTTTAGTACGATTGTTCTATTGTTTGATTTCTTATGATTTTTATTTTCACATCATGCCAAGTATAAAAACCTGTATCGTTGAAGATGTACGAGATGTAAGGGAAGGTCTTATAAACTTATTATCAAAGGATCAACGCTTCGAAGTGCTTGCATCTTTTGCTAACGCCGAATCCGCTTCAAAGGAGCTGCGAGCATGGCAACCGAATATCGTGATCATGGATATTAACTTGCCAGGCATGAACGGAATTGATTGCATTAAAGCGGTAAAGGCTCAATGTCCCGCGACGCAATTCATCATGTATACTATTTATGAAAATGATGACCAGGTTTTTGAAGCGTTGATGGCGGGCGCAAGCGGATATCTTTTGAAAAAAACACCTGTTGAAAAAATTTGTGATGCGCTGGTCGAACTCAATGATGGCGGTTCCCCAATGACCACACAAATTGCCCGCAAAGTAATAGAAAGGATGCGCCTCAATGAAGCTACCAATAAACTTGAGATACTTTCATTGCGTGAAAATGAAGTGTTGCAATACCTGGCCAAGGGTCTTCTTTACAAGGAAATTGCAGCAAGACTGAATATTGCCACCAACACGGTGCGCCAACACATTCACCATATTTACGAGAAACTTCATGTTCAGAATCGCGCCGAAGCCGTAAACAAGATGTATGGACGAGGATAGTACGTTCATGCTATTGTAATGAGCTCCTGCAGAATTTAATTTTAGCAATCATCTAAACTAATCGAAATAAACCTTTTCTTATGAGTCGACAATGGATTCTTTCATTGTTGAGGTTGACTTATGTTTTCCCTCGCTTCCAAATGTTTCTACGCATACAAAACGCGGTTCCATCCTATACCCTCTGTAAGCAGTTTAAATTAATTGCGCACCTGGAATAAAAAGCATTGTTATATAACCTTAACCTTTCCAAACATGAAACGATTACAAACCCTTTCGGTCTTCCTTTTAGTGTCACTTGTTTCCTTCCTAACTCTTGCCTTGAAAGCCAGGAAGTTTGCCGACGACGTATGGACGCAATTGGGCATCACCCCGAAGGATGGCATTTCAAACATACATACCAGCATTCAAAGTGGATATCTCTCCTATTATGGAGCAAAAAATGCAAAAGATATTGCAATAGGTGATCGAACAGCCGTCATCAACCAATTAGTGGCTCAGGCAAAAAAGTATATAACCAGTGACGAATTCAAGCGGAGATATGAAAATGAAAGAAAACTGCGCATGCCTAAAGAACCGCAGTTATTCGAAATCTCTGTTGATGAAATAAGAGCAAAAGAAAAACAACGAATCGAACAAGCCATTAAGCAAACGGAGGCAAATGCAAACCATCCAAATCCAAAAGTAAAAAACGGCGTTCCCAAAGCGCTTGAAAATCTTAATGCTGAATTAAAGACTGTTGATGATCCTAACAACAAAAATGTTCAGCGGGAAATAAAGCAATTGGAATCCTGGAATAATGCTGCAGTTGCCCAATATAAAACTCAATTGCAAAAATTAGATGCAGATTATCCGCCAAACCCTCAAGACATGATTAAAAAACGATTGCAACAGATCCTAGATGTAACGGCAGATGTAGATTACAGTGCAGAGCTAAAGGAAGCAGGCCAGTTCAAAGTTTTTGTAAATCCGTTGTACGAGAAAAAACCAAAGGAATGGAAGCTTGCATTTCGAGCAGGTAAAGAAACAACAGATGCAGTTAGAGCGATAGCACAAAGATGGCTCCTCGAGATTAAATGATTTCATATACGTTAAGGCTCTTTCTCAGGATTAAAAGGTTAAGCAAAAACGGCTCATCTCTTCTTCAATATACGCTTCGATTTATTTTTACCGTTTACTAAACCCAT
>AR_comb_assmDRAFT_10017433_pt1 | contig 12875 bp, 14 predicted proteins | sample ArasoioldDNA_FD_10543 | JGI IMG/M metagenome (IMG submission 10543) | reverse complement strand
CGGGGCGCTGCGCGGCATCTTTATCTTTAAAGTTGGAACAATCGAAGAAGCGCGAGAACTTGCGGCTACCGATCCCGCAGTGAAAGCTGGACGGCTCGCTTTGGACATTCATCCGTTTCTGGTTCCCGACGGCATTCTTCCTTAAAAGACGACAATGGACCACGCGATTACAAGCGTGTTACTTTTGCAGAAACATTTCAATCTTTTAATCAAACAACGTGAGGAAACATGAAAGCAACCTGGAACGGCGCGGAGATAGCTAGAAGTGGCGACACTGTTGTAGTTGAGGGGAACCACTATTTCCCGTCCGACGCAATTGACAAGTCTTATTTTAAAGAGAGTTCGACCCACACAACTTGCCCGTGGAAAGGAGAGGCGAGCTATTACGACGTAGTTGTAAATGGAGAGGTCAATAAGGACGCCGCCTGGTACTACCCCGAGACAAAGCCCGCCGCCGATGAGATCAGGAATCGAATTGCATTCTGGCGCGGCGTGAAGGTTGAACCAGACTAGAAAGCGGATGCTCCACTCAACATAACGTCGCGGCACTGCACTAGTCCGGTTCTTTTGGATTACTCGAATCTATTTCCCGCCTTCCCCACCCTGCCCGTATAATTCATCGCCGGGTACTGTCCGACTTGCGGTTCCGAAGAGAGACAACTCAGTCAGTATTGTCGCGCTTGTGGCACAGACCTTCATGTGGTTCGGACCAGTCTCTAACGACCCGATGCGATAACTGCGTCGGCTATTTCTGTTAGGAGCGTCTTTCATGGCGATGATCCTGGCCGGCGGCTGTCGCGTTTCAGGAATGAACGAAGGTGAAGCGACTATCACCGGCTCTCTGAAAATCTGGTCACAGGTAAGTCGAGCGTCTGGAGCCAATGCGATCTCCTTGCGCATCCTGGAATTTGGTCCAGGTCGGTCGCCATCGCTTCATAACGATGAGACGGATGAAGTTCTCTACTTCCTGGAGAATCTCGAACAATCAAACTTGTGGTCGAGCGATTGCGCCCTCACGATCGACGATGAGTCTTTTGCGATCCACTCTCAGACGGGCATCTACATCAGGCCGGGCCAAAACTTTTCAATTGATAACGTGACTAACCAACCAGTCGTCTTTGTTAGTTGTCAGTGTCCAGTGATAGATGACAGTGTGATCAATAACGAACTTCATGTAGCGCCAATCATCCGCCTGAATGACCGCGCAGCCATGCCCACCGCGGACCGTTGGTATCGAGTGTTAGTTGATGATGAAGTTGGAAGCCGGCAAGTAACGCAATTCGTTGGTTCTATACCACCGGGTCGCGCTCCAGATCATTTCCACCAATACGAAGAAGTGCTTTTTATTTTAAAAGGAAAGGGACGGATGTGGGCCGATCAAACGAATACTGACATTGGCCCAGGCTCATGTGTTTATTTGCCAAAAGGCCAGGTCCACTGCGTCGAAAATACCGGGACAGCTGAGCTGCGACTCTTAGGAGTGTTTTATCCGGCGGGTAGTCCCGCGGTGAGGTACGAAACCTGAGGAATCTAAATGATCAGTTATTATTTGATAATTCCCAATTATTATTCTTGGCCATTAAGCGCCAACGCCGGGGTACGAATTAATAATTATCAATTGATTGATCAATGACAATTATTCAAAGTCGCGGATGTCTCGAAATGGCGTTTCGGCATCGTTAAAATCCGGCCGGTAATAGAATGAAGCTCCATCGAATTCCTGCACCCAGCCTTCGTCAGCATTCATCATTTCAAGCGACGAAACTGCCTTCATCCATTCTGACTCTCTGATGCGACGCGAGAGCAGCAGGTAACGTTGATTTGTCTCAGCCTGATGCGTCGGATAGTACTGGGCCATCAGCGAGATCGTGCACCTCGGGCTAAGTTCATCTCTAATCCATTCAATCGACTCGCTGACGCTCGCAACATCGTTCGGCAAAACGAGCAAACGAATAACCAGTCCGCGCTTCAGCAGGCCATTCTCGTCAAAAACCAGCTCATCACCAGTTTGACGATACATCTCTTTCAACGCCAGGCGAGAATAATCTTTGTAATTACTGACCTTTGAATACTGATATCCAGCTTCATTATCGGCATACTTTAGATCCGGCAAATAGACATCGACGATCCCGTCAAGCAAGCGCAACACTTCGACTGAATCATAAGCATTCGTGTTGTAAACAACCGGAAGATCCAGTCCCTTTTGAGCAGCAATCATAATTCCGCGGGCCATCTGCGGAACGAAATGCGTCGGTGAAACAAAATTGATGTTGTGACAGCCTCGAGACTTTAGCTCTAGCATCATTTCCGCCAGACGTTCATGAGTTATCTCGTTCTGCAACTGCTCTTTGTGAGTCTGGGAAATTTGATAGTTCTGGCAATAGACACAACGCAAATTGCAGTTGCCGAAGAAAATATTACCGGCTCCTTGCTGGCCGACGAGTGGAGGCTCCTCGCCAAAATGCGCGGTGTACGAAGAAACGATGGGCAAGCGGCCCGAGTAACACGCGGCAATTTCGTTGTTAAGCCGATTGTTGAAACAGTCTCGGGGACAAACGGTGCACCGCTCGAGTAAACGCTCGAGTTCAGCTACTCGGCTCGATAACGAACCATTCCTCAAAAGAGCGAGGTATGAAGGTTCGAAATTGGTGTGCATCTTAGTCATGCTTTCTAAAGTGAACAAAGTGAGGCTTGTAACGTTCTACAAATTCTCTTGGAGCATGCCTTTTGGATTGTGCCCAGATGAAATCCATCTCTGAATGGATGGTGCTAAGCGCTAGTCGCGCTTCCAGAATCAGTAGCACACTGCCATAAAATAGAAATGACGCACCGGCCAACCCTAAAATGACCGGCACAATATTGTACCGGCCGCCGCCTGTAAAGGGCACTACCCCGATGGCTACACTCGTTGCGACAAACATCCCAAGGCTTATATAAAAAGTGACCATACATCGTTGCAGGATGCGCGAACGACTGGTGAGTTTATCGAGTTGCTCGAAGAAAGCCGCCTGTCGTTCGATTGCGGACTCACCACCATCAGCGCGGTGGTGCAGTTCCTCCAGGCGATCAGAGAGCGCGCGGACGCGGTCCACGACGCGCCCTAATCTCGCAGAAGTGGACAGAATCATGCTGCCGCAGGCTGAGATCAACACCGCCGGCGTGATCATTGCCGTTAGTACGGCTATTGCTGAGGAGCTATCCATGAGGTCTATTTTATAGGGAGAAACGAGCCGAACCGCAACTCATGCGGCTTGGCCGCCTTCCTTGCGGAATGCCTCTGGCTTTCCGGGCTTGTAATCATCGTTCATTTGAGCCATCACCATTGAGTCGGGAAAGCCAGACGGACCATTGAGAAATAGAAACGACCTTGCGTTCATCTCTCTAAAGTAGGAACATGAACCGCCCTGATTAACTTCCTTCAAGATGAGGCTCTGGATATCACGAAATAGTGAAGTCCCAATTCACGAGCAACTCGTGACCCAGATCATCCTTGGCATTGTTAGTAAGGATCTGAAAGTAAGACAGCGCTTACCAAGTACTCGCGACCTCGCGCGACGTTATCAAATTCACCCAAACACAGTTAGTGCCGCCTACCGAGAGCTGGCCAGGCGGAATTGGGTTGACTTTAAAAAAGGAAGCGGCGTTTATGTTAAGAGTCGCACGCCGAAAGAGCTCGAGACAAAACTTTCACTCGAACACAGTGTCGGGCGCTTTTTTCGTGAGCTCCGAAGTCAGGGCCATACGCTCGGAAATATTCAGCTGGCAGTCCAGCGCTCGCTAGCGGCGCAAGGACCTGATCATTTCTTAATCCTCGAATCAGATCCGGAATTACGGTCGATACTCGTTGCTGAGATTGCACAAGCTACACAGCAAAAAGTCGTAGGCATCGATCCTGCCACGATGGACCAGGCCACTACTGCCGGAGCAGTCCCGACTGTGCTTTTTGGACACTTCAACGACCGAACTTCGAGCACGGGCTATAGCGGAGACTTAATCATTCTCCACTCTGCGTCAGTCATAGAGGCAATGCACGGCCAACAGAAGCCAACTGCAGAATCTCTCGTGGCAATTGTTTCCTGCTGGCCTGAATTTCTTCGCTGGGCCAAAACCATGCTGTTGGCAGTTGGCGTTGATCAGGATGCACTTAGCTTTCGTGATGCGCGACAACGTGGCTGGGACAAAGGACTCCGACATTCAACTTTCGTTATTACCGACTCGTTGATGGCTCCGCAAATTCCGGCCAGTTGCGAACTAAAAGTTTTTCGTGTGATTTCGCAAGCTTCAATTGATGAACTTATAGATTACGCGAAAAATCATTTCCCCGAGGTCAGGTAGACTTCTCGTTAATGAGCCTGGCAGCCCTCGCCAAAACGCTGCGTTTTTTAACTCACACCTGCTAATCTACGGGCTGTCCATTTAACAATTCAGGAGGGTGCGCATTCATATGCAAGACTTTGAAAAGCTTGGCGCTTTTTATCTGGGACGTCCCTTTGATCTTAAAGAAAAGAGTCGCAAAGACGGTCTACTGCTTTACGATTCAAAAGACCTGGTCACCCACGCCGTGTGTGTCGGGATGACTGGAAGTGGCAAGACTGGACTGTGCATTGACCTGCTCGAAGAAGCAGCGATTGATAAGATTCCCGCCATCATTATTGATCCGAAAGGCGACCTCGGTAATCTGCTCCTGACGTTCCCTGACCTTTCTCCGCAAGACTTTCAACCATGGATAAACGAAGAAGATGCTGAAAAGAAAAATTTGAGCGCCGCCGAGTACGCCGCTCAGCAAGCGGAACTCTGGAAAAAGGGTCTGGCGGAATGGGGACAGGATGGAGCGCGCATAAAAAAGTTACGTGACGCTGCCGACTTTGCGATTTACACCCCGGGAAGTAACGCGGGTATTCAAGTCTCCATTCTGAAATCATTCGTTGCTCCACCAGAAGCTCTGCGCCAGGACAACGAGCTACTAGCCGAACGAATTAATACAACCGCAACCAGCCTACTCGGCCTGCTGGGTATCGAGGCTGATCCAATCCGCAGTCGTGAGCACATTCTGATTTCGAATATTCTGAACCAGGAATGGTCCAACGGTTCGGATCTTGATATCGCCGCACTTATTCAGAAGATTCAATCGCCCCCGTTAACAAAAGTCGGCGTGATGGATCTGGAATCGTTTTTCCCTGCCAAGGAGAGATTCGAGCTCGCGATGTCGCTCAACAACCTGCTTGCATCTCCAAGCTTTGCGAGCTGGATGGAAGGCGAGTCGCTCGATATTCAAGAGATCCTGCATACCCCAGCAGGCAAACCTCGTCATGCTATCTTCTCCATCGCTCACTTGAATGATGCTGAACGGATGTTTTTCGTTTCGTTATTGCTCAATCAAGTCCTCGGTTGGATGAGGACTCAGTCAGGCACCACCAGCTTAAGAGCCATCCTCTACATGGACGAGATATTTGGTTACTTTCCACCGGTCGCCAATCCACCTTCAAAGTTGCCCCTGCTTACTTTGCTAAAGCAAGGCAGAGCGTTTGGACTTGGAGTAGTCCTGGTAACACAGAATCCAGTTGACCTTGATTACAAGGGTCTGTCGAATGCGGGAACCTGGTTTATCGGTCGATTACAGACCGAACGAGATAAAGCGCGAGTGCTGGAAGGTCTCGAAGGTATCGCCGCCGGAACTGGACAAAAATTCGACCGGCAGAGCATGGAACAGCTCTTAGCGGGATTAAGCAATCGAATCTTTTTGCTTAATAACGCACACGAAGATGCTCCAGAGGTTTTTGAGACCCGATGGGCCATGTCGTATCTCCGTGGTCCTTTGACGCGTGTACAGATAAAACAGTTAATGGATCCGGTAAAAGGAGACGTGGCATCACCTGCAGCGCCGGCTGTTAGCAAAGCGGCGCCGGCCGTGACCGTAACTCAAGAACAACGTCCGGTATTACCTCCCGAAATTACGCAGTATTTCATCCCAGTCCGTGCTGCGATTCAAGCTACGTCGAAGTTGCTCTATCACCCAATGTTGTTTGGAATAGCTGAGATTCACTATAGCGATTCGGAAGCCGTTGATGTTAATCAACGTGTGAATTTACTGGCGGCAATTGGCAATGGACCAGTCGATATTGATTGGGACAAAGGCCTGTCGTTGGACTTGCCCGTTGAGGATCTCGAGCGCGATCCGGAAAGTGGTGGAGGCTTTGCTGACGCCCCAGGCTCAGCCAGTAAGGCCAAGAGTTACGATGCATGGCGCAAAGCTTTCGCCGGCTGGCTCTATCGCACGCAACGACTGGAGTTACTGGAAAGTCCCAGTCTGGATGTCGCGTCGAATCCAGGAGAGAACGAGCGCGACTTCCGTGTTCGGCTGCAACAGCTTGCCAGGGAAAAGCGCGATGAGGCAGTTGAAAAGTTGAGACAAAAATTCGCCACCAAGATTTCCGCACTCGAGGAAAGGAAACGACGCGCTGATCAGGCTGTCGAGCGAGAAGCGGAACAGGCGCGCAGTCAAAAACTGCAAACCGCAATTTCCTTTGGCGCAACTATCCTGTCGTCATTCATGGGACGCAAATCCATTAGCATGGGGACGCTGGGAAAAGCTACCACAGCGGCGCGCGGCGTAAGTCGCTCAATGAAAGAGTCTCAGGATGTGGGCAGAGCACAGGAAACGTCGGGCGCGGTTGCAGAACAGCTGACCACGTTGGACGAAGAATTCAAATCAGAAACAGAAAAACTGGAACAGACCTTCGATGTTCAGACCGAAGAACTCGGCAAGGTTAGTCTGAAGCCCACGAAAGCAAATATTTCGATCAAGTTATTGACGCTTGTGTGGGCGCCATATTTGCACGACGAAGGTGGCGAAAGCAGACCAGCCTGGGAGTAGACGAGATCCAGTAATGGCCCGTTGATTGTTCGAGACGAATGAAAATATCCCGACTCTTAATTAGCATCATCGCCGTTGTATTAGCCCTACATGCTAATGCTCGCGCGAGTTATTGGGTAGAGACAACCGAAAAGCCGGACGATGCAGATCGAGAGATTGCGGCTCGATTCGCTCCCATCTTCTACCAGGCTCTCGGCGATAGGCCGCGCAGCGACTACATCACCAACTTCGACTTCGACGGGGATTGGCGTGGCGACAATAATTGGGAAAATAGTGGCAACGAAAATTTTCCCTTAAAGGCCTACGTCTATTATTCCGTTGCCGAAACATCTACACATTATTTTATCCAGTACGCCGTCTTTCATCCTCGCGATTACAAAGGAGGAGAAGTTCGCGGTGCAATTCTCAGCGAACTGATACGTGAAGGAGTGAAGCGAGGCGGCAAGTACGATCCTACCGGTTTAGCCGACGAAGCGACGCTGGCCCATGAAAACGACATGGAAGGTGCGTTGGTAACCGTAGAAAAAGGAAGCAAGAATCTGGACCAGGCAAGAGTGAGGTTTGTCGAAACCCTCCACCACAACACCTACTCGCACTACGCAGCTGGAGTAGAGCTGGCAAATTTTTTGTCGATCGGACTCGACGAACAACGCCCAGTTTTGTACATCGAGCCCAAAGGTCATGGCATTGAGGCTTACACCGGCGTTGCTAAACAAGTCGCTAATAAAGAGTTCCTGCGTTACATCTTTACGGGTCGAGCCGACGACCCGGCTCGTCTTGATGCCAATTGTCGCGACCTGGCTACAAATCCCTGTCAGACATCGGTAGGTTACGATCTGATTTCTCTGAAAGCACTTTGGAATCTTGCGCGTAGCAAAGATCAGAAAGTTTATGGCGTGACGAATGATTACGGAAAGATCACGATCGCGTTAAATCTGAAAGACAAACCACCGACAACTAAAACCATCGAGATCGGAAAGATCGGGAGCGCATTTCTTGGGAAAGTGGGCGGAGAAAATATGGCGCGTCCACCATGGGGATGGTTTTCCCTGGAACGGACCAATGACTTGCCCGGCATCTATTTTTTTGATCCAGCAACTTCAGTTAAGCGTGACTATGGTCTAAATGACAGTTTTTCGGTAGCTTACGTGCGCCTCCCATTCTGGGCTGAGTTAAAGGACTGACGGACAATGACCACAAAACTTGCAATCAAGTATGGAATGATCATCGCAATCGGCGTCATGGCCTGGGTAATTGTTACCCACGTTCTGGTTCCCAATCTAAGTTCTCCGATTCACAGTATTGGGACGGTGACGTTCTTTAACGTATTGCAGTTCGTGAGCATTTACCTCGGCTTAAAAGAGCTGGAGCGGATCAGAAAAACAAAGGTCAGCTTTAAAGAGGGAATAAAGACCGGAGTAGCGATCTCGCTCGTCTATGCAATCGCAGCGTTGCTCTTCTTTGGCGGCGCACTTTTCCTGATTGGTCCACAATTTATGTCGGGCGAGCAAATGGCCGCACCACAATCACCACCGTGGAAAGTAGCTCTAAAGGCTTTCGCGGGCCTTGGCCTTGCAGCAATTTTCTTCGGGCTGATCTACTCAACGCTAATATCATTCTTCCTGGCGAAGCGAAACTCCACCGAATAGCTTTAAAGAAAAGCGAGTCACCATTAGACTACCGCGACAGTTAGACACACGAGTGTTTCAGCTGCTCTGAAATAGTCAACTTAACAACATGAACCTAACCAAACCCATCCTTCTCATCGCCGTCATACTGGTGCTTATCGCCGGCTGTCGCAGCAACTCAAAACAGCAGATTCGACTCGCCGTAAATGTCGGCGTTGAAGGAGAAGCCCTCAAACAAGCCGCACTCGACTATGAAGCGCAAACAGGTATTCATGTAAACATCGCCGCGTTCCCTTATGCGAACCTCTTCGAAAAAGAGCAGTTAGACTTCAGTGCTCGGACCGGCGCCTACGACTTGGTCATGCTCGACGATCCGTGGTTTCCCCGTTTCGCCGCAAAGCAATTTCTTACCGACTTAACGCCACTACTCCAGAAACGCGGCCAAAACCAACCTGACAGCGACTTCGTCGCCAACTCGATAGCTCTCTGCCGGCATCCGTACCAAACCGGCGCACTCTTCGCTCTTCCTTATGTGGGGAACTCTCAGCTCTTCTTCTATCGAAAAGATCTCTTTGACAAGTACAAATTGGCGGAGCCATCGAAGTGGGACGACGTGTTGAGCTCAGCTAAAAAGATTCAGGAGGCCGAGAATGGGGCGGGTAATAAAATCTACGGATACGTGATGCGAGCTGCGCAAGGCAATGCTGCTGTCGCCGACTTCATGCCAATCTTCTGGGCCTTTGGTGGTGAGATGTTCGACGCGAATGGTAAGCCAACTGTAAACAGCCATGAAGGATTCGAAGCGCTGAAATTCATGCTTGAACTCGGTAAAGTCTCGCCGCCGGGTTATGCCAGTTTCAATGCCGACGAGGTTGGTGCTCATTTGCTCCAGGGGACTGCTGCAATGTCGATCAACTGGCCGGCATGGATCAGTCCATTCGACGATCCCGCAAAGTCGAAAGTAATCGGGAAGATGGCCTTCACCGTGCTACCGGGCGCACAGAAACCAGGTCAGGCAGAAATTGGCAACTGGTTAATCGCTATTCCAAAAGACAGCAAGAACGTGGACGCAGCGATGGACTTTTTGCTCTGGGCTACCAGTGCTGAGCAAATGCGACGCTCTGCACAACGGGGAAATCCTCCCACGCGAATCTCAATATTCAAAGATGCGGAGCTCATCGCGAAATATCCCGCGTATCCAGCTCAACTTCATTCGCTCGAGACATCGCGACCACGTCCGCGCACAGCACAATGGAATGAAATTGAAAATGTCTTTGGTATCTTCCTCTCAAAAGCGAATAGCGGAGAGTTAACCGCAGAAGAAGCGATGAACCAGGCCAATGGGGAAATCGAGAAGATCCTTCAACGCCAGTAGGCGCGACATAATATTCGCCACTCTGCTCGTAACACCGGCGCTAGCCGTGCTCGTGTCGTTATCAATCTATCCGTTGCTCTACTCAATTCAAATAGCATTACAAACCGATGGCCCAACTGGACCAACCTGGAACCTGGCCAATTTCCGCCGCCTCGCCGGGGACAATTTCTTCTTCGCTGCGCTGGCTCACACTTTTATCTACTCTATCGTGGCCCTTACATTTGAATTTGTTCTGGGATTTGGGCTCGCGCTAATTCTCAACTCGACCATTCGAGGACAGAAAGTGTTCCGCGCGGCGTTACTAATACCGATGATGATTCCGGCGGTTGTAGTTGGAGTTGTGTGGCGACTAATGCTCAATCCCAACTTCGGCGCGGTAAATGGTGTCCTACGTCAACTCGGAATCAATACCGAACAATTGACCTGGACAGCAGCTCCGCGACTTGCTTTAGCTGCGGTTATTGCGGTTGACGTGTGGCAATGGACTCCCTTTGTTTTTCTTGTGCTGCTGGCCGGGCTGCAAGCAATTCCTCAGGAGCCTTATGAAGCAGCGCGAGTTGATGGATCAAATGCCTTGCAAACTTTTCGCCACGTCACTCTACCGCTACTCAAACCGGCAATCTTGATTGTACTGTTACTGCGGACAATGGATTTGCTCCGCGTCTTCGATCAGATCTTTATCTTGACGGAGGGTGGACCAGGATTCGCCACGGAAACTGTCAGTTTATATATCTATCGGGCAGCTTTTCGCTTCTCAGACTTTGGTTATGCGGCCGCCATGTCGTTTGTATTGCTGATCATTACGAACCTGATCAGCACAGTCTATATTCGTCTGCTGCAATCACGTGAGGATGTCGCTTGAGACCTAATCAAAGCCAGGTCATTGGCAAGTATCTGGTTCTGGGAGTCGCGCTGGTGCTGGCGATTGCGCCATTTTACTGGATGCTTACGATGTCGTTAAAACGAGAGGTGGACCAGTTTGCGAATCCGCCACGTTGGCTGTTTTTTAGTCCCACCCTCGAACACTACTACGAAGCTTTCGTCATTCAATCATTCATACAGTATCTGATCACGAGTGCTGTGGTAGCGGTCGCTGCAACTGCAGCTGCCCTGGTGCTTGGAACACTTGCGGCATACTCGCTCGCGAGATTCGAGCTGCCCTGGCGTCTCGATCGAAAACTATCTCTTTGGATTCTTTCCACCAGAATGTTTCCGGCAATAGTCACAGCGGTTCCTTTGTTTCTCATGATGAGAGACCTGGGACTGTTAGACACGCGGTTGTCATTAATAATTGTGTACACCGGCTTCAACCTGCCATTTGTGGTCTGGATGATGCGCGGCTTCTTTGTGGAAGTACCGCGTGACCTCGAGGAGGCTGCAATGGTGGACGGCGATTCAAGACTGGGTGCGTTGTGGCGAGTGGTGCTTCCCTTGGTCGCTCCTGGCCTGGCAGCTACGGCCGTGTTTTGTCTGATCGTTTCATGGAATGAGTTTTTGTTCGCACTCGTGTTGACACAGACCGATCAGGCAATGACCCTGCCCGTAGGGATAGCGGGCCGTGTCACTCAATATGAAATTAAGTGGGGCATTATGAGCGCGGCCGGCGCCGTTGCCATTATTCCCGTCCTCGCGTTTGCACTTGCGGCGCAAAAGTATTTGGTGCGTGGCTTATCGCTGGGTGCAGTAAAAGGTTAAAGGAAAGAGTCCCGACAATGTCTGTAATAATACTGGGCCAGACAATGTTGGGACTCTAACTGGACACTTCGCGGTGGGAGGAACGACAGAACCGATTCTAACGATTGACGCGATTAATAGTCGCATCGCGCAACACGTAATGCTGTGTACCGCTATTGGTGATAACTTCCGCCATTCTAAATTTTTCAACTACATCCGGCGGCCAAACTCGATGCGACTCACCCTCACGAACTGTGGCGTGGCTGACACGCATAAAATCAGCTTCGGAAATCCTCAGCGAACGAAGGCTGTTGCATTTTTGGCTAAAGCGTCTGGTTGCCAGATTCATTGCAAGGCGCCAATCGGAACGGGGCCGATTCCTAACAGCTGGCTGCGCACTTTCGTGAACTTCCGCTTGTACCAACGTCAAAGGATGCTTTTTTCTTAGAGCAATCATCAATAATTAACCTCTCCACTGGAGAAAACAGTGTTAATCGCCTGTGAGTTCCAGCAAACTATTTGTACGGGAATCATCTTTAGTTTTCTTGCTGTGAATTGCGGGTTTTGTTTCAGATTAGCGAACAACCAGGGCCTGACAGTAAAAATGCCGCGACCTGTGTGGCCGCGGCATTTTTTAGCAGGGTAGATTGCAGGTAGAACTTACCAGGGCCAACGGCCATTACCCCATCGGCCGTTGTTGTTACCTCCTCGATTGTAACCGCCGTAGCGCGAGTAACCTTCTCGGTAACCCTGTACAAACGCATCGCGAAATACCTGTTTATACTGGCCACGGTTTCCATAACCTGAGTTGTAACCGTCTGACCCATTCCTCCAGAAGTGTGATCGCTGCGGGTTGTAGCTTTGACCACGCTGCGCATCAGCCGCTCCGGTGCTTAGACCATTGCTATAGCCTTGCTGACGAGCGCTCTGGTAGGCGTCGTTGTAGCCGCCTCGTCCGTAACGATCATCACGACGATACCGATCATCGCGATTGCGATAATCACGATCTCGATCTCGCCGGTAGTCACGGTCGCGAGAATAGGGATCTTGCCCATATGGATATTGCGCCTGCGCGGTTGATCCGCTTAGCGCCACGATTCCAAAAAGCACAAAAGCTGCCAGTAGAAATCCACCGATTTTCTTGTTTGAATATTTTGATTTCATTGTGTCTCCCCCATAACCTCCCATCGCTGATTGATAGTGGCAATCACCATGCCTGTCATGCATTTGCTCGAAAATGCTGATTTTTGCTTAGTGTTTTACGGGCGAATCCTAGATTCGACACGATTTCGTATGTAAACCTGCCGACTTGCGTTGATACGGA
>AR_comb_assmDRAFT_10125746_pt1 | contig 12877 bp, 9 predicted proteins | sample ArasoioldDNA_FD_10543 | JGI IMG/M metagenome (IMG submission 10543) | reverse complement strand
AATTATGAAGCAAGGCACGAGGTAAAGAATAAGGCGATACCAAAACGGATATAGCTTCAAAGCTGAAAGGCCTAAATGAATGATGATGGGAAGACAAACCAGAAGAAAGAGCGTCCATTGTTTTCTGATGATAATATGGCGTATGGCTGCAACAAAAATCAATAACAATAAATAAGAAAACCCGTAGGCTTTCGACACATATAACACCAAGGTGAAAAAAGTTTCCTCAATTGTTTTCTTTAAAAAATTGACAAAGGCACAGCTTAGAATATCCGTGGGACAAAATGCAAATGAATAATTAATTCTTTGTTGTAAAGTCGCCGGATGGTGATAGATGAAGAGGAAATAGTTACTTAAAAAAGCCAGCAACCAGGGAACTAAAATCTTAAACTGTTCCTTGTTTATTTTCTTTTCTTGATACCAGGTCAGGAAAAAATTGCACGCGATGCAAAACAAGATGACGAATGCTGTGCTGGAGAGAAAGATGCTAATGCTTCCTGCCGTTGCAAGCAACAGATTTCTATGTCGCACAACGAAGCCGTTCCTGCCAATTGCCAGGTAAACCATGCCGAGGTAGACTGCAAGTTCAACGGCATATTGCTTTAGCTCAGAAGAAAAATAAATTACACAAAGATTCACGGCAAAAGTAAAAAAGGCTATTAGAGCTGTTACCTTATTTTGCGTCAATTCCCGAGTGATAAAATAGATCAACGGGAAAGTCAATATAGAGCTCACAAATGGAATAGCCCTGAGAGCCAGTTCGCCATAGCCAAAGGTCTCCGCCATAGCTTTTGTCAGCAAAATGAACAATGCTGGAGCCGCCTGGATATAGTCGAGAGGTTGCAACAACCTTACAAATCCATATTTCATGAAGTTCAATGCCAGGTGCGTTTCGTCGTCCCATAAACTGCGCCCCATAAGGTATTGGTAAAATCGCAATACCAGCCCCAGAAGAAGCGTTGTCGCAAATAATATCTTTATTATTCTTTTTTCTGTGATTCCTTTCATCATATAAGTGCTTTAGCTGAATCCAGATGGTGCGATTCTATCACCAGACCTGTTTTTATCATAAAAGCTACCAGAAACTTTATATTTTTATTTTACTATTTTTTCACCGGTACAGGCATCCTTATGCACGATATTGCTGATTATGTAGCATTGAATCTTGTCCAGGTCAAGAATGTAACAACCTATGACATCGACTGCAGTAAAACTCTTTGTTGACGCGCACGTTTTTGATGGGCCGTTCCAGGGAACCAGGACCTTTATCAAGGGAATATATTCTGTTTTGGCACACAATGATAAGGTAAAATTGTTTCTGGGAGCATATGATATCGATAGCCTCGAGAAAAATTTTACCGATGGAAACATTTCGTTCATCAAATACAAATCATCTTCGGCCTTATTCCGTCTGGGATATGATATTCCATCTATCATACGGCGGTATGAGATAGAATACGCGCATTTTCAGTATATCTGTCCTGTCATTAAAAACTGCCGGTTTATTGTTACTACTCACGATGTGATATTTAATGAGTACCCTGCAGAGTTTTCCAAAGAGTACCGACTGAAAAAAAATTTGTTGTACAAAATGTCGGCTAAGAAAGCGGAAATACTCACCACGGTGTCAAATTATTCAAAGGAGTCGATTGAAAAATATTTGGGAATTGAACCACAAAAGATAAATGTAATCCCTGATGCCATTGACGAAATTTTCTTTCAGCCATATGACGCCGGGCACGCGCAGGATCACGTGGCAGGAAAATATGGAATTAAGCGGTTTATTCTTTATGTTAGCAGGTTTGAGCCGCGAAAAAACCATCACTTTTTATTAAGAATTTACCTTGATCTAAGGTTGTACGAGCAAGGTTACCACCTTGTCTTATTGGGAAATAAGACCATCGCTATTCCGGAGTTTGACGACATCTTGGATCAGTTGCCACCTGGGATTAAGAAGTTTATTTTTATTAGCGATGAAATTGATGATTCTGATCTGCTATTTTTTTACCGGGCCGCTACACTATTTATCTATCTCTCCAAGGCCGAGGGCTTTGGTATTCCTCCCCTTGAAGCGGCTGCGCTAAAAATTCCTGTAATTTGCTCAAATGGCGCCGCTCTTGCAGAATTTGATTTTTTCGGGGAATACCACGTTGATCCGTGCAACTACGAAAAAGTAAGAGAGAAATTGTTGCAGATTGTGAATCACCCGCCCGACCCAGGGACTCTTGAGAAAATTTCCTCTATTGTAAAAAACAAATATGCATGGGATGCCTCAGCCGAAAAGCTCCTTAGCCTGATTGAAAAGGACAAATATGCTACCTTAGATTCGCCACAACAATCTTTTAAAATAAAATGATCAATTTTTCTTTTTTAGAGGAGAATAGAGAAAAACTAAGGATGGATTATCTGCTCGCTAAGCCTTTTCCCCATCTTGTGATTGATAACTTTTGTGATAGCGAAAGACTAGATGGCTTGTATGAAAAGATCCCTGAGCTGAGTAATAAGAGTCGCGATTATATATTTGCCAACAATAAATTTGAGAAGTCAAATTATCGCGAGTTAGCCCAGGAATTTGATGAATTGTATCTTGACCTCGGCTCCGATAGAATGAACAGCTTTTTAAGTTTTATCGCAAATGAAGAGGTTTTTGTAGATCCCGCTAATCATGGAGGTGGCCTTCACCAGGGAAAAAAGAATAGTTTCCTCGACATGCACCTTGATTTCAATTACCATCCGCTGCACAAGGGCTGGTATCGCAACATGAACCTATTACTTTATCTTAACAAAAATTGGAAACCGGAATATAAAGGTCACTTAAAACTGGTGGATCTGCGGAGCGGCGCTGAAAAGGAGTTGGAAGTTCCTTTTAACAGGATGATCATACAACAAACACGGGCTTACACGCTTCACGGATATGATATGACTAACTTCCCAGAAAAGATATACCGAACGTCTATAGCTACGTATGCTTATACAAAACATCAGCATTTGATTGAAAAACCACGGACAACCGACTGGGTTGTAAAGGACGCAAAACCACTTAAGAAAGCAATCGCCTCTATCTATGGACCAGCAGTCAAAATAAAAAATAAATTGTTTGGAAGCGCCACTGCTAAGAATAAATAAACTTATTGAGGTCAACTATTCATTACCTCCAGGAACAAGTTTTCATAAGAGTCGATTACATTTTTCCAGGTATAAATTGTTTTTATTTTTTCCAAATTCTGTTCTTTCCTGAGTTTAACAGCCGGGGTATCCGGGACTGAAGCCAATATATCTTTTATGTTGTCCGCGCTGGAAAAATAACTTGCTGCCTCGGTTAAAATAGCTTTGTTAAATGGATTATCGTGTGCAGCAATGTTGCACTGGCAAGCCATTGCCTCCAATAACGAGGGATTCGTGCCACCTGCAGAATGGCCATGCAGATAAAGCCGGGAAAAAAAACGAAGATTGTCAAGTACAGGTTTATTGAAAATGGCATCAAGAAATGTTATGCCATTGCCAGCGTATTTTTTTGACCAATGTTTCCCGAACTTATTTTTTATGCTTCCAATAATAATCATCGGATAATCCCGTGTGGAGCGCAAATAGCCTTCAATGATCATTTTAATATTATTTTCCGGTTCCATCCTGGCGATTAATAGATAATATTGTTGCGGCTTCAGGTGAAACTCTTCCAATACCCCAGAGTCGGGGTCCGTGAAAACATCGGAACCATAAGGAATGTAAGTCGATGGTTTGTTGTACTTGCGTAAAATATATCGTCTTATTTCCGTCGAATCAGCGATCAGGTGATCCGCGTGTTTGACGGCCCAGGCCTCAGCCTTTTTTAAAAATCGCCTGGTGAATTGAGAGTATTGTGTTCGCTTCCATTCCAGCCCGTCCATATTTATCACGTTGACTGCCTTCTTTGGCCAGCGCCAGTGCCACATGGAATTACTTGTATACCCCAATTGTAACAGCACATCATAATTTCGTTTTCGGGCGTCGTTGATGCAATTGAGATCATAAATGAATTGACCTGCTGCCTCCAGTTTATCCTCCCAGTCTTTGCAATGAATGATATGTATTTGCTCCCATTGCTTTTCTTTATAGGGATGAAGACTTGAATTGTAGACATACACTTCATGTCCTTTTTCCATCAATCCTATTGAAATGCGTTGAGCGAATTGCTCAAATCCGCCGTAGGCATTTGGAATGCCCCTTGTTCCAAGTATTCCTATTTTCATTTTTAACGCCTAAAAAGTATAATACCGAAAAACAAAAAGATGCTTTTATTTTGCAGCAATTTAGAATTTTAAGTTTGGTATACATGAAGCATTATTTAATCACAGGTGGGGCTGGTTTCATTGGCAGTAACCTTATTCAACATTTATTAAAATCAGAGAAAGAAATTACAATTACCTGCATTGACAACTTTGACCCGTTTTATTCCAGGGAAGTAAAGGAGCTGAATATTTCAGACTTTAAAAACGATCCTAATTTTCGCTTGCTGAATTATGATCTTGCGAAAACTACTGCGAAAGAGCTTACCCAGGCTATTACCGAGCGCATTGATGGGATTGTGCATCTGGCTGCAAAGGCAGGAGTACGGCCAAGCATCTTAAATCCCTTGTCTTACCAACAGGCTAATGTGATTGGTCTTCAGAATCTCCTTGATTTTGCTCAGAAAAGAAAGATCAAACAGTTTGTTTTTGCTTCCAGCAGCAGCGTCTACGGCATTAATGATCATTTTCCGTGGAAAGAGGATGAACAGCTATTACCCGTCAGTCCCTACGCAATGACGAAATTGGCCGGAGAAATGCTTGGCCATGTATTCAGTGACTTATATGACATCAGGTTCATTGCTCTCCGTTTTTTTACCGTATACGGACCGGGACAAAGACCCGACCTTGCCATTCACAAATTCACTAAAGCCATTTTGAACAACCGGTCCGTTACAATGTATGGCAATGGAAAAACAAGCAGGGACTATACTTATATTGATGATACAGTGCAGGGAATTATCGGCGCTATGAAATATGATAAAACCAATTTTGAGATCATTAATCTGGGCAATAATTATCCTGTTTCGTTGATTGAGTTGATAGGATCGATTGAAAAAGTGATTGGGAAAAAGGCTATGATTGATCAGTTGCCCGATCAGCCAGGCGATGTGCCAAAAACTTTTGCTGACATTTCAAAAGCAAAACATTTGCTGGGCTATGAACCGAAAACAAAATTGGAAGAAGGACTGGAAAAGTTCTATCAGTGGTTCTTACTGCATAAGGAGCTTTTGCTTAGGTGATAATGGCAGGATTAAGGGAGAAATTATGTTTACAATTCACCACTCACAATTCACTTTCACACTGTAATTTCTAATGAAGGTTTCACCTCCTGTTTTGCGTGGTACACCTTGCGCACAGTGTAAGTTTTCTTGTTTTGCGATTCAAAATAGGTACGGACGCTGATCTCAGCGAGAATACCAATTGTAATCAGTTGAATGCCGCCAAGCAGAAAAATCAAGCCAAGGATGAGCAAAGGTTTACCCCAAATATCCTGGCCCATTATTTTTAGTACGAGCAAGTATAAATTGATGATGATACCCATGCCCAGGCTAACGAAGCCAATCGTGCCAAAAAGGTGCATGGGCTTTTGAATGTATTTGCGGAAGAATACCATAAGAATGAGGTCAGAAAGAACCCGGAATGTTCGGCTGATGCCATACTTGCTTTTCCCGAATTTGCGGGCATAATGTTTCACGTCAACCTGCGTGATTTTTGCACCCTGCAGCTTTGCAAGGACCGGGATAAAGCGGTGTAACTCGCCATACAAATTCAATTCCTCAGCAATTTCGCGGCGAAACAATTTTAATGTGCAGCCATAATCCTTGATGTAAACGCCCGTCATGCGCCGAATGAGTGAATTGGCAATCCTGCTTGGAATTTTGCGAAGAATAATTCCATCTTTTCGATCTTTCCTGTTGCCCGCGACCACATCCCAATCTTCACGCTTCAGGAGATCCAGCATGGGCGGAATATCCGCGGGATCGTTTTGCAGATCGCCATCCAGGAGGGCAATGTATTTGCCGGATGAGTGGTCAATCCCGGCTGTCATGGCGGTACTCTGACCGTAGTTTTTTCTTAGCTCAACAAGAACCGTTCTGTCATCAGCGTAATTAAGGACTTGCGATTTTGTTTTGTCTGTCGAACCATCATCAACAAGCACCACCTCATAATTGATTTCACTCAACGCCTGCCGAATATTTTCCAGCAGCGGCTTTATGTTTTCCTCTTCATCCATTACAGGTATGACAACCGATAATTCTCTCATTTTGTCAAAGGTAAAATAAGCATTTTAGTTTTTCTGAATTACAAAAAAAGGGTTCGTAAAACGAACCCTTCGGAAACCTAATAATGATTTTAGAGGATACCTGCCAATTCAAGACTTTTCTTTTTCAATTTTAATATTTCAATATCCTCGATGATTGCATCGGGTGCAAGAATGAGAGATACATTATTTTCCCTCCACCATCGATTGTTTTTTAAATTTTCAAAATGAATGACTCCGACCAGGTACTTTCGGTCCTGTTCTGCGTGCCATTCCTCAATCCACTCGAATTGCTCCCTGGGCAATATCTCCCAATCATCAAAACTTACGTATACTCTGAGATAAATATCCCCATTCAATTGAAGTGGCTGGTGATGGTAGAGCTTTTTGTATTCATACTTATATTGATACCGAAGTGCAGAGAGATCACTGAGTACAGCCGAAGCTGTTGCGAAGCTTCCCGCTCCCTTGCCATAGAAAAACTGCTGGTCCGCAAAACCACTTTCAATCACTACTCCGTTGTATTCGTTCTTCACAAAAGCAAGGTGATCATCATGTTTTACAAACTGCGGAAGTACAAATGCCGCAACCTTACCATTCTGCAATTTTTTTGCCTGGGCCACTAACTTTATTTCATAATTTTTTTCTCTTGCAACGATTGCATCTCCCAGTTGAATATTTTGAATTCCATTAAACAGAATGTTGGGTGCAGTTTCAACGATTCCATAGGCATGGGCCAACAACAATACCCACTTATTCACTGCATCGTAACCTTCCACATCGAGAGCTGGATTACTTTCTGCAAAACCAAGCTGTTGCGCTTGCAAGAGCGCTTGTTTAAATTCAAGTTTATCCTCGAACATCTTGGTGAGAATATAGTTAGTAGAACCGTTTATGATGCCTTTGATGGAATGCAGGAGATCGTTGTCGTAGTATTCTTCAAGATTGCGAATAACGGGAATAGAAGCACAGGCGGCCGCTTCATACAAAAATGACTGTTCGGTTTGCTGCTGAAGTTGCAAAAGTTGGTGTAAATGCTCAGCAATCATCTTTTTGCTGGAGCTCACAACATCTTTCTTATTTCGCATCGCTTTCGATACAATTCTGAATGCCGCGTCAGCATCGTCGATCACTTCAACAATCACGTTGATTTGCGGGTCGTTCAGTAACAAATCCCTGTTGGTTGTAAATAGCTCGGCCGGAGCATTTCTTTTTTTCTCCGGATGCTTGATACAAACTTTTTTAATGCTGGCTTTGAGTGATGGTGTCTTCTGTAATATTTTATACAGCCCCTCGCCCACGGTTCCAAATCCAAATAGGCCAATCACCAGTTTTTTGTGTGCTTCCATTTTGTTTATGAAATTTTATGATGCAATTTCCTTATCTCCAAAACGATATTAGCGACTAACGGTCGTTTTTAGGATTTATTTAATACAACAAAAAAGCCCATCTGTAAACCAGATGAGCTTTAAAATATTTGAGTCCAATTTATTTAAGCTTGAATCTGACTTATCTTTCCCCACGCCGCAGGCGGGATGGATTTGGCACCTTTTCCCAACTGTAAACGCCGGGACAGGTTGTCAAGGCTTCAGCGGGCCATTCCCTAAGCCTTTCTTGATAAGTTTATTCCGGGCGACCGAGAAGTCTCTCGTTTGTCGTTCGGAACTTTAAAGAGCTGCCGCAAAGATAGGGCGGAGAACTTAAGTTATCAAAAGTTCCAGGTGGTTCTGTAGTGATCATTTAGTAAATGACCGGCTCCGGTTTACAAAAAAGAAGAGCCCCGATTGAATCGGGGCCCATCACGTCCCTAGTCCCTGTAAGAAAAATCGTGAAGAAAATTTATTGTTGGTTGGCTGCTGTCACTTGTTCCATCTTTGTTCCTGTGAATACCCAAGGCGGAGTCTCTTTTACTACTTTTGTTTTTGTTTTGTTGGTCTTTTTCTTTGTTACCGTTGCCTTTCCTTGGTCGTTCGTCGCCATTTGCTCATTCGCCATTTGATCATTGCTTGTTGTAGTTGTAGCAAAAACCGAGGCTGGATCCTGATCGTTGAACGGGCGACCAATCATAACGGTGATTACTTTTGAATCCTTGTCATAAATCAACGTTCCTTCGCGTACAGCATTACCTTCGGCAGTTGTTTGTGCCGGAATCTTGTACGTAGCGGGTGATCTTTTTAAAATAGCCTTTACTCTTCCTTCAGGTAAGCCCTCTATCCACGCAAATCCTTTATTTTGATCGTCCAGGGTTACAGTTATTTTCTGATCAGCGTTGGTGCTGGACTGATATTGGCCAATTACAGGGAAGATCTGCTCTGTTGTCATCTGGCTCGGCATTGGCTGCAACGTGTACTTTGAAAGAATCGAATCTACGGTCGGATTAGCGTGTTTTTTTTGTTCCGTTGGTTGGGTGGGCTCCTGGGCAGTCACCGCAAAAGTTAGCAAAAGCGATGCTATGCCTGCTAAAAAGGTCTTTTTCATATTATAGCTATTATGTTGTGATTTAAATGGTACTCGGCTCTGTGTTTCGAAATACTGTGCCAAAAATCTTTTTTGATATAGAAATTCAAATTTTTTTTTCGATATCAATTAATTTTTTGATATGCCGCAACCAATCCCGGCAGACTGTGCAGACACTTTCTCTCAGCAAGTTGCTATTCCCTATCCTTAGTTCACTATTCGTATCTTCGCTACTTCCCTAATTTATTATGGCAACAGAGAAAAATAACGGCACAATGACCGAATCTGCCGGACAGGACCTGATTGAAGTGTATGGCGCCAGGGTGCATAATCTGAAAAATATTGATATCAACATTCCAAAGAACAAACTGGTCGTTATTACGGGCATTAGCGGGAGTGGAAAATCATCACTGGCTTTCGATACTATTTACGCTGAAGGTCAAAGAAGATATATGGAGACCTTCGGGGCTTATGCCCGGCAATTTTTAGGAGAAATGGAAAGGCCTGATGTCGATAAGATAACCGGCCTTTCGCCCGTTATTTCCATTGAACAAAAGACTACTAATAAAAATCCCCGCTCAACTGTAGGCACAGTTACAGAGGTTTATGATTTCTTACGACTGTTTTTTGCAAGGGTAGGGGAGGCCTTCAGTTATAATACAGGGAAGAAAATGGTAAAATGGAGCGAGGAAGAAATTGTAGAAAACGTTTTTAAAAGATTTAAGGACAAAAAGATCAGCCTTCTTGCACCATTGGTGCGGGGGCGTAAAGGTCATTACCGCGAACTGTTTGAGGAAGTAAGGAAAAAAGGTTTTCTGAAAGTAAGAACAGATGGCGAAGTCAGAGACCTTGTTCCAAAGATGCAGGTTGACCGGTATAAAATTCACGACATAGAATTGGTTGTTGACCGGTTGCAGGTGACTCATGATTTGAAGGCCAGGTTGAGCCAGAGTGTGCAGCAGACCCTAAAGTTGGGAAAGGATCTTATGTTTTTACAGGTCAACGACGATGATAAAGTGGTTCAATACAGCAAACAACTGATGTGTGAGGATACTGGTATTAGTTACGAAGAACCATCACCAAATTCATTTTCATTTAACTCACCGTACGGTGCCTGCCCCGCGTGCAAGGGTCTCGGAACCATGTTTCATGTAAATATGGAATCTGTAATTCCCGATTGGAATGTTAGTATTGGTGAAGGCGGAATTGCCCCGCTTGGCGAAGAAAGAGAAGCGTACGTGTACCGGCAGGTGCAGGAGCTTGCTAAGAAAAATAAGATCTCTTTGCACAAACCATTAAAGGATTTACCTAAAAAATCACTGAATATTTTGCTGTATGGAAACGAAGAGGGCAAAGAGGCTGAAACGCCACTAGGTATTGACGTCGAGAACATGCAGTTTGATCCTGAGTCGCCCTATGAAGGGATAGTAAACATGTTGAAGCGCTGGTTCAACAATGGATATAGTGAAACATTGCGGGATTGGGCCGAAACCTATATGGAACTAAAACCTTGCGAGGCATGCGGTGGCGCCCGATTAAAGAAAGAAAGTCTGTGGTTCAAAGTTGTAGGCAGAAATATTTCCGACCTAAGTAACATGAACCTGGATAACCTTGCTGCCTGGTTTGATGGTATCGAACTAAGAATTTCAGATAAGCAAAAAACGATTGCGAGAGATGTACTAAAAGAGATAAGAGAGCGACTACAGTTCTTATTAGATGTAGGGCTTTCCTACCTTTCACTAAACAGGCCCTCCAAATCACTTAGCGGAGGAGAATCGCAGCGGATTCGGCTGGCCACACAGATTGGTTCGCAACTCCAGGGCATTACTTATATTCTGGATGAACCATCCATTGGTTTGCACCAGCGTGATAATCACCGCTTGATTGATGCTCTAAAGAATTTACGGGATATTGGCAACAGCGTATTGGTGGTGGAACACGATAAGGATATTATGTTAGCCGCCGATCACCTGATTGACATTGGTCCGAGAGCGGGCTATCATGGGGGGAAAATTGTAGCCCAGGGCTATCCGTCAACATTATTGCAACTAAACACACTCACATCAAGCTATCTCAACGGCCTTCGTAAAATTGAAACTCCGCTGGAAAGGAGAGGAGGTAATGGGAAATTCCTTGAACTAAAAGGAGCCAAGGGAAACAACCTCCAAAACGTAGACGTTAGATTTCCCCTCGGGAAATTTATTGTCGTGACAGGTGTTAGCGGGAGTGGCAAATCGACTTTGATCAACGAAACGTTATATCCTTTGTTGGCCAAACATGCTTATGGCTCAAGAGTTACACCATTGGAATATAAAGGCATAAAAGGTCTTGAGCATATTGACAAAGTAATCGAAATTGATCAATCACCCATTGGGCGTACGCCTCGCAGTAATCCGGCCACGTACTGCGGCTTCTTTACAGATATTCGCACTTTGTTCGCATCAGTTCCCGAGGCAAAGATCAGGGGTTATAATGCAGGTCGCTTTTCATTTAATGTCAAAAGTGGTCGTTGCGACGTGTGTGAGGGTGGCGGTATGAGAGTGATTGAAATGAATTTTTTGCCCGACGTATATGTTCATTGTGAAAAATGCAACGGCAAGCGTTATAACAGGGAGACGTTGGAAATAAGGTATAAAGGAAAATCCATTGCAGACGTATTGGAGATGACGGTGGAAGAAGCGGTCGAATTTTTTCAGCAAGTGCCCTACATCTATCGAAAAATTAAAGTGCTGGATGAAGTAGGTTTAAGTTATATCACTTTAGGACAATCTGCAGTCACGTTAAGTGGTGGGGAAGCGCAGCGCGTCAAGCTATCCACCGAGTTATCAAAGAGAGATACGGGTAAAACGTTTTATATTTTAGACGAACCTACTACAGGTCTTCATTTCGAAGATATACAGCACCTGCTGGATGTATTGAACAAATTAGTAGACAGGGGAAATACTGTTTTAGTGATAGAGCATAATATGGATGTGATAAAAGTGGCCGATCACATCATTGACCTGGGACCGGAAGGAGGGGACGGTGGAGGAAGGGTTCTATTTGAGGGACTGCCGGAAGAACTGGTAAAAAACAAAGAGAGTTATACAGCCGGGTTTCTAAAATCAGAGCTTGAAAGCCTGAGAAATTAGAAACCCCGTATTTTGTGAGATAATTCTCAGTTATAGACCGAGTCCCCTGTAACCATAAGATAATCCCATCGCGGACATTACAATGTTGGTCATGATTAAACTGATTATAAGATAGACAACTACGATCGTTACGAGCGACACAATAAAATATCCTGCATGTTTATCTGGCGGAGTTTTTTTCAATTTCGGCATTCCAATATACATAAGGTACAAGCCATACAAACCTGCCAGTGCCCCAATTAATGCCAGGGGCGGATAGATTGCAAGCAGACCAGCCACCCAATAAGGTGTGTATGAATAGGCCACTAATTGTACAGAACGTCCCATATTTTTTTCCGATCCGAAAGTTGGGGCAAGAGCATCGATAACCAAAGCGCTAATAAATACGCCGGCAATGGCTCCTACTAAAACATTTAACGCATGATAGATACCCCATTGCGTAGTTGCCATGCGTCCAAAAATCCCATAGTTAAAACCGATAAACGCATAACCGATAAAAGCGGCAACAGCGGCAGCCCCCGCGAGTAACAGTACATAATTTGTGATGATTTGCCCGGTATTGGGCTGCTCAAGTGCAATCACATCCCATTCTTTATTAGGAGATACAATGATGTTCTTTGCACGGTCAATTGTATTCATAACAGTTGGTTTTGGTAATATTAAATGTAATGAAATGACCTGAAATTTTCCAAAATGGAAATGCACAGTGGGGAGCGAATGAAGAGAGTGAGACCCGTAAATACGGCAGGGAATGATTGCCCCGAAGGGACTCCTTTCGGAGCGAAAAATCTTTTTGAAAATTACCAGAACCGGCTGGCAGGTTTCATACGGATACCAGATTTTACCAATTTCCCCGCCCATACGGGATTCTTAGTTATGGTAAAGAAAGAACTACCTGTAGATACGCCGGTAAGTAGGCAGAGAGTATTTAATAAAATGCGTATACTAGACTATGAGAGTACCAATAGAGAACGGATTAG